>Ga0315287_10008169_pt1 | contig 10550 bp, 9 predicted proteins | sample YL17G11_0_MG_FD_205037 | JGI IMG/M metagenome (GOLD analysis project Ga0315287, IMG submission 205037) | Sediment microbial communities from Yellowstone Lake, YNP, Wyoming, USA - YL17G11_0 | ecosystem: Environmental > Aquatic > Freshwater > Lake > Sediment | place: USA: Wyoming | collected...
GGGCCTGGGGCCGCTCCTTGTCGATGATGAGCTCCACGACCTCCGGGGTCAGCGGCTCGATGTAGGTGCGGTCCGAGACGCCGGGGTCCGTCATGATGGTCGCGGGGTTGGAGTTCACGAGGACGACAGTGTAGCCTTCCTCCCTGAGGGCCTTGCACGCCTGGCTGCCGGAGTAGTCGAATTCCGCGGCCTGCCCGATGATGATGGGCCCCGAGCCGATTAGCATTATCTTCTTCAGGTCGGTCCTCTTTGGCATATGTCACCCTAGCATCTCGATGAACCTGTCGAAGAAGAAGTAGGTGTCGTGCGGCCCCGGGGAGGCTTCGGGATGGTATTGGACGCTGAACATCGGAAGCTTCCGGTGGCGCATACCCTCCACTGAGCCGTCGTTCAGGTTTATCTGGGTCACGTCGAGGTCCTTCGGCATCGTCTTCCCGTCGACTGCGAAGCCGTGGTTCTGCGACGACATGAAGACCCGCCCGGACTCGAAGTCCTTGACCGGCTGGTTGACTCCCCTGTGGCCGAACTTGAGCTTGTATGTCCTGGCGCCGAGTGCGAGTCCCATCAGCTGGTGGCCGAGGCATATGCCGCATATCGGCAGCCTGCCTTGGAGGTCGCGGACGGTCTTTATCGTCGCTAGCACCCTGGCCGGGTCGCCGGGGCCGTTTGAAAGGAATAGGCCGTCCGGCTTCAGGGCCATTATCTTGTCCGCCGGATAGTCCCAGGGGACGAGCGTCACGTTGACCTTCCTTTTCACGAGCTGGCGGACCATGCCCATCTTTATCCCGCAGTCTATGAGGACGACATCGTATTTCCCGTCCTGCCCGTACAGGGTCGGTTTCTTCACGCAGACTTTGTCGACGAAGTCGACTTCGGTTATGTCCGCCGACTTCTTCGCCTTCGCTATTAGCTCATCCCGGTCGACGTCCCCGACCGCCAGTATCGCCTTGAACGTCCCGGCCATGCGGGTCTTCATTGTGAGCGCCCGCGTGTCCACGCCGCTTATCCCGGTGACGCCGTGCTCCTTCAGGAGCTCGTCGACTGTCAACTGGCTGCGCCAGCTGCTCGGCTTCCGGCACAGCTCCCTGACCACGAACCCCTCCGCCTTCACGCCGCCGCTCTCGAAGTCGTCGCGGTTGACGCCGTAATTGCCGATGAGCGGATACGTCATCATCAGAATCTGGCCGGCATAGCTCGGGTCCGTGAGGGCTTCCACGTAACCAGTCATCGACGTGTTGAAAACTAGCTCCCCCCCTGCACCGTCAAGGGAACCGAATGCCTCACCCTCGACGTAAGTGCCGTCCTCCAGGGCAAGAGCAGCCTTAGACATATCCCGTAATATAAGGACTGGGGCTATAAATCCGGTGGGAGGCCTACCTCTTCTGCACGAAAGGGGTTGGTACCACCGTCGCTTTCGCAGGCTTCCCCCGTATCAGTATGTCAAGGTCGGTTCCGGGCGTTGAATGCCCGGCGGGCACATATGCGAGGCCTATGGCCCGTTTCAATGTGGGGCTGTATGTGCCGGACGTGACCTTCCCCGCCTTCTCCTCGTCTATTACGACATCGTATCCGTGGCGGGCGATTCCTGGTTCCGCCATATTGAAGCCGACGAGCTTCCGTTCAACCCCGGCTTCGGCCTGCTCCATAAGGGCAGTCCTGCCTATGAAGTTCCGTTTCTCCAGTTTCACGGTCCAGCCGATTCCGGCTTCGAGGGGCGTGGTGGTGTCGTCTATGTCGTTTCCGTAGAGCATCATGGCGGCCTCCAGCCGGAGGGTGTCGCGGGCGCCGAGGCCGGCCGGCTTCAATGTCCCGTCGCCCGACTTCATGACCGAGTCCCAGACCTGGGGGGCCTTGCCGGCGTCGACGTACACTTCGAAGCCGTCCTCGCCGGTGTATCCGGTCCTTGAGACGACCGCGTCGCAGCCTGCCACCTTCGCCCGAATGAATCTGAACTTCCTTACCCCCAGTAGGTTGGCGTCCGTCACCCGCTGGAGTATCTCCTCCGCCTTAGGTCCCTGAACCGCGACCTCGGCGGTCTCATCGCTGACGTTCTTGAGTTCCGCGCCGTCTATTCCGTGGGTTGTGATCCACTCCCAGTCCTTTCCAATGTTGCCGGCGTTTACGACGAGCATGTAATTTTTCCGGTCGTATTTGTAGACTATGAGGTCGTCGACTACGGTCCCGTTCTCATAGCACATCGGAGTGTACTGGCATTGGCCGTCCGTTATCCTGCCGACGTCGTTCGTGACTATCTTGTTGATGAACTCCTCCGACCTCGGCCCCGTCACCTGGAACTCGCCCATGTGTGAGACGTCGAAAATGCCCGCCGCCGTCCTGACCGCGTTGTGCTCCTCCACGACGCCGGAGTATTGTACGGGCATCAGCCAGCCCCCGAAGTCTATCATCCTCGCCCCGAGAGCCACATGGCGTCCATAAAGTGGCGTCTTCATACTCTCCATCCCACAAAGGTGAATATATACCTAAGCCAAGAATATTAACGTATGGGACCCACCAGGGTGACATGCCTTCTTTGGGCAGGATTGATGCTCCTTGGCTCAGTCCCGTCTACATCGGCCGCCGATCAGATGATGCCGACGACCCTCATCGAAAGAAACGACACCTGGGCCTACCTCGACGACAACAAATGGCCGGGGGACGACTGGCACGCACCGGACTACAACGACCAGTCATGGAAGAGGGGGCGGAGTTATTTCGCAACGCCGGAGTCGGTGGGAAGTGATGGCGTTATGACGCCACTGTCAAAGGGGGAGCATGCATACCCAGCCTACTACTTTAGAAGGGAGTTCTTCTTACCTAACCGCAACAGCATCAAAAGCCTCTCGTATTGGATCGATTATGACGACGTATACATCATATACCTTAACGGCCGCCCCATAGCGTCGAGCGATTACAATTGCAGCTGGAACGACCATGATGCCGACTGCGGACCACCCATACACAACAGCCAGGTGGACATCAAGGTCAATGACAGGAACCAGCCAATGGGGGGGTCGTTGGGTGATGATACGTTAGCTTTACTTAGGAGCGGACGAAACGTGATAGCAGTCTCCGTGAAACAGTCAATGAGCACGAGCAGCGACGGCGCATTCGCAATGGGCCTTTACGGCCAATCCGCCGAGGACAGACCCGTGAAGGCCGAGGAAGAACCTTCGAAAGCCGAGGACTGGCCCCTCATCCCCGTTCTGACAGCGGCCGGATTAGTTATCGCTGGGGCAATGGCGGCTGTCCTATACAGAAGAAGCCATATGAGTGATTCGTGTTATGAGTCCGCCATTAGGCAGGAGATGGAACTATTGAATAATGAGTTAGCGAAGTCAAGGGAGAAGTTCCACCACCGTGAGATAGACGAGGACAGTATGAGGGAGATATCCAGGGAATACCAGAAGAGGCTAATCAACCTTGAAGTAAAGCTTGAGGGGCTCAAAGGCAAAGGCGACAAAGGGGTATCCGTAAATGGAGATTAACCGCGGAATCATACTCTCATTGGCCATACTCGCCGTCGTAGGGGTATATTTCGCCCTAAGGGCGGATTTGATTGGCGAGCCGATTAATGAACGTCCCGCCGTTCCAGTCAGGACTGATGATTTTACCGTGATTGTCATCCCTGACACCCAGAAGTATTCGGCCTCCCACCCGGAAATATTCATGAACCAGACCCGGTGGATTAGGTCGGTGAAGGATGAGTTGAACGTGGCCTTCGTCGTCCATGAGGGGGACATCGTCGACAACGCCCAGGACGAGAACCAGTGGCGGAGGGCGAACGAGACCATGAGCGTGCTGGACGGCGTTGTGCCGTACAGCATCCTTCCCGGAAACCATGACAGGCCGACGGGACTTTATGAGAGATACTTTCCCGCGGCCAGGTATAGCGGGTACCCCGGGTACGGCGGCAGCCATCGCGGATACAGCGACAGCTACCACCTGTTTTCCAGGGGAGGTAGGGATTACATCGTCTTGAGCCTGGGCTACTGCCCCGACAACGAGACGATTAGCTGGGGCGATAGCGTGCTTGGAAGCCACGAGTCCAGGAAGGCCATCGTCGTGACGCACGGCTTCATCGATTTGGACGGTGAAAGGGATGTTTCCGGCTGCGATACGATACAATACCTCTGGGACGGGCTAATCGTTAAAAACGAGAACGTGTTCCTCGTCCTGTCGGGGCACGCTCACGGCGAAGCCAGAAGGAGCGATGACGCTGGCGGCAGGACCGTCCACCAGCTCCTCGCCGACTACCAGGGATACCCGGAGGGCGGCCAGGGCTGGCTGAGGCTACTTGAGTTCTCCGGGGACGGCAAGACCATTGTCGTCAAGACGTATTCCCCATACCTCGGCAGCTACAAGACCGGCCCTGAAAGCCAGTTCACCCTGGAAACTAATTAACCGCGGACACCAATAATCATCCCATGAGGTACGAGCTGCACTGCCATTCCACGTACTCGGACGGCACTGCAACGCCCCAAGAGATAGTCTCATACGCGAAAAGAATGGGCCTCGCAGGCATCGCGGTCACCGACCATGACGCCATAGCCGGCTCGCTCGCGGCCCTGGAGTATGCGACGGACAGCTTCCGGGTCGTGCCCGCCGTGGAGGTGTCCTCGACGGACGGGCACATACTCGCCCTCGGCGTGAGGGAACTCGTGGAGAAGGACATGCCAGCCAGGAAGACTGTCGACGCGATACACGCCCTAGGGGGGATGGCGATAGCCGCCCACCCATACGACCGCTGGAGGACGGGGGTGGGCGACCTCATACTGAAGCTGCCCTTCGACGCCGTCGAGGTATGCAACGGCCACACGTTCGGCAACAGGAAGGACCCCGTCCGCGCCTGCCTGGAGGGCGGCCTGCCGATGGTCGGAGGCTCGGACGCGCACACGCCCAACGAGATAGGGTTAGTAACCGTCGAATTCGAGGGGACGCTCGAGTCGGCGGTCAAATCAAGGAGGATAAAGGTGGTCTCGAAGCCAGTCCATGAACTAGTCTTCACCCACGGGGCCGGCATGTTGAAGAGGCGTCTGAAGGGCATTATAAGGTAGATTTTTATGTACCGGTTCCTAATAGGTGAGTCATGAGAAAGCTAAGGGTCGGCGTGCTCGGCGCAACCGGAATGGTCGGCCAGAACTACGTCAGGCTCCTTGAGAACCACCCGTGGTTTGAGGTCTCCTTCGTGGCGGCGTCCGAGAAAAGCGCCGGGAAGAGGTACGCTGATGCGGTAGCGGGCAGATGGCATATGGCCACCGGAATGCCAGAATCGGCGAGAGACCTTATGGTCGAGGACGCGGCTAAAGTCGACATGGCAGAGGGCCAATGCGACCTGGTTTTCTCCGCGGTTGAGATTGATAAGCATGCCGTCCAGGCGCTTGAGTGCGATTACGCCGCGCACGGCATGCCGGTGTTCTCGAACTCCTCGGCGCACCGTTGGACCGAGGATGTGCCCATGCTGATTCCGGAGATTAATCCGGAGCACCTTGGAATCATACCCGCCCAGAGGAGGAACCACGGCTGGAAGAGGGGTTTCATAGTAGTTAAGCCCAACTGCAGCCTCCAGAGCTACCTGACACCCGTCTATGCCCTTATCAAGGCAGGTTACGATGTCAGGCGTATCATCCTGGCCACTATGCAGGCCGTATCGGGCGCAGGTTACCCTGGCGTCGCCTCCCTGGACATAGTCGACAACATTATACCCTACATCGGCGGCGAGGAGGAGAAGACGGAGAAGGAGCCGCTTAAGATACTCGGCAGCATAGACGGGGGAAGGTTCGTCAACAGCGAATCCATCAGGATTTCAGCCCACTGCAACAGGGTCCCGGTCGTCGACGGCCACACGGCCTGCGTCAGCCTAGAGTTCGGGCAGAAGAAGCCTGCTACGCACGATGAGATAATCGGCATTTGGAAGGCGTTCAGGGCGCTGCCGCAGGAGCTCGGCCTGCCTTCAGCGCCGGTGCAGCCGATAATCTACACTCCGGAGCATAACCGGCCGCAGCCGAGAAAGGACCGCGACAGCGACAAAGGAATGGCCGTGACCGTCGGGAGACTGCGTACATGCCCTGTCTTCGACATACGCTATGTGGGCCTGTCCCACAACACAGTCCGGGGTGCAGCCGGCGGGGGGATACTGAACGCCGAGCTTGCGTACAGGGAGAAGCTGCTCTAGGAGGAGATGTATTTCCTCCCCCTAAGTTCCACCAGGAGTTGCGGTTCCGCGTATGCCTTCGATATGAGCATGGCCTCCTTGCCCCGGAAGTTTATGCCCGGGAACTTCCCGCTGACCTCGTCCTCGAAGTGAGCGAACCCGAGGTCCCCGTGTGTTTTGGATAGGCCGAGGGCGTAGGCGTGTATGTCCTTGAGGTCGTAGCCCAGGTTTTTCGCAGCCATGTCGAGCCTCAAGAGTTCCACCCGCTCCGTCTTTTCCCGTGGGTTTAGGCCGCCGAACGACCCGTCGCCGGATATGACCTGGAAGGCCTGGTCTATCTCCCGGGGGTGGGTCGTCAGGAGCTGGCCGAGTGACACGGCAAGCTCCCTTCTTGCGCCGTCGGATTCGACGCCTGCGAGTATCTCCTTCAGCCTCGAGTATGTCTCATCTGTCTTGGCGCCGAGCCTTTCCCTGACCTTCGACACGTCCGTGCCCAATGCCCTGTCGCATGCTTCATCCGCCTTTTCGAGCAGGTTCTTTGTGCCTGGAGTGTCGAGGTTCTTCTGAAAGTGCGCCCGGTTGTATTGGATGTCGTGCCTTACGTTCTCGAGGGTGCCGACGAAACCGTTGACGAAGCTGTCCTTTACCTGCTTTACATCGTCCTCGGACGCCCCCATCACATGGGAGAACATCATGCTCCTGGCAAGGTGGGCGGTGTAGACGCCGAGCGATTCGTGCAGCGGGGTCCGCACATCCTGGAACATGCCCGTAGGTTCAAGTAGCAGGGAGAGTATGTATCTGCCGGAGGGGGCCATACCGAGGACGTCGTCGCCGTCGGCGAAATGCGCTGTCCGCCCCGCGACCGCCTCCTTCACGGCGGTCCGCCCGAGACGATCTTCCATATCCACCACAAGCCCCCCGTCGGCGAAGTCCTCAAGCGGCACCCGCTCCGCGGGCATCGTGCCCACGTAATAGGAGCGCGCTACAAAAGACTCCCCCTTGCTCGTCATTATCTTGTGGAACTTGGGTATGTTTATGTTGAAGTTGCTCGTGGCCTCAGCGGCAGAGATTGTGCGGTCCGCCTCCTCGGAGGACTTCCGCCTAAGGTGCACGATGAAGGGGTGCTCGTCGGTCTTCTGCTTCACCACGACGAAGTAGACGGCCCTGTCCCTGTCCTCCACCGCCTCGCGGATTGACGCGCTGCCAAGGCTCCTGAGTGGAGCCATGTATTCGACATTCGGGAATATCCTAGTCAGTTCCTTGCAGACGTCCGCCACAGTCCGGTCCATCGTCTTAGGGTATCCGACGATGCCGGCCTCCACGCGTGGACCCTGCAGCCACTGTATCCGGCCCATGTAACCGGACCTGAGCCCGGGAACCGATATGCCCTGGAAGAAGCCGCCAAGTAGGCGGTTCAGGAGGACTTCCCTGCAGGATTCATTATCCATGCAGTATGTCCTCTTCCCCTCGTCGACGGCTGAGCCGAACTTTTCATTGAGGGCCCTAAGCGCAGCGGCGTCTTGGTCGTCCAGACTTCCGTCGGCACGCCCCCTAAGGCATGCCGCCGCCTGGTCGACGTCCTTGTCGCTGAACTTCGCCGGGTCAGCGCCGAAGAAGCTTAGGTGAGGCACGTCAAGGTTATTCCTCGTCCTCGCGAGCGTGGATATATGCTCTAGCGCCGAGGCGGCCTCGGAACGCAGCGGCGATAGGCCGATCATGTCGCCCGTGAAATCCTCGAAGGAACTGGATAGCATCTGCCTCTGTCCGTCGAGGCCCCAGAACACGAGCGGCGGCTTAACCTTCGTGTCGAAACCCCACTGCAGGTGCTGCCTGGAGTCGTGTATGAACTGCAGCCGCTCGGCAAGAGTCTTCGGCGTCCTGAAAAGCCTGTCCATGCGGCCCTCCCTCAGGGCGTATGAGACGAGTTCCTCCGAAAAGTCGAGTATCATCAGCTTCTGCGGAGTCATCCCAAGCCGAACCAGGAGCTGATAGGTCTTTCCCACACGCTCCGGCCAGTCACCGGGGCTGAGCATAGACCGCCGGATGCACATGATCGTGTCGCCCCTGTGCGGCCTCACAATGAGATCCACAGCCGACTCCGCCATCACCTGCTTCGCGTCGTCCCCCACCCCACGTTCGGCAAGCATCTTCCGGTAGCTGACAACGCCGGACAGGTGTGTGGGGCCGCCGATGAGGACCGGCTCGTCCACGTACTTGTTCGGGTGGAAGAGCATGACCGACGGGTTGGAGGGGAGCCCGTCATGGCCGACCGACATGATGCTGTTCAGGCCTTGGACCGCCTCGCCCCGGGACCCGTAAAACCTCGCCTTGACGTCTTTTAGGGGGAGGTAGAGTTCGAGCTGCACCACCCAATCGGGAGTTTTCTCAGACTGTTGGCCTTTCTCGACCGGACCCATGGAAAATACTGGGAAGGACATGCTTAAAGCGTGTGTCCCGCATTTTTTTACCGGGTTTACGTTATCCTATCTTAGGGCTGAACCTATGGACACCATACGGATGCTTGAGCTTCTGGAGTCTCACGGGCGCATGAACTCGAAAGAGCTTGCGGCCATGCTCGGCTCAAGCGAGAGGGAGGTCGAGGACGAGGAAAGGAAACTGGCTGATGAGGGAGTGATAAGGGGGTACAGGGCCGTGGTGGACTGGAAGCGCGCCCATGCCCGGAAGACCGTCGCAGTTATTCAGGTGAAGGTCGTGCCGCAGGAGAAGTATGGCTTCGACAGGGTGTGCTCCGAGATAGCGAAGGACCGGAGGGTGTCCGATGTCTTCATAACATCCGGGGAATACGACCTTATGGTGACCGTCAGGGCCGACGACGTGGACGAGATAAGCGAGTTCGTCACTGAGAAGCTCGCCCCGATGAAGGGGGTCACCGGGACGTACACGCACATACTCCTGAAGGAGTTCAAGCGCGACGGCGCCGTGTTCCACGACGAGAAGAGCAAGAGGCTCCCCGTAAGCTGAAATGTTATCGAAGCGCGTCCGGGAAGTCCCGTACTCTGGAATCAGGAAGTTCTTCGATGTAGTCGCAAGAAGCAGGGACGTCGTCTCACTCGGAGTCGGGGAGCCGGATTTCCCGACGCCTGAGCCGATGAAGCAGGCCGGCCAGAGGGCGATAGAGGAGGACGAGAGCGGCTACACATCCAACTGGGGGCTCCTTGAGCTCAGGGAGAAGATAGCAGGCAAACTGAAACGCGAGAACGGCCTCTCCGTCGACCCGGGGAACCAGGTGCTCGTCACAACCGGGACGAGCGAGGCCCTCGACCTGGCATGCAGGGCTATACTCGACCCCGGCGACGAAGTGATAGTCCCGGAGCCTAGCTACGTGGCATACAAGCCTTGCGTCTGGTTCGCCCACGGCAAGCCGGTGCCAGTGGCGGCCTCCGAGGAGGACGAGTTCCGTGTAAGGGCAGAGGACATCGAAGCCGCAGTCACAAAGAAGACAAAAGCCGTCATCGTAGCCTCGCCGAACAATCCAACGGGAAGCATCCTCAGGAAGAGGGACCTGGAGGGGATAGCATCCATAGCCGAGGAACACGACCTCGCAGTCATATCGGACGAGCTCTACGAATACCTGGTATACGACGATGCCAGGCATTACAGCATAGCGGCTCTGCCCGGCATGGCCGACAGGACGGTGACGATAAACGGGTGGAGCAAGGGCTACGCGTTCACGGGTTGGAGGCTCGGCTACGCCGCAGGCCCCGCCGAGACCGTGGAGGCGATGATGAAGATACACCAGTACACGATGCTCTCCGCACCCACCGTGGCACAGCACGCCGCCCTGGAGTTCGACAGGTGCGGAAAACACGTGAAGGAGATGGTCAGGGAGTACGACAGCCGACGCAGACTACTCGTCAGCGGCCTAAACGAGCTCACAGGCGTCTCATGCATAACCCCGAAGGGGGCGTTCTACGCGTTCCCGAACATCAAGGAAACAGGGCTCACAAGCGATGAATACGCGACGATGCTACTTGAAAAAGCCAAGGTCGCAGTCGTCCCAGGCAGCACATTCGGTGAATCCGGGGAAGGCTACGTCAGATGCAGCTACAGCGTATCCGAAGAGACCATCAAGGAGGCGCTCGATAGGATGCGGAAACTCAAGGCCTAAGGCCGACGTATCTTTTGAAGTCCGGCGACAGGAGCCAGTGTAACTTCCAGTCATTGTCTTTAGCCGGGCTTGAAATCACCTCCTTCATGCTGCACCAGTCCTTGAGTGCGAACCCCTCGAATATGCCTGCATGTATCGCCCGGGACGGACACAGGTAGATACAGCGCATGCACATGATGCACTCCCAGCCGAAGACCGGCCTGCCTTTTTCCAGACGGATGTTTCTCGTGGGGCATATGGACGCGCATCCGCCGCAGCCGGCGCAATCCC
>Ga0315287_10008170_pt1 | contig 10549 bp, 11 predicted proteins | sample YL17G11_0_MG_FD_205037 | JGI IMG/M metagenome (GOLD analysis project Ga0315287, IMG submission 205037) | Sediment microbial communities from Yellowstone Lake, YNP, Wyoming, USA - YL17G11_0 | ecosystem: Environmental > Aquatic > Freshwater > Lake > Sediment | place: USA: Wyoming | collected...
ACGAAATCCCAGTTGCCGGGGGCGGGCAGTTTCTTATCCTTTATCCGGGCATCCAAAGCGGTATAATGGGGGTGAACATTGTCCGTGTAGATATTTCTGGAAATGCCGACCACCCGCTGCTCTTCCCCCAGCATATAAATCCCGCTCAAGGCGCTCTCGATCAGACAGACGATCCGTCGGACCGGGCTCTCGAACCGCAGGGTTTTGCCCCGGAAGTCGGTGACCACGATCGGGGGGGACGGTTCGGCCGCTCGGGACGGCGGGGGGACCATCAGGCCCCCCCAGATAAAGGCCAGGGCCAGAAACGGGAGTATTATTTTTATCATCGGCATCAAATGTCTAAACCCCCTTGCCCTGCTAAGGCAACCCGAAGCATGAAAATGGGGCAACCATTCGTTTTTTCGTAGGGGAGGATTTTATACCCTCCCGAGCTTGGGAATCGAGGATTGAAGGTTTTTTTGGGGACCCTGGTATAGGCCCGGTGGGGTGCGGGCGGGGATGGGACCCCGCCCCTACGTTAGAAATCCAAAACCCTTGAACCCATTTTTAGGCTATTTTTTACTAAAACTGTACCTCCAGATTACCGAAGATTGAGAACCCCGGGTCCTGAAACTGCCAGGGCATCTCGTACTTGTTGTTGGTCAGGTTGATAAGGTCGAAATTCAGCAGACCCCGATTGTTGGCCGTCTTCCACAGGCCCATGCTGGCCTTTAGGTTTATGATCTGGTAAGGTCCGAAGGATTTCCGCCCGCTTTCGGAGGTGCTGTCGTAATAGCTGCCCACAAACCTGACATAAGGAGAAATGGTGATATCACAAGGCAAGGAGAAGTTAACGCCCAGGTTGGCCATATAATTCGGGACGAAAGGCACGTTGCTGCCGTCCTGATCCTTATCCACATTGTTCTGAATGTTGGTTTGGGTATAGGTATAATTGGCAAACCATTCGGCGTACTTCTCAAACCGGTGTTTGATTTCCAACTCGACACCGTACGAGGTGGTTTTTCCCGCATTGACCGACTGGCTCTGAGAAGGGTTCTCGCTGACCCGGTTCTCGACAATAGCGTCATCCACCTGGTTGTAAAAGCCCCGGACGCCGATGACCATGTTTTTCATTGGCCGGATGTCCAGACCCAGGTCATAACCGACTCCGCTTTCCGGGATCAGGGTTAGATTGGGAAGCTGCCCGTTCTTGCCCGCCACGCCCTTGTCCGAAGCCAGAAGGGTTCCGCCCACCGACTTGGCCGAGGGGGCCTGGAAGCTGCTGCCCACATTGGTATAGGCCGAAAGGACTGAAAGGGCGTTGAAGCGGATCCCGGCGCTGTACAGGAATTTATTCCAGGACTTCTCTTTCTCCTGGGGTACGGTCCCGCTGATCAGGTCGAACTCGTTCTGGGTGTAACTGAAGCGGCCGCCCAGGCGGAAGACCCACTTGTCCCAGACCAGATTTTCCTGGGCGAAGATCCCGGTGGCGGCTGCTCTTGAATCGTTGCCTTTCGTCTTAAGACCGTTGGTTTCGGCGTAGGTCTCGTAAGATGCCTGCTGGTAGTCGGCGCCGAAGGTCATCAGGCTGTCCTTCCAGTGCTTCAGGTTGAACGTCAGATCTAGGGGTACTATCTGTTGCTTTACTCCATCATGTTCCCGCAGGGCCAGATTTTTAGGGAAGTTGTCTTCTCCCCAGCGCCGGTCGTAGCTGCGGTAGCCGGCCTTGAATTGGGTATTCAACCAGTCGTTGATCTGGTTGTGGTAGGCGGCGTTGATTGTATCGTAATTGTGGTCGAAGTCCCGATTCGGGCGGCCCACATCCCCCGTCGTCTGGTAATGATGAGCGAACAGGGAAACCCGGTGGTCCTCCCGGTCGAATAAATAGGTGGTCTTGAAATAAAGCCGGGTCTTCTGATATTCGGGATTATCAATCATGTTCAGCCACGAATTGGCGGTTCCGTAATTGGTGTAATCGGATTTCTCAAAGTTGGCGCCGAGAAAATAATTGAAATTTCCGGACTTCCCCTGATGGTAGGCCCGCGCCTGCCAGGTGTTCCACGACCCATATCCCATGGCGATCCGGGTCAGAGGCTGGTCGATGATATCCCGCAGGATCAGGTTGGTAATGCCGGCCAGGGGCGACTGATTCCCGGCAAAGTCCTGGGACAGGTAATTGGAATACATCACCGCCGCCGGCCCCCGGTGCACCTCGGCCCGCTCAAAGGCCCAGGGATCGAGGCTCATGGTATCCGTGAAGGAGTCGATCCCCAAACCGTCCAGCAGATAAGCGTTGTACTTGGGCCCCAGCCCTCCATAAGAACCCCAGTTGGCGTCATTGCGGGACAAGGGGTTGACGAAAGTCCCGGGTTGGTATTGAAATATTTCGGCCACGTTTTCGTTTCCCAAAGGGATTCGTTCGATCTGTTTGTCGGTAATCACATCGATTTTTTGAGTTATTCTTTCCTCTTTTTGCGGAATCTTCGTGGCGGTAACCACGACGTCTTCCAGGGTATACGATTTTTTATCTTCTTTTTTGGCTTCCTTTTCTTCAGCCTGGACCGGCAGGGCCCAGAGGGCGGCCAGCCCGGCAATCAATAGACATTTCAAGAGCTTCATAGGACCTCCAATTAGTTAATACGAAAATATCTTTATTGGCATCAATTTCCCGTTTTTCATTTCTTTCAAAAATCCCTCCCAACCTCCCTTTCATAAAGGGAGGGGTCTTGTGGAAAAAGGCCTTTAACTCCCCCCCTTAGAAAAAGGGGGGTGGGGGGGGATTTTCATCCTTCTTAGGTTCCCCCAGGGGCATGAAGGTAGAATAAGAAAACAACCTGTTCTTACCCCTCCGAATCTGATAGGATGCCCTTGGAGGAAGATGATGGGTTTAATTCCGGCGTTTTTCTCCCGGGCGGGGGGTCTCTCCCAAGGCGCTCCCTGCCCGCTTCATCGCCTTCATTCAGTAAGCTTGCGTCCTTTCTGTCACCTCCTTTCGGTCAACTGTCCACTTCCCGCCACGGGTTCTTTTGCACCACCAGAAAGGAAACGGGGATCAACAGAACGGCCCCATGGATCAGCAAAGCCCCCAGCCATCCCGGGGCGTTTCGCCCAATTTTCAGCATAATAAGTTTAGGGTTTTAAAATCATCATAAAAAACCATGAAAAGACGCTTCCCGTTCTCTGGACCCGGACCAAAAAAAAACCACCTTCCCTTCATGGGAAAGCGGTCTTCATGACCTGGATTCGGCCGGTCGGGATTTACGCCGACCGGACTGGATTAGCAACGTCTGGTATAAGCCTCCGGCCTTCTTGAACCGGATGAGGTTGAATTTTTTTAGCCCTTCGGGGCTTCAATTCAGGGCAATATAGCCTCGAAAGGGTTTTCTGTCAATCAAAATTTGAAAGGGCGAATGCTTCCAACAAAAAAGGAATCTCATCCATCCGGTACGAACCCTGCATGTCCTGCTGCAAGAAGAACAGCCGCTTAGACCCGCGATAAGGCGTTGGCCGAAACGAAAAGGTTTCGTCTTCGAAAAGGAATCGGGCTTTCAACCAGGAGAATGGCCTTGAGGTTTTCCAGATGTCCGGCAAACCAGGGTTCCTTGAGGAAATAATCCGGCTTTTGCGTCCAGTCTGGGGGGGTTAATCCGGCCTCCCGACAGAGCGTTTCGGTGACGGCGGCCAGGTAGGCCCGGATATCCGGAGGCCTATCCCAACCCAGTCTCTCGGGTTCATCTTGAACCATCCCCATCTTTTCCTCTCGGGACTTGGCCCGAAGGCGAAAATCATCGATGAAATCCCCCAGGAGGTGATCAGGGAATGGATCGTGAGTCGGGAGGCGGTTAAGCTTTTGACTCAGGTCTCGAAGGGTCGCAAGTTGGGTCGCCATCTTTCATTCCTTTTAAAGGACTATCTAACTGTCCAAAAAGTTCTTCAACGGCAAATTGAGTCTTGGGACTGATCTGGTTCCGGGGATAATATTTTTCAATCCGATCCAGTACATCTCTGGCTGAAGAGAGGCCGAGATGACGGATCAAGAAACGGACATCCTCGACATCACTTGACCCTCGGCCGATCCGCAGACTCATACATTTCATAGCCAGTAAATATTCCGGTGCGGCGGCAAACACCCTGATTATTGTAAAAGTAGCGTGATTTCCCTTATTGTTCAACAAAAATCATTTCCAAATCCGGTCCCGGCGCCTGGACATCAGCGACGGTCCCAGGTAGTCCGGGACAATATTTTTACGGGCCACCAGCCGTCCCGCCAAAACAGCCAGGGGAGGGACCGGTTATCTTAACGACTGTCTGACGAACCCTTCGGTTTCAAACCCAAGCCTTAAAGCGATCTTGCGGAACATTTCCGCTCGCCCAATTTATCTAATTGATCCGGCATTTTTTTTGTTTTATACTCTCCCCAGCCTTAAGCAAGTTCGTATCATTTTTTACGAGGAGGAATCCCATCCATGAAACGCGTCATGCTCTTCATCGTTACCAACCTGGCAGTCATCCTGATCCTCAGCATCGTACTCCGGGTGCTCGGCGTCGACCGGATTCTCGACGAGCAGGGCGTCGGCCTCGACCTGGGCAACCTGGTGACGTTCGCCGCCGTCTTCGGGATGGGCGGCGCCGTCGTCTCGCTGGCCCTGTCGAAATGGACCGCCAAGCGGCTGACGGGCGCCCGCGTCATCGACACGCCGCGCAACGAAGCTGAGCAATGGCTGATCGCCACGGTGAAGCGCCAGGCCGAGCGAGCGGGAATCGGCCTGCCCGAGGTGGCCGTCTACGACTCGCCGGACCTCAACGCCTTCGCTACGGGAATGCGGCGGAACCGCTCGCTGGTGGCGGTCAGCACGGGGCTCCTGCACACCATGTCCCACGACGAGGTGGAGGGCGTCCTGGGACACGAGATCAGCCACGTGGCCAATGGCGACATGGTGACCCTCGCGTTGATCCAGGGGGTGGTCAACACGTTCGTGATCGTGCTCTCCAGGGTCGTCGGACACTTCGTCGACCGGGTCGTCTTCCGCACAGAGCGCGGCCACGGGCCGGGATTCCTCGTCACGACCATTCTCGCCCAGGTGGTCTTCGGGATCCTGGCCAGCGTCATCGTCATGTGGTTCAGCCGCCGGAGGGAGTTCCGGGCCGACGCCGGGAGCGCCGCCCTGGAGAGCCGGGAGAAGATGATCGCGGCCCTGAAGCGCCTCCAGAAGGCGGCTGATCCCGAGCCCCTGCCGGACCAGATGGCCGCCTTCGGGGTCTCGGGATCAGCCCGGTCCGGCCTCCGGCGCCTGTTCATGACCCATCCGCCGCTCGAGGAGCGAATCGAGGCCCTGGTCCGCCATCGCCAGTAGCGCCGAGCCGATCACGGGAGAGGAAAGACACCTGCACGAGGACACCACACGGGCGCACTGGCACGCCATCGATGCGGACGAGGTCCTATTCTCGGCATAATGGCGATCCCCCTCGCCCAGGCCCCCTGCGGTTCCAGAATTTTTCGGACATATTCACAAAATTTGCCCCCAATGATCAAGTCCGGATAAAGATGGCAGTGAAAATCGCTGACGCGTTTGAAGATCATGGGCACCATCATCCTCTTGTTCCCTCATTGGTTTTTTTCATCTAACTTAAAAATTTTCGTTTATTTCTCTCTCCAGGATGGTTTTCATGTTCCGGCCGAGGTTCCCGGCCAGGCGGTCATCTTCAATCAGGGCCTCCAGGTCAAGTTGTATGCTTCGACTGTCTACCCGGGAAACAATCCCCAACAGTTTTCTCTTAAGCGCTTCGATTTCATTGATCCCCTCGATGCAGGTCAGGTTAGGCCGGATTCCCTTCTGCAAGTACCATAGTAGATCAAAATAATCCCGGCCTTTCACCGTAACCGTGGTCCGCCCGCGCTTATCCGTTTTTTCCCATTTCCGGTAAAGGATGGCTCGGATTTTGGTTGCCATGAGTGTGGGAAGATCGAGAACCCTGGCCAGAACGGACCGATTGAATTTAAAAAGAGGCCGAATATCGACCGTGTAGTGTCGGCAGAAATTGAAATCGGAAAATAGTTCCACCTTTAGAAACAACATTTCCGTTTCTCCCTTTCCCGCCAGGCCCAACGCAGAGAGAATCGGGAATTTCAAATAGATTCTGAATTTCTGTGTCGTCGCTTTAACTTCCAGGTCGGTCCGGCTGTTGAAGTGGTCTTCTAAATCACGGGCTAATTCGGCAACGACTATTTTCTTGGTTTCATCGATAAAATCCAAATCTTCGGATAACCGGGGCAGTTGAAAAAAGTGCGCCAGACAGGAACCCCCGTAGAAAATCAACCCACTGTACCGTGGGGCGGAATAGATGTAATCCAGCACGACTACCTGAAGATAATCCTTAAGGATGTTTCTTTTAAAGAGACTACCGCGAGCGGGGGCCTCGGCGATCAGGTTGCGGAGTATGGGTTTTATTGTTTCCATCACTGGGGCGGCAAATTGGCATAAATTATTTTCATCTTTTCGGAGCCCTCTTTTTCAATATATTTTTCCAACTCCCGCCAGTCTTCCGGTGTCAGGTGCCCAAGATTCAAACGCAAGGCTTCGATGGACTTTCGGTTGACTAGAAGATTTTTTCGCAGATAAAGAAAATCAAATAGGCCCTTCGCCCGGGTGGCCTTTAGAATGGTGAAGTTTCCCATTTTCAGGATTTTGAACCCGAGAAACAACCTTTCCTGAATCTGGTGGTAGAAATAGTTCCCGAAGCTATTGGAAAATCGGGCTGTTTTTGAGCGGGAGCAGGAGGTAATATTCTTGGGGGCTTCGGTGAGCAGATTGTGCTCGTAAAGGATATAGTCCAAACTGAGGTAGGATGAGGGGTAGAGGGCGTTGGCTAACCATTCCACATAATCGGGAAAGAGGCCGCTCTTTTCCGCGGCATCGATGTATGGTTTGGACACATACATGGATTTCTTTAAACGAAGCATCTCCCCCCTTTTGGCCAGGCGGGAAAGGATAATTTTCATATACGGCTTATCCTCGCCCAGGGGGGTCAGGTCGTCCAGATAGAAGAAAGGCAAGGCTGCCGTCAGACCCAGGATTTTTTTAGGAGTGATGCCATCGTTTCTCATAATATACAAATAGTGTATATTATGAGAAACGAATTGTCAATCATATTTAAAAGGGTCGGGTTCTCTTCTATCGCCTTACGACCGGCCGGGTAAACCGATACGGCCAGTCTTTCCACAAAAAAGGATTCTCATCCATCCGGCACGACCCCTGCAAATCCGTGAGTTAAGGCAATCTTGGTGAACATTTGGGCCAGTCCGGTTCCCAGCATAGAGACAGAATCGATATCGAGATTTCGATCGGCTGTCTCGTCAAAGAAAACATAAAGGCTGGAACCCCCTGTTCGGATTGGCAATAGGTGTCCTAATTTCCAAGGGCCTACCAAAATGGTCGGGTCAGCACTTCCGTCTTATATTTCCGGTAACGTCCCCCCGGCGAAGCGCCGGACTAGGCGTGGTCCCAGGATCTGAAGTGTGCCCGTTTTCAGGACCCTTTCTTCTTTTGCTGGTTTTCAAAAGTAAGGCGGCCTTTTCCAGGGGTTTATTCTGGAGAAATATATTATCTTCGGCCGTCCGGATCAGCCGGGCCGTTTCCATGCCACTCCAGCGCTCGGCCTCCTCCGCCATGCGTTCCAGCATCTCGGCGTGTTCCAGATTTTGCTGAATATAGCGCTCCAGGCGGATGATCAATTTCTCCTTTCGGGAAGGGGGCCCTTCCGCCGGGGTCACCGGTTGGACGTGGGACCCCGATCCGTGGTCATGGGTGGTGGTCGTTTTTTTTGAGACCATGTTTTCTCTCCCTTGTTTGCATGCTTCTCGGGTGGCCGACCCGGGCATGGGGGGTTAGTATGTAAATAGCCTTTTCAAATCCCCCTAAATCCCCCTTTGCAAAAGGGGGACTTTAACTCCCCCCTTAGGAAAAGGGGGGCTGGGGGGGATTTAGATCACTTCGTTTGTGCCCCGCGGGGCATAGGGGTTTAATAGGGGATCATTCCTCAAAAAGGATCCTATGCTGGACCAGGTTCATCCCTTTGAGCCGGCCCCGGATGATTTTCTGCTCCCCGAAAATGCTGACCAGGCGGAAGCCGTCCGGGTCTTCCGGTTCCACCAGGTCAACGGACTCCAGGAGTAACTGCTCTTCTCCGTCCTTAATCACATAGGCATTGGCTTCACACATCGTTCAATACCTCCTTTATTCTTTTTCCCACGGCCATCTGCACCAGATGGGGCAGGGGTTCCTTGACCACCCCGACGATCTCTACTTTCTCCTGGGATAAGGGGATCAGGATCTTAAATGCGGGGGCCGAGGTAACGGCCTCGGCTATCCGCGGCGTGACCTCTCCCAGCATGGCGTTGGCCCAGGTGACGGCAATCGGACCGACGAGGCAATCGGCCCGGGGGACCGTCCGGCAGATGGCGTTTTCCCCGGTGGCGCCTTTATTGGCCCCGGCCCTGAGCATCTGGGCCGTGGCCAAGGCGTTGGTCCCCAGGGCGATCAACTGCACCGTATCGCCATAAGCCTCCCGCAGGGTTTTGATCAGGATGACCCCGATGCCCCCGCCCTGGCCGTCGATGACGCAGATACATTTAGGCATAACCGAAATAAATATCATCCTTTCCTTATTAACCCCCCAGATCACATGGCGTGACACCGACGAAGCATGAAAATGACAGATTCCCACAACCCGAGTACGTATAAGGTCTTGGGCTGTTCTGTTTCCTGAGGCTCCCTCGCCCCCGAGGGGGAGAGGGCTGGGGTGAGGGGGGGGCCAAGGGTAGTTCAAAGCTATTTACGTATTAAACCTCCATGCCCCGCAGGGCACCCGCGAAGCATGTAAATATTGGGTTAGCCAGCGGGTCGTCATTCCGGCGAAAGCCGGAATCCAGGGCCGATCAAGCTTCAAATGCTCTGGATGCCGGATCGAGTCCGGCATGACGAAAAACGCCTGAAAGCTGTGTTCATTTTTATTTTCATAATGAACTTTATCGGTTTTACACCTCCCCCGCGTCCAGTAAAAGATCCGGACGGCCGCCCGTTCTTTCAGCCACCAATGGCCCTCTTCGTAACCAAGGCGCTGGAAGAGGCTTCGCCGTTCTTCCGGACCGGGCCGGCGGCCGAAACAGGCTTCCCAATGGGCCGGGATTTCCGACAGGTCATGGTAGGCGAAGTGGCTGTCGGTCTCATAACTTCTCACCAATTCCAAAATATAGCCGGGTTGATTGAGGTTGAACAGTCCTGAGGCCCGGGCCTCCGCCACGACCAGTACCCGTCTCGGCTTCAGGGCGAATATTTTAGCGAGCGACTTTCGAAAACCCCCGGCCGTCAGGTGGAGGCTGTTGCAGGCCAGCACCAGGTCGTACGGCTCACCGTTCCGGTCGCTATATTCCTCCCAGGTTTTTTCCAAGACCGCCGGACCCGGGATCCCCATTCGCCGGGCCTCGGCGACCAGGCACTCCCGAAGCCTTTCTGCAGGTTCGAGAGCGGTTACCCGGCACCCCCACAGGCTCAGGGGCATGGCCAGCGCCCCGTCGGCGGCCCCGATATCCAGGACCCGCCACCCCGGCCGGACCCGGCGCTTCAGCTCTTCAATAATCGGCCCGTGGTAGTCGTTGTGGGTCCGCCAGCGACGATACCACCGGGCGTACCCGTTCCAATACTCTACTTTAGCCGGAATCGGACAATACGTCATGGTCTCGGAACCGGAAATAAAAAAAGCCATGAAAACCCACCTTCCTGGTGGTGCCTTCATGGCTTTATTTTTTCCTGGGATAATAACCGCGCCGATTGCTCGGGCGGTTGAATAACTATTTTTTCAGAATAAAAAGCTATCGCTCTTCGGGAGCGAATTGAATTAATGTTATTTAATAATTCAACGCCGAAGGTCTGTCAAGTTTTTTTACCACCTTTGACGCTTTCAGAGGGATAGGTTTTAGGTGATTAGCGAGTAAGGTCGGATTTTATCATATTGAAGTTTTATCGAGGCAAAAAAGGAGTCTTGGGGTGTCAAAAAGCGGATCGATATCAAAGGGAAGCCACGAAAACCTCCCGATCTTCTGACCAGGTTACAGCCTTCGTGGCTTCTTTTTTAGCTAATCATTTCCCTTGTTTTTTTCAAGACGCACTTGTAAGATCAAAATCATTTCTTGAAGGACCTTTGCCTGTGTTTTCACCCCTTACCCGAAAAAATCCCACCCCACTGGCCGGATGGCTGACCGCGGGGGTAATCCTTTTTATCTCCTTGGGATTTATTTACGGTTTCTTCCACCACCATCAGGATTTTTCCTCCCACCCGGATTGTCCCCTCTGTACCCTGGCCGGCCAGGCGCCGGTAATCACCTGTCCGGCGAACGGCCCCTCACTGGAGCAGACGCCCCAACCCTTAATTCCGGCAACCATCGGTCGGCCGGTTGATCCGTCTTTCCTTACCCAAACCAACCCTCGCGCCCCTCCGGCGTAAACCCCCAATCTACATCTTATATTTTTTGATCGGTTCGAACCGGGCAGGCTTTCGAACCTGAAGGGTATTT
>Ga0315287_10008172_pt1 | contig 10549 bp, 6 predicted proteins | sample YL17G11_0_MG_FD_205037 | JGI IMG/M metagenome (GOLD analysis project Ga0315287, IMG submission 205037) | Sediment microbial communities from Yellowstone Lake, YNP, Wyoming, USA - YL17G11_0 | ecosystem: Environmental > Aquatic > Freshwater > Lake > Sediment | place: USA: Wyoming | collected...
CAGGGAATCCCGGAAGTGATTCTGGGCATGGGCAAGGAAATCAGGGAGCTGGAACAGATAATCGCCAGGATCAGAAAACAAAAAATGAACGTCCTGGTCACCAGGCTGGAACCCGAAAAGGCAAAGGCGCTCAAGAAAAAATTCAAGACCGCGAACTACAACGCCCGGGCCAGGACCCTGAAAATAATCGGGCACAAAATAGCGGTGGCGGGCAAGGGCAAAATCTTGATCATCTCGGCCGGGACCTCGGACCTGGCGGTGGCCGAGGAAGCCCGGGAGACCGCGGAGTTCCTGGGCAACCGGGTTGAAACCATTTACGATGTGGGGGTTGCCGGGCTGCACCGGCTCATGGCTTTCCGCAAAGAGATGGACCGGGCGCGCGTGCTGATCGTGGTCGCGGGCATGGAGGGCGCGCTGCCCTCGGTGGTCGCGGGCCTGGTGGGCAAGCCCGTGATCGGGGTCCCCACCAGCATCGGCTACGGCGCCAGCATGAAGGGCCTGAGCGCGCTGTTCGGAATGCTCAACACCTGCGCCAACGGCCTGGCCGTGGTCAACATCGACAACGGCTACGGCGCGGCCGCGCTCGCCAGCCAGATCAACAGGTTGTGAGGCGGGACTTGCCGGGTTCAAAAAAAATCGCCTGGATCGATTGCTCAAGCGGGGTCGCCGGCAGCATGCTCCTGGGCGCCCTGATCGATTTGGGTTTTGACCCGGGAAAAATCAAGGCGCTCTCGCGGTCGTTCAAGCTGGGCAGGGTCCGGTTCACGGTCGAGCGGAAAAAACGCTCCGGCATTTCCGGGCTCCTGGTCAGGATCATCCCGGAGTCGCGCCAGCCCGAGCGCAATTTCTCGGAGATAAAAAAAATCATCTCTCAAGCCTCCCTGCCCGAAACCGTGAAAAATAAAAGCATAGAGACTTTCCGGACCCTGGCCGCGGCCGAGGCCAGGGTGCACGGGACCGGGATCGATAAAATCCATTTCCACGAGCTGGGCGCGGTGGACACCATCATCGATATCGCGGGCGTGGTCCTGGGCTTTGCCGAACTGGGCGTGGAGGAAATCTTCTGCAGTCGCATCAGGCTGGGCAGCGGCCAGGTGAAATGCTCGCACGGGGTCCTGCCGGTGCCGGCTCCGGCCACGCTCCATTTGGTGAAAGGTCTGCCGGTCTCGGGCGGGAGCGAGGGAGACGGCGAACTCGCCACTCCCACCGGCGCGGCGCTGGTCCGGTCCCTGGCCAGGGGTTTCGGCCCGCTCCCGGAAATGGAGCTCCAAAAAATCGGCTGCGGCCTGGGCGAGCGGGACCTTGAGACCAGGCCCAATGTCTTGAGGATCGTCTTGGGCAAAAGCCCGGCCCGGACCGAACAACTGGTCCAATTGGAAACAACCATCGATGACATGAACCCCGAATTCATGGAGCCGCTGGTGAACGCGCTCTACCGCGCGGGCGCCCTGGAGACCGCGCTGATCCCCGCGCAGTTGAAAAAAAACCGGCCGGGAATAATCCTGCGCGTGCTGGGCAGGAAGCCCGAGCTGGACGACATTATCCAGGCTGTTTTCAAGCATTCCACAACCACCGGGATCAGGTTTTTTGAATTGGACCGGGTGGCGCTCCAGCGCGAAATGACCAGGGTCAAAACCGCGTTTGGAGTGGTGCCCGTGAAAGAAATCATGCTGCCCGGAGGCGCGGTGCGCATCCATCCGGAATACGAACGGCTCCATGATATCGCGAAAAAAAATAACATGTCTTTGCTCGAAATCGAACAAAAGGTAAAAAGCGAATGGCTCAAAAAGCAAAAAAGAACAAAAAAATAAACCTCCCGCCCCTGCTGGTCGTCGCCGAGGACAAGGCCGGACTCTCGGAATTGCATTCGCTCCTGGAAAAGGCCGGCTTCGACTCCGTGGGCGCAACTCCTTCTGACAGCAGTTTCAAGGAAAAATTATCGGGCCATTGGGGCGCAATCATAATCACCGACGCCCTGTCCGGGTTGATCCCGAAGATCCGGGAAAAACGGGGACTGCGACAGCTCCCGGTCCTGCTGGTGCTCGCCCAATCCAAGAAAGAACCCGGGGCTTCCCTTTTAAAGGGCGCGGACGATTATCTGGCGGCTGCGGCCCCGGCTCCGGAGTGGAGGCAGCGGGTCAAGGCCCTGATTGAAAGGTCCACCCGCAATGTCGACGCCTTTACTTTGCAGGAAGGCGTCAAAGCCCTGGAGCAAATCATGGCAACCGGGCGCGGCGGAAAGACCGATTTCGAAGCGCTGCAGTTCGCGGCCAAGGAATTGTCCAGGATGTATCCCAAATCCAAATGCTCGATCATCATGATTGAACAGGCCCGGAACCAAGCGATCGTGATCGCGGAGACCAGGAGCGAGAAGGAACTGAACCTGCCCCTTGACCTTAAAAATTACCCCGAGATCCGGAATGTGATCAAGACCAGGAAGCCCCTGATCATCAACGATGTCCAGCTCCATCCCATGATGCGCGAGGTCAGAAAAATCCTGGCCACCAAGTCCGTCCACTCCCTGCTCCTGACCCCGGTGCTCTACCAGGATGAATTGATCGGGATTATCCTCATCCGCTCCATAGAGGAAAAACATCTCTACACCCAGATCGATGTTTATTTCTCGCAGCTGGTCTCGGACTCCCTGGCGATTGCGCTCAAGAACCTCAGGCTCTCGCGCCGCGCTCGCGAGGAAACCAGGGAAAAAGAGCAGGCCATTCACAAGGCGCTCTACAGCGGCGAGGTCTCAAAACGGCTGGAGAAACTTTTCGAATACGCCTCGGACGGGCTGGTGATCATAAGCGACCTGGGCCAGATCACGGGCGTCAACCAGAACTTCCTGAGGTTCAGCGGCTATGAGCGCCAGGAATTGATGGCGAAGAACATCGAGGACCTGCTCGAATTCGAGATGCCCCGACCGGAACCGCTCATCCACTGGCTGGGGAGGAAACGCCGCAGCGGCTCCAGCAACCTGCTGGTGAAATTGAAACCCGGCGATAAAAAATTCGTGACCACCCACATCGAGCTCCTGCCCGGGCCGCGCCAGGAATTCCTGATCTCGGTCCACGACGTCACCGAGGAGCGCAAACTGAGCCTGGAATTGAGGCAGACCAAGGAGTTTCTGGAGAACCTGGTCCAGAACTCGATGGAGGCGATCATCGCCGCGGACACCACCGGGAACATCATCGTGTTCAACCGGGCCGCGGAAAACCTGACCGGGTACCAGGCCGAGGAGGTTTTGGGCCGGAAGAACATCGTTGATCTTTACGCACCAGGCGCGGCGCGCGCGATCATGAAAAAACTGCGCAGCCCGTTCTACGGGGGCCCGGGCCGGCTCGAGACCACCCACAATATCCTGCTCGGCAAAAGCGGACAGGAGATCCCGATCAACATGAGCGCGGCCGTCATCTACGACGACCAGGGCCGGGAGATCGCGAGCATGGGTCTCTACCAGGACATCCGGGAAAGGATCGAGATCGAAAAAAGACTGCGCCAGGCCCAGGAGCGGCTCCTGGAAAGCAAGCGCAAGGAAGCGGTGATGGCGCTGGCGGGCGCGGCCGCCCACGAGTTGAACCAGCCGCTCACCTCAATCCTGGGTTACGCGGAAATCCTCAAGCGCGTCCAGGAGCAGTTGAAGGACAAGCTCAAGATCGGAGAACGCGTGCTCGACCCGGTCAAAAACGCGGTCAAGGTCATCTCCGACCAGGCCGAGCGCATGGCCGAAGTGATCAAGAAGCTCGGGGACCTCACTGAATTCGAGACCAGGGAATACGCGGGCAAGCAAAAGATCGTGGACCTGGACCGCGCCGACCGGACCGAATTCAACCTGGAGCGCGCCTTGTCTCTGGTGGGCGAGGCCGTGATCCTGATGGACCCCGAAATGGTGATCCTGGATTCCTACGGACAGGCCGTGCAAATCTTCGGGGAAAACCCGGAAGGAAAAAGCCTGAGCAGGTACCTGGAGGGAGTCAATTACGCCACGGGCGTGAAGCTGGTTGAGGAAGCCAAAAACAAGGATACCGCACAGGACGAGTTGGACCTGCGCTCCGCCCAGAACCAGGTGCGCAGGGTATCGGTGCGGGCGGAGAAAGTCGGGGAAAAAGAACTGCTCATGGTAATCTTCGATGTTGACCAACTGCGCAAAATGCAAAGCCAGCTCAAGGAGCTGGTGGCTTTCCGGGGAGAGCTTTTCCAGAACATGCCGGTGCCGCTCGCGGTGCTCGATGAAGACGGAAGGATCGTCCATTTCAGCAAAGAAGCGGAGCGCCTGTTCGGGTGGGACCTGGACGAGGTCAAGGGCAAGCCGCCCGCGGTTTTCATGGATGACTTCAAACCCGCGGAGTTCGTGGTCTATCTGCGGAAAGTCAGGCAGGAAGGCAAAGCCGAAGGCTCGCTGGTGGCCAAGGACAAGGCCGGCCGCAAATTTGAAGTCTATTACTTTTTAGGCGCCATGCGCGACCCCGGAGGCGCGGTGGTGGGGTACCTGGTCTTCATGGTCGACCTTTCGGAAAAACATCTCCTGGAACAGGCCCTGAGCGAAAAGACAACCTACCTGGATGCGATCTCGAAAAACACCGCCATCCTGGTGCAGTCTTCGGACTGGCAGGAAGCGCTGACTTCCATGCTCGAACAACTGGCCCGGCTATTCGAATTCGATATCGCCGTATTAATCCCCGTGGAACCGACTGAACGCGGTTTCTATTTCCTGTCCTATTATCCCAAAAGCGGCGAAAAGGTTTTCCAGGAGCAGCGGGCTTTTGAGCAACTGGAGCCGGCCCAGATTTGGCTTTCCAGCCCGGAAATCAGATATCATGAAGACCTGTCGAAAATTGACTTCTCCAGGGCGCCCGTTGACATGCAGGTGTTCCTGGAGCAGATGATCAAACAGGGGATAGTGAATTTCATGTCCATCCCCCTCAAATTCCAGGAGGAGGTGGTGGGCAGGGTCTTCTTCGGCCACCGCCAGCCGGGGTATTTGAAACCGGAGAAAATCCAGCCCTTCAATCAATTCTTCCTGCAACTCACCATCGCGGTTTCCCAATACCGGCTCTATTTCAAGCTGGAAAAGCAAAGACTCCAGCTTCTGCAGAGAAACCTTTTCCTGGAGCGGATCCTGGAGCAGAGCCAAAAAATAGACCTCAGGAAAGAAGAAGCGCAAATTTTTCTGCAGTTCTTAAACCTGTTCCAGGAAATATTCCCCAGGGCCCACCTCTGGCTGGCGTGGAAAACCGAGACCAATAATTTCTCGGTCCGGAGCGTGAGCAACCTGGCGCCGGAATTGATCGGAAAACAATTCGCCATCGACGCCAACGTAAGAGAAAAAATCCTGGCCGAGTCCAAACCCGTGCATTTTGAGCCGGGGTCCGAGTTCCGGGGCTTTCTTCAGGACGGCCAGGACATAATTCTGGCGGCGATCATTTCCGAATCCAACCTGGCCGGACTCCTGGGCGTGGAATCTCACCACCGGGAGCCGTTCCTGGAGGAGGAAGAGTTTTTGCTTCAGTTGTTCAGCCGTTACCTGGCGCTTCTGATCCCGAATTTATTGCGCATCCGGGAATCGGTGCTGCTCAAGAGCTTCCAGGAAAGCCTGATCGGGAGCACCAACGCCTTCATCCTGATGATCAGCCAGGACAATAAAATCGTGATCTTCAACCGCGCTTTCCAGGAAAAACTAGAGCTGGGCGATGAGGACCTGCACGGCATGAACACCCTTGAATTCGTGGGCAAGCATGTGATTATGGTCCGTGAAGAGCGGGGCAAAAGCGCAAACACGGAAACTATTATTTCCGAGGTCAGGAAGGGCGCCCAATATTCAAACCTGAGGGTCAGGTTCAGGACCAAGAGCGGCGGGGTGTTCGAGAGCATGTTCAACGCCTCGGGACTGCGCGATGAAACCGGGAACCTGCTGGGCATGATCTGCGTGGGCCAGGATTTGTCCCCGATCCGGGAACTGGAGGCCAAGCTCCTGCATTACGAACGGCTGGCCGGCCTGGGCCAGATGGCCGCGGGCGTGATCCACGAACTCAACAACCCGCTCCAGGCCATCATCACCTATTCCGAACTGGTGAAGCGCCGTCTGGATGAAATCGGGGAGACCGACATGGCCCGGCGCGTATCAAATGTCATTGATGCGGGCGAGCGCGTGCGCCGGCTTTCCCGCAACCTGATCAGCTACGCCCGGCCCGGCTCGGAAATGATGGAAGTCATTAACTTTAGAACTCTGGTGGATGAAATCCTCTCCTTCTCCGGCTACGAACTGAGCCGGGGAGGAGTGGAGCTTAACAATCAGGTGCCGGAAAATCTGCCCGGGTTAAAAGCGGTCAAAGACCAGATCGAACAGGTCTTGATCAACCTTCTGACCAATGCCTCGCACGCCTGCGCGGAAAAAGGAGGGGGCAAGGTGAACATCTCCGCGGACGCCCGGGACGGCTGGCTGGAAATCCGGGTGGAAGACAACGGCGTGGGCATCAACCCGGAGCATCTGTCCCGGATCTTCGAGCCTTTCTTCACCACCAAGCCGGGAGGCAAAGGCACCGGCCTGGGGCTGAATATTGTTAAGTCGATTGTGGAGAGGCACAACGGCAGGATCAATGTGGAAAGCAAGCCCGGACAGGGCACGGCGTTCAAAGTTTTCTTCCCCCTGGAAAACGTCTGACCTCAATCTTTAAAAACCTCTTTTTGTTTTACTTTTGACTTTAAAATCGTTCTGGTTAAGAATATAATTGGAGTAAAATGCAATGGGACGACGTGAATTATTAAGGATCCAGGCGGAAATAGAGATTCATTTCAAGAACTTCGAGCAGTTCTACAAGGAATATGCCAAGAACATTTCCAAAGGCGGCATATTCATTAAATCCAACAATCCCCTCCCGCCCCAGACCATCATCGAAATAAAAATCTTTCTGCCGGACGACGAAAACCCGATGGACGTGGTGGGAGAAGTGGTCCATATCATAGAACCGGAAATAGCCCAGCAGCGCGGCTGGGACCCGGGCATGGGCGTGCATTTCGTGGATTGTGAAGAAGCGATGTTCAAGCGCCTGGAAAAATATATCGACGATCAGTCCAAGGATAAACCGGCCGCCAAGGTCGACCGCAGGAGACACCAGAGGAGCACCACCCGTATGAAAGTGAAATTCCCGGACCTGACCACGCTCCTGGAAAATTACGCCAAGGACATCAGCCATGGCGGCATCTTCATCCCCACCACCGACCCCAAGCCCGTGGGAGTGGCGATCACCCTGACCCTGGTCCACCCCGAGAGCGGGGAAGAGGTCGAAATTAACGGGGAAGTGGTGCGGGTGGTCACGGAAAAAGAAGCCAAAGAGCACAAGGACAGAAAACTGGTCCCGGGCATGGGCGTCAAGTTCATCAATATCGAGTCCTCCCAGCAGATGGCGCTGGAAGAATTCCTGGCGGTTGAATATCCTCTGGACCCTAAAGAAGAATCGTGAAGATAATAGGAATCGATCTCGGCACCACCAACTCCTGCGCCTCCATTATTGAAAAGGGGGCGCCCAAGATAATACCCTCCAGCAAGGGATACTTGACCATTCCCAGCGTGGTGGCTTTTACTGCCAATGATGAGCTTTTGGTCGGCAACGACGCGGTCAAACAGTCCATGGTCAATCCCGAAAACACCATCCAAGGCTCCAAGCGCCTGCTGGGCAGGAATTTCAACTCCTGGATCGTGCAAAAGGTCAAGCAGAGCTTTTATTATGAGATCGTCCAAGGCAAGGGCGGCGAAGTCGAGGTCATGGGCAACAACCATCCCTTCACCATCCCGGAGATCAGCGCCCTGATCCTGCGCTATATCCACGGGGTGGCCAAGGAATATCTCAAGGACGACGAAATCAAATCCGTGATCACGGTCCCCGCATATTTTAATGACCGCCAGCGCGCCGCGGTGCGCCGGTCCGGGAAAATGGCGGGCATGGATGTGGTCCGGATCATCAACGAGCCGACCGCAGCCGCGCTCGCCTACGGCTACCGCAAAGGCGTGGAGAAAAAACTCGCCATCTACGACCTGGGCGGCGGCACCTTTGATATCACGGTGATGAATGTTGAGGAGAAGGTCTATCAGGTGTTGAGCACCGCGGGCGACACCTTCCTGGGAGGCATCGATTTTGACAACCGGATCATGGAATACCTGGCGGAAAAATTCCTGCGCGAGACCGGAGTCGACCTCTCCCATGAATGGGTCGCGCTCCAGCGCCTGCGCCTGGCCGCGGAAGAGGCCAAAAAAGAGCTGAGCATGAGGAAAGAGGCTGAGATCAAACTGCCTTATATCACCCAGACCGAGAAAGGCACGTTCAACCTTGAATACAAGATCAAGCGCGAGGAGCTGGAAATGCTCACCGAGAAACTGGTGGCCAGGACCCTGGAGATCTGCCAGCTCGCTCTGGAGAACGCCGAACTCAGCCCTTCCCAGATCGAAGACATCGTCCTGGTCGGCGGCCAGACCCGAATGCCCATGGTCTGGGAGAAAATCAAGTCCTATTTCGGCAAAAATCCATCCAAAGGAGTGCATCCCGACGAGGCAGTGGCTGTTGGAGCCGCGATCATGGCGGACATCATCTCGCGGGGAGAGACCGGCATTTTGCTTTTGGATGTGGTGCCGCTTTCCATAGGACTCGGGCTCCCGGACGGGAGGTTCAACGAGATCATCCCCAAGAACACCACGGTGCCGGTCAAGAAAAAGAAAATCTTCACCACCCACAAGGACAACCAGACTTCAGTGCAGTTGACCGTGATGCAGGGCGAAAGCCATCTCGCCCAGGAGAATGAGATCCTGAGCAAGATCAACTTTTCCGGGCTTCCTCCCCTGCCCAAGGGACAGCAAAAAATTGAAGTGACTTTCTCGGTGGACACCGAAGGCATCCTGACCGTCACCGCCCGGGACAGCTCCGGCAAGGAGATCAAGGCCCAGGTCACCTCCCGCGCAGAAGGGAACTGAATGAAAAACAGCGCCGCTGCAATCATGTTGCTGGCGCTTTTAATCCCCGGATTGACCCATGCCCAGGAAGACCGGCATGATTTCCAGCGCTTTATGACCAAGCGCAGTCAAATCCACCCTCGGCCCAAGGAATATTTCATCGATGTGCTGGCGCCTCATCTCTGGGACGACACCAGGACCACTTTTTCCGGAGGCAATCTCCCCTACTGGCTTGCGGCCGGAGCGGCCGCGGGCCTCGCTTACGGCCAGGATGATAAGGCGAGGGACTATTTTCAAAACCGGCATCCGCTGGGCGACGCCAAGAACTTCGGAAATTTTTTCGGAGAAGGCTACACCCAGGCCGGGATTGCCCTGGCCTTCTGGGGATCGGGCTTTCTGGCCGGCAACCAAAAAATCGCAAGCACCGGCGAGGTTTTGATGGAAGCTCAAATCATCAACGGCATCGCCACCACGGTTTTCAAAAGCATCGCGGGCAGGGAGCGGCCCGACAAAAACGGGCGCGATTCCTTTCCCTCCGGACACACCAGCGACTCCTTTTGCTTTGCCGCGGTCATCGACCACCGGCTCGGACACCTCTGGGGAATTCCCGCATACTCGCTAGCGGTCCTGACCGGACTTTCCCGGATGGAAAGCGACCGTCACTATTTGAGCGATGTGGTGATGGGCGCGGGGCTGGGGATGATCATCGGTTACTCGGTTTCCGCTCATCACGATGACTGGCCCTATCAGAAGCGATGGCGCGTCACGGACAGGAAAAAGAAATTCCTGGAAAACGCTTACTATGTCCCGATCCTGCCCGAGCCGGGAAAAGACCAGGTCGGGTTCAGCGTATATATTCCTCTGGACTAGAAGGGCGCTGCAAAATCCCCGGGTTCTCCAAGCTTCCAAAAAAAGCGCGCCCCGCTATTTTACGGGACGCGCTTTTTTCGAAAATACTTATCCACCGACCGGGGAATACAATGTTACCCGGCAGGCCTCAGCCGATTTCAAGACTCAAATCGCCTATTCTAACTTGCTAATTACTTGGGCTGAGCAGCGGTGGAACCAGGCTGAACAGCAGTCGCGCCGGGCTGAACTGTGGCCGCGGGCGCAGGCTGTACTGGCACAGGAGCCGGGGCCGGGGCTGGCTCGGGAGCCGGTGTCGGCTCAGGAGCTGGCGCCGGGGCCTCGCTCTTTTTGCAGGAAAATCCCATGATCAAGCCTGCAAATAAAACCGCCAATAGAACCTTTTTCATCGTTTCGTTCCTCCTTACTATCTAGATTTCCAAATTGACAAGTAATTTAACCCTATTTTGGAAAATGTCAAGAATTCACATTATTTAGCCGGTTGCGCTGGCGGAGTCGGCGGCTGCTCCGGACCTTTTCCGGGCATGGGCGAGCTTTCCGGCGGCGCTTGCGGGGCGGTCTTCGGCATCAGGTCCTCCTTGGTGATCTTCAACCGTTCAACTTCCACATTGATCTCTTCTTCTATTTTCACCACTTCGCTTTGCAGCGAGTCCTTTTTCTTGGTGATCTCGGGATTCTTGTCAAGGTATTCCTTATTTGCCTTCTGAGCTTCCGGATCGGTGCTGGTTTTTTTGTAATCGGGCGCGG
>Ga0315287_10008174_pt1 | contig 10548 bp, 9 predicted proteins | sample YL17G11_0_MG_FD_205037 | JGI IMG/M metagenome (GOLD analysis project Ga0315287, IMG submission 205037) | Sediment microbial communities from Yellowstone Lake, YNP, Wyoming, USA - YL17G11_0 | ecosystem: Environmental > Aquatic > Freshwater > Lake > Sediment | place: USA: Wyoming | collected...
CCCGGACGAGGACGACGGCGCTCGCCGCGTCCAAGACGTCAGCGGCCGCGGAGGGGAGCGCGGCGCACTGCGCCGGAGTCCCGTGGGGGGAGGCGGCGAGCAGCGCGGCGAGCGCCCGCGCGAGGAGCCTCTTCCTCCTCGCCCGCGTCCTCCCCGCTGCCTGCGCGCCTCCCGCCGCCCCCGCTTCTGCCCCTCCTCCGCCTCCTCCGCCTCCCCCTCCTCCGCGTGCTCCTCCCTCTCCTCGTTCTTCTTCCTCGGCGGCGATGAACCGCACCACGCGGGAGCGGACATCGCCTGCGAAGGGCAGCGCCGAGTCCCCCCGGGCGGCGACGAGCGGGAGGAGCAGGAAGTGGGCGACGAGGGGGAGCAGGAGGTCCCCATCTGCTTCGGGGTCGGCGAGCGCTTCGCCGATCGCGGCCGCGACGGCGCCCTCCGCCGCGACCCCGCCGGCGGCGAGGGCGCGGGCCAGGGGGCGAGAGGAGGAAGGGCCGCTCGCGGGAGCGGGGGCGGGCGGGAGGAGGACGCGGCGGCGGCGGCGATTCTGGAAGAGGCTCAGCCTCGCGAGCCCGTCGACGATGGCGGAAGCGGCGGCGGCGTCGCTGCCGCTCCTGGAGGCCTGGGGCAGTGCCGCGAGAAGGACGTCTGCGACGCGCGCGGGGGGCCAGGAGGAATTGCCGCTCTCTGCGAACGAGAGGAGGCGCGAGACGGCCTCGGAGACGACGTCCTACGAAGAAAGAGAGAAGAAGGAGTTGAGCTCGAGTTTTCCCCCCCCCCTGTCACCGCCCGTGTCGATCGAGACTCGATCGATCTTCACTCTTTTCTCTCACATCTCCCAGCTGCACGATCTCACCTCGCTCCCGTGGCTCAAGCACACATCGACGACGGCATCGAGAGAGCGAGATGCCTCGGAAGAAGAAGCCGACGCTGGAGAAGCCGACAGGTCGGTCGCGGCATCGAAGGCAGCGGCAGCGGCCAGGCGACGAAGCTGCGGATGCGACGCCAGGGCGCGGGCCTCTTCCCCCTGGAGCCGCGCCAGCGCCGAACGCACGGCAAGAGGAACCTTCTGGGCTGGTGCCATTAGGGAGGGGAGGAGGGGCTAGCGCAGAGCGCCGAGACGCATGGCTTTGATAGGAAACGAAAAAAAGAAACTCCCGCGATGGGAAAAAAAGTGCGCTGCTCGCTCGCCTTTCTCCGAGGACCTCTCTTTCCACTCTCTCTCTCTTCCCTCTTTTCCCCTCTTCCCTCTTTCCGCGATTTTTTTTGAGCGGGGCGGGATTCGAACCCGCGTGAGCTTTCGCTCGTCGGATCAGAAGTCCGACCCCTTCGACCGTGCTCGGGCACCCGCTCTTAGGAGTGCGGAGAGAAGGGAAAAGAGGGAAAAGGGGGAAAGAGAGAGGAAAGAGGAGGTCGTCGAGAAAAAAAGGCGGCAGTTTCGAAGAGGAAAAAAAAGGTGGGCAAAGAGAGGAAAACCTCTCGCTCGCTCGCTTGCTCGCTTTCTCGCCGCGAGATCAAAAACAACCGAGCGCGTCAGAAAAGAATCGAAGCGTCAGGAATCAAAGAGAAAGGTCGGAGAGAGGCGTCAGAGGCAGCGGCGCGTGCTCGGGGTCAAGGTGTTTTTCTATTTCCGTGCCGCCTCGCTTCGTTTTCGCTTCGTTTTCGCTTCGCTCGCTTTGCTTTTTGCCCCCCCCCTTTTCCCTTCGCACCCCGCGCGAAGGCGACCTGTTCTCTCAACCGACGAAGGCGACAGGCCCTTCTCGATTCGAAGCAAGGAAAAGTGGCCACGGGGAGAGAGGGCGGGTTCAGCAAAGAAAGAGAAGAGAAAGAGAAAGAGAGAGAGAAAAACATCCAAGAGAGACAGGGGAAAAAAGTGAGTAGTGAACGAGAATGAAAAAAAAAAACTCAACTTTTTTTCATGCAAAAAAAAAATATTCTCCCTCTCAACCTCCTCGGCCTTTCTCCAACCCTCCGAAGTCACTCACTTGAGCAGACTCCGCACCACGCTCCGCACGTTGAGCCTCTTCAGATCCACATACGTCTGCCCGCACCCCACAAACATCACCGGGGCCCCGGAAGCGTACACCATCGACACCGCCGCGCCGACCTTGTCGTCGATCGTGTCGAACTTTGTCAGCACGATGCCGTCGACGGCGCAGGGCCTCCCTTCCCGCACCGACGTCCCCGCCGCGTTGCCCTCGTCGCCGCCGTCGGCGCCGTTCGAGGCGCTCTTGGCGGCGATGATGTTCCGAGGGGGGGCCAGGTCCAGCAGCCTGGCGTTGAACTGGGTCAGCTGGTCAACGCCGTCGTTGCCGACCAGGGCCTCCCCGACAAAGAGCACCAGGTCCGGGTCGTTCGCGGCGATCAGCCCCGCCAGGGCGCGCATCAGCGGCTCGTTGTCCTGCATGCGGCCGGCGGTGTCCACCAGGACGCAGTCGACGCCGTCCCGCGCGGCCTGCCGCACCGCCTCCGCCGCTACTTTCGCCGGGTCCTTCTCGTACCCTCGCTCGAACAGCGGGACGCGCAGCCTCGCCGCGTGCGTCTTGAGCTGCTCGACCGCGCCCGCCCTGAACGTGTCGCACGCGGCGATGCTGACCTTGACGCCGTTGGACGACAGCCAGTAGGCGACCTTGGAGAGGGAGGTGGACTTGCCGACGCCGTTGACGCCGACGAACGTGATGACGTAAGGGCGGCGGCCGGAGGCCTTGGCGGCGCGGACCTCTCGCAGGACATCGACGGTCCTCCTGGTGTTTTGGTCGGTAGGGGGCGCGGGTCGAGAAAGAGAGAAGAACGGGGCGTGAGTTTTTTTCCTCTCCCTGAAATCCTTTCGCGCTGCTCTTCTCTCTCCGTCTTTCTCTCTCTCCCCCCAAAAAAGTCAAAAAATCAAAAAACTCTCACCTCGGCGTCAGGATGCGCTCCAGCGCCTCCTCGACCGCCGCGCGCACCGCCGACGCAACCCGCGTGAAGCTCGCGTGCTGGGCCCCGACGATCGATGCCCGCACCGAGGCGCAGACTTTCCCCGCGACGGGCTCGGCGACGTTGCGCTCCATCAGCTTCCTCTTCAGCGCTTCGAGCGCGGGGCCCACGTCGGCATCCGTCAGGGCCGAGGACCCGGCGAGCGAGAGGCCCAAGGAGCGCACGAAGGAGGAGAGGGCGGATGTCGAGGGCTTGGCTGTCGTCGCCGTCGCTGTCGCCGCTGCCGCTGCCTTCTTCGGCGCCGCAGCAGGCTTCCCCTTGGCGGCGGCGGCAGCAGAGGGCTCGTCGTCGAAGACGAAGCCGGCGTCGTCGTCGCCAGAGTCCTCTTCTTCTTCGGCATCCACGCGGGACTTGGCCGTGAAGTCGACCCCTTCCTCCGCCGCCGCCGCCGCTGCTGCTGCTGCTCCCGCTCCGCCGACGGGGGGCTTCCCCTCGGAGAAGTCAAGCGCCTCGAGGGCGGCCCCCGTGCGCGCCTGCCCATGCCAGACCCGGGCCGCCTTCGCCGCCTTGGCCGCCTTCGCCGGGGCTGCTGCTGCTGCTGCTAGGCTCCCGCTGCTTCCGCCGCCGCCGCCGCCGCCCTTTTTGCCGCCGCCTCCTTTCAGCCGCAGCTTGGCCGCGGCGGCCTCGAGGTTGATCGCAGAGCCGTTGCCGTTGGCTCCCTCTGCTTTTCCCTTTCCTTCTCCTTCCTCTTCTACCTCCCGTTCTTCCTCCTCCTCTCCCGCCGCCGCCGCTGCAGCCACGGCCATGAGCGAGGCGCCCGAAGACGAGGGGGTGGACTTCCTATTGGCTCTCGCCGCCGCGGTCGTTGTGCTCGCGGCCCCTGAGGCCGCGGACCTCTCGGCGGCGTCGGCGAGCTTCTCAAAGGTGGCGTCGAACGACGAGAGGTCTCCTTCTTCTTTGCCTTTGCTCGAGCTCAAGCTCGCCCGGTACGCCTGCGCGAACGCCTCCGTGGTCGTCTGGAGCAAGGCATCGACGTAGGGAAGGCGCAGCGCGCGCTGGTAGATGGCGACGACAACGAGGCCGAGGCCCTGAAGTTGGTTGAGGTCGAGTTTTTTAAAATAGTTTTCTCAGTCGAGGGTGAGCCGCAGGAACGCTCTTGATCGATGGCAACGCGGTTTCTCTTTCTCCGTTTCTTCTCTTTCTCTTTTCGCGACTCTCACGTTGTGCAGGCTCCACTTCAGGGTGTACGCCCCTCCCCCCACTCCAGGGGCGTCCCACGCGAACGAAGCCTCGGACGCGCGGTCCTCGAGCAGGCACGAGCGGACCAGCGCGTCGAGCGGCGCATTGGTCGCCAGAGCCGCGCCGATGCCGCTGCCGTGCTTCGAGTTCGAGCCGCCCTTCCACCGCCAGAGGACCTCGCCGCCGCGGGTGAAGGCGACGACGGCGTCGATCATGAAAGAATGCCTCTGCGGGAGGCTGGAAGGGATGCGAGGCACTAAGAGAGGCTGAGGAAAACGAAGGATGAAGAGAGAGCGATCGTTCTGATGGGGGTTTTCTTTCCACTTTTGTTTCTCAAGCTTGTTTACCCTCTCTCTTCTTGTCTCTCTCTCGGCTAGTACTTTACAGACCCGCTCTTTCATATCCTTCTCTTCACGACAATTCACGCCCCGCTGACGATCGCGCGCACGGCGGCGTCGAACTTGGGGGAGTCGATGGCCTGTTTGTCGGAGTTGAAGTGAACAGTTTGGAGAGTGCAGTTATGAGAGAGGAGATTTCGAAAGCGGCGGCTATCTTTCTTCTCTCTTCTACTCTCTGTGCCTTGTCCCCCCCCCCCTCCCGAATCTCTTCCGTCTCTGCTCGCTTTCCCCCTTCCTCTCACCGAGTCCGCGGTGTAAAACGGGTTGCATGAGGCCTCGACGAACGCAGCGTGGATGCGCTTGAAGACCTGTTTTTGGTTTTGGAGTTTTTGAAGAAGAGAACAAGACGAAGGTCTGTGAGAGAGAGGGGACCCCTTTCGGCGGAGAGGTCGAGGCAAAGCCTTTTTGGTTTTCTTTTTTTCCCCGAAGGGAGAATGAACCCTCTCACCGCTCGCAGCTCGTCCTCGCGCGGCTGCGGGTCCGAGGCGATCAGGATGAGCTTCACGCGCGTGTTGGAGGCGTAGCTGTTGTTGAAGTTTTTTGTTTTGGTTTTTGTTGAGTTCTTTGCGGGGGGGTGGTGAGCGCTGAAGAAGAATCGGGAGGTACGCTCTCTGACACGATGCCGTCTCTTCCGTCAAACCAAAAAGCAAAAAGCAAAAACCAACTCGTCTCTCCTCACCCGTAGACGACGAACTCGTCCGAAGGATACAGAACTCCCAGGTAGGCCTCCCCAGAGTCCGGCGCGGCGCCCCCGGCCCTGGCGCGGGCTTGGGCCAGAGCCGCCGCAGGGGCCGCAGCGGAAGGGGCCGCCGCCGCCGAGGGGGCGCGCGGCGGGAGCCTCTCGTCGACGGCGTCCAGCGCGGCGTGGACGGCGAAGTGGAAGCGCAGGGCGCCTCCTCCTCCCCCCTCGTCGTCATCGTCGTCACCGTCGCCGCCACCGTGTGCGTCTCCGGCGTCGGAGATGATCCCGACCGAGGAGGGCGACGGAGAGAAAGTCTCGAGGTAGAGCGGGTTGTTCTGTTTTGTTGTTGTTGTTGTTGAAGAGGCCAAGGTGATTTTTTGAGTTCGATCGCCGAGAGGAGCCCGAACGTTTTTTTCAATGCGAAAAACCTTCTCTTTCTCTTCCTTTTTCTGTACTAGTCTCACCTTGGCCCCGACGACCGCGGCGCAGACGACGGGCATGATGGAGAGTGCTCCTGTGTTTAAATCAGATGAAAAAAGCAGCGGACGAGAGAGACAGGGGAAGAAGAAGAAGACGGAGAGAGAAAAACCCGGGCCTCTTCGCCTCTCCTCGTCGTCGCCGAGCCCAGAGGGGGAAAAAAAGTGAGCCTTTTTCATTTTGTTGATCGAGCTTTTTCTCCTCAACAAACGTCTCTTCTCTTCTGTTTCTCTTCGTCGGCGCTCTCTTCTTCTTCGTTCCTCGCAGGTGGAGATAGAGCATGGCGAGCTTGCTCGTCCGGTCGGGCGTGCGCCCGGCCTCCCGCTTGGGCGCGCTCTCGAGGTTGAATGCTGCGAGCAGCAGCAGCAGCCCCTCCGGCCGACTCAGCAATGAAGCTCGGACGATGACGATGTTCTCCTCGCTGGCCTCTTCTCCCTCGCTGCCTCGCTCGCCTGCCTCCGCCCTGTTATGCGGCGGCGGCCACTTCGAGAGGCTACTCTCGCAGATGCATCCATGTTGGAGGGTGCAGGCGTTCGCCCCGTCGTCGAGTGCGGTCCAAACAGCAATGGCGGCGTCGACGGCGACGTCGACCTCCTCTTCCTACTCGACCTCTTCTTCGAGCTCTTCTTCGCCGCCGCCGCCCCGCCAGCAGCCAGGAACCAGCCATAACAGCGGCAACAGCAGCGGAAGTGGAAGTGGCGGACGAACAGGCGGCAGCGGATCCCACGGCGGCGCAAACACCTCGGCCTCTTCTTCTTCTTCGGGCGGCGGCGGCGGCGCCGTCGCCGCCCGCGCCCGTCGAGGCTCCTCCGGCTCGAGCGACATCACCGACCAGATCCCGGTCCGCCCCGTCGGCGTCGTCGAGGGCGCCAGCTACACCGTCGTCATCGTCGCCGGCGTCGCCTGCGCCGCAGCGGTGCTCTACGCCGCGGCCTCGGAGCTCCTCGGCAATCCGGTCGAGTACTCGGCGTTCTCTGCCGCACTGGAGCGCGCCCGCGACGACCCGCGGGTCGCCGTCCGCCTGGGCTCCCCTGTCACCGGCTACGGCCAGGAGGCCCGCGGCAGGGCGGCGAGGCAGCGCATCCCGCACAGGCTGCGGACCGACGAGGCGGGCGTGGAGCACGTGCAGATACAGTTCCGGGCGCGCGGCCCCGGCGGCGCGGCGCGGGTCACCGCCGAGATGTTCCAGCGGCCCGTCGAGGTGGGGTCGAGCAAGAAAGAGTGGGCGTACGACTACATGGTCGCGGACTTCGAGCACCCGCAGAGCGGGAGGGTGACGCTGGTGGCCCCCGGGAGCGACGTGCGGAGGTAGAAGAAGTGAGAAGAGGGAGAAACAGTTTCTTTCATTGATGTTTTTTTCATTTTTTTTCCTGGTTTTTTATTTAAAGTCGATCCGCTTTTATACGTATCAGAATCATTATCAGTCTTGAGGGGGGCGGAAGGGGCCGACTCCGAGAGAGAGAGAGAGAGAGAGAGAGAGAGAGAGAGAGAGAGAGAGAGAGAGAGAGAGAGAGAGAGCTTGAGCTGGTTTCGTTGACGAGAGAGAACGGAGAAGGTTCAAACCCAGCGTGTTTCGGCGGGGGTTGAAGCCCAGCGTATTTCGGCGGGGATTCAAACCCGGTGTATTTTCGGGCGGGGTGCAGACCCAGCGTGTTTCGGCGGGGGTTCAAACCCAGCGTGTTTCGGCGGGGGTTCCCTCTATTTTTATTTTTTTATTCTCAACCTTGACCTTCTCGAAGAAGAGAAGGCATCTCTCTTGACTCTTTTCTGCATTATCTTTCTCTATGACGCTCTCTCTCTTTCTTCGCGCCAAACGCACAACGAAAAAACACTCCCCTCCCTCCCTGCGTTATTTTCTCAACGCACTGCGAGCAAAAAACCTAATGCACAAGAAAGAAAAGGGAGAAGAAAACGCTTCGCTTTCTCTGAGTCTGTCAGAAAAAAAGTGAGGAAGAGAAAAAACTGGCTTGAAATCATAATTTGACTTTCTTTCTCAATCTTCATCCTCATTGCTATCTCTCTCTCTCTTTTCTCTTCTCTCTCTCTCTCTCTTCTTCCACCCTGGCTCCCCTCGCCGCCGTGCCGCGGCCCCAGCTGCTGAAGTCTCCCTCGCTCTGCGCCAGACGAAACAAGGAAGGCGTTTCTCTCGCCACCGTCGCCGCCGCAGCAGCAACACCTCGAAGAAACTCTCGAGCGTCGATCGCCATGGCCTCCTCTCCCGACCCCGACCAAGTCCTGCTCCCGCGCGCCCTCTCCAAGAGGCCGCGCCTCCTCGTCGTCTCCGACCTCGACTGGACCATGGTCGACCACGACGACAAGGAGCACAGGGGCCTGCGGGAGTTCAACGCCCTGTGGAAGGACAAGCTCTCCGAGGACAGCCTCCTCGTCTTCTCGACAGGGAGGTCGCACGCGCTGTACGAGCGGCTGCGGGAGGAGGTCCCGGCCCTCGCGGTGCCCGACGTCCTCATCTGCTCCGTGGGCACAGAGATCTTTTTCGAGAACGAGAAGAAAGGGGACGAAAGCAGCCCCGTCCCCGACTCCCGCTGGACGGACGCTCTGGACGCGACGGGCTGGTCGCGCGCCGCCGTCGCCGCCGCAGCGCTGGCCTCGACGCCGGCGCTCAGGCTCCAGGCCGAGTCGGAGCAGAGGCCGCACAAGGTCTCCTTCCACCTCGAAGGAGGCCGCGACGCCGCCGCGGGCGGCGCGCTCAGGGCGCTCGACGCGGCGCTGGGCGCGCTGGACTTTGGGACGGCGGTGATCTATTCCGGCGGCTCGGACGTCGACGTGCTGCCGGCCGGCGCGTCCAAGGGCGCCGGGCTGCGGTTCCTGCTGTCGGAGCTGGCGGCCGGGCCCGGGGCCCCGGAGGCGGGGGTCGTGGCGGCCGGGGACTCGGGGAACGACGTCGAGCTCCTGGCCGCCGGGGAGGAGGAGGCCGAGGCCGGCGAGGAGGGCGCCAAGGGCCGAGTGCGCGTGAGGTGCCCGCCCGGCGTCGTCGTCCGCGGCGTGGTCGTCGCGAACGCGCACCCCGAGCTCCGCGCGTGGGCCGAGAGCAGGCGAGGGAGAGGGGGCGCGGAGACGTCCGTGGTCTTCGAGGCCAAGGAGAGGTGCGCTCGGGGGATCATCGAGGCGCTGAGGCACTTTGACCTCGCTTGATTCTTTTTTCGACACGTTCATTTTCTTTTATACGTCCTTCTTTCGTTTTTTCGTTGCCGAAAGAGAGAGCGAGAGAGAAGAGAGAAAGCAGGCAAAGAGAGAGAAGAGAGAAAGAAGACAAAGAGAAGGCAGATAAAGAGAAAGCAGACAACAAAGTGGCAAATGTAAAAGAACGACACAGAGAAGAAAGAAAAAAAGTGAGGAAAAAACCACAATGATACACTCAAATTCTGAAGCGAAAAAGTGGAAACACTGGAAAGAAATCATCACCCCTTCAGCTCTCGAATGGGCAGCTCGAGGGCCCGACTGGCGACGCCGGCACCCCCCTCGCCACCAGCCTACACCGGTGGACCCGCATGCGCTCCCTGGTGTCCTCGTCGACCTCGAGGAGAGAAGCGGAAGGGGCCGAAGAAGAGACGCCGCCGTCGTCGACGCTCGACCAGAGCCTCTCCGCGACGGCGGCGGCGCGCGGCCACGCGACGGACAGCAGGTTGGTGCCGTCGACCAGCTCGCCCCACACGCAGGCCTCGCCACCGATGACGAGCGAGGCGATTCCCTGAGGTCCCGGGCCCCAGGAGACGGGAGAGGAGGAAGAAGAAGAGGAAGAGGAGCTTTCGCTGTCGCCTCCTCCGGAGAGAAGCAAGCTCCTCTTCCTCTTCCGCGAGACCTCGACGGACGCCGCGGTCGCGGTCGCGGTCGCGTTTCCGTTCCCTCTCCGGCTCCTGCCTCCCTTCATTCCCTCGGTCGGGTCGACGGCGTACCTGTTTTTTTGAGTATATGTTAAAGGGGGAGAGGGGAGAATCCAAGCCGAAAGGGAAAGAGAGAAAAAGTGAGCTCTGTCTTCTTTTTGCTCTCGTTTTCTTTCTCCTTCTTTCTCCTTCCCCTCTCCCTCAAAAACTGGAGAAGGGGGAAAAAGACTCAAAAACGCACATCTCCTCCCAGTCCGCGTGGCCGCGCCGGCCCAGGTTCAGGTACCACGGCGCCGCCAGGATCGCGCGGTGGCCCGCCGCGGTCACCGCCGCCAGCGCGCGCCGCCACGCCCTCTCCGCCTCCGCCGTCGTCGCGTCGTCGCTCGGGGGTCCTCCGCCGCGGCCCTCCCACCACTTCCACACCTCGACCTCGGCGGTCGGGGGAAGGTCCGCCCCGGCCTCGAAGGCTTCCTGCCAGACCACGGCGGCCCTCCCGGCCGCCGCGGTCATCCCGACGGCCCTGGAGACGAACGCCGCGAAGGCCTGCTCGATCGGGTCGCGGGTCGAGGGCCTCGAGCCGGCTCCTCTCCCGTCGCTCCCGGCGCTCGGGGTTTCTGTCTGTTGCTTCTCGGCCCACTCGCGCACGCGCGCGCTGCCCCTCCAGCAGCCCAGATCGACCTCGTCGCCCCCGACGTGCAGCTTGGAATCGGGGAACAGCTCGGCCGCGCCCCGCAAAGCCCTCCAGAGCACGTCGTAGGCTGCTTCGGAGGAGGGGTCGAGCAGCGGCGGGGGGGCGCCCTCGCCTGTTTTTTTTTTTTTTTGTGTTTTGGATGGAAAAAAAAGTTTGTTAAGATGAGTTTATTCCCACCCTCGTGGGGGGGGGGGGCAAGGGAAAAGAAATAAACGCACCTTCTTGCGGTCTCCCGGTCCTCTCGTCGTAGCACGGCATCGTCGCCCCCTCGGGGGCCCCCTTGCTCCAAGAGCCGCTGTGCGCCGGCGC
>Ga0315287_10008175_pt1 | contig 10547 bp, 2 predicted proteins | sample YL17G11_0_MG_FD_205037 | JGI IMG/M metagenome (GOLD analysis project Ga0315287, IMG submission 205037) | Sediment microbial communities from Yellowstone Lake, YNP, Wyoming, USA - YL17G11_0 | ecosystem: Environmental > Aquatic > Freshwater > Lake > Sediment | place: USA: Wyoming | collected...
CCGCGCCGTGGTCGGTCGCCGTCGGCGACTTCAACAATGACGGCAAGGCCGACCTCGCGACATGGTCTTCCACGATTTCGATCCTGCTAGGCGACGGCAGCGGCGGCTTCACGGTGCGCCACGACTCCCCCGCGCGACCCTCCTCGGGCAGCGTCGCCGTCGCCGACTTCAACGCGGACGGCAAAGCCGACCTGGCTTCGACGAACAGCGACAGCAACAACGCCATCGTTGTGCTCGGCGACGGCAGCGGTGGCTTCGCCGCGCCGGCCGGCCACGCGGCCGGGCCCGGCCCCTACTCAGTAGCTGCCGGCGACTTCAACGCGGATGGCGAGGCGGATCTCGCAGTTGCGAACGCCAGCTCCACGAGCGTCTCCGTCCTTCTCGGCAGCGGTGGTGGCTTCGCCGCGCACGTCGACTACACCGTGGGCTCGCACCCGTGGTCGGTCGCCGTCGGCGACTTCAACGCGGACGGCAAGGCCGACCTTGCCTCGGCGAACGCCAACTCGGCCAACGTGTCCGTTCTGCTCGGTAACGGCAACGGCGGCTTCGCCGCGCACGTCGACTACGCCGTCGGCAGTGGCCCGCGGTCCGTCGCGGTCGGCGACTTCAACGGCGACGGCAAGGCCGACCTGGCGACGGCGAACTGGGGCTTCACCAGCGTCTCCATCCTGCTCGGGAACGGTAGTGGCGGCTTCGGCTCGGCCGCCTATTACACGGTGGGCACCAACCCGACCTCGGTCGCCGTCGGCGACTTCAACGCGGACGGCAAGGCGGACCTCGCCGCGGCGAACTTCGGCTCGAACAGCGTCTCCGTCCTGCTCGGCAACGGCAGCGGCGGCTTTTCCGGACGCGTCGACTACACCGTGGGCGCCGGCCCGTTATCGGTCGCCGTCGCCGACCTCAACGCGGACGGCAAGGCCGATCTCGCAGTAGCGGACGGAAACCTGAACAAGGTCTCCATCCTGCTTGGCAACGGCAACGGCACGTTCGCGTCGCGGGTCGACTACGACGCGGGCCCGGGTCCCGGCGCGGTCGCCGCGGGCGACTTCAACGCAGACGGCGTGGCCGATCTTGCGGTGGCGGACGGATCCTCGAACGGCGTCTCCATCCTGCCCGGCAACGGCGATGGTACCTTCGTCGCGCCGGTCGCCTACGGCGTGGGCTCCAATCCGCAGTCGGTCGCCGTGCGCGACTTCAACGCGGACGGCAAGACCGACATCGTGACGGCGAACAACGGCTCGAACTCCATTTCCATCCTGCTCAACACCACCGTGGCCGACCTCACCCCGCCGCACACCTCAGACGACGCCCCGACCGCCTGGCAGCAGGGCGCCGTCACTGTGCACCTCACCCCGATCGACGCCGGCTCGGGCATGAGCGGCGGCCTGGCAAAGACCGAGTACTCACGCGACGGCGGGCGGACTTGGCAGGCGGGCACCGCGGTCACCTACGCCACCTGGAAGCGCGGCGGCGGCTCGGGCCTCCACAGCCTCCTCTACCGCTCGACCGACGCGGCCGGCAACCTCGAGGAGGAGCGGAGCTGCGAGGTCAAGATCGACGCCCGCCCGCCGCAGACGACGAACGACGCCCCGCTCACCCCGCAGACCGGCAACGTCACCGTGCACCTCACCGCCGCCGACAGCCTCACCGGGGTCAGCGCCTGCTCCGGGGTCAAGGAGACCTCTTACTCCGTCGACGGCGGCGGCTGGGTGAAGGGCACCTCCGTCCCCGTCTCCGGCGTCGGCCGCCACTGGATCTGCTACTACTCGACCGACAACGCCGGCAACGCCGAGATGACGCGCTGGTGCAGCGTGACGATCGCCGCTTCCGCTCTGAGCAGGCACGCGGTGCGGGGGCACCTGCGGCGTTAGGCTCGTCGGTCGGGGACCGCAGGACTTCTGTCGTCGTCTCCCATACTGTTCAGGCCGTTGGACCGGTGCTACTGTGGATGCAGGCTTACCGCCCGTCACCGCCTCGAGGCTAGCTGGGGGCCTGCATCGACGCTACGCGCCCGTCGCGTCCAGACGAGTCGCAGCAAGCGGCGATCGGACCATCAAGGGGGAGATGTCCGATGAAGCGCTTCGCGTGGTTTCCCGTCAGCCTCTGTCTGCTGTGCGCCTGCTCTCTCGCCGGTCTCCTGGCCGCCCCGATCGCGGCCAAGGCCGACGTTCCGCTGAGCTCCACCCCCGACCCGCAGGTCTGGGTGACAAACGGCACCGTCCGTGCCACGGCTGTCGGGCCTGACGGCACCACCTACATCGGCGGCTCCTTCACCTACGTGGGCCCCAACACGGGCCAGGGCGTCGCCCTCGACGCGAGCAGCGGCGCCCCAGACCTGACGTTCCCACAGGTGAACGGCCCGGTGATGGCGACGGTCGCAGACGGCAGCGGCGGCTACTACATCGGCGGCTACTTCACCCAGGTCGGGGGCCTCACCCGCAACCGCATCGCCCACATCCTCGCCGACGGCTCCGTGGATCCGGCCTTCGACCCCAACGCGAACGGCGAGGTCGAGGCTCTCGCCGTCTCGGGCTCGACGGTCTACGCCGGCGGGAAGTTCACCTCGATCGGCGGCCAGACCCGCAACTACATCGCCGCCCTGGATGCCACCACCGGCCTCGCCACGGCCTGGAACCCCAACGCGGACAACTGGGTCTGGTCTTTGGCCGTCTCGGGGCCGACCGTCTACGCGGGCGGCAACTTCGCCTCCATCGGGGGACAGGTCCGCAGCCACATCGCCGCCCTGGATGCCACCACCGGCCTCGCCACGGCCTGGAACCCCAACGCGGACGGCACGCCCATGACCCTCGCCGTCTCGGGGGGGACCGTCTACGCGGGCGGCTGGTTCACCTGGATCGGCTACGAGACGCGCCACTACATCGCCGCCCTCGATGCGACCACCGGCCTCGCCACGGCCTGGAACCCCAACGCGGGCGGCGGCCCTCCCGGCGACACTCCCCGCGTGCTCGCCCTCGCCGTCTCGGGCTCGACCGTCTACGCCGGCGGCTGGTTCACCACCATCGGCGGCCAGAACCGCGGCCACATCGCTGCCCTCGATGCCACCACCGGCCTCGCCACGGCCTGGAACCCCAGCGCGAGCGGCCTCGCGGTCAAGGCCATCGCCGTCTCGGGGGGGACCGTCTACGCCGGCGGCGACTTCACCTTAATCGGCGGCCAGTCGCGGAACTACATCGCCGCCCTGGATGCGAGCAGCGGCGCCGCCACCGCCTGGAGCCCCAACGTGGGCACGAGGAGCGGTGACGCAGTCAACGCCCTCGTCGTCTCCGGCTCGACCATCTACGCCGGCGGCCGCTTCCTCTCCATCGGCGGCCAGAGCTGCAACAACATCGCCGCGCTGGATGCCAGCGGCACCGCAACGGCTTGGAACCCCAACGCCAGCAGCACGGTCAACGCCCTCGCCGTCTCGGGCTCCGCCGTCTACGCCGGCGGACAGTTCACCTCCATCGGCGGGCAGTTCCGCAACCGCGTCGCGGCGCTGGACACGAGCAGCGGTCTGGCGACGGCTTGGGCTCCGTCTGCGGACAAGACCGTCTATGCTCTCGCCGTCTCGGGCTCGACCGTTTACCTGGGAGGGGCCTTCGCCTACGTCGGTCCCACGACCGGCGGCGGCGTCGCTCTCGATCCCGCCAGCGGTGCCCGCGACACCTCGTTCCCGGTGGTGAACGGCAAGGTGAGCGCCATGGCCTCCGACGGCGCCGGCGGCTACTACATCGGGGGTTCCTTTACCAAGGTGGGCGGCCTCACGCGCAACAACATCGCCCACGTCCTCTCCAGCGGCTCCGTGGACCCCTCCTTCAATCCCAACGCGAACGGAGTCGTCGACGCTATCGCCGTCTCGGGCTCGACGGTCTACGTTGGCGGCAAGTTCACCACCCTAGGGGGTCAAGCCCGCAACTACGTCGCTGCCCTGAATGCAAGCAACGGTCTGGCCACTGCCTGGAACCCCAACGCAAGCTACGAGGTCGACGCCATCGCCGTCTCGGGCGCGACCGTCTACGCCGGCGGGTACTTCACCTGGATCGGCGGCCAGGCGCGTAACTACATCGCCGCCCTGGACGCAAGCAGCGGCCTCGCCACGGCCTGGGACCCCAACGCGAACGACTCGGTCTATGCTCTCGCCGTCTCGGGCGCGACCGTCTACGCGGGCGGCGCCTTCACCTCCATCGGCGGCCAGACGCGCAACCACATCGCCGGCCTGGATGCCAGCTCCGGCCTGGCCACGGCCTGGAGCCCCAACGCGGGCCCTTCCTACAGCTCGGTCTACGCCCTCTCCGTCTCGGGCTCGACCGTCTACGCCGGCGGCAGCTTCACCTCCATCGGCGGCCAGACGCGCAACAACATCGCCGCCCTGAGCGCGAGCTCGGGCCTCGCCACGGCGTGGGACCCCAACGCGGACGGCGAGGTCTACGCCCTCGCCCTCTCGGGCTCGACCGTCTACGTCGGCGGCGGCTTCTCCGCCATCGGGGGGCAGGTCCGCAACCGGATCGCTGCCCTGGACGCAAGCACCGGCGGCGCCACGGCCTGGGACCCCAGCGCAGACAGCGCCGTCCGCACGCTCGCCCTCTCGGGCTCGAGGGTCTACGCTGGCGGCGACTTCGGCTCAGTTGGCGGCCAGGCCCGCAACCGGATCGCCGCCGTTGACGCGAGCAGCGGCCTCGGCACGGCTTGGAACCCGAACGCGAACAACTCCGTGGGCGCCCTCGCCGTCTCGGGCTCGACCGTCTACGCCGGCGGGTATTTCACCTCCATCGGCGGCCAGACCCGCAACCGCATCGCCGCCCTGGACGCGAGCAGCGGCCTCGCCACGGCCTGGAACCCCAACGCGTCAGGCGGTTTCAACGGGACCTCTGTCTCCGCCCTCGCCGTCTCGGGCTCGACAGTCTACGCCGGTGGCAACTTCGGCTCGATCGGCGGCCAAAGCCGCACGGACGTCGCCGCCTTGAACGTGAGCACCGGCCTCGCCACGGCTTGGGACCCCTACGTGGACGGCACCATCAGCGCCGTCACCGTCTCGGGCTCCACCGTCTACGTCGCTGGGAGCTTCACCTACGTTGGCCCTGCGACGGGCGGCGGCGCCGCCCTCGACGCGAACAGCGGCGCCCCCGACATGGCGTTCCCGCCGGTGAACGGCGTTGTGGAGGCGATAGCCCCCGACGGCAGCGGCGGCTACTACATCGGCGGCTCCTTCACCGCGGTCGGCGGCCTTGCACGCAACCGCATCGCCCATATCCTGCCCGACGGCTCCGTGGACGCCGCTTTCCACCCCAACGCCAACGCTGCCGTCTACGCCCTCGCCGTCTCGGGCTCGACCGTCTACGCCGGTGGCAGCTTCACTAGCATCGGCGGCCGGACTCGCAACTACATCGCCGCCATGGATGCCGGCACCGGCCTCGCCACCGCGTGGGACCCCAATGCTGGGCCTAGCTACAGCAGTGTCTACGCCCTCGCCGTCTCGGGCTCGACCGTCTACGCCGGCGGTGGCTTCACTACCATCGGCGGCCAAATTCGGGGGAACATCGCCGCTCTGGACGCGAGCACCGGCCTCGCCACGGCCTGGGACCCTGAGCCGGACAACTTGGTCGAGGCTCTGGCCGTCTCGGGCTCCACCGTCTACGCCGGCGGCTATTTCAGCAGCATCGGGGGCCAGAGCCGCAATCTCATCGCCGCCCTGGACGCGGGCACCGGCTTGGCGACGGACTGGAACCCCAGCGCGACCGGCCGCCCTGGCGAGGTCGATACCCTCGCCGTCTCGGGCTCGACCGTCTACGCCGGCGGCTGGTTCACCGCCATCGGCGGGCAGAGCCGCAACAGCATCGCCGCGCTCGACGCGAACACCGGTCTCGCCACGCCCTGGAACCCTGACACGGACGGCGTCGTCTACGCCCTCGGCGTCTCGGGCTCGACCGTCTACGCCGGCGGAAGCTTCACGACCATCGGCGGCCAGAGCCGCTATCGTATCGCCGGCCTCGATGCCGGCAGCGGCTTGGCCACGGCGTGGGATCCCTACGCGAACGACGTCGTCTCCGCCCTCGCCGTCTCGGGTTCGACGGTGTACGTCGGCGGTGGATTCACCTCTATTGGCGGGTGGAGGCGGGGCAACATCGCTGCCCTGGATGCGACCAGCGGCGCGGCGACGGCCTGGGACCCCGGTATGGGTGGCACGGTCCTCACTCTCGCCGTGTCGGGTTCGAGCCTCTATGTGGGCGGGGACCGCCTGGCGCGCTTCTCGCCGCCCGACACCACGGCGCCCATCACGACGGACGACGCCCCCGTCACCTGGCGGCAGGGCGCGGTCACCGTGCACCTCGACCCGACGGACTCGGGCTCGGGCATGATCGGCGGCCTCGCCAAGACCGAGTACTCGCGCGACGGCGGCCTTACCTGGCACAAGGGCACCGTGGTCACCTACCAGACCTGGAAGCGCGGCGGCGGCTCCGGCCTCCACACTCTGCTCTACCGCTCCACCGACGCCGCTGGCAACGTGGAGACGGACGGGAGCTGTCAGGTGAAGATCGACGCCCGCCCGCCGCAGACGACGAACGATGCGCCACTCACTCCGCGCACGGGCACGGTCACCCTCCACCTCACCGCCGCCGACAATCTCACCGGCGTCTCCGCCTGCTCCGGGGTCAAGGAGACCTGGTACTCACTCGACGGCGGCGGCTGGGTGAAGGGCACCTCGGTCTCCGTCTCCGGCCTCGGCCCGCACTGGATCTGCTACTACTCGAGTGACAACGCCGGCAACCTCGAGCAGCGGCGCTGGTGCAGTGTGACGATCTCGGCGAGTGCCCTGGGCAGGCACGCGCTGCGGGGGCTCGCGCGGCGCTAGGCTCGTCGTGCGCTCCTTCCTGCGGCGCCAGGCGCGTCGGCCGGAGGCCGCGGGGCTTCCGTCGCCGTACTGTTCAGACCGTGAGATCGGTGCTACGGTGCTTGCAGGCCTAACGCCCGTCACCGCCTCGGGGCTCGCTTAGTGCCCACCCCGATGCTACGCGCCCGCCGCGCTAGAGACGAGCCGCAGCAAGCGGCGATCGGACAGCAACGAGAGAGATGTCCGATGAAGCGCTTCGTGTGGTTTCCCGTCAGTCTCCGTGTTCTGTGCGCCTGCTGCTTGGCGACGCTTCTGGCCAGCCCGTCCGCTGCCGGGGCCCTGGGCGAGCCCAGCTCCACGCCTGACGAGGAGGTGTGGGTCACCAACGGCACGGTCAAGGCCATCACCATCGCGCCCGACGGCACCACCTACATCGGCGGTTCCTTCACCTACGTCGGCCCTGACACGGGAGGCGGCGCCGTCCTCAACGCGATCAGCGGCGCCCCCGACAGGGCGCTCCCAATCGTCAACAGCGGCGTTTGGGCGACGGTCTCCGACGGGGCCGGCGGCTACTACATCGGCGGCGACTTCACCAACGTGGGTGGCCTCGCCCGCAACCGCATTGCCCACATCCTGCCCGATGGCTCCGTGGACCCCGTCTTCGACCCCGACGCGAACTACCCGGTCTTCGCCCTCGCCGTCTCGGGTTCGACCGTCTACGCCGGCGGAACTTTCAGCGCCGTCGGCGGCCAGACCCGCAACTGCATCGCCGCCATGGACGCGACGACCGGCGCCGTCACGGCCTGGGACCCCAACGCGAGCGGCGGGGACCAGGGGTCGACCGCCGTCTATGCCCTCGCCGTCTCGGGGTCGACCGTGTACGCCGGCGGCGAGTTCCACTCTATCGGCGGCCAGACGCGTGACTACATCGGCGCTCTGGATGCGGGCAGCGGCGCGGCGACGGCCTGGCACCCCGACGCCAACGATGGGGTCAAGGCCCTCGCCGTCTCGGGCTCGACGGTCTACGTCGGCGGCGAATTCACCTCCATCGGCGGCCAGACCCGCAACTACATCGCCGCCCTCGGTGCAGGCAGCGGGGCCGCCACAGCCTGGGACCCCAACGCGGACTTCTATGTCAGCGCCCTCGCCATCTCGGGCTCGACCGTCTACGTCGGCGGCCGGTTCGGATCGATTGGCGGACAGCAACGCATGAACATCGCCGCTCTCGATGTCGGCAGCGCGGCCGCCACAGCCTGGGACCCCGGCGCGGACGGCCAAGTCTTCGCCTTCGCCGTCTCGGGCTCGACCGTCTACGCCGGTGGCTGGTTCCGCTTCATCGGCGGGCAGAGCCGCGCATTCATCGCCGCCTTGAATGCAAGCAGCGGCCTTGCCACGGCCTGGGACCCCAGTGCGTCCCGCAGGGTTAACGCCCTCGCCGTCTCGGGTTCGACCGTCTACGCCGGCGGCGTGTTCAACTCCATCGGCGGCCGGACGCGCAATCACATCGCCGCGCTGGATCCGAGCAGCGGCGCGGCCACGGCCTGGGACCCTGACTTGAACGGCGACGTCGACGTCATCGCTGTCTCGGGCGCGACCGTCTACGCCGGCGGCGCCTTCACCTCCGCTGGCGGCGAGACCCGCAACAACATCGCCGCTCTGGATGCGAGCAGCGGCGCCGCGACGCCCTGGGACCCGAACGCGAGCCAGTCTGCCGATCCCGCGAGTTGCCGGGTCGACGCCCTCGCCGTCTCGGGCGCGACCGTCTACGCCGGCGGGACCTTCACCTCAATCGGAGGACAGACGCGCGTCAACATCGCCGCCCTGGGCGCGAGCAGTGGCACGGCGACGGCCTGGGACCCCGATGCGAACGGCGAGGTCGACGCCCTCGCCGTCTCGGGCTCGAGCGTCTACGCCGGCGGCGCCTTCACCTCGATCGGCGGACAGACCCGCAACTACATCGCCGCCCTGGATGCCGGCAGCGGCCTGGCCACAGCCTGGGACCCCAACGCGGACAGCTACGTCTACGCCCTCGCCGTCTCGGGCGCCACCGTCTACGCCGGCGGCCACTTCACCACTATGGGCGGCCAGGCCCGAGACTGCATCGCCGCTCTCGATGCGACCAGCGGCGCCCCCACGTCATGGAACCCAGCCGCGGGCCTCTGGGTCCACGCCCTCGCGGTCTCGGGGCAGACCGTCTACGCCGGCGGCCAGTTCAACTCCATCGGCGGCCAGGCCCGCAACAACTTGGCCGCCCTGGATGCCGGCAGTGGCCTCGCCACGGCCTGGAACCCCGACGCAGGCGGGCTCGCCTACACGGTCCACGCCCTCGCCGTCTCCGGCTCGATCGTCTACGCCGGCGGGGACTTCTACTCTATCGGCGGGCAGCGCCGCAGCCTGCTGGCGCGCTTCTCGGCGCTGCCCAGCGGCTCCATGAGCCTGAACGGCGGCGGCGCCTCCACGAACAGCACCAGTGTGACGATCACGAGCTCGGTCACGGGCGCCACCGAGATGCGCTTCCGCAACGCTGGCCGCAGCTGGAGTTCCTGGGTGCCCTACAGCGCCAGCAAGGTCTGGACGCTGGCGGCTGTCGCCGGCAGCAGGACCGTCTACGCCGAGTACCGCACCCCGCCCGGCAACGCGCTGGCGCTCTCCGGCTCCATCGTCCTCGTGCCGTCGTTCACCGTCACGCGCCCCACGGCCACGAGCCGCTGGCGCTCGCACTCCACGCATTGGGTCACCTGGACCATGAACGCGGCAGTCAGCACCGGCGAGTTCCGCGTCAGCCTGGTGAGCAGGAGCGGCACCGCCTACGTCAACAAGCGGGTGCTGCCGGTGGCCGGCAAGAGGAGCTACAGCACCTCCATCGCCGTGAAGGTGCCAGCCGGATCAGGCTACAGGGCCCGGGTGCGCTGGCGTTCCGTGGTGGGCAGCGGACCTTGGACGGTGACCGCCAGGAGCGCCCGCTTCACGGTGACGCCCTAGAGGTGCAGCGCAGACTGCGTGGCTGGTGCAGCGTGACGATCTCGGCGAGCGCCTTCGCCAAGCGGACGCTGCGGGGGCCCGTGCAGCGTTAGGCTCGCTGGCCGGAGGCCGCGCGGCCCTCGGACCCTCCGGCGATCGCGACGAGGATCAAACGCGACTCGACGTCGGTGCGCCTGCCGCGCGTTTCCTGAACCTGGCGACGCTGGTTCGATCCCAGCCGGGGGCAGCAAAGTGCCTGCACACGGATCCTCCGTGATGATGATCGTCGGCCCTTTCCCTTCCGTATCGACAAGACGTCCGGCATTCCGCCGACGAGACACGGCGGCATCGTCCACGACGGACCAGCGCAGGCCGGCACACGCCGACTGATCTGGCTGGGCGAGCAGCCCCGGGGACTGCCCCTTCCCAGGCCTTGCCCGAAGGCCGCGACCGATCGCCGGTCAGGAGCGTCGCTTGGCCCGTCCGCAATAGACTGTGGCCCAGGAGGGGGAATCACCGCGGCACGGAAGGAGGCCGAGCCATGGCCGCCGCGCTGCTCGCCCTGGCCGCGAGCGTGGCATACGGCACGTCCGATTTCATCGCCGGTCTCGAGTCCCGGCGCCGGTCTGTCTGGTCGATCACGGCAGTGAGCCAGCCCGCCGCCCTGCTCGTCGCCGGACTGCTCCTGGTGCTGAGCTGGACACCGCCGGTCGGCCCGGACGGCCTGCTGGCGCCGTTCCTCGGCGGCATCGCCGGG
>Ga0315287_10008176_pt1 | contig 10547 bp, 7 predicted proteins | sample YL17G11_0_MG_FD_205037 | JGI IMG/M metagenome (GOLD analysis project Ga0315287, IMG submission 205037) | Sediment microbial communities from Yellowstone Lake, YNP, Wyoming, USA - YL17G11_0 | ecosystem: Environmental > Aquatic > Freshwater > Lake > Sediment | place: USA: Wyoming | collected...
CGATGAGGGATACCGTAGCCGAGGCTTTTATCGACCACTACTTCCCGCCCCCCGCCCGTACCCCTCCCGCCCGGTTGGAAAATTCCACCACCGATCTTCAATCTCTGGAGGGCAGTTACGTACCCGCAAACGATTCGTTCGGCACCCACGAAAAACTGAAACTTGCCTTGGATATCCAAAAAATCCAGGCTCAAGAGGATGGCTCCCTGCTGCTTTCCAGCCTGGCAGGCTCGCAGCGCTACGTGGAAGTGGAGCCGATGCTGTTCCAGCGCGAGGATGGAAAGCGGGTCAATATCCTAGACTATTTCAGCTTCCGCCTTGGCCCAGACGGGAAGGTCCAGTATCTGCTGGTGGATAGTTTCGCCTTCCAAAAATTGCCCTGGTATGAAACGATGGGCTTCAACTTATTGTTTTCTGCCATCACATTACTGCTTTTCCTGTCTGTTCCCATCGCCGCGATCGCATGGCGCCTCTCGCCGCGCTTACGAGACCAGGCAGCCAGGCAGCCGCGAGCAGCCCGCCTGGGGCGCGGGCTGCTGGGGCTGCTGGTGGGGATCTATTTCATCTCTCTCACCGGGATGTTTTCCGCTTTCGCTACCGAGAATGCCGTTTTATACGGCAATGCGATTGCCTATATCGTGGGCCAGTTCCTGGCCATCCCGGTCGCCCTCCTGGCGGTAGGAGCCGTGGTCTTCACCTTCCTGGCTTGGAGGCGGGGTTTCTGGAGCCTTGCCTGGCGGGTCCACTACACCTTGGTGACATTGGGAGCCATGGCGGTGGTGTGGTGGTATTTCAATTGGAAGGTGATTGGATGATCATCTGGCAGGTAGCTTCTTTACAAACCTGGCGTCTGAACCTCAGGTGGCGCTTCCACCCAAAAGAACCGCATCAGCACAATGGCGATGACCCATTGTGTAATTCCGCCCAGAACCGGGATAATCTGCGAGGCTGACGGCAAGATCATTCCCACATAAGTCCCCGCCATGTTATGGAACACATGCAGCAGGACGCACAGGAACACGCTACGGGTGCGGTTGTACAACCAGGTATAAATAAAGGCTTCGGCAACCATGGCGCCAAAAATATAAAAGATCAGCTGTGCCAGGGCGGTGAGCAAAGCCAGTAAGGGTGTACCACCGGGAGCGTTAAGGGTGTTGGTGTAAACCGGGATGAAAACCGGCCAGTGCCATATTCCCCAGATCACTCCCAGGATCACGCTGGCCTTTTTGGCGCTGTAACGAGTTTGGAGTTTGGGCAATGCGTAGCCTCTCCAGCCAGGCTCTTCAGTACCAGAAGCCACCACCGTGAACAGGAACCAGGGCAGGACCCACACCAGGGGTGCCAAAACCTGGTTGATCGTGGGAACGGGACCGCGCACGAGACCCAGGATGGCAGACGGCGCATAGATGGCGAGTACGAGAAGCAGCATGATCAGGTACCAGCGGCCTCCTATTCGCCAGTGGGTTGACTGCTGCCATAGATCGCGCAAGCCGGTTCTGCCAGACTCACAGGCCAGGATAAGGATGGCAGCCAACATGGGGCCGTCGGTCAGCATCGAAATGATTGAGAGCCAGATATGGGTTCGATCTTGAAAGCCAGTCTTGACCAGCTCTATCAGGGTGGCCGGGTTGGGCAGGATATAGCCGCGCCAGGCAGCGAAAAATTCCACTGGAAGCCACAGGGACCAGGTAATGGCGTAGGCAAGCGCAACGAAGAGCCACACCGAATGTCGTTTCCATCCAAACGAAGGTTTCTTCTCTATCGCAGACCTCCTACTTTACTATAGTTGCAGCCTTCTTTGCCCGTCGCTGCAGGGTAATTTGGAGACCGGTGAAAAAGATATAGGCAGCCAATGAGATCCAGCCCAGCCAGTCGCCCAGGTAGAGGGTTGGTGTGTTTCCAGAGCCCAGCGGCACATCCCCGACCAGGGTCACCTGGCTGTCTTCCTGGCTGAATTCCAGCGCGACCTGGCGTCCATAAGGGTCGATGATGGTGGCAACGGTGGCTGCCCCGGTCACTACCATGGCAACATGGTTTTCGACTGCCCGAAAGGTGACCGTGGTCCACAACTGTTCCCCGTAGCCTCCGAATTCCCGGTAGGGAGCAGCAATTAACTGGGCGCCGTTGCGGGTCAGTTTACGGGACACATCGGTGTAGTTGGCATCGTGGCAGATCAGGGTAGCCAGGCGCCCCGGGGGCGTGTCAAAGACCGGATATACGCCCGTGACCGGTGAAGCGGGTTCGCCGGGGGGGAGGTGGTTCTTGGAGTACACCTCAGAGAACTCACCGGATGGACTCAGCAAGACCGCCTGGTTTCGGAAAGGCTCGCCTTCTCTCGCAATCGCATAGGTGATGAAAATATAGGCGTCCGTTTCTTTCGCCAGGGCTTTGAATTCCTGGGTGAATTCTTGCTGCGGGTCGAAATCGAACATCATCTCGGATGAAAAAAGAATCTTTGCGCCCTGCTGGGCTGCCTGGCGCGCCTGCTGCGCGAAGGTTTCAAACCGAACCCCAGCAGGATTGGCTGTATCTTGGAAAGCCGGAAGCGGGTAACCGGATTGCAGGGCTGCGACGCGGACCGTCGGAACATTTTTCGGGGCGGTGTTCAGCATGACCAGGCTGATCCCGATCCATAAGACGGTGATCGCGCCGGTGACCGCCAGCCAACGCCGGGTGGGCTGCCCATCCAGCCGGATGACATCCGCAGCCTGAAATTTGGAGTCATACCAGGCGATTGCGCCCTGCGCCAGGGTATAGTTGAAGAACAGGATGACGAGATTGAGCCCATACACGCTGAAAATAGAGACTGGCTGGATTAACCAGGCCTGGGTTGCCTGGGTATAGCCGATGAAGGCGCTGGTTGCGATCAGCGGGATGAATGTGGCCCGGATCATCTCAAAGCCTACCCAGCCTGCCACCCCGAACAAGATAAACCAGCGGAATCGGGTCGCTTCATGGAAGTTGCGGTCCGTTGCCAGGAATAGTTGAATTAAGGCGATCAGCACGCCCAGGTACTTAAAAAAGGGTCCGGCTTCATTCTCGAAGAGCCGTGCCAGGAAGGGTCCAAGCCAGAGCAAAGCATACAGGGCGGTTGCAAGCGAGGACCATTTACGAGGCAGCAGCCGGTACTGCGCAAATAGCGCTGGCACCAGGGCGACCCAGGCCAGCGGCCAGAGCCCGTATGGAGGGAAAGATACCAGCAGCAGGATACCGCTGAGTGCAGATAGTAAAATGCCCAGCGCAAAACGTACCGCGTCCGCCTGCGCTGCAGCTTTCTCTTTCGTTTTGACATCAGAAACTAGGGCCATTTGCTCCTCCTATCGTGAAAGAAAGACCGTTGGTACCTCACGCTCTTATTTTACACAATAAGTCAAGCCATGTCATCTGCCATTCGGTAGATTGGAGGGGTTGATTTCGGGTTTAGTTCAATATTCTGGCTGGATCCCCCCCGACAGGTTGCTCGCTACTCCACCCACTCCACGGTCCCAGAATCGATCCCCTCATAGCCTCCCAGGTTCATGAAAAGGTCCCGGGCCTCTTTCCCCTTCAGCCATTCCAACAGTTTCTGCACGGCTGGGGAGACAAAATTTTCCTCCGGGATCACCAGGTCATACCGCTCGCGGGTCAACAAAACAAAATCCAGGTGATAGGCCAGCGCGGCGGCTTCCAAACCAATCCCCACATCAGCCTGGCCTTCAGCCACCGCCCGGGCCACATCGCTGTGCGTCATCTTCTCGTCTTTATAGCCCACAATCTTCTCCGATGAGATACCCAAGCGGTGCAGCTCGACGTCCAGCCAGACGCGCGTCCCCGAGCCGGCCTGCCGGTTGACAAAGCGTGCCTGGCGGTGCGCCAGATCGGCCAGCCCCTGGATCTTCGCCGGGTTCCCCGCCGGCAGGATCAATCCCAACCGGCGGTGAGCCACTGTCACCAGCGCCACGCGCCTGCCCGGCAGCACCCTGCGCACAAAAGGCGCATTATACGTATCGGTTTCCTGGTCCCACAGGTGGCAGCCAGCCAGGTCGGCTTTTGCCTCTGCCAGTGCGATCAACCCCCCCAGGCTGCCCGTAAAATTGAGCTGCAAGATAGTACCCGCAGCAATCTCCGCAAAGTGGGTAGCCAGCCAGGCCACTGCCAGGTCGTGGCTGCCCGAAAAACGCAGTATATTGGCAGCCGGTGAAACAACCTGCTGCGTGACGAGGCGCCAGCGATCCAGCGCCTGGCGCACGGCGTCTTCGACCTCTCCCGCAGCATAACCCGCCGTGAGCACTTCCAGCAGGAAAGCCTCGGCGCGGTGCACCAGCGCCGCCCGGCGGAGGGGTGTGTCATCCTGGTCGGGGATGTGATCCACCACATGTGTACCCTGTCCGGCCCGGCTGGTAACCAACCCCTGTGAGGCCAGTTCCTGGTAAGCGCGCTGCACCGTACCGATCGTGCAGCTCCACTGGGCCGTCATCTCGCGCACGGAGGGCAGCCGGTCGCCGGGATTCAACGCTCCCTGCAAGATCTGCCGGCGGATCGATTCAGCAATTTGATGGTAGAGGTAGGTTTCTTCCATACACCCATTATTTTAGCATATCCTGTGTTGACACGCGTCGAAGAAACGGGTAAACTTATATTGCTTGTACCCCTACAACTATACACCTAGGAGCTCTTTATGTTAAAAAAATTGGTTTTTCTGTTCTTGATCCTTCTCATGGTATCGATGGCTGCTTGCCAGGCTACTCCTTCTCAGCCTACGGCTGCGCCAACCGTGGAAATCTCACCCACTGAAGCCGCCCCCGCCGTCAAAGAAATGATCCTGGCTACCACCACCAGCACGCAGGATTCTGGCCTGCTGGATGTACTCGTCCCGATTTTCCAGGAACAATCCGGCTATACTGTCAAAACCGTGGCGGTCGGCAGCGGAGAGGCGTTAAAGATGGGTGAACAGGGCAACGCCGATGTGCTGCTCGTCCACTCCCCCGCGGCGGAAAAGACCTTCATGGAGAACGGTTTCGGCTCCGAGCGTACCTTGGTGATGCATAATGACTTCATCTTCGTCGGCCCACAATCTGACCCGGCAGGGATCCAGGGGACGGGTACGGCAGTCGAGGCTCTCAAGAAAATTGCCGCTGCCCAGGCTCCCTTCATCACTCGCGGCGACGACTCGGGCACGCATAAGATGGAGCTGAGCCTCTGGAAAAAGGCCGAGCTGACCCCTGAAGGCGATTGGTACCAGGAATCTGGACAGGGTATGGGGGCCACGTTGAAGATCGCCTCCGAAAAAGCCGCTTACACGCTCACCGACCGGGCTACTTACCTGGCTAATAAAGACGCCCTGGCGCTGTCCATCCTCGTTGAAGGTGACCCGGCTTTGCTCAACATCTACCATGTGATCCTGGTCAATGCCGAAAAGTGGCCAAAGATCAATCTGGAGGGCGCCAAAGCCTTCGCAGCGTTTCTGGTTTCCAAAACAGGCCAGGATATGATCGGCCAGTTCGGCGTCGAAAAATTCGGCCAGCCGCTCTTCACCCCCGATGCGGGCAAGTCGGATGCAGAATTGGGTTTAAAATAGGTTTATTGGAAAGAAATGGAAATCATCTGGGACGGCATCCGGCAGGCTTTTCAGCTCATCTTCGGTGTTGATGCCGACGTTTGGGAAATCACCCTGCTCTCACTCCAGGTTTCGGGGCTGGCGACGGGCATCAGCCTGTTCATCGGGCTGCCCTTGGGCACCTGGCTGGCGCTGGGGCGCTTCCGCGGGCGGGGCTTATCCTTGAGCATCGTCAACACGGGCATGGCGCTTCCGCCCGTCGTGGTCGGTCTGACCGTCTCGATCCTGCTCTGGCGCAGCGGACCATTGGGTGACCTGCGCCTGATCTACACCCCCGCAGCCATTATTATCGCCCAGACGATCATCGCCGCGCCGGTAGTCACCGGGTTGACCGCCGCGGCGCTGCAGCAGCTCGATCCCCGGCTGCGCTTGCAACTTCTCGGGCTGGGGGCTTCCCGCTGGCAGATGGTGCTGGCCTTGTGGCAGGAAGCCCGCCTGCCCTTACTGGCTGCCCTGATGGCAGGCTTTGGCAGCGTGATCTCGGAGGTGGGCGCTTCGATGATGGTCGGCGGGAACATCCGCCACCAAACGCGGGTTCTGACCACCGCCATCGTCCTGGAAACAGGCAAGGGCGAGTTCGCGCGTGCCATCGCCCTCAGTCTCATCTTGCTCATCCTGGCTTTCCTGGTCAACCTGGTTCTGACCTGGATCCAGCAGAGGAGAGCCCAAAATTGAGTCCCTTCCTGGAAGTCAGGGATCTGGTGGTCCACCGCTCCGGGCAGCAGGTGTTGGAAGTCAGCCGCCTGGCGGTTGAGGCAGGCCAGACCCTGGCCGTCATCGGCCCCAACGGGGCGGGCAAATCGACCCTGCTGCTGGCGCTGGCAGGGCTGCTTAACCCCAGCGCCGGAGAGATCCTTATCCAGGGTCAGGTTGTCCGACCCAAAGAGCAGCTGGCCTACCGGCGGCGGATTGGGCTGGTGCTGCAAGACGCCCTGCTCCTCGATACCTCCGTTTTCAACAACATCGCCTGCGGGCTGCGTTTCCGCCGCCTGCCCAAAGCCGAAACCAAACAACGCGTATCCCTGTGGGCTTCCCGGCTGGGCATCGCCCATTTGTTGAGCCGCCCGGGGCGGCAGCTCTCGGGCGGCGAGGCTCAGCGCGCCAGCCTGGGGCGGGCCTTTGCTTTGCAGCCCGAGCTGCTCCTGCTCGACGAGCCTTTCAGCGCCCTCGACGCGCCCACCCGCTCCCGCCTGCTCAGCGACCTGCAGACGCTGCTCCAAGAAACCCGGCTCACCACCGTATTTATCACCCACGACCTGGACGAAGCGCTGATGCTGGGCGACCAGGTGGCCGTGCTCCTGGAGGGCCGGCTGCGCCAGGTGGGTACGCCCGAGCAGGTCTTTGCCGCGCCCTCCGACAGTGAGGTAGCTGCCTTCGTGGGCGTAGAGACGATCATTCCCGGACAGGTGCTGGCCTCCCAGGAGGGTCAGGTGATCGTCGAGGCGTACAGCCGGCGCTTTGAAGCCGTGGGCGAGATAGCCGCCGGGCATCTGGTGTACCTGTGTTTACGCCCCGAAGATGTCACCCTCTGGCTCTCCCCCCCTGGCGGGGTGAAGGCTTCCAGCGCCCGCAACCATCTCACCGGACGGATCAACCGCCTGGTGCAGCAAGGTCCGCTGGTGCGGGTGGTGGTCGACTGCGGCTTCCCCCTCACCGCCCTGGTCACCCGCACCTCGGGGCGTGAAATGGGCCTGGCCGAGGGGCAAGAAGTCGAAGCCACCTTCAAGGCCAGTGCTGTGCATCTGATTGGCAGGTAGAACCGTTTATGTCGGCAGCGCCTTCGGGCCGGCAGGCTGCGAGGCCGGAGAGCCACCACCTGCAGCTCGCGCCCCGGCCTGGCTGGCACATCGACTACCTCCGCCAGCACGCTGAAATCGAGCAAATCTGGTACACTATCCATATCCCCTACGAGCACGAATGGGCGGAGGCCTTCCGAAGGACGCCTGGCAGCGCCACCCCCATTCCCCGCTTTGGTTCTTCTGGCTGCTACTGCCCTACGCACCTGTTTTTCTTCGGCAGATTCCCACAAGGAGTATCGAATGCCTTCCCACCACGATGGCCCCCAATCCCAGCACTTCAAGCCTTTGAGCTTCAAAGGCAATGCCAATCTTCAGACAGTTGAAAATTCCCCTCTATCCAAAGAGATGCAGGAAGCCCTGGAGCATGCTTCCATCGGGAGCTGCACGGCCTGGGGCATCCCTTTCCAGGTCAACGAAGTGGTCATCCTCGATCACCAGCCCGTGCAGATCGACCTGCCCCCCACGCAGGCGCGCTGGCTGGTCTTCCTGCACACTTCAGACATCCGTCCCTTTTTACTCAACGAGCACGGCTTTGCCTCCCCCATGGGCGGCCGGGGGCAGCTCAACGAGCACGCCGCCAATTATGTCATCCGTTATGAGGATGGCACGGAGCTGACCCAATCCATCCGCCGCCGCCACCAGATCGGAGTCTTCCAGCGGAACTGGGGTGAGAACTGCTTCGAGGCCGTCGCCAGCCACAAGCCCCAGCCCTCCCGCGCCGCCCACGAGCAGCCCGGAGGCGGGTGGGGTTGGACGCAAACGCGCGTCAACGCGGCTGATTCTGGCGATTGGGTGAACTGGCTGTGGGCCTGGGAGAATCCCCAGCCCGAAAAAACCATCACGGGCCTGCGCTTCGAGCCGGTCGCGGGGCTGGTGATCATTTCCGCCATAACCAGCGGGGATGTTTCAGAGCTCCCGCTGCGCTGGCGGCCGCGCCGCAAAGCCCGCCTGGTGCTGCCGCCCTGGGAGAGCTTCAAGCCTGAACTGGACCAGGATGGCCTGGTCAAGCACCTCCAGTTGGACATGGGCCAGGTCATCTCCGCCAAGCTGCGCCTGCTCTATCCGGACGAGAACTGGGAAGAGACCTACAACAACCAGTTCCCGGGTCTTTCAACCAGCGAAGTGCTGGTGGAATACACCTCGCACCCAGAGGCCTGCTTTTACCTTTGGGATGGACGGATCGTCCCGGCTGCCCAGGTCGAAGCCCGCACCGCCGATGAGACACTCCTGCCGGTCTCCCCTGCCGAGCAGACCGTCCGGCTGCGGGTGGTGGAAAAAGGCAGCCAGGAGCCCATCCCCGTCAAGCTGCACATTCACGGCGCCTGGGGCGAGTATCTGGCCCCGGTCGACCGCCACCGCATCCTGAATCCGGCCTGGTTCGAAGATTACAGCGTCGATTTCGCCCACCAAGACTTTCAAAAGCCGGAGCAGATGCACGCCTGCACCTACATCAACGGCGAGACGACGCTCAAGCTGCCGTCCGGCAAGGTGTATCTTGAAGTCTCCAAAGGCTTCGAGATGCGCCCCCTGCGCAAAGTGGTCGAGGTGACAGCCGAAACCCAGGAGATCACCATCGAGCTGGAACGGGTGCTGCCCTGGCGCCTCAAAGGCTGGGTGACTGCCGATACGCACGTGCATTTCCTCTCTCCCATTTCTGCCCTACTGGAGGGGGCTGCCGAGGGGGTAAACGTAATCAACCTGCTGGCCTCGCAGTGGGGCGAGCTGATGACCAACGTCGGTGACTTCGATGGGGCCACCACCTGGGGCTCGCCTCAGGCTGGGGGCGCTGGCGAATACCTGGTGCGCGTCGGCAGCGAGAACCGCCAGCATGTGCTGGGGCACATCTCGCTGCTGGGCTATAAAGGTCCCATCATCGCCCCCATGACCACCGGCGGCCCGGACGAATCGGCGCTGGGCGACCCTATCGAAGTCCTGCTCACAGAATGGGCGCGCCAGTGCCGGCTGCAGGGCGGGATCGTCATCCTGCCGCACTTCCCCAACCCGCGGGCAGAGCACGCCGCCAGCATCGTCAGCGGCGATATCGACGCCATCGAAATGACCGCCTGGGAGGATCTGTACAGCGGGATCGACCCCTACTCGCTCTCCGATTGGTACCGCTACCTGAACTGCGGCTACCTCCTGCCAGCCGTGGGCGGCACGGATAAGATGACCGCCGCCACCGCCGTGGGCACGGTGCGCACCTACGCCCGCCTCGACCCGGCCTCGGGCTTCGATTACGAGGCCTGGAAATCCGCCATCCGCCGCGCCGAAACCTTCGTCACCTACGGTCCCCTGCTTGAATTTTTCGTCGAAGGTAAACCCATGGGCAGCCAGTTCGAGCTGCCCGCCAGCGGTGGTACAGTCGATATCCTCTGGCAGGCTGCCAGCGTCACGGTTCCCATGTCGCGCGTCGAGCTGGTGGTCAACGGCGAGATCCGTGAAAGCCTGGGCGTCTCCCCCTGGGATGCCAGCGGGCAGTGGACGGTTAAAATCGAAAAGAGCTCCTGGCTGGCACTGCTTGTGCGCGGGCACTATGCCGACCAGACCGAGATCATCACCGCCCATTCGACGCCCGTGATGGTGCGGGTTGAGGACTCGCCCATGCTGGCTGCCGCCGACGCTGTCACCATCTTGGAGCAGATCGAGGGCGCCCTGGTCTACCTGGATACGGTCGGGACGCGCGCCGAGGACCGGGTTTACAAGCGCATGCGCCTGGTGCTCGAAGCCTCGCACCGGGAGCTGCACAACCGCCTGCACCAGGCCGGGCATTTTCACGATCACATACCGCCCTTAGAGCACGGTTAATTCGAACCACCCTGAGGCGGATTACGCAGAGAAAGGAAAATATGTCTAACCCTGCGTTCTCAGTCTCACCGCGTTAAAAACTCCTGCGGATTGGGCGGTAGAAACAGCTCAACAAACACTCCAAATACTCGGGCAAAAACGAGGTACAATTTCTTCCCATGAAGAGCCTCTCCAAAACCCCCCTCGACCTGGAAACCGCCCAAAAGATCGCCCACCACCACCTGGGTTCGCATGCGCAGATCGGCGCCTTCGAAGAGCTTACCAACGGGATGTATAACTCCGCCTACCTGCTCGAGCTGAGAGATGGGCAAAAACAGGTACTGAAAATTGCGCCCCCCGATGCATGC
>Ga0315287_10008178_pt1 | contig 10546 bp, 11 predicted proteins | sample YL17G11_0_MG_FD_205037 | JGI IMG/M metagenome (GOLD analysis project Ga0315287, IMG submission 205037) | Sediment microbial communities from Yellowstone Lake, YNP, Wyoming, USA - YL17G11_0 | ecosystem: Environmental > Aquatic > Freshwater > Lake > Sediment | place: USA: Wyoming | collected...
ACCGAGGGCTTGATGCTGCCCATGACAGTGCGTGACAATCTATCCTTTGCATCCCTGCACAGGATATCAAGTGGCGGTGTCATCAATCGCGCAAAAGAGCAGAAACTGATCGACGAAATGATCGGCCTGCTGGCCATCAAGACGGCGGGAACGGATATTGCGGTGGGTTCTCTTTCGGGCGGCAACCAGCAAAAAGTAGTCATTGCAAAGTGGCTGATGAACAAGCCCAGAATCATACTTCTGAATGACCCCACGCGCGGCATTGACGTCGGCACTAAGCAGGAACTTTACGTCCTGCTGCGCAAGCTTGCTGACGCTGGTGCAGCGATTATATTTTATTCGACGGACTATGACGAGTTGATTGGCTGTTGTTACCGCGTTCTTGTTCTCTATGATGGCAAGGTGAAACGCGAACTGGTGGGTGAGGAAATTACCGAACGTGCCCTCATCGCCAGTGCCCTGAACATGGAAATGGGGAAGGCTTTGTACCCATGAAGGACTGGCGCTTCTGGTTTGCCGAACAGCGTGGAACCTTCATGGCCATCGGCATCTTCCTGGTGATGTTCGTGATCTACTCTTCCAACCATCCCGCGGGTTTCAGCGCCAACGTCGTCCAGACGGCGTCGAACAAGGGCGTTTTGCTGGCTTTCGTGGCCATGGCGCAGGCTCTTGTGGTGATTACCGCCGGTATTGACCTGTCCGTCGGCATGATTTTCACACTGACGAACTGCATGGCGTCGTGGCTTGTCTCTGGAACCCCGCTGCAGGTGGCGTTCGGGGTTATCATTGTGCTTCTGACAGGGGCTGCATGCGGGGCCTTGAATGGCGCCATCATCATTTATGGCCGCCTGCAGCCGATTGTGGCCACGATTGCCACCGGCGCCATCTACTACGGCCTGGCCTTGGCTTTGCGCCCGTTTCCGGGTGGTACTGTGGATGAGACCCTGGCCGATGCGCTCACGGGTAAGCTGTTCCACTTCCTGCCAGCTAGCCTTGTAGCTCTTGCTTTCGTGGTGCTCGTGGTGTGGATACCGTTCAGCCGGTCGGTGATCGGCAGGGCCGCCTATGCCGTGGGCTCGTCCGAGCAGGCAGCCTACATGTCGGGTGTTCCCATCAATCGCGCGAAATTTGCGACCTATACCCTGTCGGGTTTGCTGGCAGGTGTCGGTGGATTGTTTCTGACTTTCTTCACCTATACCGGCGAAGCTGCCTATGCCAGTGGCAATGCCTATACGCTCTTTTCGATTGCCGCTGTTGTCCTGGGCGGTGTTTCACTGTTCGGCGGCAAGGGCAGCGCTATTGGTGCAATCTTCGGGGCTCTTGCCTTCCGCACTATTGGAGATCTGCTGTTCGTCTTTGACTTTGACCCCCTTTGGCAACCACTCTTCCAGGGAGTTGTCCTCCTCATCGCCGTCAGTCTCGGGGCTTTTGGCCTGCTGCGTATTCGTAATCGATTGGATTGGTTTGGATGAACACTCTCAGCGACCGCTTGCCTGGTTTCATACGCCGCTTCGATCCGGCGGTTGCGACCGCCTTTGCCTGCATTCTGCTGCTGCTGTTCGTGGGCAGCCTGTATTCGAGCAACTTCCTGTCGCCGGAGTATCTCTTGCAGCAGCTCAAGGTGGCTTCCTTCCTGGGTATCATCGCCACGGGCATGATGATGGTGATCCTGCTGGGCCAAATCGACCTGTCATTGCCATGGGTGGTCACCGTCGGAGCCATGATGTCGAGCGCGGTTGCCGGCTTTGGACAAACAGGCGCCATTCTTGCCATTCCATTTGGCATACTATGTGGCATCCTCATCGGCCTTCTGAACGGAGTTGGTGTGGCTTACCTGCGCATTCCCTCCATGATCATCACGTTAGCCACCAACGCCGTGGCACAAGGGCTGATGGTCGTTTACACCGGAGGGTTCTCGCCCCAGGACTCGGCGTCGCCAGCCATGCGCTTCCTGGCAACCGGCTTCATCATTCCAACCCTGCCAAATTCGGTTATCTGCTGGTCCGCAATCGGTGCGGCGGCCGTGTTCCTCATGACGCGAACAACCTTTGGGCGTTCTATCTATGGCATTGGCAACCGTGAACGTGCGGCATACCTGTCAGGTATCAATACCCGCCGGGTCGTTATGACGGTGTTTGCCATTTCCGGCGGACTTTCGGCATTCGGCGGTGTCCTGCTTGCGGGTTATGCCTCAAAGGCGGCGCAATCGATGGGTGATGCCTATCTGCTGCCGGCAATTGCTGCCGTTGTTCTGGGCGGCACATCCATTCTTGGCGGACGCGGCAGCTACCTTGGCACTGTCGCAGGTGTCTTGCTGATCACGCTGCTACAATCCATCCTGTCGGTGATGCAGATGCCGGAATTCGGTCGCCAGATTATTTATGGCGTTGTTATTATCCTGATGCTGCTGCTGTATGGGCGAGAACGGCTGGTGCGTTGAACCGGCTAGTCGGTTCCCATTACGAGGCCTTCAATGTCGTGTTTCTGGGTCACTGGGATCAGTTTGTCAACGACGCGGCATGCGAGGTGGTCACGAATGGCGTTTGGCAATGCAGCGAAATAATCTTTAGTCACCATCATGTCGTGCAAGGCTGAATGACCGGCACCGGGCGCATCGATGCCGATAACCAGTACAGGCCGGGCAATGGGCGACGCGTGGGCGGTACCTCTGTGCATGGTAAGGGCTGACCGGCAGGAAATGTCCCCCATCTGCGGGAACTTTCGAACGCCTTTGTCTGCAAATTCTGGCCAGGCCTCCTTGGGAGGAAACATTTCTTTGTCCCATTCCCGGCCATCCACCCATTGGGTGCCGGGAGCAATTTCAAAGGGTCCCATGTCGGTGGCAACGTCAACACCTGTGAGGTTGAAGGCAAGCGAGGTTATTTTACGGTCTCGATAGGTTTCGGGTGGCGAGGGAAAGTCACGGTGCCAGGGCTGGTTCTTGGCGCCTTGAAACGGTGTGTCAAAGCCGATCTCGACGATTTCATAGTGGGGTCCGCATACCGCCTCGGCCATGCCGGTGACCCAAGGGTGGGTGAGCAAATCTGCAAAGCCCCTAAAGTCCTGGGGATGGATCTCTACATACCATCGCCTTGGACCGCGACCTACGGCACCTCCTGGCCTTTGAATGGCAGACCAGAAGGCCGCCATCATGTCTTCGCGCATAGCTTCGACCCAGGCTTTTGAGAAAGCCGACTTGAGGCCCACGATGCCGTCACGGTTGAGGGTCTCAACATCGGTCACAATATGCATTTTCATGGGCTTTCGTGGTCTAAAAGCAAGTTGTCACCATCCTAGCCCGGCGAACGCTGGGCTGACAAGGAAAGCTACACCCGGCTAGCTTGATCCTCGCCCATATCCTCGCCCATATCCTCGCCCATATCCTCGCCCATATCCTCGCCGATGAGTCTCATGAGTCTCATGAGTCTCATGAGTCTATTGTCATATATCCAATTACATTGCGCGCCGTGCGTAATTTTTGGGCCGCACCATGTGCAATCACGCTACGTAAAGCAATTGAGAAATTGTGCAGTGCCACATGTCCTGCTGCATCGCAATTGTATGATAATTTGCGCCCTGCACAGTAAAATAGAATTGACTGAACTCGACTTCGGTGATTAGCCTTACCGCCAAGGTCGCAGCCAACAAACAAGGCGACCGGTGAGTTCAAAGGGAAAAATTTCATGAAAAAGATTTCACGCCGCGAGTCGATGATGCTTATTGGTGGTGCGGTTGTCATGGGTCTGCGCCCAGCCTATGCCGCACTGCCAAAGCTCGAAAAAAAGGACAAGTACAAGGTCGGTTTTGCGCAGACTGAGAGCAACAACCCTTGGCGCCTGGCGCAGACCAAGAGCATGCAAGATGAAGCCGCCAAGCGCGGCTGGCAACTTGTCTACACCGACGCAGCCGGCTCTGCTGCCAAGCAAGTGGCTGACGTGCGGTCGATGATTGCCCAGAAGGTGGACGTCATCCTCTTGGCGCCACGCGAAGAAAAGCCTCTCATTCCAGCCGTTATGGAAGCCAAGAAGGCTGGTATCCCCATGTTCCTGATTGACCGCAATGTGGATCAGTCGCTGGCTAAGGGTGGTGAAGATTATGTGGCTTTCATCGGCTCTGATTTCACCAAGGAAGGCATGCAGGCTGCAGAAGTCTTGACCAAGGCCGTTGACGGCAAGGCCAAGATCATCGAACTGCAAGGCACCGTCGGTTCGTCGCCAGCCAATGACCGCATGGCCGGCTTTGCAAAATACATCAAGGATTTTCCGGACATGCAGATCATTGCATCCCAGTCGGGCGATTTTGCTCGCGACAAGGGCCGGCAGGTTTTTGAAACACTCTACCAGGCGCATCCGGAAGCAACGGCCCTCTACTCACATAACGACGAGATGACCATGGGCGCCATTGCAGCGATGGAAGCAGCTGGCAAGGTGCCCGGCAAGGACCTCATCATTGCCTCCATCGATGGGACGAAGGATGCAACCCAGGCTCTGCTTGACGGCAAGGTGCTGGTGGTTGTTGAGTGCAACCCAAAGTTTGGCCCCGTGGCGTTCTCCTTTGTCGAAAAATATGGCAATGGCGAGCCTATCGAGGCGCGCCTTGTCAATATCGACCGCGTGTTCACCAAGGATAATGCAGCCGCGTATATGCCGGAAGCATACTAATACCAGGCATTGCATGGGTTTTGCACAGCTGAACGACAGCGCATCATCGCGCTGTCGTTCAATTTTCGCTCCATCCTATAACTGATCTTGCATTGGGCGCCACTTTCTGTGTCTCATACCCTATGACTGAAATCCAGCCACTCCTGGTCATGAAGGCCATCGATAAATCTTTTGGAAATGTTGCAGCACTTGTGGGTGCTGATCTTATGGTCATGCCCGCCGAAGTCATGGGGCTCGTTGGCCAGAATGGTGCTGGCAAATCCACCATGATCAAGGTGCTGAACGGTGCCTTTCAGCGGGATGGAGGGACCGTTGAATTTGATGGCAAGCCGTGGATTGCGGGTTCCCCGCAGCAGGCCCAGAGGGCAGGCGTCAGCACAATATTCCAGGAAATCAACCTGATTGGCTACCGTAGCGTGGCCGAAAATATCTATCTCGGCCGCGAGATCAAGCGTTTTGCCGGTTTTCTGGACTGGGAGAAGATGAATGCCGGGGCCCGCACATTGCTGGCCCGCTTTAACATTGATGTTGATGTCACCCTTGCGCTCGAAAATTTCTCCACTGCCGTCCAGCAGATGGTGGCCATCGCCCGGGCAGTTTCCTTTGAAGCCAAGCTGGTGATCATGGACGAACCTACTTCTTCGCTAGATGAGGCGGAAGTCGCGGTGCTCATGAAAACCATCAGGCAGCTGAAGGCAGAGGGTGTGGCCGTTATCTTTGTGACCCACAAACTCGATGAACTCTACCAGGTCTGCGATCGCGTCACCATCATGCGTGATGGCCGCACGGTGATGGTGGCCCATATGGGGGATATTTCCAAGCTGCAACTGGTGGCTTCGATGCTGGGTCGCGATCTTGCCGATGTTCGCGCCAGGGGCGCCACGGCTTTCAACGATGAAAAGCACGACATCGGCGGTGAATTGCTGGAAGCAAAGTCGCTGTCAGTCGGCCGCCGCGTCAGCGACGCAAGCTTTGACATCCGAAAGGGCGAAATCGTGGGGCTTGCCGGCTTGCTAGGGTCGGGACGAACCGAAACGGCGCGCGCGGTGTTTGCTGCCGACCCAAAATCCCGTGGCCGGATTGTTTTTGGGGGCAAGGAACGGGATTTGCGTTCACCCGCCGAGGCCATTGCGGCCGGTATGGGCTATTGCTCGGAGGACCGCAAAGTTCAAGGCATCGTGCCGGACATGTCCGTTGCCGACAATCTCACACTGGCGCTTCTGCCCGCTCTCACTCGTGTGGGAACGATTGATGAAGCCAAGCAGCGCGAAATAGTCCAGCGCTTCATCCAAGACATCGGCATCAAGTGTTCTGGTCCCCATCAGAAAATCCGTGAGCTCTCGGGTGGTAACCAGCAAAAGGTGCTGCTGGCGCGCTGGCTCTGCATGAATCCGAAACTGCTTATTCTTGACGAGCCCACGCGCGGCATTGACGTTGGCGCCAAGGGCGAAATCCAGAGCCTCATTGGGCGCTTTGCTGATGAAGGACTAGGCGTCCTGATGATATCATCTGAGCTGGAGGAAATCGTCGAGGGAGCAGATCGTGTATTTGTGCTGCGCGACGGCAAGACAGTTGCGGAACTGAACAAGGCTGAAATATCCGAGCAGGCCGTGATGCAGGCCATGGCGCATGGTGCCACATGAGTGATTTGGTCTCGATCTTTCGCCGCTATGGCGTGTTGATTGCCCTCGTCCTTCTCATTCTCCTGAATTTTGCCATCACGCCGCATTTTGCTACTATGCAGACCTTGTCGGTAAACCTCACCCAGGTATGTACCATCGTTATTGTCGGTGTCGGAATGACTCTGGTGATTGCCACCGGCGGCATTGATCTTTCAGTGGGCGCCCTTATGGCCATCGCGGGTGCCATGTCGCCCATGTTCTTCACCGGTCAATTGATTGCAATTCCAAACATTTATGTGGGGATTGCACTCGGCATCGTCATTCCCATTATCATTGCGAGCCTGTTTGGGCTGTTCAACGGCTGGCTCATCACGCGGTTTTCTATTCAGCCCATTGTTGCAACGCTTGTCCTGTTCATTGCTGGGCGCGGCATTGCCCAGGTTTCGACGAATGGCGATCTGCAGGTGTTCAAGGTTCCGGAATTCCAATCCATTGCCATTGGGCGCGTGCTTGGTGTCCCGTTCCAGGTGTGGATCATGGTCGTCGTCGTTGGTATTGCAGCGTTCGTCTTGCGGCGCACGGTATTTGGCAGGCAGCTTCTGGCAGTCGGCGGCAATGAGGCCGCGGCCAGGCTTTCTGGCATTTCGGTAAAGCGGGTGAAGCTCATCGTCTATACTGTTTCCGGCTTTTGCAGTGCAATTGCGGGCCTCATCGTGATCGCCATGAACTCCGCCGCCGATGCAAACCTCATAGGCCTCGGCATGGAGCTTGATGCCATTGCGGCAGTAGCAGTGGGAGGTACACTGCTGAACGGGGGCAGGGCCACGATTATTGGAACCCTTCTGGGTGCTCTCATCATTCAGTTGGTGCGTTATACGCTGCTGGCCAATGGAGTGCCTGACGCTGCCGCCCTCGTAGTGAAGGCAGGTCTCATCGTACTGGCGGTGTGGCTGCAACGACAGGAGCGTGTGTGATGGGTAGATTCAAGATTACCCCCAGCATTGCGGTGGTGCTTGTCTTGGTGCTTTTGGTATCGCTGGCGGCCATGCGATACGACGGGTTCCTGGGGACCTACAATGTACAGTCCGTACTGCGTTATATTTCCATGTTTTCACTGGTTGCCCTTGGCATGTGCTTTGTCATCATGACCGGCGGCATTGACCTTTCGGTGGGCTCCGTTGCCGCCATGTGTAGCGTGATCTCGGCGCTTCTAAGCCCCTATGGGCTGGCTCCGGGCCTTGTGGGTGGGGTGGCAGCAGGCTGCCTTGCTGGAGTTGTGAATGGCATTCTCATTACCCAATTGCGAATACTGCCGTTTATCGCCACTTTGGCAACCATGCTTGCAGCTTCGGGTAGCGGCCTGCTATTGGCTAAAAATCAGTCGGTATCAGTGTCCTATGATACCTATTTCACGCAATTGGGGCAGGGTGATTTGTTTAGCTTCGTGCGGCCCGAATGGGTTGATGCCGATGGGGTTGGCCTGTTCGGTTCCATTCTCGGTTTCGTCCTGAGTTTCCCAACCCCGGCCTGGATCGCCATCGTGGCCTATGTGGTGGGGGGCGTGGTGATCAGTCACACGTCATTCGGCCGTCACGTTCTGGCAGTAGGCGGCGGCACGGAAGCCTCACGGCTCATGGGCTTGCCGGTCGACCGCACCATATTCTCGGTATATATTATTTCAGGAACCCTGGCAGGCCTGGCAGGGGTCATCCTTGCGGCACAATTTGGCGCTGGCCAGCCCATCGAAGGCATTGGCTGGGAACTCTTTGCCATTGCCTCTGTCGTTGTCGGCGGAACTCTTCTGTCGGGCGGGAAGGGCTCTGTTGTTGGCACACTGGCAGGCGCACTACTGCTGGGTGTTATCTTCACGATTCTCAACTTCGAGAATGGCATGGGATGGATTTCACTTTCCGCCTATTGGCAGTCGGTCGTCCGCGGGGTGTTCCTTCTGGTCGTCGTCATCCTGCAATCGCGTCTGGCCAGGCAAGACAGCGACCGGATGAAAGCAACCTGAAACCGCCTCATGCCGCTCAAGAAGACATCAGAACCTTTTCTGTAATTTCGCTGTCAGCCGCAAGCGGGCGCATGGCGGTGTGTCCGGTTTTCTGCAGGCCGGCGTGATAGGCTTTTACGGCGTCCAACGGCTTAATATTGCCGCTTGCCACTTCCCGCATGAATGACACTATGGACAATGGGTCCTCCGCCAGATTAATCTTGCGACCAAACAGGGCAACCCGCGCGCCATATTTTTCTGATTGGTTGATGAGCTCGAAGCAGTCGCGCGTGGTCCCGGCACCGCCGCCCAGGACACCCACGACAATGCTGGGATCAAAGGAGGCGAGCTCATCCAGCGCCTTCGGGCCATTGAATGGTATTTTCAGGAACTGCGGGCGCTCGGCCTTGGTGAGGCCTGCAAGGCAGCGCACGATGCAGTCATTCACATAGTGGGGGATAATTGCTGCATCCATGTTGCAGTTCACATTGGGATTGAACACTTCAAGGAAATAGTTGAACTCATTGTTGGCAGCATCCTCGCGGAACATGGCAAAGTGCTCCAGCGAGTCATAGTCGCTGTCGAGATCATTGTTGAAGGTAATCGAATAGAGGCCAAGATCGGTATAGGGCTTGGTGTGGGGCAAGGAGGCACTGCGAAAGGGCCGGCTGGGTTTGTTCGCGTAGGTGGCGCCGCGTCCTACCCAGATGTCGGTGGTGTCATTGGCGCGAATTGCAGGTTTGACGGCGCTGTCCTTGAAAACCCCCATTTCCACCAGGGACTCCAAGTTGGAAACCGAGGTCAGCATGATGTCCACGATATCCTGTTTCACGATTGCAGCGATGTTTGCCAGAAACTCGGGCCGCGTCACTGTACGCTTGCACGAGCCGTCCTTCTCGCGCTTGGGTCCGCAGCCTGCGAGGCTCGGTCCCATATCCGGGTCCTTGGCATCGGCTATGATGAAATCATTGCGCTTGTACTGGCCATTGAGAATACGGGAGAGTTTTTGATCGAGCTTGAACATTCTTACCTGCTGCTGGAGTGATTTAGACCGCTGGCAATGATAGAAGTTTGCGGGCTTGCGCGATAGAGGCAGGATGCCTGCTATATGCGCTGCAGAGTTGCGCTACACGCGACACAAGTTCAGCATTTGACGCCGCAAGCCGTTTATCATCCCAGCGGATATTGTCTTCAAGGCCAGTTCGACAATGACCACCCCGCTGCAGGGACCAGTGATTGACCTCAAGCTGGTGGCGCCCGATGCCAGCTGCCGTCCAGGTGGTTTCGGGAGCCAGCCTGATGAGCTCATCCACCATGAAATCAAAGGCCTGGCGTACTGCTGGCATGGCGTTCTTCACACCGAATACGAACTGCACATGCAGCGGCTTGCGCAGCTGACCCTCGTCGGCAAGCCGCAGCGCTTGGTAGAGCATCGAAAGGTCAAAAACCTCAATTTCCGGTTTCACATCGTGCAACAGCATTTTCTGGGCAAGTGCAGCGATAAGGGTGGGGTGATTTTCATAGATTATGGTGGGGAAATTGCAAGAACCCGTCGCGAGAGAGGCCATATCGCAACCCAGATGCAGCATGCCTCCCCGCTCGGATCCCTTGCCGGAACGGCCGCCCGTTGAAAACTGCACGATCATGCCGGGACAATGCTTTCTCAGCCCTGCCAGGAGTGCCGCAAAGCGGGCAGGATCCGAAGTGGGCGTCTGGTCATCATTGCGCACATGCACATGGGCAATGGCGGCGCCCGCCTCAAAGGCCGCTTGGGTGGACTCCACCTGTTCGGCAATCGTTATGGGAATGGCGGGATTGTTTTCCTTGCGGGGTACAGATCCCGTGATGGCCACAGTGATGATGCAGGGGGTCGTCATGTCCTTGGCTTCCTTGCCTGTCTTCCTCTTGGAAACGTCGTCCGAATTCTTCAACAGCTTGTGGACCGCAAGGCGGGCCGATTGTGGCTTTGGCAGGCAAAATCACCTGTTCGATCTTTCGTGCTGATCCTGGGCATGTCGGCCAGGCGCGTAATGAGTATAAACAGATTGTTCTGAGTCTGGTCAATGATCACGCCAAGCGGCAACAGAGGCTCATTGTTGGTTGCCCTGAGAATGCCCCGGTGAAATCCCACATGCGCTTGCCTGTGCTTGCGCCAGTTGTGGTGCCCACACCGTTGCACGGCCGGCCGCACTTAATCTCTTCCATTTGTTCTTCGCTGTGACATTGCGCGGCATGGGCTGCAGCCTCTGGCTCGGCGCTGTGGCGGAATT
>Ga0315287_10008180_pt1 | contig 10544 bp, 9 predicted proteins | sample YL17G11_0_MG_FD_205037 | JGI IMG/M metagenome (GOLD analysis project Ga0315287, IMG submission 205037) | Sediment microbial communities from Yellowstone Lake, YNP, Wyoming, USA - YL17G11_0 | ecosystem: Environmental > Aquatic > Freshwater > Lake > Sediment | place: USA: Wyoming | collected...
CCGCTCCGCGGCGACGCGGGTGTACCCCAGCGTCTCGAGGGTCCAGAGGGCGTCCTTCACCCGGGCTTCGGGGACGAGCACGTCGAGGTCGCTCATCCACCGCACGCCCAGGGCGGGCGCCACGTTGCCCGCGAGCAGGGCCGAGCCCTTGAGCGCGACTGCCGGCAGGTCCGCCTTCTCGAGTGCCGCGCCGAGACGTGTGAGGTCGGCGGTGAGGCGCACGGCCTGGTCTCGGGCCTCTTCGAACGCCGTCGCGGCGACGGTGTCCAGTTCCGGCGGTGCGAGCTCGCGCAGGTCGAGCGCGTCCAGCGCCCAGCCGATGGATGCGCCGACACCGTCCCAGGTGAGCGCCGCCACCCACGTCTCGTCGGGCGCCTCGGCGTTAGCCCAGCGGTCCACGAGCTGCGCGGGCGCGGGGCCGCCGCCGAGCGCGACGGTCAGCGTCCGCGCCAGCAGGCGGCGCACCTGAATGGGGTTCAGCGTGGTGGGCATAACGAGACACCCCCGACTCATCGCCGGGGGTGCGGATAGTGGGCGGTGAGGGACTCGAACCCCCGACCTCTGGTATGTGAAACCGGCGCCCTAACCAGCTGAGCTAACCACCCGGCAGCCGAGCGAGTGCTGCGCGGCGACAAAGCTAGCGAGGCCCCCGCTGGATGGCCATCCCAGCGGGGAGTCTGCGCGACGCCGAAGCTGGTCACCCTCAGCAACGCCCTGCTCGCAGCGACCGACGCGCGCGGGGCGCCGGACCGTGATCGGGAACCGGAGCGCTGGGGGGCGTGGGTCGAGAACGCCTGCCTCGCGCACGCCGTCAACGCCGGCCAGACCGTGGGCTACTGGCGCGAGGGGCCGTGGGAAGTGGACGTGGTGCTCGAAAGCTCGTGGGGCGACTGGGTCGTCGAGGTGAAGACGGGCGGGTTCACGGCGCGCCGGGCGGGGGCGGAGGCGCTGGTCTGGGAGAAGTTTCTGCTGGACGGCCCGCGTCCCGAGCCGGCACCCCGCACCTCGCGGGCCGATACAGGTCGGCGTTAGGATTCCCCTCCCGTGACCGCGGCACCGAACACCCGCAGAGGCGCCACTTGAGCGACCTGCCGGTCGTCCTGCTGCTGGGCCGGACGGGGCCAGGTGGGCTATGAGGTCGAGCGTTTCCTCGCGGGACGCGCCACGATCGTTGCGCCCGATGAGACGGTACTCGATCTGCGCGATGAAGCGGCGTTGCGCGCCGCCGTGCGGAAGGCCGCGCTGGTCGGGGCTGAACTGCTCGAAGCTCGTCGGCGCCTTCGGCTTCCCGCAGCGACCCTGGGAAGAGTTGCTCGAGGAGACGATGGCGGAGGTGGACGGAGGGGCGTGAATGACGCCCATCTGACGCTCCTGTGTTAGCGTACCATCCCCCGAGTTCAACGAGGGTTGCTCGACGTGAACAGACGTTCCTGGCTCTACCTCGCCGCCTCGACGCTAGTCGTGGCCGCCGTGCCGAATTTGGTGTCGCTGTACCTCTTCTCGTTCGATTTCCAGGTGCGGGCGGCCGTCAACCTCGACTATGTGCTGCTCGCAGGCGCGGTGCTGTTCCTCCCGCTCTGGGTATCGACGCCGGGGTTGATCGCGGTCTTTGCCGCCGATGTGGTGGGCACGCTCGCCCATAGGTTCGAGTATCCGCCGAGCTACCTCCTGTCCCTCGGTGTCCCTTCGATGGGGTTCCGGAATGGCTGGGTGCTGCTAGTTGCCACTCCCGTCGGGGCGTTCGCGCTACTGCGCTTCGCGCAGCCGGGTTGGCGGGCGCTGTCGCTTGGGACCCGGCTGCGTTGGGCCGCAGTGCTTCTGGCCTTCGCCGGGGTCGTGGTCGGGGTCCACGACGCCCGACGCAGTGCCGCACGCAAGGGCTTCCAGGGCCTTTTCGCCGAATTGAATCTCGCGACGTCGGGCCTCTGGCGCTCAATCACTCTCGAGAGGAGCTTGTCCGCGGAGACGCCGGCGGCCAATCCGGCGGTGTCGTCCGCGGTTGCCGAGGCGCTCTCGCGTGCGCAGGCGTGGACGGGCCCCATCGTGTTGATCGTGGTCGAGTCGTGGGGCTCGTTCGTTCGGCCTCAAGACGACACCTTTGTACGCGCTCCTCTGGATGCTCCGGGCGTGAACGCGCGGTACCAGACCTTCGCAGGCGCGGTGCACTCCCACGGCCTTACGAGCGAGGCGGAGCTGCGTGAACTCTGTTCGGTCCGGATGAACTACCAAGAGGCGCTGCGCATCCCGCTCCGGGAAGAAACGAGGCGGCTCGCCAGTCGGTGCCTGCCGTCCGAGCTCGGTCGGCGCGGCTACCGTACCGTTGCCTTCCACGGGTTCCTTCCCTACTTCTACCAGCGCCCGGTGTGGTACGCGACCGTCGGATTTCGGGAGATGCACTTCCTGGGCGACACGATCTTCCACACTTCGCGACTATGCGGCGTGTCGTTCAGGGGGGTGTGCGACGAGGATGCCCTGGCGGCCGTCAGCCGCCGCCTGCGGAAGGACACTGGGTCGGGCAAAGTGTTCCTCTACCTCGTGACCCTCGGCACCCATCTTCCTGTTGACGAGGCGATGGCCTCGTCAACGCCGAGGTCCTGCGCCGGCACGCCGTCCACGTCCGCAGACGTGCAGGTCTGCGCCCTGGCACTGAAGGTCGGGCAACTGCTGGCCACCGTAGCCCAGGTTGCTGCCGACGACGCGGTGCGAGACGCGCTGTGGATCGTGGTCGGCGATCATCCGCCGCCGTTCCTCGGGGGAGCCGGGAAGCGCCTCTACGCGCAGGATCAGGTACCGTTCGTCGCCCTACTACCGAAGGCAGCGGGATGATACCCCTGTCCAAGACCGAGCTGTTCGAGCCGGCACGCTCCTGTTGGGTCTGCGGCAACGCCGGCCTGCGACATTGTGCCTCCCTCGTGATGGATCTCTCGATCTACCGCGATCAGGATCCCGAACTCGCCGAGTACCGGGACCTGCGGCTGGACCTCCTCGAGTGCCCCGCCTGCGGCTTCGCCCAGCCTGAGGCCCTGCCGACGCTGCCGCGCTTCTTCGATCGGATGTACGACCAACAATGGTCCCCGGACTGGATCGCGAACGAGTTCACGAGTTGCTCCAAGGACCTCATCTTCGGCACCGTCCTCGATTCCCTGGAGCATCGCTCCCCTGGCCGGGAGGGCCGCCTGCTCGACGTCGGCGCGCATGTCGGGCGGCTCCTGCACCTCGCGACGGCGCGCGGCTGGCAGGGTGAGGGGATCGAGCTGAATCCTCGGACGCGGGCATATGCGGAAACCGCTACCGGGCTCCCGGTCCATGGCCGCAACGCCCGCGAGCTGGCCGATGCTGGTTCGCGCTACCGGGCCATCACCCTCATCGACGTGCTCGAGCACATTCCCGAGCCTGTCGGGCTGCTGAAGACCCTGTTCGCGCTGCTCGAGCCAGGCGGCGTGCTGGTGGTCAAGATCCTGAACGGCCGGGCGCAGCGCTGGAAGGAGCGGGCGAAGGCCCGCACGCGGGCCGGGTACCGTCCCTCGCTCGCCGACAATCTCGTCCACGTGAACCACTTCGGCCCGCAGTCACTGCGCCTCGCCCTGGAGGCGGCTGGGTTCGAGGACGTGGAGATCCAGCAGGGTGCGCCGGAGGAGGTGCCGCCGGTCGGTGGGCTTCGCGGCACTCTGCGCAACCGGATCCGGCCGGCCTTTCTTGTCTACTACCTGCTGGAGGCGCAGCCCTCACGCCTGGCGGCGCCGCTCTACCTGCATCTTCAGGCCTGCGCGCGCAGGCCGGAAGACCAGCGCCGGGCCAGGTCGGTGTCGTAGGCGTGGTCGCGCACCGCCGGCAGCCGCCCCACGCTCGACCCATCCTTCGCCTCGTAGATCCGCCCGCCCGCTTCCCGGCAAGCGGATGGCTGCACCTCGCGGGCCTACTGGGGCCCGCGTTAGGATTCGCCTCCTGTGACCGTGTCAGCGAAGTCCTGCATGGTGTGGGTGGGCTCGGCGGTCGCGGGTCTCCCATCCGGCCGCGACGGTCGGGGCTTGACTGCCGCCCTCGCACGGAGCGGCTCGGCTTCCCGCGCCGTGCGTGAGAGGCGCTGGTCGAGGAGACGATGGCGGAGTTGGATGGAGCGGCGTAGGGGCGGCTCCACATGATCCCGGCGGAGCATGCGCATCGGTGCCAGACCATCGGCTCCTGCGGGGTCTGTGGTGCCGGCAGCCTGGACGTGCGTGAGCACATCCCCGAGCCCGTGGGGTTGCCGAAGACCCTGTTCACGCGGCTGGAGCCCGGCGAGGTGCTCGTGGACGAGGTTCCGAACGGTCTGGCGCAGCCGTGAGTTCAGAGTCCAACAGGTTCCGGTAGAGCGAATGGCACAGGCAAGGGCGCTCCGGCGCTCACTCCTCATCCTCGCAGGGGCATTGGTGGGCGCACACGCCACCGTGTTCCTGGGGTTCACGATTGACGACGCGTTCATCACGTTCACCTACGCCAAGAACCTCGCGTTGGGGCACGGACCCGTATTCGTGCCCGGAGTTCATGTCGAAGCTACGTCTTCGATGCTCTGGGCGGTCTTGCTGGCGCCTTTCGAGGCAGTCGGGTCTGGCGGTGCGATCATAGGGTCCAAGGTCCTCGGGATGCTGTCGTTGGTCGGTGCAGGGGCGGTTGGTGTCCTCCTCGTCGAGGAGCTTCTGCCCTCACATCCTCAGGCCAAAGTCGCCTCGCTGTACTTCGGATTCCTCTTCGCTGGCGCATCCCCGCTGGTCGTATGGGCGACGTATGGAATGGAGAACGGAGTCGTCGCGCTCATCATGACTGCGGCGGTGTTGCTGTTGCTCAGAGAGCGCCGCACGCAAAGAGGCTACTTGTCGGCGTTCCTCGTATTCCTCCTCGTCGCGGTGCGGCCGGAGGGGTACATGTACGTTCTGCCATTGGCAGGCTTTCGACTGCTTGCGTCGCCTGGGCGCCGCACTGTTGAGGATATGCGGTGGGTCGGTCTGCTGTGCGGTTGCCTGGTCTGCTACGAGGTCTTCGGCTTTGCCTACTATGGCCATCTGCTGCCGAATACTGTGGCTGCGAAGGTAGGAGGAGTCTCTTCCTCGGTGTACCGTCGTGGTTTGGTGTACGTGCTATCGGGCGCGGCGAGGCTCTACAGTGGCTTGTTGGCCTTCAGTTGCGCCACTTTACTGCTCCTCCTGCTACGGAGTCTCCGTTCGCGCACGTTCGCCGAGGCGCTTCGCGAGGTGGGGTCCTTTGCGCTGGTACTCGCCCTGCTGGCCATCCAGTGGGCATTTGCGGTCGCTGTTGGAGGTGACTGGATGCCGAGCGCGCGGTTCCTCTCGAGCACGATCCCCTTACTCCTGGCGCTCACGGTATCCACCGTCTTCATGCTCGCGCCGTGTCGCGTGGCGACGTGCCGATCGCCGCGAGAGGCACGGACCTGGCACGTGCTCGGTGTGACCTTCCTGGGGTTGTTCTGGCTGGCGAACCTCCATAGCGCGCGGCAGACGTTCGCATTCCAGAGTCGGCTTCAGGGAGCGGAGGATCGCGCCCTCCTTGGCATGGCCACACTCATCAACCGCTTGGCCGGAAGCGCGAGGACGGTGGTTGCCTGCAGCGACATCGGTCGGATGGGCTACTATCTGACAGGCGAGGTACTCGACTGGTGGGGGTTGGCGGACGCAGAGATCACTCAGAAGGGTCAATCCCTCGGACGAGTGGATCCTGCTGTGGTCCTGCAGCGAGAGCCGGAGTTCATTGTCCTGTATTCGAACGAACGCACCCTCCGCGTCGAGGCGACGCATTCCGACATGGCAGTGTACTCGACTCGTTTCCTGGACTGCCCTGGCTTCGTGCAGAACTACCGGCAGGTGGCCTCTCTCTACTTCTGGGATGCCCGATGGCACGTCCTCTTCCGGCGGAACGCGGCCCGTGTGGCGGCGCGCTCCACTGGGCCTTCCAGGGGGAGCACAAGGGACCCGTGTCGAACGGCGTAGCGCCAAACGTCTGAACGCGTGCGGACAATGCTGGGTTCCCTGGGGCCCCACAGCGATTGGAACAGGCGGGCTGCATCCCGGTCGGAAGCGGTTGCCGAACGGGCAGGACGTGCTGAGCGGAACTGCATGGGGTGCCGCTCTTCGAGCTAGTCTGCTTGTCGCTGCCAGCGCCGTGCCAAGTCGCTGCAGTACCTGGGTGAACGGGATTGAGGCAACCGGCCCACGCTCGATCCGTCCTTCGCCGCGTAGATACGCCCGCCCGCCTCACGCTGCAGCGCATCGAAGTCCCGGAGCAGCCGGTCGAACGCCGCCGCCCGCTGCGGCCGCATCGGGAAGTCGAGCGCCAGCGAGAACCCGTCCACGGCGTACTGCGACGCGAAGGCGTCTGGGCGGTGCCGCTTGAGCACTCCGAGGTAGCTCACGATGCCGGCACGCCGCTGACGCGCGAGCGCCTCGGCGAGGACGGCGCGCGCCGCTGCTTTCGGGACGAAGAACTGGTACTGCACCAGCCCGTGCGGCCGGTAGACGTTCTTCCAGTCGGGCACGTAGTCGAGCAGGAAGTGGAACGCCGCGTGCGACTGCACGTACGGCCGCCGCCCCTGCGCCACGCCCGCGAGGTGCTTCGCCAGGTTCAGCGCGCGCATCCCGACGTCGTTGGTGAAGGGCTTCATGAGCCGCCACGTCTGCCGCTTGGGCACCACGCCGAGGATGCGGTCGGGGAGGTGCTGGTCGGCGACGGCGAGGCCGCGGCCCGCCAGGCGGTGGTCCGGCGACAGGTGGTCGGCGAAGTGGAGGGCTCCTCGGCCGGCGGCTCGGCCTCCCGCGAAGGCGTCCAGCCAGCCCACCGCGTAGTCGTGCGCCGCCGCCCCCTCTTCCAAGCGGTCCAGCAACTCCGCGAGGTCCCGCGTGGATAGGGGATAGACGTCCAGGAAGCCGCCGTGGACGCGTTTGAGCCGCAGGGTGACGTTCAGGATGGTCCCGTTGAGCCCCTGGGCGCCGACGACGTCCTGGAGGCGCAGGGGCGCTGCGGCGGCGCCCGTCGCGGTGGCGACAGTCCAATCCGCCCGCTGAGGCGCTGCCGCGCCGACGCCGTCCGGCTCGCGCCGGATGGTCCGCACGGCGCCGTCGGCGTCCAGCCGCGTCAGCGCCTCCACATGCTCGCCGAACGGCCCCACGCGGAACGCGTTCTTCCCATGGATGTTCATCGCCACGGCCCCGCCCAGTGTCACGGCGGACATGCCGGGCACCACCGGCGGCCACCAGCCGTGCGGCAGGACGTGTTGCCACAGCTGGCTGATAGTGACGCCGGCTTCGGCCCGCACGATGCCGCGCTCCGGCTCGAACTCCAGGATGCGCTGGAGCCCCTCGCAGACGATGACGGCCCCGCCCTCGTTCAGTGCCGCGTCGCCGTAGCTGAGCCCCGCGCCGCGGTGCGCGATCGTGAGGCCGCGCCTCTGCGCATCCGCCACCGCCTCGGCCGCCTCCGCGGCATCCCGCGGGCGGTAGACCCACGAGCGGGCGCGGCACGACATCCCCCAGCCCTCGAGGAGTTCCTCCCGAGGCGCGATCACGGCGGCCCCAGCCGCTTGAAGACGAAGCGCGGCGTGTGGCGGAGCGCGAAGGCGACGAGGGCCCACCACGAGGGCACGTAGAAGACCTCTCGTCCGCGGTCCAGCCCGCGGGAGATGAGCCGGGCCGCCTCCTCTGCGGTGATCGAGCCGGCGGGCCAACCGGAGCCGGCGTCTGCCGACGCGCCCGCGTCGCTGCCACGCCGCGCCAGCATCCGCGTCCGCACGAAGCCGGGCTTCACGGTCGTCACCCGCACGCCGAAGGGGTGGAGGCGGTTCCGGAGTCCCTCCAGGTACGTGTGCAGCGCCGCCTTCGAGGCGGCGTAGGCGGGGATTCCCCTGCGGCCGCGGTCGCCGGCGATGGAGCCGATGGCGGCGAGGTGCCCGCGGCGCTCCTGGCGGAAGTAGTCGGCCGCGAGGCCGAGGATGTGGACGGCGCCGAGGGCGTTGACCTCCATCATCTCCCGGTCGGCCGCGGCGTCGTTCCGTAGGCCGTCACCGGCGAGGAGCACGCCGGCGCAGTAGACGAAGAGGTCCATCTGGCCAAGTCCGCGTAGCGCGGCCGCGAACGCCTCCTCGATGCTCGCTGGCGAGCGTACGTCGCAGAGCGCGATGACGATTGTGCCGCCGGCTGCGCGCAGCTCCGCCGCGACGCGCTCCAGCTTCGCCGGGTCGCGGCCCAGGATGCCGACGTGCCAGCCGCGTGCCGCGTACAGCCGGGCCAGCGCGAGGCCGATGCCGTCGGTCGCGCCGCACAGCACGACGTGGCGCATCGGCTGCCGGCCGCCCGTCGCGTGGTGGATCGCCGGCGCTGGACGGGGAGCCGTCACGCGGCGGCCAGCACGGTGACGACGAACGCGGCGAGCACGACGTAGCTCACGCGGTCGCGCAGGGCGAAGACCACCGGGTCATCGTGCATGTCGCCCCGGTTCGTGATGAGCCAGATGCGCGCCTGCCAGTAGAGCACCAGCGGCAGGCCGGCCCACAGCAGGTCGGAGTGGCGGTAGAGCCTCCCCACGTCGTCGCCCGTGACGTAGAGGCAGTAGACGAGGGCGCTCGCCGCCGTGCACGCGGCGCCCAGAGCCACGAGGGCGGGGACGTCGGCGCGCATATACGAGCGACCTTGTAGGAATCCCGTCGTGCCGTCGGGCACAGCGAGCAGCTCGGCGACGCGCTTCACGAGGGCGAGCGAGAAGAAGAGGAACAGCGCGAAGGCGATGAACCAGCGCGAGAGCGGGACGTCCACGAGGGTGGCGCCCGCCACGACGCGGGTGGCGTACAGCGTCGCGAGGAGGATGACGTCGAGGATCGGGCGGCGCTTGAGGTCGAGCGTGTACGCGAGGTTGATCGCGAGGTAGGCGACGAGGGTGAGCTGGAAGTGCGCGCCCCGTCCGAGGGCGAGGGCCGCGGCGGAGACGAACAGCACCGCCGCCGCGCCGAGGGCCGTGGCCACGGAGAGCTGCCCCGACGCGAGGGGGCGGCGGCTCTTGGTCGGATGGAGGCGGTCGTGCCGGAGGTCCACCACGTCGTTGACGAGGTAGAGGGCCGACGCCAGCAGGGAGAACGCTGCGAAGCCCGCGAGGAGCGTGAGGCCGAGCGCCGGCGTCCACGCCAGGTGCGCGGCCAGCGCCGGCAGGAGGAGGAGCGCGTTCTTCGCCCATTGGTGGGGGCGAAGGGCGTGGAGGAGGGGCGGCGCGGCGGTCGGCATCGGCTGGACTCTACTTCCCAGCGTCGGCTGGAGCTAGGTGGTCGGATCGCCGTCCCCACAACTCGAATCCGCCGGCCTCACTCAGCTTGACATAGTCACGTCGGGCAGAGTCCGGCCCGAGCATCTCGGCGACGTATCCCGGCCAATCAACCAGATAGTCGAGGTGCCGCTCGCGCACGTAGCGCCACAGCGTGCCCCTCGTCCGCGCCCGGAGCGCATCGTAGTTGACTTTGCCGTCGAGGTTCACGGTGCCGATCCGGAAGAAGCCGAGCGTACCGCTCTGCAACGCGCCTACCACGGCGCCGGCGGGCAAAGGCGCGGCCAACCGCTCGAGCTGGAAAGTGTAGTGCGGATTGCCGGAGATCCACGGCGATGCCGTCAGCGTCACCGCGTGCTCCGCGACTGCCCCGAGAACGAGGAGCATCGCTACCACGGTTAACGCGACGCGGCGAGGCCGGTGTGGAGCGAGCGCGTGTTGTGCGCCCGCGGCGATGGCCGCCGTCATCGGAACGAGCGGCACCGCCAGCGGAATGAGATATCGTTCGATGAAGTGAGGCGCGCCGAAGAAACCGCAGTAGTAGCACGCCCAGCCGATGCCCGCCGCTACGAAGGCCAGCGCTTGGCGGCGCCATCGGACGACCTGCGGCCGTGAGGGACCAGAACGGGCAATCCGGAGCACCAGGAGCCAGGCCACGAGCGAGGCCGCCAAGATGAGCGGTGCCCACGTCCACGAGAATCGCATCGCGACGGGGGGCAGCACGGGTGAGAGGCCTTGAGCGAGGGCAGGGAGCAAGCGCTCCAGGTTCGTTCCGAGGGGGACCGTGAGAGACTCCGCGTGCCCGCTACTCGGCAACAGGTCACCGAAGAGGACCTGGCTGCGGACCCACCACGGCGAGGACACGGCCAGCGCGCAGGCGCCGGTCAACGCGGCGGCGAGCACCCGCCGGCGTGGCGATGGAGTGGCTCCGGTCCCGACGGGCAGGAGGGTGACCAGGCACGCCCCCAGCACGAGGAAGGCCGCGTCGATCCTCGCCAGCACGGCCAGACCAAGGAGGAGGCCGGACCCGAGCGCAGTCCCTGCGCGATGCGCCTCGGTCTCACGCCGCAGCTGCCAGAGCAGCCACGCCTGGAGGCAGAGGAGGTACAGGCCAGTCTCGAGGCCGTTGACGGCGTGCTTGAACACGGCATACGAGCCCAACCAGAGCAGGACGCCCGCCCGCCTCGCGGTCGCCCGGGGCACACCCGTGGACATCTCCTCCGCCAACCTGCCGCACAGCACCGAGCCGA
>Ga0315287_10008181_pt1 | contig 10544 bp, 4 predicted proteins | sample YL17G11_0_MG_FD_205037 | JGI IMG/M metagenome (GOLD analysis project Ga0315287, IMG submission 205037) | Sediment microbial communities from Yellowstone Lake, YNP, Wyoming, USA - YL17G11_0 | ecosystem: Environmental > Aquatic > Freshwater > Lake > Sediment | place: USA: Wyoming | collected...
GAGGGGGCGAAGAGCGCCGAGAAGGAGGATCCCTCGGCGCCCGGTGCGTCTGCCTCGTCGGCGGCGGCGGCGACGGCGGCGGCGAGCTCGGGCGTCGCCGCGCTGGCGGCGGCCGGGCCGGCGGAAGAAGAGGAAGAGGACGAGGAAGAGGAGGAAGAAGAAGAGAGCAGCGTCCCTCCCGCAACGTAGGCCGCGAGCGCCGCCCTGGCCGTGGCCTCTCCGCCGGAGTAGACCCGCGCGGCGGCGACGTCGTTAGATGAATGCGGGGAGCCGTAAGGGAGGACGCTGCCGTTGAAGGAAGAGGGAGCGGCGGAGGCCGAAGACGAAGACGAAGAAGCGCGGCCGGCAGCAGAAGCGGCGGCGACAATCGCGAGGATCTCTTCGGCGCTCGGGATCGCCCCGGCCCCCTCGACGAGCCCGACCGCGGCGGCGACGCCCATCGGCAGGGGAGGGAGGGCCCCGGGGGCGTCGATGGGGGACGAGCGCGGGCCGCGGGACTTGGCGTGCTTGCGCCAGTCCCCCTCGCTCGGCGCCGACCTCGCCGCCGCCGACGCCGACGTCGCTCTCTCTCCGTGGAGGCTCGCGCTCCACTCGAGGAGCTCCGTCGGCGTGGCTCTGGTTTTCTCCCCCGCCTCCTCCTCCTCGGAGAGCAGCAGCGCCTCCCGCACGCGCTCCACCTGCTCCCTCCACTGCGGCGTGACCTCGCTCTCGGCGACGACGCTCGAGGCCTTCAAAACCTTCGCCGCCCGCGCGACGGCGTCCGCCGCGGTCTCGTCTTGTCGGGCACGGACGACGACGAGGTCGGACCCGCGCACCCTCAGAGACGCGCGCAGCGACTCGAGCGCCCCGGAGAGCGCCGCGGCGCCGCAGGGACCCGGGCAGGTCTCGGGCAGCGCCGCGCCGTCGAGGACATAGAGGGGCAGGAGGTGCGAGGCCGACGAGGAGGCAAGGACGTGGGCAAAGCCAGCGTGGTCGTCGATGCGGAGGTCGTGCTTGAGCCAGACGATGCTGACGTTTTCCTCGTTCTTTTGAGAGTCCTGCTTCGATGACGGAGACCAGAGGGCGTGCACGGGAGCCGCCTTGCCCTTCGCGGCGCCGCTAGCGGAGCGGAGAGGCGCCAGGGAAGAAGCGGCGACGACAGTGGGGACAGCGAATGGAGCGATCTGCTTCTTCGGAGCGAGGGCGCTGACGTTGCCCGACCGAGCAACGTTGTGTCGCGACGCGATCGGATTCGCCGCGCCGCGACGCTTCCCTGCGCCCAGGGAGCCTGTCCCTTTGCAGAACGATGTTACAGTCATAGAACTCATGCTTCGCAACAACGGGCAGAGAATTCACGAGCCAGAAACGGCGAAAAAATTGAGAGCGCCAGAGGTGAACGCGCCCGAAAGCAGAGAATCTCGCACGCTGTTTGTTGTGTTTTTTTTGCCTCTTCTGCGTTTTTTTGGTTAAAAATAAAAATTCTTACTACAAAAGGGTTTTTTTGATCCATTACTTTTTGGTTCGATTTAATGTTCGTTTTTTTGTTGTTTCACGCACGAGAGGGAAGACTCTTTCGCGTCAGAGAGAAAGAAGAGGGGAAAGCACATGAAACAAAACAAAAGGCGGGGTGGTGGTGGTGGGGTGTGTGTGTGGGGGGGGGGTCGATTCTAGTTCAATGATGGGGGATGTGCTCTCTCTCTCCTCTACTCGCCCGGCGCCGCTTCGTCACCCGACGAAGGAGTCATGAACCTCCTCGCTCGCGCCGCAAGGCCACCGGCGTTGGCATTGGCGCCAGCAGCAGCAGAGGAAGAAGATGGAGCGTCCGCGGGCGTCGCGGGCCCGCCGGCGGTCGAGGGAGCGGAGGATTCGGCGACCGGCGCTGCTGCCGCCGCCGACGACGCTCCCCCCGACGTCGTCGTCGGGCGGCTGCCGCCGCCGCCGCTGCTCAAGCCGGCGCCGCTCGTCGCGGCCGAGTTGCGGGCCGAGGACAGGGGAAGCGGAAGGCCCGCCTGCGCCTCGAAGGGGGATGGCTTCTGCTGCTGCTGCTGCTGCTGCTGCTGCTGCAGAGGCTGCTGCAGAGGCTGCTGCAGAGGCTGCTGCAGAGGCTGCTGCAGAGGCTGCTGCAGGGGCGCGACGGAGTCCTGAGCGGGAGGCGGGGCATGTGGGGCAGCAGGAGCAGCAGGAGCAGGAGCTGCTGCTCCCGCTGCTGCCCCCGCCGCCGCCGCCGCCGCCGCCGCCGCCGCCGCCGCCGCCCCTCGACCCCGCGGCTGCTGCCTCGCCGCCGCGGCAGCGGCCGCCGCCGCCGCCCTGCTCGCCGCCGCCCTCGCCGCGGCCTGCTGCGCCTGCACCTGCGCTGCCATCTCCGCCGTCAGCGGCACCCCGGGGGGAGCGATCGGCGCCGAGGCGAGCGCGGCGTAGACCTCCCGCGCGGTCGGCCGCGCGGCCGGGTCGACGGCGCGGCAGGCCGCCACGACTTCGGCGACCTCGGCGGGGCACTCGCCCGGCACGCGCAGCGGGCGCATCTGCCGCATGTGCGGCCGCTCGCCCGAGACGATCTCCCAGAGCACCACGCCGAGCGAGTAGATGTCCGCCTTCTCGGAGACGCCCTGTCCCGAGAGGACCTCGGGCGCGGCCCAGTCGAAGGTGCCCTCCATCGAGACGTGCGTCGCGTCGCGCGTCAGGATCTTGGCGAGCCCGACGTCGGCGACCTTGGCGGTGCCGTCCCTGCCGAGGAGGATGTTGGCCGACTTGAGGTCGAGGTGCATGACCTTCTTGCTGTGCATGAACGCCAGCCCGCGGACGACGTCGAGCGCGACGGCGCGCCCCCGGCGGTACCAGCTGAAGACGTGCCCCGCGTCCTTGCTCAGCGCGCGCCAGAGGTCGCCGCGCGGGAGGTACTCGGTGACCAGCATGATGCGGGCGCCCCTGGCGGCCCGCCGGCCGCGCTGGTTGTGGTGGTGCGGGTGGTGCGGCGGCAGGTGGGGGTGCGAGGCCTGGGAGGCCGCGACGGAGGCGGCCTCCTCGTCCGAGTCGTCGTCGTCGTCGGAGTCGTCCGGGTCGAGGTCGAGGCTGTCTCCGCTCGGGTTGTCCCCGCCGCCGGGGCTGCCGGCCTCGCCGCCGCCGCCGCCGTCCCCCTTGGCGCCCCCTGCCGCCGCTGCCGCCGCTGCCGCCGCGAGGCCCCTTTTCCCGCTCCCCCTGTCTGCGAGGGGGGGCTCGGGCTCCAGCGACGCGCCCAGGAACTGCACGACGTTGGTGTGCCGCAGCGCTTGCAGGATCGCGACCTCGTTCGCGAAGCGCGCCAGCTCCTTGGGCGAGTGGCCCGCGACGAGCTTGACCGCCACGTCGGTCGAGCCCTGCAGCCTGCCCTTGTAGACCGCGCCGAAGCCGCCGCAGCCCAGCTGCCACCGGTTGCCCGCGGCGTCGAGGCAGATCTCGACGTCCTCCGGGCGCATCTCCCAGCCGGGGCGCGGGGCTCCCGGGGGCGGGGGCCAGACGGCGTAGAGCTGCGGCGGGGCTCCCGAGGCGCCGTCCCTGCCGTCCCTGCCGGTCCCGTCGCCGTCGAGCGTCGAGTCGGCCTCTGCAAAGAGGGCGGCGTTGCCGTTGGCGCCGCCCTCGACCTTGGCCGCCTCGGCTGCGGCCGCGGCAGCCCTCGCGGCGCGACGCGCCCTGCGCCTCCTGCGGCGGCGCTGCCTCCTCCGGTGGGCCCTGCGCGCGACGCCGCCGAGGCCGAGCCCGGCGAGGAGCCGGGCGAGGAGGCCGCGGGGCCTGCTGCTGCCGGTGCCGCCGCCTTTGGCCCCGCCGGTGCCGCCGCCGCCAGGGCCCCCGCCGCCGCCGCCCTTGGACGCCGCAGAATCCCCGGAGCCCTTGATATTGGCCGTGCCGTTGATCGGAGCAGCAGAGCCGCGCTCGACGTCGTCGTCGTCGTCGTCGTCAAAGAGATCATCTTCGTCGTCGTCGTCGTCGTCGTCGTCGTCATCGTCGTCGTTCCCGCTCCCGTCCTCGCCGTCGCCGTTACTGCTCCCGTTCTTGCTCCCGCCGAGCCTCCTGCGTCGGGCGTAGAGCCCAAAGGCCGCGGCAGCGGCTGCCAGCGCCAAGAGGCCCGCGGCTCCGCCGGCGACCCCGCCGACGATGACGGAGGAGCGGTCGGTGGCCGGGTCGGCCGACGCGCCGCCTCCGCCGCCGCCGCCGCTGCTGTTCCCGCCGCTCGTCGGCAGCGGCGGCCTGGGAGGCGGGGGCAGGGCGCCGTTCGCGTTGCCGTTGGTGCTGTTGCCGTTGATGGACGATTGGATCGTGTTGACAGCGGCGGAGATCGCCGCGCCCGTCGCGGCGAACGCCGTCGAGGCGATCGCGTTCGGGTTCGGGTCGGAGTTCGAGCCCGGCGACGACGACTGCGCCGCGGAGGCGTTGAGCGAGGCCGGGAGCGAGACCGCGTCGGCGGCGAACGCCACGGGCGCGAGCCCGGGCGCCGCGGCCCTCCGCAGCGGGGCCACCCCGCCCTTGACGGGGTCGGGGATCGCGGACGCCTCGGGCCGCGACGCCGGCCAGAGCACGCCGTCGAGCGTGTGCACCCAGCCGGCGCAGACCTCGAACGAGCTCAGGATGCTGACGCGCTGGCCCAGCTTGTCGATCACCTGGATCTTGCCCCCGAGCGTGAAGTTGTCCGGGATCGAGAACTTGAGGTCGAAGTCCGCGAGCCCGGTGACGAGCGAGAGCTGCGTCTTGGCCCTCCCCCGCCGCCCGAGGGCCAGCGCGCTCGAGGACTCGGGCAGCAGGTTGTAGAGCAGGTACGAGGCCTGCTTCTCCTTCGGCAGGCCCTTGGAAAACTGCTCAAAGATCCTCCGCTCGATCGGGTTGGAGTCGCTGCCCAGGAACTTGCCGTCGACCGTGACGAAGGCCGTGAAGGGCGTCACGCCCAGCTCCGAGGGGAACTGCCCCGCGAGCGTCGACGAGGCGGCCGAGACAGCCTTCCTGAGAGGGGAGCCCTGCTTGGCGGGGAATAGCTCGTCGAGCTTCGAGACGCAGCTCGAGAGGTTTTCCCCTCCTTCCGCGGCGAATGCACGGGTGGGGAGCTGGTGATTGGATTTGGAATTGGCATTGGCATTTTGGGTGGGAGGGCGTGAGAGAAAAGGGAGAGGAAAGAGCGAGCCAGGGGAAAAAAGAGGGAGTTCGGAGCAGCTTCCTGTGACGCCGCTCGCTCGTTGCGTTGCTAGCCTTGCATCGACTTTCGAGCCCCAAGCCCCTCGACCTTGCCCCCCTCTCGCTCAAAACCCGCCGCGGATGCAGAGAGAGGATGCAACTGGCGGGATCCGCGCAGGCAGGACGCGAATTTGACGTGCGGCTGCGAGAAGCGAAGGAGGGACGAGCACCTGCCGTCGATGTGAGAGGCATCAAAGACCCTTCGACCTCGATGCGAGGGGCCCGAAACCAAGCAGCGTCCCGCATTTGCCGTCGTCGTCGAAAACAGCCTGGTGTCTGCATTCAGCGCAGCGCACTGGCGCTTCGACAGGCGCTCCGATCGCCGATTCAATGGGTCCATCCAATAGAAGTCTCAAAGCTACCAAACTATGTAGGAGGGCGAAGGAAGCAGCAGCATGCGCGCAGGGGGAAAGCGCGACGGAGGCCGAGAAAGAAGAAAAAAAGAGGTAGAAAGCCGCGGCCTTGCTTGTCTCTTTCCGCTTGGTTCGTTCGCTCTCAACCTCCGCAAGCTGGCCTCAAGAAACCGCGATTCTGCTGCGCCGTCGAGGAGGACAGGTACTTTTCCTCGACGTGAAAGCGAGAAAGAGAGGTCCTTGGTGTCGGCAGAGGGGAAGAGAGCCTTCGAGAAAAAGAGGAAGGCATTGTTCAATTTATCGGTGTCGCCGGCATCGTCTTGCTCTTTTTCGTTCGTCTTCCTCTCTGTCGTTCGTCTTGCTCTTTGTCGTTCGTCTTGCTCATCTCGTACCTGCGACAGCGCCACCGCGACTAACAAGGCCAGGGCCAGCAGCAGCGTGGCTCGTGGCCGAGGCGGCCGCCGAGGCGGCCGCCGTCCAGGCGACATGGAGGCGCCTGGAGAGGGACACAGAGAAAGAGAGAAGGAGAAGCAGCAGCGCTCGCTCGCTCTCTCTCTTTGAAGAAAATTTTGTGAGCAGCACTGTTTGGTTTGGCCGATGCAGTGAAAAAAAAGGGAGGCGTCCGCTCTCTCTCTCTCTCTTCCAGTCTCTTCGAATGTCAAAATCTCCCGTCACGGCGGGAGCAGACTCAGGCTGGAACGTCGTCGGCCGCCGCGGGCGAGCGGCGGCGGCGCGAGGTGAGGAGAAAAGAAAGAAAAAGAAAGATGGGCAAATCAATCTAGCCAAAGAAGAGAGAGTGCCTTCCTCCTCGAGAGAACCTCAACACACCTTGTTCTTCCCCCGAAATTCCAACCAAATCATAAAAACAAAATCGAGCTGCAGCTAGCAATGGCGCAACCAACACTTTCACGAAGAAGATCGAGAGAGAAGGAAAGGAGGAGCAGGAGCAAGCCGAGGGAGAACGGGAACGGGAACGAGAACGGGAACGGGAACGGGAACGAGAATGGGAACGGGAACGGGACGCGCCCCGCCCCTCGCGCCCCTCGTCGTCGCGGGTCCCTCCCCCGCGCCCGCGCTCGCAGGTCATCGCCGACCTCGTCTCCTCCGTCCGCGACTGCGAGCGCGAGGTCTTCGGGTCGAGGGCGTGGAGGTCGCTGATGGCGAGGCTGGACGAGAGCGAGGAGGACTTCCTCGCCGAGGAGGAGGAGGCGGAGGCGGAGGCCGAGGGTCAAGGACGCTCCGGAGCAGTCGACGACGGCGGCGGCGAGAATGACACTGCTGGTGGTGGTGGCGGTGGTGGTGCTCCTCCTTCTTCCCCGGCAGCAGCTTTCTCGTTCCGAAACGTCTCCAGGCTCACCGTGCTGGGCCTGGGCTCGCTCGAAGGGTCGAGGACTTCGAGGCTGCAGGCGGCGCTCGCCCTGCTGCTCGCCCGGGTGAGGTTCCCCAGAGTCGTTCTTCTCTCGCCAAAGAAGGGAGCCGAGGAAGGGAGCGAAGGCGGGGAAGAAGAGAAAGATCGGAACCGCTGCTCCCTCTTCGCCGCCGACCCCGTCTTTACGGTGGCCGACAGGGACGCTCTGGAGGAGCTGGGATTTTCCGTCGTGGCACCGGAAGAGGCCGTGGAAGCCGGAAGGGCGCGGAGGAGAAAGAGTAACGAAGAAGGAGAAGAAGAAGAAGAAAAAGAAGAAGGATCAAACGACGGCCTTTCGTTCTTCTACCTACCACACTGCTACCCTCCAGTCGCAGAGGAGGTCCTCGAGGCCCACTGGAATCAAGATGATATCAGAAAGGTAGCGATCCTGGGGAACTCGCTGTCTTCGGTGGCGGAGAAGATGAGAAAGAGCTCTTCGGTGACGGCAACGACGACGACAACGGCGGCGGCGGCGACGACGACGGCGGCGATGACGACGACGACGACGCCGCGGTGTCTCGCCGCCGGCTCGAAATCGAGAGCTCGCGCCGCGGCCTCCTCCGCCACCATCGAGGCATCCGTCGTCGGTCCCGACCTCGACGCCGCCTCCGCCAGGAGCGGACTGGGCGCGGCGTTCAACGACATGGCCCTGCACCTCTTCCCGCGATGGACCAAAGAGTATGCTGAAATTTAACATTATAACGTTCCTCATCTTCTTCTCCTCCTTCTTCTTCACCTTGTTCCCTTCCCCCGCCTGTAGAAAAAATTACACTCGTCGCTCTCAACTTGCGCTACCTCTCAAAATCACAAGTCACCCCTCGGTCGCCTTGAGCCTCTCGACGAGCGCCTCGACGCACTCGCCGTCGGCGAAGTCGTGCGGCGCCCCGTAGAGCGAGCGGCCCGGGGCTATCCTCCCGCTCCTCGCGCCGCCGACGACGCGGAAGCGGACGCGGGGGGGTGGTCGTTCTTCGTAGGGAGGGAGCGTTGTCGTTTGCTGCTGCTGCTGCTGCTGCTGCTCTGCTGCCCCCCTTTCGCTGGCTTCGTCATCCTCGGAATCGTCCTCTTCTTCATCGTCGTCGTCGTCGCTGGAAGAGGGGAGGCTCAGCTCGGCGTCCGAGGTGTGTTCGTCGTCGCCGCTTTCGACCTCCTCTTCCTCCTGTCGCCGCCGCTCTTCGCCGCCGCCGCGTTCCTCGCCTCTTCTCTCCGGGAAGACGTGCTCCCACGCCGAGAACAGCAGCGGGGAAGTCGTCCCTCCCGGAACGGCCAGGTCCACGAGCCTCACCTTGCCGCTTGCGTGCACGTAGAGGTCCGCGACGAGCCTCGACGAAGCAAGAATAGAAGAGGGAGGAGGCGCGGAGGAGGCGCTCGACGCCGGCCGCGCAACACGGAGCGCCGGGGCGAGCTCCCTCCGCACGAACCTCGCCACGCTCTCAAGAACGCCCCTCCTGTCCCCGGCGAGCCCCTCGAAATGCTGCGTGATGTCCCTCTGGCAGAGCGCGACGAGGGAGCAGCCGACTTCGAAAAAGGCGCGGAACTCTGCGCCGGGTCGGAGCGGGTGCCACTTCCGGAGCGCGAGCGTCGGCGCCGAGACGTTTTGCAGGAGCTCGGTCGAGGGATTCGGGTCCCCGCCGTCGCCCTTTGCGATGACCTCGGCGACCCGGGAGAGCTCCTCGAGGTCATGGGAGATCCGGTCGGAGGACTTGAGCAGGAGGAGCACCTGTTTCACGAGAAGGAGAAAAGAGAGGTGGGGTGAGTTTGCTTTGCTTCTTCTTCTCCTGATATTAGTTCTCTTTTCTTTTTTCTCTTTCTTCTTCTCACTATGTACCTCGTCCGCGTTGCTGCACTCCAGGCTCCCCCCCGGCCTCAGCCATGCCGCGTCCAGAGGGGCAGACCAATCGAGCTTCGGGAAGGCCTTCCCCCCGAGACGGGCGATGGCGGCGGCGATAGACCGGGAGAACTCGGCTAGGCCCGCCGGCGGAGCGGCAGCGGCCGAGGAGGAAGAGGCAGAGTCGTCGTCGTCGTCGTCGTTGGAATCGCTCCCGCGTCCTTCTGCTTCTTCTCTCACTTTTCCAAACCTCTCTCGCTCCTCGGCAACGTCGAACTCGTCCATTTCGGCACGCACGGGCATCTGGGGGGTTGCGTTGATGGATGAAGGAAAAAAAGGTGAGCAAAAGTGAAGAGAGAGAGGAGGCCGGAAGCGGCCTAGTAAAAAGTTTCTCCGTGCGACATATTCAAACACCAAAAAAACGTACCGCCGCCGAGCCCTCTGGCAGGTACACGCGCCCTCCCGAGCGCATCCACTCGGCGACGTCGGCGGGCAGCTGCAGCAGCTCGGTCGCGAAGGAGAGGCGCCTGAGCGAGAGGGGCCACGATGCCATCGAGCAGGCCAGCAGCGCTCGGGCGTTCGACGCTGCGGATCGCAGCTCTCGTTCTTGGTCTTCGCCGCCGCCGTTGGTCGTGGGAGCGAGATGAGGAGCATCATCTTGGCCGTCTGTTCGGGGGAGTGCGTCGTCCGCCGTGGTTTGGAGCGACGGCATCTTGCAAGCGCGAGCGAGAGAATCGAAAACGACTCAGGCGCCGAGAAAGCAAAAATGTATCAGGCTCCTCAAATTCACTCTCGCTTTCTTTGTTTCTCTCTCGCCTTGTTTTTTTCGGGTTTCCGCGCGCAACCCGTTCGGTCTCTTCCGTTTCGATCTTCCCGTCGTTTCGGACAGATTGGGAGACCATTATACGCAGCTTTTCCACCCGAAAAATCGCAGGCATCTTAGGGATCGGCAGCTTTCTCGAAGTCGAAGCAGAGCCCGAATCGGCTCGTCGCAGCCTCGTTCTTTACGACCCCCCGTTTGACGACCGATGGTTAACTGGCTCCACCGCCCGGCCTCGGCGCCGGGCGTGCCCATGTCCCAGCAGCATTCATCCAGGGGTGCGGCACTACCCTTTGCGCCGATCTACGGAGGCGGAGGCGCGATCGCGGAGGGAGGACCCCCGCCGCGGGCCTTTCACGAGGAAGACCTGAACTGTTCGATTTGCCGAGATGTTTTGTCCGACCCCGTCGTATTGGTAAGAGAGGAAGGAGGTGGAGGGAAAGCACGGCCGCGTGGGAGGCGCTTCACATCGAAGAAAAGTTTGGAGGGAAAGAATCGAGGGTAAAGAGGCGCGGAAAGCAGCGGGCGCGCGTTTCTTTCGGAGAGAGGCGTGCCTCTCGAGCTTCCGTCCCCCCATTCGTCGACCTCGCCCCCCCGCGCGCGTCGGCCTTTTTTTCGCACCCGCCTTTTTTTCGCCCTCGCCTCTTTTTTTCCCCCTTTCTCTCATCTTTTTTTTTTCGCTCCAAAACAACGACGACAGACCGAGACCGGCCGCGCCTACGACGCCCACTGCATCCGACTCTGGTTCCTGATGGGAGGCAAGACGTGCCCCATGACCGGCGTCAGGCTCCAGTCGAGGGAGACGGCGAGGGCGCCCGAGGACCTCGTCAGGGCGGCCGCGGCCGCAGCGGCGTCGACCTCGGGCGGCGGCGACGAGGGCGACGAGGGCGAGTGGTGGACGCCCGTCATCGCCGCGATGCCCGGACCGGGACAGCAGCAGCAGGGACAGCAGGGGCAGCAGGG
>Ga0315287_10008183_pt1 | contig 10543 bp, 6 predicted proteins | sample YL17G11_0_MG_FD_205037 | JGI IMG/M metagenome (GOLD analysis project Ga0315287, IMG submission 205037) | Sediment microbial communities from Yellowstone Lake, YNP, Wyoming, USA - YL17G11_0 | ecosystem: Environmental > Aquatic > Freshwater > Lake > Sediment | place: USA: Wyoming | collected...
CCAGTACGACCCACTTGCGTGCCGGCGCTGATGCCTTGGACGATGCTCTGTGTCTGCACCGATTGGCTGGTAAGGCCGTTGTGACTGGCCGTGATTTGGCTCGACCCACTCATGCCAAAGCTGAGGCCGTTCGAGTCGGCGAAGACGATCGTACCGCTTGTAGCCGTCTGCGTACCAGCAGAAGGCACCACGACGTTTGCGGTTTGCGCTGTCTGACTGTTCACCGAGAACTGGAACTGCTGGCCCGTCGTGCTGCGAATCGTGATCGCCCCGAGAGCAGAGAAGGTCACCGAGCCGCTGGTGTAGGTTGTCTCGCTGTTTGCCAAGCCGCTAAGTCCGGTTTGCGCTCCGCCGACAGCAGCCACACTAGCGGTAACCACCGAGCCGTTCAACCCGAAGGTGACGCCGTTCAGGTTACTGAAGGTCATCGCCGCCAGGTTGTTGCTTGTCGTCCCAGCACTGATGTTGACAGCCGAGATGAGCCCCGCAACGCTTGGCACCGTGTAGCTGGCGGTGACTCGGCTCGACCCGCTCATGCCAAAGCTGATGCCGTTCGAGTCGGAGAAGACCACGGTGCCGGTGTTGACGGACTGCGTACCGGCGCTGATGCCTGCTCCGCCGCCGCCGGGCGCAGCCACGGACAGTGATAGGTTCAAGCCTGCACTGTTGTGGGTCAGCGACCCACTGATGTTCGCGCCGGCGAAGCCTGTAGATGTACCAGCCAGGCCAACGCCGTCCATGCGTAGGCCAAGGCTGTTCAGGGTCAGCAGTGCGTTACCTGTGACGGCGGTAGTGGTGCCAGCGTAGCCCGCAGCGTTGAAACTCAAGCCACTGCTGTTGACAGTCCACGTAACATTCGTTTGCGCCGTGTTCAAGCCAATGGCATCCGTGCTGGCCCTGGCGGTGGTCAACGCGTTGTGGCTGGCAGTCACCGTGCCTGCGTTGAGCCCAAAGGTGAGGCCGTTGGCATTTCCGAGCGTCAAAGCCGAAAGGTTGCCCGATGTGGAACCCGCGCTGATGTTGATCGCAGACAGCAACCCAGCGACGCTCGGCACGGTGTAGCTGGCGGTGACTCGGCTCGACCCGCTCATGCCAAAGCTGATGCCGTTTGAGTCGGAGAAAACGATGTCGCCGGTGCGACCCACCTGCGTGCCTGCGCTCAGACCCTGGACGTTGCTTTGCGTCTGAACGGTTTGACTGGTAAGGCCGTTGTGGCTGGCGGTAATTTGGCTCGACCCACTCATGCCGAAGCTGAGGCCGTTCGAGTTGGCGAAGACGATCGTACCGGTGCCGACAGACTGCGTGCCCGCACTGAGACCGACGCCACCGCCACCAGGCGCCGCTGCGCTCAAACTCAGTGTCAGGCCGTTGCTGGCACTGGCTGTCGTGCCAGACAAGTTCGTCAGGGCCAACGTCGGGTTGCCGTGACTGTGGTTCGATTGCGCTGCCGTCGTCAGGTAGCCCGCCAAATTGGGCCCAGAGAAGATCAGCGTTTGAGCATTCAACGACAAGGTTATGTTATTGCCGCCTTGCATGACGATGTTCGACCCGCTTGCGGTCGATGCGCCAGCGGTGTTTCCACCGATAGTCAAGAACTGGTTGTGGGCGCTGTTCCAATCAGTCGGCCGTACGAGGTTCGACGCTGCGGCCGTGACGGTCGATCCCTGCGAGTCGAAAACAGTCACCGAGCCGGTGAAGTCAGCGATGGTATTGGATTTGACGTGACTGATGGCCATGCTAGCCTCGCTCGTCGCCGGGTTCGTTTGTCATCAAGTTGCGACCCGCTTGAAAATTTCCGCCAACCATGTTGCTTTCGATCTTGACCGAGAGCAGACGACGCTGCTCACGCAGGTCGACGAACTCGGTGGTCGGAGTGATGGTGAACACCTCGCTGTCGACTACCGACGATTGAGCGTAGCTGCGTCCCTTGACGGTCAGGTTCAAGTTGCCCGATAGGATGAAATCTGGCTCCACGCGAAGCAACCGCATCTGGAAGTTGTAGCCCTGCTGCCCAGTCGTGTTGGGCGCACCTGTCGCCCACGACATGTTGCTGCTTTCCATGTAGCTTTGGATGGCAAGCGTGCCAGTACGGCCTACCTGGTCGACGCCGTACTCGTGGTCCCACAGCTTTACCAACTGCTGGTTGAATTGGTTGGCGGACACCGTTCCCGAGTCTAGGCCACCATCGCTGATGGTCTCGCCGTTGATGAAGGTCCCAACAACGCCGCTCAAATTCAATTGAGTTACGGTTGCTTTCTCCACGACCCCGACCGCTAGGCTGGTGGCTCCGGTAACGGTCTCACCGTAGTGGAACATCCCAGTGACCGGCGTGTATGGCACCGCGACGGTCTCAACACCATCGGAGCTGAGGATTGGCCTTGGGTAGACCCGTGCCGGTGATCCAGCGCTTCGACTGATTCTGGTATCGTACCACGTCTTTTCTCGGACGTTGAAGATGATAGCTGCGTTGCACTCAACGCTCGTGCCAAACGGGAAGAACCACCAAATTTCACCGAAGCGCGGGACCTTCAGGACCCAGATCTTCTGGCGTTGAGCCATGTTCAAGTTGTCGAAGAACCAGTTGAGGTTCATCTGGTTGGGCAGCTCTTGCACGACTCCCGTGTACACGTAGAACCGGTCGGTGCCAACCCAGAAGTAGGCGTTGTCGTACTCGACGATACCAGCCTTCGAGAGGACGCTGATGTCATCGGACAACGTATCGTAGGTCCACAGCGTGGTGCCTCCAACGTAGTTGACCTTGATCAACGCGTCGAGCGCCCAGAAGAGGCCAGCTGGTGATTGACCGCCGCCTCGCATGGCAAGGCCCTTGACCACCTTGCTGCCTGCTACGTTCGCAACGCTTGCTCTGTTGGCGCCGCCCGTCGTCCAGCCAGTGGCGGTGGAAATGTCGTTGGGGTTGCTGTTGCGAATTAGCCCGTTGCTGCCGTAGATGAAAAGGAACGGTTGGAGCACGCAGCAACCGCCGCTGACGGTGATGTCGCCGGAGCCATCGGCGATGGCCGTGAGAGCGGCTGTTCCGGTGATGTCACCCTTGTAGAGCGGACCGCTGGTATCCGAGGCGATGCTGTCAAGATCGGGCGTCGCCGAAGCGATGAGCGTCGGGGTGCCAGCGCCGCCAGACTGGAACATAGAAGCCGACTGCCACGAGTAGTCGATCGAGTTGACGTAGCCACCAGGCGTACGGTCGATCAACGTAGACGGCACGCCGAGATTGTCGATCGAGAGCTTTTCAATACCCCACTGCGAGAAGGTGTGGATCGAGCTGCCGCCGCCACGCGAGTCGACGTTGACGCACCTGACGCTGCCGTAGAGCTGATCGCTCAGCTCTCGGTACCCACCCATCTTGCGGGGTCGTCCACGCTGGAACCGAACCCACTGGGCGTCCTGCCAGTTGACGCTATCGAAGTCAGTGCCATCGCGCTTCACCCCGGGCTGGCTGACCAACTCGAAGATGCTGGGTGCTGTCGAATCAGCCATCACACACCTACGATAACGCCGCGGTCGACCAAGCGAGTCGCTTCCTCGCCGCGGAAAGCGGCCAAGGACGAGTCGTAGGTAGCTTGGCGCTGCGCTACGCGCGCTTGGTTCTTGAGCCACGTCTCCGTCTCAAGGAGCGTCGCGGCCAGCAGCAGCTGCGGCGCGTCGGTCGCGTACCAGTTCGATTGCTGCGAATCGCCGAGCGGCGCGAGCCGGCCCACGTAGGTGAGCTCGAACTCCGAAGCGTTTTCTGGCGTGCCGGCGATGAGGAAGTTGGCGAAGTTGTAGTCGGCGTAGTAGCGCGGACGGTTGGTAACCAACCCCTCGTAGGGCCAGTATGATCGGCAAACCTCGTAGGTCCGAAGGAAAAGCTCCAACCACTCCGAATCGACGCTCTTGAACCGCATGCTGATGCTGCGACGCCACAGCGCAGGCTTTGCGATCGTTGCCAAGTTGGGGGTAAACGTGCCCTGAACCACCAACTGCGTACCGAGGATCTTCAAATCGGTGGCGATGCGGTGCTCAGCCATCATGACAAGCCGAGGCAACTGCGTGTTGAGGTTGTCGTCGTTGGGGCGCTCGGCGTAGCTGCGCACGTCGGCAAGCAACGTGTTGTAGGTCATGTTGGCTGGGGCAACCATTGGCTATCTCCGATAGGAGGACTCAAGCAACCAAGTAAGTGAAATGGTAATTCAAATTATTGGCCCCGCTCGACAAGGTAGCGCCCGACATCCTCGCGCGATCATTTGTGGGATCTGCCGTTATCCCGATGTAACCGTTGTCCGACATGGCCGTGCCAGCGCATTGCTCTGCCACAGTTAGGGCAGATGCGATGGGGAGACTGATGCCAAGCTCTGTATTCGTAAGCGACACGGTAGCGCTGAGGAAAAGCCTCCCGGACACCGTGACGACGTTGCCTACTCGAGTCCACTGCGAGACCAAAGCAGACGGCGAAGTGCAGTTGCTCACAGCAGTCAGTGTCGGCGTGTAGGTGCCAGAAGCGACGTATTGGTTTGCCGTGCCAGTGACCGCTCCGGCGTTGTTGTGGAGCGCAGTACCGTAGAGCTGGCCAGAATTGTTGACGTAGACGTAACCGCCATCTCCACCCTGAACCTGCAGTGCCAAATTTGCAGAGGCGCCGGTGACAATCAATCCGACTGCCGCTGCTCCCGCCACGCGCAGATTGTTTACGGTGCCCACACTGGTCAACGACGAGGCCGTTACACCAGCTGCGAGAGTGGCTCCGGTGAGAGACCCTGCGGGAGCAGCGCCGCCGATGCTCAAGCCGGAGGCCGTACCTGTCAGACTGGTGCCTGCGCCGGAGAAGGTGGTGGCAGCAACAGTGCCCGTGACATTCGCGCCACCACCTGATACCGTGAGCCCAACGCCACCAGCCGGCGCAGCGATGGTGACGTTGCCCACCGCAGAAATTTGCAGTCGCTCCACACCATTCGTGTAGAACGACATGCGCGTGTTGCTGCGATTGACGATGTCCACGTTGCTGGCATCGTCCTGCTGCAAGTCGAACGACGTAGTGCGCTCGGTTCTGTTGTTTCCGCAGATGCTTAGAGCAGCCAAGGAGCCTGCGGCTGCTTTGAGGATGCCGTACGCAGTGGATGCTCCTACCGCATTCAGTAAGGTGCCGCCTGCCACACCGCTCAAGGTCAACGCCGTTCCGCTGCTCGGCGCATTGATGGTGACGTTGCCTGAGTCAGCAATCGTCAGCAAGTCGGTCGTGACGGATGCGACCCGCTTGGCAAAGCGATATGAGTATCCAGTCCCATCACCGATATAGAAGCGCGAGGTTGGAGTCTCAAATGTTTGCGTGGAAACAAGAACGGCTGGAAGCGCTGTGAACCCCCCTTGAACCGACAACGGTCCCTGGGAAAGGATCGACACCCCCGAGCCGGGTGGCTTATATACTTCCAGCGCAGCACCACTGCTCGGCGCTGCGATGGTGACGTTTCCGGCGGTGCCTATGGTCAGACGCAGCACGTCAGTCGTAAACAACTGTATCGCGGTTGCTGTACCAGTGCCGAAAACACTGGCATATGCCTCCGCTGCGCCAAATATGGCGCCCCCCGCAGAGCTTTCGATCCCGAAACGCAGTACGCCGCCAACGTTGGTAAATATCGCGCTTTGGGCACCAGTCGTTGTGCCTGATCCTCCCAACAATTGCTGATTCGTAGCCGCAGCGCCGACTAAACCCAGGGTAATCCCACTACTCGGCGCTGCGATGGTGACGTTGCCCTCAGCGGAGATGTCTACACGCTCAAGGTTCTTGGTGAAGAACGAAAGCGCGTGATTGCTGACGTTGCCGAACGAAACCTTGGCGCCCTGATACCAGAACGATGACCTTGTTCCGTCGGTGAGTGTGATGCCGTAGGTTGATGCGGGCCCGGTAATCGCCAGCGGCACACCGCTGCTCGGCGCGGCGATGGTGACGTTTCCGGTGTTGTTGACGGTCAGACGCTGTAGATTTGCAGTCAGCAGCGCAATACCAAGGGTGGTGCTGCCGAGGATGTAGTTCTCGTTGACCGCCGGGCCTAGAACCAAAACTCCGTCAACTCCCGCTCGGTTGCTTTGGATCACTCCGCTAGCTGTTAACGCATAACCGCTGCTCGGCGCGGCGATGGTGACGCTGCCCGCCGCGTTGACCGCAATGGCGCCCGCCGCGACGTTCAAGGTATCACCCTGCGCGTTGCCGAGAATCGTGTTGCCAGTGGTTGTGAGGTCGGTGATGCCAGTGACTGCGCCACCAAATGTAGCGCCGTTCGCTACGGTGAGACCTGTTGCACTGAGCAGCAGCTTCTGCACGCCAATAAGCGCCCAAGCGATCGACCCAGCTGCTGGCTGGTACATGCCAGTCGTGGTATCACCGGTGTAGTTGATCGACGGCGTGCTCACCGAACCTTGGTTCAAGGTAAGCGAAGCGATGCCAGAAACAGTCGTGCTGGCGTTGATGACATTCGTACCGTCGCAGAACAACACGGCATTCTGGTTCGTCGGGACCGTAACGGTGGCTCCCACGCCAGCCGTCTTGAAGGTGACGGAGAAAGCACCCGACGTTTGGTTGCTGACGTAGTACACCTGGACCGTCGAGGGAAGCACCACGTTGACGTTACCAGCAAGCACCCCGACGTATTTCTGGACGACGTTTGACGCTTCTGAGATGCTCAGCGTGTAAGTCCCAGAGTTGATCGTCTTGGTAAGCACGGTGAAGTTGAACAGTACGCTTCGACCGAGACCAACCGTGTACCACCCAGTTGAGCCATCGCAGTGCAAAACACAGCTCTCGCCAAGAGAAAGCGCGAGCGATGAATCACCATCAATCAGCTCGGTGCTGTTGGGGTCGAGCGTCAGCAACCCGGTGCCTTGGTTGGTAACCGACACGAAGAAGTCCGACGTTGCCGAGCTTGCTGCCAGTAGGTTCAACGTGCCAACGCCACCGGTCCAGGCGAACACCCTGGTTCTGTCGGCGCTGACAAGCGTGTAATCAACTGAGAACGCGGTGGTAACCAACGCGTTGTAGAGTTGAGCGCCGGACGCGGCGATGCCTGGCCCAACGAGAGAAGCGGCGGTCGCTGCTGAGGTCAGTGACGCAAACTGCGTCACCCGCCACAAGCCAGCAGCTGTGGTGTTGTCATAGAGGTAGACGTACTGCACCTGACCCGGGGCAATCGTGCAGAGAGTTGAGCCATCAGCCTTCTTGACAGTGATGTTCACTGCGCCAAGGTTGCTGAGCAGCGCATCCCAACCAACCGACGTGTTGAGGGCGCTGGGGAACGTCAGCAGGTACCCAGGATCGAAGGACTCCAAGTCCATCAAGCGGGCCAAAAAGTTGTTGTTGGTTGCTACGGCCGGCCACGAAAGCGTCACGCTGCCTATCATCGACACGGCGTTGTAGGCGACCTGAGCCGCCTGGAGCGTGCTGCCACCAAATGGGTCGGTGTAGGTCATGTCAGCGGCTCCTCGGGTCGTGGATTGGGCAGAGAGATGTCCTCAGTCATGCGGGCTGGAAGCCGGTACGGATCGTACTGATCGTTGCACTCGTCGCAGACTCGAAGACCTGGTAGGTTGCCGTCAGCCCGAAGCGAGACGTACGGCACCTTCAACCGGCATCGGTCGCAGATCGCAATCGCAAGCGATGACTTGCCTCGTGTGTTGAGGTATTTCGGCACAGTCAACCCCTGGTGTAGCACCCGATACTGGGAGCTAACCGAACCGGCGCGCCGTCGACCTCACCATCTTCAGCTTCTCTCGTCGCTACCTCAGCCTGCTTTTCGAGGATGGGGTAACGACCTTCGATGACAACTTCCTTCGGCAGCTCAAGGTGGATTTGCATCGCCAGCCGAAAGATGATCGAGCTGTGCCAACGTGGCGGGATGTCCAGCGTCTGATCGTAGGTCAACTGCGCGTCTTGAAGCTGACGTTGAATCCACAATACCACCTGCGGTCCGAAGGTCTGCACAGCGGGCCAAAGCCGAAGCACTGGGTTCGGCGTCAGCTTGTCGAAGAAGTACTGAATGGGCTGGCTTGACTGAGCGTACTTGTTGGGGTACGAGGTGTACGAGTCGCGAGACAGCTGCGACATCGGGATGTCCTTGGGGCTCGAAATGAACCACGCGCTTGACAACACTGGGTCGGTGGTGTACGGGTCAGCTTTGAGCCGCCAGTACCGAGCGGGCCGCAGGATGTCAGCATCCACACCGATGTACCAACCAGCCTTCACGTTGGGTAGGTACTGGTAGCCAGCGTTGACCCACGTCAGATCGTCATCCGAGTATTGCAACGCCACCTCGGCGTTGTACGTGCTGGGATCTGGAACGGTTGGGGTGATACCGCCCGTTCTCGGCTCGACACGGTAGACCGCGCCGGAGAAGGTACCGGTCACACCCACGCCAAAGTCGTAGCGCGCCTTACTCGCGGTTGGGTAGTTCGTCGGCGCGGTGTACGTCGCCGTCCGGTACAACGCGTTGAGAATGTCAACGGTGTCATCAGACAACACCATGTTGACTTGGCCCTCCAGCGGCACGCGGATGCGCTTGTCGACAGCCCATAGGTTGACGCCTCGATTGCTCAAGGCGATCAAAATCAAGCTGAGACTGCTCAGTGCGTTGCTGAGCTGCTCGCCACCAAGCACCGATGGCTGCACGCCGCACTTGCGGGCGGCCTTCTCGATCAGCGAAATGGCGCTCAGCGTTGCCTGGTTGATCATCCCAGACGTTGTCATGGCGCTATCCGATCCCGCGAACGACGGCCTTCAGCGTGGTGGTGTTGGCGCCAGCCGTTTGGTTGATGCGCACGGCTTTGACAGCCTGCGTCAAGCCACCGCTGAACACCCCAGCGACGGCGCCGGTCAACGCAGCGATGTTGCAGCCGTAGGCAGTGGGTGTGACGGTTGGGTCGAAGACGTCATCCGGCGTCACCTGAACCGTGGCGGTGCAGCCGACGCCGACGTTCAGGTAGAGGCCGTCACCGTAGCCGTCGCTCAGGTGGTCGAGCGGAAGCCACGGCGATGCTGCGACGCCGGTGACAGAAGTTGAGGCGACGCGCATGGCATCACGCCTGTGTCACGCCGAAGGCGCCAACCCTCGTCGCAAGCGGTCCGACAGCGATCGACGCCAACGAGATGGTGACCACCAGGCGACGCGCGTTGTTCGACGCGTTCGCGCTCGGCGTGAAGCAGCCACGCACGTCGGTGGTCGCTGAGGTGGCCGGGTCGGTGACATCGGCGACCACCAGGGTGCCGGCGTCAGCAGCCAAGACGTTGTTCCACTTCACGTTGGCGATGTAGCCGGCGTCGATCACCCGCACCGGCAGCCCGAACTTGTCGTTGAAGCCGGCCGTGATGCCGTTCGTGCCGGCGGTTGCGTTGATGTTGGTGATGCTGACGATGGTCTTGAAGGCCTTGGTTGTCGCCACCGTGCTCGTGCTCGGCGCTGCCAAGTTGGCCGTCATCGGCTGACCGTACACGTCGTAGCCCGACACGCGGTAGGTGGCGGTGTTGGCGCCCGCAGCGGTCAGCGTCACGCAGCGAGGCACGTCGAGCACGTACTCGATGATGCCATCGGCGCGGGTGCGAGCCGTGACGCCTGTGCCAGCGGCCAGAACGAAGGAGGCGCCGGAGCCGGGGTTCTGCGAACCGGCGAGGCCACCGGTCTGCAGCGTCAGCGGCACGATGTCGTACACCATCGTGCGTCCGACCGGGCCGACGCCAGCCTCCATGGGAGCGGGGTTGCCGTCGCCGAGGAAGGCGGCAGCATTGGGGCCATAGGCATTGCCCATGTAGAGATCGTCTGAGATGCGCGGCATGTTGAAGTTCTCCTGAAGTAAGGAGGCGCCCCGACCGTCGAGGCAGGGGCGCCCGTTGCTGACTGTAGTCGCCTCAGGCGCCCTGCGTGCCGTACATGGCGCGAGGGTCGGTCCAACCGGAAACCACCCGCATGGTCTTCTTGTAGCGCATCGAGTCGGTCTCGAAGTCGCCTTCCATGCCTCCGTCCGGCTTGCGACGCCAGAGCACCTTCATGCCGTTGGGCGTGTCGGTCTGCACCCACCAGGCGATCGCGGAGGTCAGACGACTCAGGACACCAGGCGAATCGCTGAGCTGCGACATCGACTTGACCGGGTTGATGTCGTTGTTGTTGGTCCCGGCGCGCAGCACGCTCTTCAGCAGGACCTCGGCCTGGAACACGTTGCCCGGTGCGATGACAATCTTCTTGGGCATCAGACGGATCTTCTTGCCGTTGTTGTCCACCGCGCTGCGGATCTGAATCAGCACCTGCTCGAGCGAGGTCTGCGACAGCGCCGCTGGCACAGCCAGGATGTTGCTGAACACGCCGCCCTGGATCGGGTGGCTCGCGTTGGTCAGCGATACGCCGTCGCCGCCGAGGAAGTTGCCGTTGAAGGCCCGGTTCAGATCGTTCGCGCACAGGGTTTCCAGCGTTTCCATCATCGACTGCGCCAGGTGCTTGGAGAAGGTCGTGCCGATGCGCACGTGGTCGCCGTCTTCCACCAGGACCTTGGTCAGCGCGAACGCCAGGCC
>Ga0315287_10008184_pt1 | contig 10543 bp, 12 predicted proteins | sample YL17G11_0_MG_FD_205037 | JGI IMG/M metagenome (GOLD analysis project Ga0315287, IMG submission 205037) | Sediment microbial communities from Yellowstone Lake, YNP, Wyoming, USA - YL17G11_0 | ecosystem: Environmental > Aquatic > Freshwater > Lake > Sediment | place: USA: Wyoming | collected...
TGGATCACTCAGGCCGAAGCGGTTGCCCTTATCAAAGCTGAGGATGAACGCGGGCACGTCCACCACGCCTTTTTCAAGGAAGCGATGCTCGGTCGTTTTTACGCCATCTGCAACTGCTGTTCCTGCTGCTGCGGCGCGATGCACGCTCATCAAAATGGGACGCCCATGCTGGCGTCCTCTGGATTCGTCGCGCAGGTGGACGAGGACCTGTGCATCAGTTGCGGCACCTGCGAGATATACTGCCAGTTCGATGCGTTGACCCTGGATGGGATCTCCGTTGTGGATGAAGCCTCCTGCATGGGCTGCGGGGTATGCGTCAGCAAATGCCCCGAAAGGGCGCTGTCCCTGCGGCGGGAGGAATCGAAAGGGATTCCATTGGAGCTGGACAAGTTGATGCAACAAGCGGTAAATTAAATATAAGAGGATAATTGGACGGTTCCAAGCAACCAACATATTATTCACTGAATAAATCCGGAAACAGAATTGCCTGGATGATTCTCCTGTAAATTTTGTTGGCATGGTTAATTATCTTCACATTCGGACCGAGAGCACTAATAATCAAGGCAAGCTCATTAACAGAAAATAAAGAATACAAATCCGCCATAATTCTTTACAATTTAGCAGTAGGGATTAATCCTATCAGCCCTTACGGATACTACAATCGCGGCATTACCTATTCTGAACTTGGTAATTATGACCTTGCCATGAAGGATTACAACACGACGGTAGAAATCAATCCTAATTTTCCAAGTGCATATTATGGGCGTTGTACATTTTCTATGCTACTGGTGAATTCATCAATGCGATCTCTGAATGCACTAAAGCAATAGAATCGGAAGATAACACAGAGGAAGTGTCGGCTTATTTACTGCGTGGATGGTCGTATGGAGATCAAGAAAAGCATGATTTAGCTGTATCAGACTTTTCAAAAGTAATCGAAATGAATCCCAATAGTTACGATGCTTACTCAGGGCGTGCATCAAGTTACTGGGCTGAGGGAAATTATGAACTAGCCATCTCGGACTTTTCTAAAACAATAGAAATTGATCCTGAAAATAAAAAGGGGGATTTTGGCCGCGGAACTGCCTATGCAGCAATAAAAAAATACGAAGTGGCAATGTCGGATTTCGATAAAGCAATCGAGATGGATCCAAGTTTTTCTGCTGCCTATTACTTACGGGGGAAGTATCTTAGTTCAATTGGAGATTACGCGTCAGCCATCAATGATTTCAATGCGGTCATAAGTAATAATCCGAATTTTGAAAGCGCGTATTTTAATCGTGGATGTGTTTATGTAGCTCAGGTAATAATGAACTAGGAATCATCGACCTCCAAAAAGCAATAGTGATTAATCCCAATAATGCAGACGCTTACCTGTGGTTCGGTAATGCATTTGCAAATTCAAAGAAATTTCAGCAAGCCATCAGTACTCACCAAAATGCTATTGCATTATCAAACGATGCCTACACCTACTGTGTTCTTGGAGTTACGTACACGAAAATAACGACTTCTCATCAGCTATTACTGCGTTTGAAAGTGGGGTACAAGTGGACACAAAAAATGAAGTGGGTTGGTGTTTGTCTGCATTGGAAAATGCAAAACAAGGAATTGCTACCCCCTGAATCAATACACTCCGACCTGTCAGCACACCTTCAAGAGCATGGTCCGCGAGGAAACTATAAGCTGATAGGCTGTCAAATAGCCGCTAAACGCATTGTTGGGCAGGTCTATAACAATGGGGGTTCGATAATTATCCCCCTGTAATTATGCGTTGTAGCCGCAGAGAATTTCGGGAGTAAAATTCAAGATATTCCATTCACGGAGGTAGAAGCTTTGGTAGATAAATTTGAGAATGTCACGATCGTAAAGAAGGCAAACGTATATTTTGACGGGAAAGTTGCCAGCCGCACCGTTCTTTTTGCAGACGGCACGCGCAAGACATTGGGCTTCATGACGCCGGGGGAATACGAATTCAATACCGGTTCGCGCGAGGTGATGGAAATACTCGACGGTGAAATGGATGTACTCCTTCCGGACCAAAAAGATTGGCAGACTTTCAAGCCCGGTCAATCCTTTGAAGTACCGGCCAAGTCAACTTTCAAGCTGAAACTCAAAGGCGCTGTGGATTATTGTTGTTCGTACGACTAAGAATCTAAATGCTTTCGGGGGAGAGCCGAGATGCAGTTAGAATCAATCCAAGCGATAAATGATGCGAAAGGGCTTGCGCCGCTGACGGGATACTCACCGGCATTAAAGAAAAAACAGCCCAGCTTTTTACTTTTTGAGATGGGTTTGGAACGCGTGCAGATCAGATTCCTAATCCAGAGACAGCCTTCCATAATCCCACCCTATTTTTTTGTTTCAGGGTGGGATTTTGCATTGCAACGGAAGGAACCGAATTGAGTTATTCGCTCTGATTCAATTCAGGCCGAAGCGCCAGGACTTCTCCTTCACCCGCCCCAGAAGAAATTCTCGCCGATGCTTTACCAATAGTGGTGAACCAGTCCCCTTATTCGGGCTTCATAAATCGCGTGGACCTTGTCCATCGTCGCAGCATCCAGCGTGGGGAGGTCCGAGGTTTTGGTGTTGTCCTCGGCTTGAGCTGGATTCTTCGCACCAGGGATGGCGCAGGTAACTGCATCGAACATTAAAATCCAGCGTAAGGTAAATTGCGTCATGCTCCAACCTTGCGGTACGAGCGGACGCAACTCTTCGACAGCCTGTAAACCCGCGTCATAATCCACGCCTGAGAAAGTTTCGCCTCGATCGAAGGATTCACCATGCCTGTTAAAGGCACGATGGTCATCTGCTTCAAAAGTAGATTTGGCAGACAATTTTCCGGTCAACAATCCGCTGACCAAAGGCACGCGCGCCAGGATTCCCACTTTACGCCGTAGAGCCTCAGCAAAGAAAAGTTCCGCCGGGCGTTGTCGGAAAATATTGAAGATGATCTGCACTGTCTGAACATCGGGGTACTCAATTGCCTTGAGCGCTTCCTCCACTTTTTCAACACTGACTCCATAAAATCGCAGTTTCCCAGCTTTGACGAGGTCATCCAGAACACCGAAGGTCTCCGGGGTGTAATACACCTCGGTCGGTGGGCAATGCAATTGAAGCAGGTCGATGGAATCAGTGCCAAGATTCTTCAGGCTGCGTTCGACAAAAGCTGTCAGGTTAACGCGGTTATAACCACTTGCCAGGTGCGGATCCAATCTCCTCCCCGCCTTGGTCGCCACATAAATGGTCTCCTTGCGTTCCTTGCGAAGCTGCGCCACGAGCCGCTCCGAACGCCCATCACCATAGACATCCGCTGTATCGATGAAATTAACGCCGAGGTCAATGGAACGGTGCAGGGCAGCCAGCGATTCCTTGTCATCCACGCTGCCCCAGGAACCACCGATCGCCCACGCGCCGAAAGAGATGGTCGAGACTTTCCATCCAGTACGTCCCAGGTCACGATATTTCATCATCTTTCCCCTTCTAATTTTGATAAGATCAAACGGCTTTTTCAAGCCATTATTATAGTCCCTCTTTCCTCCATTGCGTTTGAAATTCAATTTGGAGTTGAGTAACCCGTCAAAAACAAAATCTCTCAAATGCAATCCGCAACAATAAAAGTGCGTAGGCAAAAATCATTGACTTTTATGGCTTTGGTAGTAGAATACCGCACAATATGTTCATTACTGTCCGCTTTTATTTTGCGTATTACTTTTACGGCCTCCGCAATTCGGTTGCCGTTGGTGGCGCTTAAGCGAACAGAGAAATAATCTTCTGCTAGTGTAAAGAGCGAAACCATACGGTTTCGCTCTTTTTATTTTCTGCAAAGGAGTTATCTATGGCAATGCGCGGAATCCGCGGTGCGACCACTGTGACAATCGATGAACCAGGCCAAATCCTGAGAGCCACTCAGGATTTGATCGGAGCGATTATGGTCTCAAACCCCGGACTGAAGACCGACGATGTGGGAAGTGTCATTATTACTGTTACCGAGGATCTGGTTTCAGTTTTTCCTGCCCAGGCTGTTCGGGAGATGGGTTGGGATCTGGTGCCCATGACTTGTGCCCGCGAAATTCCAGTAAAAGGAAGCCTGCCGCTTTGTATTCGAGTGCTAATCCATTGGAATACTGAAATTCCCCAAAGTGAAATCAAACACATCTATCTGGGTAATGCAATAACTCTTAGGCCAGATCTAGTTAAGTAAGCAATACTACCTCCCCGCATGAGGACCGGAAACAGAAGACAGGAGAATATTATGGTGATTATCATGAAACCCAATTCCACAGCCGAACAAATCGAAGATGTTGTCAATGCAGTTAAGTCGCATGGGCTAACACCTCACCTTACACAAGGTGTTGAAACCACGATAATTGCTGCCGTCGGTGAGTTTCACGCTCCAACGCTTGATCCTTTCGAAGTATTGGATGGAGTTGAAAGCGTTAAACGCATCTCGCAACCTTTCAAGCTTGGTTCGCGCCAGGTCCACCCGGAAAACTCGGTTTTTCCTATCGACGGATTCAGTGTCGGCGGGAAGGATATCGCCATCATTGCGGGGCCTTGTTCAGTCGAGTCAAGGTCTCAAATTATCGAAACAGCAAAAGCCGTCCGCGAAGCGGGAGCGAATGCGTTGCGAGGCGGAGTCTTCAAACCACGTTCATCTCCCTATGCATTTCAGGGGCTCGGAGAAGAGGGGCTCGAATACCTGGCCGAAGCACGTGAAATAACTGGAATGCCCCTCGTTGTTGAAATCATGTCACAAACACAGCTCGAGCTGATGACGAAATACGTGGATGTATTTCAAGTTGGCGCCCGCAACATGCAAAACTTTAACCTATTGCGTGCCCTCGGTGAGACCCGCAAGAGTGTTTTGCTTAAGCGCGGTCTTTCAGCAACCATCGAGGAGCTTCTCCTTTCAGCTGAATACATTCTTGCAGGAGGCAACAAACAGGTCATGTTGTGTGAGCGCGGGATCCGAACATTTGAAACTTCGACACGCAATACGACCGATGTCAATGCCATCCCAGTATTGAAGAATCTGACACACCTGCCCGTCATTCTCGACCCATCGCACTCAACAGGGAATTCGGATTATGTCACTGCCATCGCCCGTGCGGCAATTGCTGCAGGTGCTGACGGGCTGATTGTCGAGGTCCATCCCGACCCCGCACACGCCGTTTCCGATGGCAGGCAATCCCTAAAACCCGGAAAATTCGCCGAGATGGTCAAGCAGGTCGGTCAAATTGCGCAGGTCATGAACCGTTCCCTTGCAGAACCAAAGGCAGTATCGGTGTAGTATGCCGGATGGTAGTGACTTTTTTCTATCCGAGTCCAGAATCGCAATCATCGGATTGGGACTGATGGGCGGTTCGCTTGCTTTGGCATTGAAGGGTAAATGTGGCGCGATTGTTGGTATTGACAACGATCAGCACACCCTTGAATTGGCCCGTCAGCAACACATCGTCGATCGTGTCGACAATGACCCTGCCAGATTATTACCTGAGACGAATGTCGTCATCCTGGCTGTTCCAGTCCCTGAGATATTAGTCTTGCTCGAGCAGCTGCCATCGATTATGCCAAACCCGTGTATCGTAATTGATGTTGGTTCGACAAAGGAACAAATTTGTGAAGCGATGGCACAATTACCGGAGCGATTCTCCCTCATCGGCGGACATCCTATTTGCGGAAAGGAAAAACTCACCCTCGCAAATGCCGATCGGACTCTCTACCATGATGCGCCATTCATCCTCTCACCGCTGGAAAGGACTTCACCCCGGGCATTATCCGCTGCTCAGCAAATCATTGAAGCCATTGGAGCAACAACTGTTTTTCTCGATGCTGCGGAACATGATCTCGCCCTAGCTGCCACCAGTCACCTGCCTTACCTACTTTCGTCAGCGCTTATCCGCGCCACGCCGGATGACGCATCGGGTTTCATCGGGCCAGGTTTCAAATCTGCGAGCAGGCTCGCAGGGACATCTTCTTCCGTTATGTTGGGGGTGCTCCAATCGAATCGCAAAAATGTAACCGAAGCGGTCGTTAGATTCCGCGCGGCACTGGATGAATTTGAGATTGCATTAACGGCAGGAGATGACTGTCGGCTTAAGACGCTTTTGGATCAAGCTGCCTCTCGATACGCTGAACTGATGTCCGCACAATGAAAACGGAATTACACATCACCCCTATTTCCCACCCGCTCAATGCCGTCGTCCGCGTGCCCGGCTCGAAATCGTTGACCAACCGCGCCCTGCTCATAGCGTCGTTGGCTGAGGGTAAGACTCGTCTTACGAATGCATTATTCTCAGATGACTCCTTGTATTTCGCCAAAGCTCTGCAATCCCTGGGCTTCGATATTCAAATGGATGAAAAAAAACTTGAAATCACAATCAACGGACTTGGTGGAATAATCCCTGAAGCCAAAGCCAATCTCTTTATTGGCAATGCGGGGACAGCAGCGCGTTTTCTAACTGCATTCCTGACCCTTGGGAATGGCGAATACATCGTCGATGGTGATTCCCGAATGCGTGAGAGACCCATCGGCGATTTGATTGATGCACTAATACACCTGGGTGCAAATCTCCATCCGGCACTTGCCGAAGGCAATTCCTGGAAGGTTGATCCATCCCATATTTACCCACCGATAAGAATCATAGCCTCCGGGCTCTGCGGTGGTAAAACGCAAATTGCCGGAGATATTTCCTCCCAGTTTTTATCAGCCATTTTGATGGTTGCGCCTTATGCTGAGCAAGCTGTTGAAGTCACTCTCTCCTCCGAGCTCAATTCCAAACCTTATGTGGATATGACACTCTCCATCATGCAGGATTTTGGTGTGGAAATTGGCCGGGATGGATATCGAACTTTTATTATCCCCATCAATAAATACGAGCCGTGTTCCGCGTATGCCATCGAATCGGATGCATCTGCTGCATCATATTTCTTTGCAGCGCCAGCCATATGCGGAGGAACAATTAAAGTGGAGAATATTTCGAGAAGTTCGAAACAAGGCGACATTGCATTTCTTAATCTTTTGCAGCAAATGGGTTGTTCCGTTACTGAAGCTGAAAACCACATCCTCGTCACGGGAGGGCCTGAATTACAGGGAATTGATGCCGACATGAAAGACATCCCGGATACCGCCCAAACCCTGGCCGTCCTTGCTCCGTTTGCAACCTCCTCCACCAGGATTCGCGGAATAGCATCCGCCCGTCTCAAGGAAACGGACCGTATCCACGCAACATGTGCCGAACTCACTCGGCTCGGTGTGCAAGTCGAGGAGCATGATGACGGTTGGACCATTTATCCCTGCAGGAAATTCAACCCCGCCAGCGTTCAGACCCATAATGACCACCGCATGGCCATGGCATTTTCGCTTATTGGCCTTCGCATCCCAGGTGTGTCCATTGAGAATCCGGGATGTGCGTCAAAAACCTTCCCCGGCTATTTTGAAGTGCTCAAAACTCTGTATCATAACCAGCCTGATGAATTTGTCTCGATCTCAGCATGAACCTATGCAATCTAATTTTATTCACCTCGGTCTGACCGGTTATCCACTTGGCCACAGTCTTTCTCCGAAAATTCATTCTGCTGCCATGGCAGAATTTGGAATAAAGGGTGATTACTCGCCTTATCCTGTTCGGCCAGACAACTGGCAGGGAATGAAAGATCTACTAACCCGAGTCCGCGAACAGAACATCCATGGATTGAATGTGACCATCCCGCATAAAGAAAAGATCATTCCTTTTCTTGATGAACTGACTCAAACAGCTGAATCGATAGGCGCGGTTAATACAATCTATCTGAATAAAAACAAACTAATTGGTGAAAACACCGATGCCGCTGGATTCGCGGCTGATTTGAAGCAAAAAACCACTCTTCCGAATCTCGATCAAAATCCATCTGCATTGATCCTCGGCGCTGGTGGATCAGCAAGGGCGATCGTATTTGCTTTGAAAAACGAAGGTTGGCATATCACTCTTGCCGCACGGCGAATCGAACAGGCGGAAGAAGTTGCAATGAAATTTGGGAACATCGAAATTATGGAATTCAGAGAACGAAAATTGAAAAAGCTAAGTCCTCATTTGATAGTTAACACGACACCGCTTGGAATGGCGCCCGACCTCGATCGGTCACCGTGGCCTGACCTTCCGTTACCGCCGAATGCTATGATTTACGATCTGGTTTACAATCCACGCGAGACTAAACTGGCGAGAGATGCCCGCTCCCAGGGGTTATCGGCATGCACCGGGCTCGGCATGCTGATCGAACAAGCGGCCTTGTCGTTTGAAATCTGGACCGGATATAGTCCATCACGACCTGTTCTTTTGAATGCGGTTAATCTATGATCCTCATACTGGAGAAAATATGTTGCGTTTTTTGACTGCAGGAGAATCTCACGGCGAGGCATTATCAGGAATTCTGGATGGAATGCCTGCGGGTTTGCCGGTCTCCGTGTCCTTGATCAACCAAGAGTTGGCTCGCCGCCAAAAGGGTTACGGTGCTGGCGGACGCATGAAGATCGAGAATGATTCTGTTCAGATCCTTGGCGGAATCCTGGCCGGGGAAACGACAGGCGCCCCAATTGCATTGCTTGTGAAGAACGAGGACCATGTCAAATGGAAGGGCAAAGCCATCGAACCGATGACTGCCCCGCGTCCCGGTCATGCGGATTTGACCGGAGCGGTGAAATATGGTTACAAGGATTTACGCTTCTCCCTCGAGCGGGCGTCCGCCAGGGAAACTGCCATGCGGGTCGCTGCAGGTGCCATTTGCAAACATTTTCTTGCTCAATTTGGGATCATCATTGGAGGGTACGTCGCGTCGATTGGCAATGTTCGTATCGATTTCGGCGAAATGTCCTATGTTGACCGGTTTGCCCGCGCCGAAGAATCAGATGTACGCTGCCCCATTATTGATTTTGAAAAGAAAATCCACGATGAAATTGAACAGACCATCCACGGCAAGAATACGCTGGGCGGTGTAATCGAGATCGCCATACTTAATTTGCCTGTTGGGCTGGGAAGTTTCGTCCAATGGGACAAACGTCTCGATGCCAAGCTTGCCATGGCGATGATGTCCGTGCCGGCTATCAAAGGCGTCGAAATCGGGGATGCCTTTGAAAATGCCACACTTCCCGGCACCCAGGCCCATGATGCGATGGGGCTGGAACATCAAGCCATTCATCGTTTATCGAACAGGGCGGGTGGCATCGAAGGGGGTATCTCCAACGGGCAACCGATCGTGATCCGAGCGGCGATGAAACCGATTGCAACCACCCTGACCCCTCAGCAGACTGTCGACCTCGCAACAGGGCAGGAATCCCCAACGCGGTATGAACGCTCCGATTTCTGCCCCGTTCCGCGGGCTGTCCCTATTCTCGAAGCCATGGCGGCTTTTGTACTGGCAGATGCTCTGATTGAAAAGCTTGGCGGCGATTCTTTGAACGAAATTAAACCGAGATTTGAACAACTCAGAAAAGCAAGCCTAGAAGATTTGCCCATGGACAATACGCCGCGTATTCTTTGGGAATGACCATGAATCATATTTTTATTTACGGGCCTCCTGGGTCGGGAAAAACCACCGTCGGATATACCCTTGCACAACGCCTCGAACTGCCTTTTATTGACCTTGACCGTGCCATCGAGGTGAACTCTGGAATGACCATCCCATTCATCCTCGAGCAACAAAGTGAACCAGTCTTCAGGGAGATGGAATCGGCAGCTTTACGAACCGTCCTGGATAATGAAGAAAGCGTGATCGCACTGGGGGGCGGTTCTCTCTTGCGCGATGAAAATCGGGCGATGGCGGAAGAACGCGGAAGGATAATCCTGCTTCATGCAGAGATTGAAACGTTGCTGAACAGACTCGATTCTGATGTCATAAAACGGCCGTTGATAATGGGCAATGTGAAGGAGAATTTATCCCGGCTGCTTTCCAGGCGGGAAGCCCATTACAGGTCATTTCCGTTATCCATTCAAGTGGATAATAAAACAATAAGCCAAATTATCCTGGAAGCACAAACAGTTCTAGGCCGGTATCACCTTTCAGGCATGGGTCATTATGACGTCATCCTGCAGGACAATATTATTGAGCAGACCGGTAAATTGTTGCTTAAACATGGATTTAAGAATCCCCTCGTCGTGACCGATGAAAATGTAAAAAAGTTTCATGCAGCGAAGATTGTTGCTTCATTACGAGATTCGGGATTTAATCCCAAGCTCATAACCATCCCTGCGGGTGAGGCTTACAAAACACTCGATACCATTCACTCCCTCTGGCAAGGATTTATCGAATACGGGTTGGACCGAAAGAGCACGGTCATAGCAATGGGTGGGGGCGTGATCGGTGACATGGCTGGCTTTGCCGCGTCCACCTTCATGCGTGGCGTGGGGTGGGTTGTCCTGCCGACAACCTTGCTCTCGATGGTGGATGCATCGATCGGCGGTAAAACAGGATTTGACCTGTCTGAAGGCAAGAATCTCATCGGTTCTTTTTACCCGCCCAGGTTGGTTTTGGCGGACCTGCAGGTGTTGAAGACCCTGCCTGAAGAAGA
>Ga0315287_10008186_pt1 | contig 10542 bp, 8 predicted proteins | sample YL17G11_0_MG_FD_205037 | JGI IMG/M metagenome (GOLD analysis project Ga0315287, IMG submission 205037) | Sediment microbial communities from Yellowstone Lake, YNP, Wyoming, USA - YL17G11_0 | ecosystem: Environmental > Aquatic > Freshwater > Lake > Sediment | place: USA: Wyoming | collected...
CTCGGGGAACTCGATCTCGTCGATCACCCCGGTGTTCTCGAGATCTACGCCTGGGTACGCGGGTGGGATCGCAAGGTCAAAGCGGGGACCTACGAGATCACGCGCGGCCAGACACCGAAAGATATACTCGGGAAGCTCGTTTTGGGAGACGTGTTCAGAGTGGCGGTGACGATCCCCGAGGGTTTCATGCTCACGCAAATCGCCGGCGCCCTCGCCGCCGCGGGCGTCGATTCGGCCGCGTTCGCGGATCTCTCGACCGACGAAGACACGCGCAAGCGACTCGGCGTGGCGGGACCGACGCTCGAAGGGTATCTTTTTCCGGACACCTATCTGGTTGCGGTCGGTATGACACCGGCTGAAGCCGCCGAGATGATGAGAGCGCGGCTCGACGAAGTCATGGACGAAAAAATGGCGCGGCGCTTGGAAGAGATTTCGATGACCCGTAACCAAGCGCTCACGCTTGCGTCGATCATACAGGCTGAAGCGCGGCTCGCCGATGAAATGGCGCTCGTGTCCGCCGTCTATCACAACCGTCTCCGGAGCGGAGTCAAGCTCGACGCGGATCCGACCGTCGCTTACGCCATGGGAGGGTACAAGGGGCGGCTCTATTACAAGGACCTCGAGATCGATTCGCCGTACAACACGTACAGGTACGCCGGGCTTCCCCCGGGTCCGATTTGCGCGCCCGGGAAGGCGGCGATCATGGCCGCGCTCTACCCCGACACGAGCTGCAATGCCGTTTATTTTGTGGCGAAGGGCGACGGCGGACATATATTTTCGCTGACCCTCGAGGAGCACCTCGCCGCGGTCGAGTCCGTGAAGAGGGCGAGGAAGGTATCGGACTGAGTCGCCCCATCGGTGGGGAGGAGATCGATGACCGAACCCGACATGTCGCGCGCCGAGATCGGCGCCATCCACGAGAAGCTGCGCGCGGTTCTTCGACGATACGGCTCGATGGTGGTCGCGTTCTCGGGAGGAGTCGATTCGGCTCTGCTCGCCTTCGTGGCCCGCGAGGTCCTCGCCGAGCGAATGCTCGCCGTGATTGCGTCGAGCCCCTCGCTGCCCGGCAAAGAGGAGGAGGAGGCAATCGAATTTCTGCGGACGCAAAGAATACCCTTCGAACGAATCGTCACCGACGAAATCGGAAACGACGCGTACGCGAGAAATAACCCCGACCGATGTTACCACTGTAAGACGGAGCTCTTTGGCCGGCTCCGCGAGATTGCGTCGTCCCGCGGGTATTCGGTAGTCGCCTACGGCGCCAACGCCGACGATAGAGGAGACTACCGCCCGGGGGCCGCGGCCGCCGCGGAGAACTCGGTGGCCTCTCCGCTCATCGAAGCGGGGCTCGGCAAACGGCTCGTACGGGCGCTCGCGAAGTCGTTCGATCTGCCGCTGTGGGACAAACCGTCTTCTCCGTGCTTGGCGTCCCGCATACCTTATTACCAGGATGTAACCAGGGAGAAACTCGCTCAGATCGAGAGGGCCGAGCGGGTCCTGAAGGATAACGGTTTCCGTACCTCCAGGGTCCGGTACCACGGAGATCTGGGCCGGGTCGAAGTCCCCGTGGCAGACCATCCCCGGATCATCGAGACGGCCGTGTGGAGGGCCGTGGTCGACGGGATCAAAGCGGCGGGCTTCCGGTACGTGACGCTCGATCTCGAAGGGTTCAGGAGCGGGCGGCTCAACGATGCGCTTACAGGGAGGAGAGGCAATGGAGAAACGAGCTAAGTCATTCAGGTTCAAATGGAAGTTGTTTTTGGCGGGGATCCTGGCGATCGCGATTGGTTACGCGCTGCTCGCGGCCGCGGAGACCACGACCGCTCCGATTCTCCTGGTAGTGGGGTACTGCATTCTTATCCCATTGTCTTTCCTATAGTTGTCCATCCAGGCGGCCGGGCGAATAGCTCAGTTGGGAGAGCGCCTGCCTTACACGCAGGAGGTCACAGGTTCGAGCCCTGTTTCGCCCACCACCCCCCCTGCGCCTCCGGGCGGAAAACCGCGTCGGCGCGAACGAATCTCACTGTCAAAAAGCGGTTGAACGGGAATTGCGTGTTGACAGTACGCGCGTTTTCATGGTACAATTCTCGGCGTCGAGTAAGGCTGCACCACTACTGGTGGAAGAAGGTGTTCGCCCCTGGGTTCTTTCCATTGGGTGGAGTGCCACCCAGTTTTGTGAGTGCGTTCATTCCGAACTTTTTGGAGGTGTAACGAATGTCCAAGGTTCTGCTTTTTGCAGCCTCACTGCTGTTGGTAGCGGGGATCGCCACGGCGGGGATCATTGATCCTTGCGGTGCGCCGGTTGTGTACACCGGTGCTACGCCGGAGTGCTACTTCACGTGCCCGCAGGGTGATACGAATTCGTTCCTTACTGAGGGATTCTGGTTCGCGTTCACGATCAAGGACCTTCTTGGTGCCCCGATCGCGAACATTCCAGGAAGCGATTTCTGGATGATCGACTGTGATCCTGTCGCCAATCTGGTGCTGTGCGCGGGTTCGGCGTCCTCGAACGCCGACTCGGCGACGAACTCTCTGGGCAAGACCACGATGAGCCTGACCAGCATGGCCGCTGGCGGCTGTGTGACTGGCTTGTCGCCGGTCGTTCAGGGATTCATTCTCGAGCAGCCCGGTCCGTGCACGCCGTATTGCTTCAACATCAAGGTTCGCAGCTGCGATTTCAACGGAGATCTCAAAGTGGACCTCGTCGACCTGTCGGCCTTCGCAGTGGCCTATCCGCCGAACCCGACCGGTACGTGCGGAGACTTCGACTGCAGCGGCACGGTCGGCCTGCCGGACCTCTCGAAGTTTGCGTTCCACTTCGGTCCTCCGGGACACAAGTGTAACTAACCGACGGGTGGCTTCGGTCGTTGAAGCGAACTCCTATGATGTTTGGGCGTCTTAGGGGGTAACAACAAACAAGGAGTTTGACGATGAGAATTGCAACTTTAGTCGTGTTGGCCCTGATGGCGACAGTGGTAGCCGTCAGCGCTCAAACACCATTTATCGCGGTCTATTTCGATGAAGGGCTGTCCCAGGAAAGCAAGGACTGCCCGGGGTTCGTAGTGGACACGTGGTACGTCGCGGCCCTTAACTTCAACACGTTTTTGAGCGGGGCCGAGTTCCAGATTCAGTATCCGCCGGCAGTCATGTATGTGGCGGATCTGAACTTGCCACCAGTCGTGGTGGGTAATACGGCGGCCGGCATCTCGATGGGGTTTGCGCTCCCGGTGAACGGTTTCTCGCCGATAACGCTCTGTGCGGTCCAGGTGCTCTGGCTGTGCGAAGCCTGCGACGGTCCTTTCATCGACAACGTGGTAAAGGTGGTCAAGCACCCCTTTACGAATTTTCTCGGCGTCACCGACTTCCCGGGATACAATGAGATTCCGGCGGTCGGTTTGACGGCGTACATCTGTGCGACCGTCCCCGTCGAGGAGACGTCGTGGGGTCAGGTGAAGGCTCTGTACGGCGAATAGGACGAAGGTAGCGAGAAGCTGGATGAACCCCTAGGGTTCATCCAGCGTTCGCCTCGTTCGACAACTGGAGCGGTAAGGAGAGCGACCGCCGATATACCGTTCCGAGTAAGTGCTGCACTGCGCGTGCGGCCTCGGTATGGCGGTAGGTTCACCGTCTTTACAAAGGAGATGAGATGAAAAAGGCACTGTTACTTACTCTCGTCCTGATGCTCGGCGCGGGCATGGCGTTCGCGCAGCAGGGCAGCATCGGGATTTTCAGAGATATCACGGGTACGAACTGTAACCTGCTCGACGCGGTCCCGGGGTTGACCCCGTACTACGTCGTCCAGGTCAATACGGTAGGTTCGACGGCATGCGCGTTCGCGGCTCCCAAGCCGACGTGTATGACGGCCATGTATCTGTCCGACACGGGTGTATGGCCCGTCTCGCTCGGTAACTCCCAGACCCTTGCGTCGGTCGGGTACGGCGCCTGCAAAGTGGGCAACGTCCACGTTTTGACCGTGAACTACTTCACGTCGGGTACGACACCGGCGTGCTGCCGGTACTTCATCACGGCGGGGACAGCCCCGTCCGGGCAGATCGAGACCGTCGACTGCGCGGACAACCTGCACTTCGTGACTGGCGGGCAGGGTATCGTCAATTCGAACGGGACCTGTCTATGCAACGTTCCCGTCGAGGACACGACGTGGGGCGGCGTGAAAGCGCTCTACGAATAGCGGTTGGCACCACTGAACGCCGTCGATCGCTTGCGGAAAACGCCCGGCACGGAAGGCCGGGCGTTTTCCTTTTTGGTGCGGGATCGGTGTGCGGGCGTGCGTGTGCGTGCCCTTGCGAGCGTATTGATACTCGCGCTGGGCTTGTTTGTCGTCGGCGCGGCGAACGCTCGAGTTCCGTTCTTTGGCGTGTAGAATCACCCACCTCGCTGGGTGAAGCGGATGTCAAAAACCTGCTTCTAGGATCCGCCTCGCCCCGCGTTTTTTTGGCCCCAGAACTCATCGTCGTTCCTTTTCTCCCGGTCGGTCGCATTTTGCGGCTCGCTCGCCCGTTCCTGGCCCGAGGCTGGCGGCGCTCGCGGCGACGCTCTCCACCTCTTGGCTGCGCCCTCGTTGTCCGAGAACCGTCACCGATAAGCCTGCTGTATTTGTAACCCAAATAGACAAAATGAGATGCGCGTTAGACACCGGGTCCTCGGTGGTGTGGGGTCGCGATCCACGGTCTTTTCCCCGCATACGTCGCGCGGCGGGCCCGCCTGCGGTCCGGGTCTTGCAAAGCGACCCAGCGTGACATCGACAACCAGGGAGGTGGTCTCATGAAGACACTGCTCAGAGTCACCGCGGTTCTCGCGGTCAGTTTGATGGCGGTTGGAGCCCAGGCTCAGATGAGCCCGACCGTCGGAGTATTTTTCGACCAGTCCTTCACGCAGATGGCAGAGGACTGTCCGTCCGGCGGTGGGATAGACTCGGCTTTCGTCGTCGCCATGAATTTCAACACGTTCATCTCGGGGATCGAGTATTCGATCAACTATCCCACGACGATGACGTGGGTCGGTGACTACGGCACGCCGCCCGTCACGATCGGGCAGACCCCGGCGGGGATTTCCGAAGGATTTGGGCTACCGCAGAACGGGTTCTTGCCCATCGTCGTGGCTAAGGTGCTTTTCCTTTGGAACTGCAACGGGTGCACGATCGAGGACGACCCCATCATCGTGTCGCCCCATCCGCTCACGGGATACGTCCGCGCAACCGACTTCCCCAACTATAATTTCATAGACGCGATTGGGATGACGTCGCTCGTGTGCGCGACCGTTCCGACGGAGGAAACGAGCTGGGGCCGGATCAAATCACTGTACAGTGAATGACGGTGCGGGGTAGGGCGCGCCGGCCGCAGCCGGCGCTCGCGGGTGGTGCGGATTGTGCCCCGGCGTCGGTAGAATGACGACACCCGGTCAGGCGTGAGCCTGGCCGGGTGTTTTTTTGACCAACCCCACGCGACCGCCGGGTAGTCGGGGATGAATCCCTCAACATGCTATCGGAGAGCGAGTTAGTCGCGCGGATTCGGGTTCCGGTCCGGTGGAAGGCGATCTTCCGCCGGGGAACCGCGTTAGACGGCAAGGCACTTGCGCTTGCGATGGCTGGTGGCTAGCTTATTGACGGGGCACTCATACAGGTCCGCTCAACAAATTAACTTGACAGAGGTTCCGACTCAGCAAGAAACTGTCGTAGAAAAGGGATCGAAGGCCTCGTCGGCGGAGGTTGGGCGTTGTCGCCCGATGGGCCCAGGCCTTTGGCAAGGTCCGCGGGAGCGGATCAGGTTTTGCGAGTTTTTCAAACGATGGTTAGTCGTGGTAGTTCTCAAACTTCATAGGAGGCGAAATGAGACGCTTACTGTTAATGACGTTCGTTTTGATGGTTGGAGCGACCGTGGCTCTGGCGGCGGATCTGCCCGGTGGTCGGATCGGGATATTTAGCGATAACGGGGGGACGAACTGTGCGGTTACGGATAATGCGACAGCGCTTCTGCCCATTTACGTTGTACACACCATCACTACTGGCGCAACGGCGTGCCAGTACAAGGCGACCAAACCCAGCTGCTTGACGGCGTCGTTGGTGGGCGAGTCGAGCCCCTTTGGGGTCGTGGTCGGCAATTCGCAAATTGGCGTGTCAATCGGATATGGGAGCTGCCGTGTTGGGACCATCCTTGTCCAGACGCTGAGCTACTTTGCCTCGGGAACCACGCCGACGTGTTGTCTTTATGAGATCACTTGTGCCCCGCTGTCCGAGACTCAAGCGTGCGCTCTCGGATACGTTGACATCGTCAATTGCAGTGAGCAGCTGGCGTACGCGAAGCCCCAGATCGGTGTCATTAACCCGGATGCCACCTGCCTGTGCGTTGACATCGTACCTGCCCAGGAATCGAGCTGGGGCAAGATCAAGGCGTTGTACTCGGAGTAATCAGTCGCAGTCAGCGGCTTTCGCTCGCCAATGTGGCGCCCACCGCATGTCGGTGGGCGCCATTCTTTTTGGGGTCGCCCGCCGGGGATTTCTTTCTCTTGCCCTGCCCGGTGTTGACGATCGCCCCTGGGTCCTGTACAATTTGTCGGTGCATGGGTTAACTCCTTGACTATGGACCGGTAATAGCGTATTTTCGCGTTAGTTATCCAGCCTGTCGACGCCCCTCGGCGCTCGCGCCCCTTGATTTCCGACCGACCCCCAGTGGAGATAGAAACGCCCGATAACCTATCCGAGGAGGTCACTGCCCAAATGACCAACGAAATAAGACCCTCGCTTCCGCGGTTCGTTGGGCTTTGGCTGATCGTGGCCGCGTGTGTCCTGCCGCGAACGGCCGCAGGGGCGGCGAGAGAATATACGAAGCTGGTGTCGGCGACTGACGGCCGCATAGTCTTCGAAATCGATCTTTCCGGGTACTCGCTCGCCCCGTCGTCCCGTTTGGAGGGGACCGAGAGGCTCGAAATCAACGGTTTCGGGGGATTTTCCGAAGCGGGACTCCCGTGGCTCCCGGGGCGGGTGTTTCTCGTCGGCATACCGCCGAGGGGAGAACCGACGGTCAGCTGGACGGTGGTGCGGTCCGAGCGTTTGGGGACTCACCGGCTCGAGCCCGTGGCGTTTGCCGTCGTGCTGGAGGACGAGAACGGGGCGCCGTTCGCCTCCGAGGAATACCGGATCGATCCGGCGGTCTACGAGACCGGAGCGTCGGCGATCGGCGTGTCGGCGGAGGGAATCGGACGGCTCCGTCATCAGCGGGTGTTGCCGGTCCGTGTGCATCCCGTCGCTTACGACCCGTCGACCGGAGAAACGGTGATTGCCACGCTCATGAGGGTCGAAGTGACGCTCTCTGCGGGTAAGGACTCCGCGTCACGTATCGGCGGGAGAGAACCCATCCCCATCCACGATGCGGCGGTTTGGGAGAGGATATATAGCCGCGTTCTAGTGAACCCCGATCAATCGGCGAAGTGGCGCGTGCGCGAGGTGTCGCGGCCCATCGATCTATCGCAGGGCGCCGCTACATCGCTCGCCCTCTCGGGGCCGCTTGTGAAGATGCTTGTCCGCGACACCGGTCTTCATCGCGTGAGCGCAGCGACCGTCACCGGCAAGGGGTTCCCCTCGGGGACGGCAATATCCGCCCTTCGCGTTTTCAAACGGACGTACGATCCGGATACTTTCTCGGGCGGGATGGTCGACGTCGCCTTCCGTGTGGTGGAGGATCCGGCAGCGACGAACGGCGTGTACGACGGATCCGATTGGATCGTTTTCTTTGGAAAAAGCCTCCGCGAGGATGAACTGCAAGAAGATCCTCTCGAGAAGTTCTCCGCCTCGAACGTGTACTGGCTCGGGACCTCCGGAGGTCTCCAAATGCCGGCGGTGAGCGCCGCACCGGGGTTGGTGAGCGCGGATACCGCGTCGGCGACCTTTCCGGTGAGCGACTACTTCGAGCAAGACAACATCTTCTTCGAGGGTACTCCTCCGGGTGAAAAGGAATTCTACTATTACAACGACTGGTACATCACCTCCGCCTATTCCGCTTCTTTCACGGCACCGTCTATCGACCCGAGCGGGACTTTCGTCCTCAAGGCCCGCTTCCTCGGCGGATTGAGATCCCTGACAAACCGGATAGTCAAACTATCGATCCGGAATTCCAAAGGGACGACGGACCTCACCGATGCCGCCGTGTTGAGTAAGAACATCGTGGTTTATACTTCTCAAACCCTCTCGGGAAGCGTTATCGATGACGGCGCTAACACCTTGCGGGTCGATATGACGCCCGACCGCACCGAGCTCGAGGTGCTCATCGATTGGTTCTCGGTCGAGTACCGGGCGAAATACAGGGCGAACGCTAACGTTCTCGAGTTCAACTCGGCTAGCCTATCGGGCGACACGAGCATCACGGTGACGGGACTCACCCGGACCGACGTGATGCTCTTCGACGTGACCGACCCCTACGGCGTAGGGGAGTACACACTCACCCCGGCGCACTTCACGGCCACGGGCGTGGGTTACGCGGTCTCTTTCCGCGAAGGATTCGTTTCGCGGAAGAAATATGTTCTCGCGCCTCTCGACGGGATTCACCAGATCGGGTCCTCGGACGTCGTCGCGGACGAGCCCAGCGCTCTCATCGGAAGCCCCGCGGAAGGGGGCGTGGATATCCTGGTCGTGTCGCACGGGGATTTTTCGGGCGAGATGGAGAGGTGGGTCGGTTATCGAAGGGCGCAAGGCTACCGCGTGCTCATGGCGGAAGCGCAGGACGTCTTCGACGAGTTTAGCGGCGGTGTCGAGAATCCGCGGGGGATCAAGAAATTTATCAAACACTTCTTCGAGACCGGCGGGGCGAGCTTCGTATTGCTCGTGGGGGACGCGAGCGAGGACAACAGGCGCGTGAACCAATATGCGGGCAAGAACTTCGTTCCCACCGAGTCCTTTACCGAATACGTGGGGGGCTCATTCAACGAAGACGAAGTCGTGACAACCGATAACTGGTACGTGCTGCTCGACCACGACTTCATCACCGACCCCTCGCCGGCGGTCGGCGACTTCTACCCGGACCTGCTGATCGGACGCTTGCCGGTCGGCACGGTCGCGGAGCTCCGGAACGTGCTCGATAAGATTTTCGTGTTCGAAGCACCCAAGGGGGACGACTTCTGGCGGAGGCGGATGATACGGGTCGCCGACAACGCGTTTTCCGGCGCGCTTAAACTATGTTACGTATCCTCCGAGGAGGACTTCGAAAACGCCGAGGAGGCCGCCGCCCGGAAGGCGGAAGCGGCGATCCCTGGTGGATTCGACATCGTGCGGTTCTATCTTGCGAACTATCTCTCGGAAGTGGAGCCGGCAAGCGGTTGTGAAAGCCCGCCGGGGTTGCTGCTGAACACGACGAGAAACGAGGTCACGCCGGCGCTCATCGGCGAGCTGAACGCGGGCGCAAGCATCGTAAGCTTCCAAGCTCACATGAATCGCACTCAGATCTGTCACGAAGCGGCGTTCACGAGCGGGGGTTACGGGAACGATCATTATCAGCTGACCAACGCCGACAAACCGTGGGTGGTCTTTGGTTTCGGATGCCACATGAGCGACTACGCCCTATTCGACGAGACCGCGAGGATCGGTTCGAATCCCCCGACAGGAGACTGTCTCTCGGAACTGCTGTTGATCCAACGCGCAGGCGCCGTGTCGACGTACGCGAGCTGCGGTTTCGAGTACCTGACGCCCAACGCCGAGTTCACGGCCATCATCGCCGACGCTTTCTTCGACGACGTGCCGACGGACACGATGATCGCCTCGGACAAGGCGCAGGCCCGCTGGATCCTCGGCGAGCTGATGACGCTCGCCGAGCTCGAGAACCTCTTGCAGAATCCTAGCGGATCCGGTGGGGGTGCGGTCGGTCAAATGAAGCGCTACCACAACCTGGGCGATCCGGTGCTCCGGATCGACGCGGGTCCTCCGCGCTTTAGCGTGACGGTCAACGGGGCGCCTTTCACGTCGGGCGACCTCGTCGCTCCGGACGCGGACAACATGATCCAGGTGAGCGCCGTCGTCACCGACGAGGTGGCGATCGAAAAGCTCTCCCTCGAGATCGACGGGGCGGACTCGACGGATATCCTTACCGTGACTCCGGTCAAGGACCAGGACCTGAGCGCTTCTCGCCAGTACGAGGTGAGCTTCGCCCACAGGATCGAGGCGAAGCGGTACGACATCATCCTGAGGGCCTACCAGGCCGAGGACACCACGTCGGGTAAGTTCCATATCGCCGCCGAGTTCGTGATGAAGGTCCAGGCCGTCGCCGAGCTCGCCGTCAACGGGAGACCCGTCTACGACGGCGATCTTGTCCCACCCCAGGCCGAGTACGAGTTCAAGGTGGCGCTCCCCGTCTTCGTCGAAGAGTCAAAGCTCCGCGTCGAGACCGACGGCGTCGTGGTGAGCCCGGTGCGTTTCTTTCATCCCAGCCCCGTGGACACGACAACCTGGCTCGCAAGCTTCCGCCAGGACCTCCCCGACGGAGCGCACGAGGTTGTTCTCTTTGTGGGCGAAGCCGAGTTTCCGTTTACGGTCGTCGTTGG
>Ga0315287_10008187_pt1 | contig 10542 bp, 13 predicted proteins | sample YL17G11_0_MG_FD_205037 | JGI IMG/M metagenome (GOLD analysis project Ga0315287, IMG submission 205037) | Sediment microbial communities from Yellowstone Lake, YNP, Wyoming, USA - YL17G11_0 | ecosystem: Environmental > Aquatic > Freshwater > Lake > Sediment | place: USA: Wyoming | collected...
GCTTGGGCCCGCCGTCTTCGAAGGGCGGACCACCCTGGACGGCAAGCCGCAGAGCACCACCATCGTCATTGGCGACGCCTGGCTGCGCTCGAATGAGGATGGCACTTTCCGGTTCGATCAGTTTCCCAACGGGGACTACACGATCTGGTTCCCCGGAAGCGATTATGGAGAAGGCGACGGGTGGAACTATCGCAGCGCAGAGGTACATCTCAAGTCCGGCGAGACGACGCGCCTGGAAATGGAATTGGGCGGCTCGTGTGAAGTTTGCGGGTCGGTCACTTTCCCGAAGGAGGACGCTTCCTGTATGGTTCGGCTGGCCTCCAAACCGGCGCCCGGCGGATGGTCCGACAGCGGGCGGCCCAGCCCTGACGAGTTTGTGCTGGCCTACAGCAATGCTGAGCATTCCGGCGAGGAGTACCGGCTGCGGGCCATCCCTCCCGGCCGCTATTACCTGATGGCCGGACGGCGGAACCGTTCCTTCATGCACCGGTACCTGTTGGCGACGTCCCAGGTCATCGAACTGAAAGAGGGAGAAACCCTATCGTTCCACCTCGATCTGACGGAGGCTGAGTGATTGGCATCGCCCACGGGTTCCGCTCGGGCCTTCCGGCCCTCGCTCCACCCGTGGCGACACTCCACGGCCCCGTCGGGGCCGTTCGCCCCGGCAGGGGCTTACCGGCGATCCAAGCGAACGGGAAAAGCGTCCGGAGTGCGGATCAGAGGTACTCGGCGAAAAGCTCGGGCCGCGGGCCGGAGATGGTCACGGCCGATACCAGCAGGCCCTTCTTGCGGACGACCTGCGCCGCGGCCTCGACGGCCGCCTGAACGTCGGATACCGAGCCGGCCATCAGCATGTAGCCCTTGCCGCCCAGGGCCATGGCCATGTGAATCCGGAACAGAGCCACGTTGGCGGCCTTGGCGGCCGCATCGGCTCCTTCCAGAACGCTGACCCCGGAAAACGTCTCGACCACGCCGATCGCTTTGGGCGGATGCTTCTCGTCAACGTCGGTCTGCGCAACGTGCAGTTCCACTCCCCCGCCCAGCGCCCGGAAGACGGCCGGATGAATCCGCGGGATCACGCAATGGTCGATAACGCCGTCGGGCGCGGCGTCCAGGCCGTGCTCGACGGAGGCGGTCACCTCGGCCACTCGCCCGGTCACGGCGATGATGTACTTGCCCGAACAGATCGTCCGGCCCAGCACAAGGCGAACGTCGGCGGCCTTGAGCATGGCGTCCTGCACCACGTACCCGATGCCCACGCTGGTCAGTTCAATCATTCCGACGGATTCGAGCATGGACGCACTCCGCGTTACCCGGCGGCCGTGATCACGATACGGTCGTCCAGAACCTGACACGTTCCCGCCATACTGGCATGGATCGTCGCCCCCAGAGCACCTTCGGCCGGTCGGGCGATCAGATCCCCCTTCCGAACCCGGGCTTTGTCGCCAACCGCGGGTACTGCCGGCGCGCCGGCGTGCTGCTTGAGCGGCAGAACCACCCGCCTCGGCCTGCATTCCGCCTCGGTCAGCGGGCCCTCATTCGTGAATTGCGCCAGGCCCAGCTTGCGGATGAGCCGGCCGATGGGCACGCGGCGGTTGTCCAGGTGCAGCGCCGCCCGGTCCGGGTCGGCATCGACCTTCCACTTCGTCCCGGCGGCGGCGAGGTCTCTCTTGTTGTGGGTGCACACGTTTTTCGGATCGAGGTCTTCCGGGCAGGCCATCATCGTACACAGGTTGCACTCGCAGCAGAACTGCGTGCCGATCACCGTCGGCTCGCGGTCCTCGACGAAGCCGAGCGACCGCATCGCCTTGTGCGGCTCGATCGGGTGGCCCAGCAGATAGCGGGGACAGAACTCCGTGCAGAACGAACACTGGTCGCACGCGCCGGCGCCGATCCGGGCGATCTCCTTCCAGGGGCTTTCGTAGCGCCGGATCAGCATGTGGTCCGGCGGCAGAACGATCAGCCCGCCGCACGTCTTGGGAATCGGCTCCTCCAGCGAAGGCGCCAGGCGGCCCATCATCACGCCGCCCATAAGAACGCGGGGGTCCTCGACCGTGGCGCCTCCGGCCAGCCCGATTGCGTCGGCGATGCTGATACCCACGGGCACCCGCACGGTCACCGGCGACTTCACCGCGCCGGCCACCGTCAGAAACTTGTCCGTCACGGGCACGTCCGCGGCAATGTTGTAGGCCGTCTCAACGTTGAGCGTTGCACAGCCCACCGCCAGCGGAATCGCACCGGGCGGAATAATCTTGCCCGTCACGTCGTAGACCAGAATGAACTCGTCGCCGGCCGGGTAACTGTCGTTCAGCGCCACCACGCGCCCGTGCGACGGCATCATCGGGGTAAGCCGTTCGATTACGTCGGCGTACTTCCCCTTGACGCCGACAATGATCTCGCGCGCCCCGGCCAGTTCCCCCGCAACCACAAGCCCGGCCAGCACCTCCTCGGGATAGCGTCGCAGAAGCTCCTTGTCCTTGTGGAGCAACGGCTCACACTCGGCCCCGTTGAGAATGACGGTCTCGACCTTCGCCTTCAGCTTGATGTGCGTGGGGAAGCCCCCGCCCCCCGCGCCGACGACGCCGTTGGCGGCAATACGCTCCAGCAGTCCGCTCGTCTCCACTCGTGGGATTGTCATGAACGCGATTCGATCCCGCGGAGCCGTCGCTGGTGGTACTTCAGCCGCTGCTCGCTGGTCATGGCGCCGAGGTTCGGCCGGCCGTCGCCCGATGCAGGCGCCGCCAACGTGCGGCTGGCGGCGTTGTACGGGGTCTTGCGCGGCCCCGATCGCATGCTGACCGAGGCGCCGCCGCCGTAGCTCATGGCCGCATCCGTCAGCTTCATGTCGTCATCGAGCGAACGCAGCGGCTTGATGTTCATGGCCTGCAAGACGCCATGATAAGCGTGAACCGCCTCTTCGGGCGTGACCTCGCCGTCCACGGTGCGGCGGAGCATCTCGACGAAGGCCAACTGGTGCTCGGCGTTGTTGATCTTGCGGCCGAAGAGCGCCGCCCTGGCGCCGTGCTTCTGCGCCTCGGCGGCCAGCTTGAACGCGTCGTACGTCGTGCCGGCCGACCCGCCCAGCACGCCGATCACCAGCGCCGGGTCGTAATGGGCCAGCTCCTCGGTGAACTTCGGACCGTGATAGACCATCTTCAGGAAGACGGGTCGGCCGGCCTCCGGCACTCCGGCCAGCATCCGCGTAACCATGTCGTTGACAAACCCGCCCAGCTTGCTCGGGTCGACGGGGCGACGGAGCGCATTGGGGTCGAAAACCTCCAGGAAGTGGCGGAAGCCCTTGCGCTCCGCCTCGATGCGGAACGCCTTGTAGGTTTCCAGCGTCCGGCGGTCCAGTTCCACGTCGTTGTTGAACGTCACGCTGTACAGCCCCAGGTTCGCGCCGGCGTCCCGATCGGACTCCGTGCACTCCACGTGCCCGCACTGGATGTGGTCGATGGTCGTCGTCTGGAACGGCGTCGACGGCTGCGTCGGGTAGACGCCCCCGCGGGCGATGTGAATGTCGGTCGTGTCGTTCGCGCGAGCGGCCGGGGTGACGTGCGAGCGGTCGAACAGCCGCTCGCGCACCGTCAGGATCGAGTTCGTGTGCGTGGACATCAGCATGATGTCCACGAGCCCCTGCTGCACGACCTGCCGGATGCACTCGCGGTATTCATCGAGGCTGCGAAACCGCCCTTCGTGCGCGTGCATCTCCGGGCTCTTGCCCGGGGCGGCGATCCCGAAGGCCATGTCCGCATCCTTGGCATCGGCCAGAATGAACTCGCGGCAGTTGGGGTCCGCCTTGATCCGGGCCAACTTGACGTCCAGCGACTTTGGCACCATTACCCTACCCGCCTTTCGGATCGGCCGGACGGTCCACCTGGACGGCGTCCAGAACGGCCGCACAGTACACGTCGATCGGCACCAGCCGCGGATGGAACGGCATCGCGGCCTCGCGCCCCTCGCTGAGGCCCACCAGGGAACCTACGCCCGCGCTGATCTCGTCGTACGCAACGACGGGTTCGGCCGTTTCGGCCGCACCGTTGCGCAGGGCCTCGGCGCTCCGCGGCTGCACGATCAGAAACCGCCCGCCGGCGATGTTCTCCAGCCGCCGCGAGAGCGTGACCGATCCAATGACTACGCCCACTCGCACCGCTACCCTCCACGACTGCAGCCGTTGCCGCCGCCGGTTGCGGCCGGCGTGCCCCGCCCCGCCAGAGCGGCTTCGATCAGCGGATCAAGCCCCGGTTTGCCGTTGAGAAAGGCGTCGATCATGGCCTGCATCTGCCGCAACGACACGCACCCCGTCTCCAGAATCAGCAGGTTGACCCCCAGCTCGCGGATCAGCGGGGCCAGCGCCGACGGCCTCGACGCGATGGCCGCCCGCACCTTCGGATACCGATTCGCCACGCAGCTCACCACGGCGCCGTCCTGCACGAGCACAATCCCCCGCCGCTGCGGGCAGCCGCACAGACCCGTGCAGGTCTCATGCACAGCCTCCAGCAATCCTGCCCGAGTTCCTCGGCAGGACAGGAACGTCAGGCCGTCGCGTTGCCGTTCCAGCGTCGGCAATAGCGTCCGGACCGCCGGGTCCGCCTCGTCGCCGACCACATACAGCGTGGGCCGGTGCGCCGTTGCGGGCCCCGCGCCGTCCATTCGCCGAACAGGAACCTTCGAAGCTCGGAGCCAGTCGTTGGCCGCGGGGGTGACCAGTGCATCGGCCGGCAACTCGATCTCGCCGCGCCGGCGCGACTGCTCGATCAGGGTCTTGACGGTAATCAGCGGTCGGCTCATGGGGTCGGTACGTCCTTCTCGTCGTCGATGATGCCCACCACGGTCCAGCGGGCCGGCGACGCCTCATCGCCGACGAACTCCCTCGCACTCTTGCCGTCGCTGGTGATCAGCACCAGATCTCCCGATCCCGCGCCAAGCCGGTCCAGCACAAGCAAAGGCTCGCGCGTCAGCGAGCGGACGGGCTGCACGAGCAGCATCTTCGTGCCCCGCAGCGAGCGGTGCTTCACCGTCGACGTCGCCCGCCCCATCACTCGCCCCAGCAACAACGCACTCCTCCGAAGTTCTGAGTTCTGAGTCCTGAGTGCTGAGTACTCAGAACTCAGAACTCAGGACTCCCCACTCACACGATCCTCAAATTGTCCACCATCACACACCGCCGAAACCGCGTGAACGACAGCGGGCTGGTGACGCCCTCGCCGGTGGGCGAGGCGATGGAAAACGACCCATAACCTTCGCCGCCCAGCCCCAGGCCGGCCATGCAGGGCCCGTTCTTCACGAAAATCGTCGCGTCGCACGCTCGCCCCATCCGCGTCAGATGGTCCACGTTCCGCGACCACATCATCACCGTGTGCTTGAAACCGTGTTCCCAGCGGACCGCCTTTTCGATCGCTTCGTTCACATCGCGAACGGCCACAATCGGCAGAACGGGCATCATCTGTTCACAAGGGACGAACGGACTGGTCTCGTCCGTCGGGCCGAACAACACCAGCACGTTCGGGCTCACCGTCAGCCCGATCGCCTGCGCGACGACGTGCGCATCCTTGCCGATGTATTCCTTGCGGGGCAGGAAGTGCCCCGACTTCTCGTCCTTGTAGATCACCTTCTGCGCCAGCGTGTCGATCTCCGCACGGGACAGGCGGTACCCCCCGTGGCGGCTCATGGCCTCCATGAGTGCCTCGGCCACCGAGGCGACAACAAACACCTCCTTCTCGCCGATGCACAGGAGATTGTTGTCGTAGGACGCTCCCGCGATGATCCCAGCGGCCGCCTTCTCGATGTCCGCGGTTTCGTCCACGACGGCCGGCGGGTTGCCCGGCCCGGCCGCCACCGCCCGCTTGCCGGACGTCATGGCCGCGTGAGCTACCGCCGGCCCACCGGTGGCCAGCAGCATCGGCACCCGTGGGTGCTTGAACAGCTTCGTCGCGCTTTCGAGCGTGGGGTTCTCGATAATGCAGACGAGGTTGTCGATGCCCGTGCGTTCGACGATCGCCCGGTTGAACCGGCGCGTCGCCTCCACGGCGCACCTGGCCCCGGACGGGTGCGGATTGCACACCAGCGCGTTGCCCGCCGATACGATCATGATCGCGTTGCACCCCAGCGTCGGCACGCTGTGCGTAACGGGTGTGACCACGCCGATCACGCCGTAGGGCGCGTACTCCGTCACGGTCAGGCCGTGGTCGCCGCTGACCGCATCGGTCCGCAGCATCTCGACGCCCGGAACGCCGGCGGCCACCTGAAGCTTCTCGATCTTGTGGACCAGCTTGCCGATTTTCGTCTCGTCGAACTCGATGCGTCCCAGTTCCTCCTTGTCGCGCCGCATGACGTGGCGAATACACTCGACGGCCGCGGCCCGCGTGGCGACGGACGCCTCGGCGAGTTGGCGCTGGGCCCGCCAGGCGGCCTCCACCGCCGCATCGACGCACGTGAACACGCCGTACTGGTTCGCGCCGCCCGGTCCGGCCGCCCCGGGGCTCGTTCCGCCGCGTGCCGCCGGCCCCAGGCGGGTCAGCACTTCGGTCACCACATCGGCGATCAGCTTCTCGTCCAGAGTCTTGCTAGCGGCCTGCATGGTTAACCCCCTCGTCCGCTTACAGGGTGCCGTCGGTACGGCACATCACGCGGTCCTGCATGCGCACCGTATCCACGATCCCGATGACCACGGCGTCCACGGGCATTGTCTTGGTCCTCTCCGTCAGGCGGGCCGAACTGCCCTGCGTCACCAGCACGTACTCGCCCGTGCCGGCGCCGAGCGAATCGACGGCCACCAGCACCCGCCCGGTGCCCTTCAAGGCGGACTCACCCGACCCGCCCGCGCTGTACGCCTCGACCACCAGCAGCTTGGCCTCCGCCATCGCGGGCTCCTTCTGCGTGGTCACCAGGTGACCGGTCACCTTGCCGATGAACATGGTCGCACTCCACGCGGCGTTACTTCTTCGGAATCACTTTGTCCAGTTCGTCGTGGGGCCTGGAGAGCACCTCGACGGACACGACCTCTCCCAGCCGGGCGGCGGCCGCACCGCCGGCCTCCGTGGCGGCCCGCACGGCGGCCACGTCGCCTACCAGCGAAATGCTGATCAGCCCGGACCCGGCCATGCGAACGCCCGCGAGCGTCACGTTGGCCGCCTTCAGCGCCACGTCGGTGGCTTCCACCGCGGGAATCATGCCCCGCGTCTCGATCAGTCCCAATGCCGGTTTTGCCATAAAAGAACTCCTTACCTTTCCAGCACCGCCCGGGTCTGCCGGGCGACGATCAACTCCTCATTCGTTTGCAGCGTTATCACCCGGACACGCGAATCGTCGGCGGACACGGTCGCCTCGTTCCCGCCCGCCTCGTTCCGCGTCGGTTCCAGCCGGACTCCCAGGAACTCCAGCCCGTCGCACACCCGCCGCCGTACCTCCGGCGACCGCTCACCGATGCCCCCGGTGAACACGAGCACGTCCAAGCCGCCCAACGCGACCAGGTAGGCGCCCAGATAGTCCCGGACGGACTCCACGAACACGCTCAGGGCCAGTTCCGCCCGTTCGTGCCCACCCTGAGCGGCCTCGATCACCTTCTGCATGTCGTTGCTGACCCCGCTGATGCCCAGCAGCCCGCCCTCGCGAGCCATCGTCGCCAGCAGGGCGTCCATATCCATTCCCGTCCGCGCCCGCAGCAGGAGCATCGCGTACGCGTCGAAGTCCCCCACGCGGTTGTTCTGCGGCACACCGGACTGTGGCGCCATGCCGAAGCTGTTGGCGATGCTCCGGCCGTCGCGGATCGCGCAGATCGAACTGCTGCCGCCAAGGTGACACGATATGACGCGCTGGTCGCCGCGTCCCAGCAGTTCCGCCGTCCGTGTCGCCACGTAGCGGTGCGACGCCCCGTGGAACCCGTACCGGCGCACGCCATATCGGGTCGTCCATTCATAGGGAATCGCATAAATGGCCCGCGACGGAGGAATCGTCCGGTGAAACCCCGTCTCGAACGCCGCGACGAGCGGCGTGCCCGGCATCTGCGCGGCGAACGCCTTCATGGCCGCCACGTACGGCGGATTGTGCGCCGGAACGGCGTCGGCGAACTCCTCCATCACCCGGATCACCTCTGGCGTGACGCGAACCGGGTCCGCGATGTGCCCTCCGTGGACCGCCTTGAAACCGACCGCATCCACGGCGGGGGGCTGCACCCCCGCCGCCGATCGGATCGCCTCCATACACGTGCGGATCGCCTCGCCCTGGTCCGCCACCGCGCGAACGGTCTTGAGCGGCTCGGCGTCGCCCAGCCGCAGCGTCACGCGGGACTCCCGCGCGCCAACGCCCTCCACGCCGCCCTGCGCCAACACGCACTCCCGCGCCATGTCGAACAGGCGGAACTTGAACGACGTGCTCCCGATGTTCACCACCAGAACGTTCATGTTCGCTTCGCCGGCGGCGCGTCAGCCGCCAATGAACGACGGCACCAGGTGCTCGTGCGGCTGCGGGATCACGTGGGCGCTCACGAGCTCACCGGCCTCGTTGGCCGCCTCGGCCCCGGCGTCCACCGCCGCCTTCACGCTCCCCACGTCGCCCCTGACGATCATGGTCACGTACCCGCCCCCGATCTCGACCACCCCGACAAGCGTCACGCCGGCCGCCTTGCACATCGCGTCCGCCGCCTGAATACCGGGGTTGGTCCCGATGGTCTCCACCAATCCAATCGCCTGGCTCATTGCAGAACTCCGTTGTCTGGTTTCACACGCTGGGGGGCGGGCGTCTCGCCCGCCAAAATCACTTCGCCGCGGGGCGTTTGGCCTTGGGGGCCGGATACAGGCCCGCCAGTTCCTCGTGCGGCCGCGGAATCACGTGGACGCAGACGACCTCGCCCACCTTCGCTCCGGCCGCCTCGCCGGCCGCCACGGCCGATTTCACCGCGGCCACGTCGCCCGCCACGAACGCCGTCACCAGCCCGCGCCCGACCTTCCGCCAGCCGAGCATCTCGACGCTGGCCGCCTTCAGCATGGCGTCCGTCGCCTCGAACAAGGCGACCAGCCCGCGCGTCTCGATCATTCCAAGTGCCTGAATCGCTGCCATAAACTTCTCCTATTCGTCCTGCGGACCACTGATTTGCAGTCCGCGATTACTTTCGTTCCTTCTCCAGCCGCACACCCGTCGCCCGGGGCAAGTCGCAGCAGTTGCCCTCGTCCGTGTCGATGTGCACCTCAAGTTTGAAGTTCGCGTGGATCCGCGCGATGATCCCCCGGATCACCACCGGGCACGTCGGATGCTCCACAACCAGGTCCATCGGGTCGCCGTTCCGGACCCCGTAGTACTCGGCGTCGGCCGAGTTCATGTGTACGTGCCGCTGAGCGCGGACAACACCCCGCTCCAGCACAATGTGGCCTCCAGGCCCCAGCACGATGCAGCCCGGCGTGCCCTCGTGATTCCCGCTCATGCGAACGGGAACGTCGATTCCCAGGGCGATCGAGTCCGTGAAAGCCAGCTCGATCTGCGACTGGGGCCGCGTCGGCCCCAGAATTCGTACGCTGTGCAGCATGCGCCGCCGCGGACCGATCAGGTCCACCGTCTGCTCGCTGGCGAACTCGCCCGTCTGGTAGAGAGGCTTGAACGGCGTCAACTCGGCGCCCGGCCCGAAGAGCTGTTCCAGATGCTCGCGCGAGATGTGCATGTGTCGCGCCGAGATGTTCACCATCAACGGCGGCCGACCCGTCGCGGAGCGCGGAGCGAAGCGATTCGCCACCACGTCGCGAACGATCCGCTCGATGCGGTCCCTGTCCACCTGCACGGCGGTCGGTGAGCGACTCATCCGCCACCTCCGCTTCTGTCGCCGTCGCGACCCGCTGCCTGCGCCAGGTGAACCTTCACGCCCGACGATCGCAGCACCTCAGACCAGGACACGTCCAGCGACCCGTCGCTCACAAGGTGATGAATCTCGTTCAGCGCGCAAAGCTTCGCCAGCGACTTGCGACCGAACTTCGTGTGGTCCACCGCGACGACGACCTCCTCGGCCGCCTTCATCATCAGCCGCTCCAGTTCCACCATGAGCATGTGGGCGTTGAACAGCCCCTCACCCGTCACACCGGCCGTTCCCATGACGGCCAGCCGCACATGGAGCGACCGCAGCATCTGCTCCGCGTAGGTGCCCAGCGACACGCCAGTCTGGGGCATCACGTAGCCGCCGAGAAAAATCAGCTCGGTCTCGGCGCAGTTGCCCAACAGAGCGGCGATTGGCAGCGAGTTCGTGACCACCTGGATGTGCCGCCCGCGCAGGCGCTTGGCCACTCGATAGGTCGTGGTCCCTCCGTCCAGGATGATCGCGTCACCGTCGCGGACGAAGCCGGCCACCACCTCACCGATCGCCTCCTTCTCCGCGACGTTCTGCGACTCACGAATCTGGTATTCCAAAGGGTGGCGCCGGGCACCCGTGAAGACGGCCCCGCCGCGTGTACGCCGGACCGCGCCACGCCGCTGCATCTCCTCAAGATCGCGCCGGGCAGTCGAGATCGACGTGCCCAAGTGGGCGACGATGTCATCCAGTGAGACGTATCCACGTTCGGC
>Ga0315287_10008188_pt1 | contig 10541 bp, 7 predicted proteins | sample YL17G11_0_MG_FD_205037 | JGI IMG/M metagenome (GOLD analysis project Ga0315287, IMG submission 205037) | Sediment microbial communities from Yellowstone Lake, YNP, Wyoming, USA - YL17G11_0 | ecosystem: Environmental > Aquatic > Freshwater > Lake > Sediment | place: USA: Wyoming | collected...
CGGCGTCCCGCCGCCGACCAGAGCGGGCCGTGCCGCTGGGATTGCCCGTCACCATGGACGTGGCGCTCCGCATCGTCAGCAACCCTGGGCGAGGCGACCGGGCCATCCCGATCCGGTCGGTCATCGTCACCGCAACGATCGGTGTCACCCTTGTCGTCGGCACCCTGGGCTTTGGGCGAAGCCTCGACCGGCTCCGGGCCGAGCCGCTCCGCTATGGCTGGGACTTCGACGTCGTCACAGGCACCTCCGATGACGGCGACACCTTCGACCGCACCGGGGCGGCGATCGGCTCCGAACCGCGGATCGGCGACTGGACGGCGGTCTCCGCCGGCCGCCTCCTGTCCGGTGGTACCGCCATCGAGACCCTCGGCGTCCAGCCGGTCACCGGTGATGCTCGACCGGTGATCATCAGCGGTCGCTTCCCCACCGCTCGCGACGAGATCGCCCTCGGTCGCCAGACCCTGGGCGAGCTCGGCACCTCGACCGGGGCCACGATCGAGGTGCGACGCGAGGACGGCGAGACCACCCGGGCCGTGGACGTGGTGGGCGTGACCGTCCTGCCCGGTGGCACCCACGACTTCCCGGGCGGCTTGGGGTCGGGCGGCGTGATGACCCTCGAGGGCTTGGCGACACTCGGCGACGCCCCCCGCAACGTCTACTTCCTACGGGCGGCCGAGGGCACCGAGCCGGACGATCTCCGAGCGGCCCTCGACGAGCAGGGTCCAGGCTTCTACGGGCCCGCGCCCGGCGACGAAATCGACAACCTCAAAGGGGCCGCCGACACCATCCCTGCGCTGGTGGCCACCTTGGCCGTCCTCGCCCTCGTGGCCCTGAGCCACGGGTTCTCCGTCGTCGTCCGCCGGCGCCGTCCGGAGCTGGCCATCCTGTCGGCGCTGGGCCTTCGCCCCCGACAGATCCGTGTGCTCGTGGCGTGGCAGGCGGGCGCGATCGCGGCCACGGCGCTGACCGCGGGCCTGGCCCTCGGGCTGGTCGTCACCAAGCTGAGTTGGGGACCGGTGGCCCGCAACCTCGGCGTGGCCGACGACATCGCCGTGCTGCCCGCGGTCGGTGTGCTGGCGCTCGTCGGTGGGTTGGTGGGGCTGACCATGGTGATCGCCTCGTTCGCGGCCGCGTCAGCCATTCGGGCTCGGCCGTCACGGACGCTGCGGGCCGAATAGCGCTCAGCCCGCGACCAGTGCGCCCCCGTCGACCACGAGGGTGTGGCCGGTGATCCAGGAGGACAGGTCGCTGGCCAGGAACAGGGCGGCGCCGGCGATGTCCTCCGGCTCGCCGAGGCGCTTGGTCGGCAGCCGGCGGGCCAGGGCTTCCCCGTGGGTCTCCCAGAGGGCCCGGGCCATGTCGGTCTTCACCAAGCCGGGAGCGATGGCGTTGACCCGCACGCCCGGGCCGAGCTCGGCGGCCAGGGTCTTGGTCAGGTAGATGACCGCGGCCTTGGTCGTGTTGTAGATGCCGATGGACGGCTCCACCGACAGACCGCCGACCGAGGCGATGTTGATGACCGAGCCGCCGTGCTCGGCCATGGAGGCCCGGTGGGCCAGCTGGGTCCACACCAGTGCGCCCCGTAGGTTCACCTGGAAGGTCTTGTCGTAGCGCCCGAGATCTATGTCGATGGCGGGGCCCATGTACGGGTTGGTGGCCGCGTTGTTGACCAGGATGTCGATGCGGCCGAAGCGCTCGACGGTCGCGGCCACACAGGCCTCAGCCTGGTCGGGGTCCCCGGCGTTGGCCGCGAAGGTGGCCACCTCGCCGTCCATGGCCGATGCCGCCTCGTCGAGCGCGTCCTGCTTGCGGGACGAGAGCATGACCTTGGCCCCGGAGGTGGCGAAGGTGGCGGCAATGGCCCGGCCGATGCCCTTGGAGGCCCCGGTGACGAGCGCGACCCGTCCTTCGAGATCGATCTGCATGGCGGCGAACGTAGCCGTCGGCCCGGGTCCCGGACCGGCCCGGGTCGAACGGGTCGGTAGGGTCCGGCGCCGAACGACAAGAGGACAACGTGAGCTACGAGCAACCCGAAGACCGACGGGCACGACGACTGGCCGAGGTCCGGGCCCAGCGGGGATCCGACGAGCGCCTGCGCCAGATCGCCGAGCTCGAGGCGGATGAGGCGAAGCCAAAGGCCCGCTCCCGGTCGACGACGCCGAGCGTCCGCAAGTCGCCCGAGACCAGCGCCACCTTCTTCGGCTATCCGTGGGCTGAGTGGTTCGAAATGCGCGACGCCGGTCGGGCACGGCTGAACGCCTGCGCCGCCGAGAAGGAGCTGACGAGCTATGGCGAGCTCTGGCAGGCGATCGCCGATTCGGTCGGGCGCGAGCTCGGGAGTCCCCACCTGGCCCTCCCGCGACTCCTGAGGGACATCGCCGACGTCGCGATGAAGGCCGGCGACCCCAATCCGATGGCCCTGGCCGTGCCGAGCGCCGGCGACCAGGAGCCGGGCGCCGGGTTCTTCCGCACCGCGGTGGCGCTGCACCAGCTGCCGGCCGTCGACGAGCCGCCCACGGGCGAGGACTGGGTGATGACCGATGCCCAGCGGAGGTTCTGGCGGGCGCAGGTCGACGCCGTGTTCGGCCACTTCGCCGAGGACTGACCCCGGCGGTCCCCCGGCCCGTCGGTACGGTGCGCCGAATGGCCAACCGCCTCGCTGCCGAGCCCAGCCCGTACCTGCGCCAGCACGCCGACAACCCGGTGGATTGGCACCCCTGGGGCGACGAGGCCTTCGCCCGGGCCCGGGAGGAAGACCGGCCCCTGTTGGTGTCGATCGGCTACTCGGCCTGCCACTGGTGCCACGTCATGGCCCACGAGTCCTTCGAGGACGAGGACACGGCCGACCTGATGAACCGGCTGTTCGTCAACGTGAAGGTCGATCGCGAGGAGCGCCCCGACGTCGACGGGGTCTACATGGACGCCGTCCAGGCCATGACCGGCCACGGGGGCTGGCCCCTCACGATCTTCGTGACGCCGGAGGGCAAGCCCTTCTACGGGGGCACCTACTTCCCGAACGAGTCCCGTCACGGCATGCCCTCGTTCCGCGACGTCTGCCGGGCCGTCGACGAGCACTGGCGGGAGCACCGGGACGACGCCACCGCCCAGGCCGAGCGCCTGACCGAGGCCGTGGCCCGCAGCGGTGGCCTCGAGGCCGGTGACATCCCCGGGCCGGAGACCCTCGACGCCGCCTACCGCGCCCTGCGGGCCCAGCACGACGAGGAGTGGGGCGGCTTCGGCCACGCCCCCAAGTTCCCCCAGACCATGAGCCACGAACTGCTCCTGCGGGCCCATGCCCGCCACCACGAGCCGACCCTGCTGGAGGCCGTGGTCACCTCGCTGGACGCCATGGCCTCGGGCGGCATGTACGACCACCTGGGCGGCGGCTTCGCCCGGTACTCGGTCGACGCCTTCTGGATGGTCCCCCACTTCGAGAAGATGCTCTACGACCAGGCCCTCCTCGCTCGCCTCTACCTGCACGCGTGGCTGGTGACCGGTGAGGCCCGCTTCCGCCAGGTCCTGGACGAGATCGTCACCTACGTCCTCCGGGACCTGCACCACGCCGACGGCGGGCTCTACTCGGCAGAGGACGCCGACTCCGAGGGCGAGGAGGGCATCTTCTACATCTGGCGGCCCGAGGCCATCCGGGAGGCGCTGGGTGACGCCGCGGAGGTGGCCATCGAGTGGTATGGCGTCACGCCCCAGGGCAACTTCGAGGGCTCCAACATCCTCCACCGCCCGGTGCGGGGTGACCTGCTCCGGCCCCCCGACGTGGAGGCCGCCCGCGCGGCGCTGTTCGAGGCCCGGGAGCAACGCATCCGCCCCGGCCTGGACGACAAGGTCCTGACCGAGTGGAACGCGCTCATGATCGCCACCCTGGCCGAAGCCGGCGCGGCGGCGGACGAGCCGACCTGGGTCGAGGCCGCGGCGCACTGCGCCGAGTTCCTCCTGAGCGCCCTGCGGGACGTCGAGGGCACCTGGATGCGCTCCTGGCAGGCCGGGGACGGGGACCGCCCCGCCGCGGCCCGCCACCACGCCTACGCCGTCGACCACGCCGCCCTGGTGGACGCCTTCACCCGTTTGGCGGAGGCCACGGGCGAGGCCCGCTGGGTCGCGGAGGCCCGCACCGTGGCCGACACGTTGCTCGAGCGCTTCTGGGACCTCGACAAGGGCGGCCTGTTCACCACGGGCCAGGGCTCCGATGCCCCGATCGTGCGCCAGAAGGACTTCCTGGACAACGCCACCCCTTCGGCCAACAGCCTGGCCGCTGCCGCCCTCCTGCGTCTGGCCGCCCTGACGGGTGAGAACCGCTACCGGGGGTACGCCGAGCGGATCCTCGCCCTCTTCGCCCCCCTGGCCGCCAACGCCCCCACCGCCTTCGCCCACCTCCTGGCGGCGCTCGACCTGCACCACGGTGGCCTCACCGAAGTCGTCGTGGCCGGCGACCGCCCCGACCTGGTTGCCGAGATCCAGCACCGCTTCCTGCCCTCCGCCGTCCTGGCCTGGGGCGAGCGCTACGACAGCCCGCTCTGGGAGGGCCGCGACGACGGTCGGGCCTATGTCTGCCGGGACTACGCCTGCCAACTCCCGGTGACCACGGTCCAGGAGCTCGCGGCGCAACTCGAGTCGCAGGCCTGAGCGAACCGAGGCAACCACCGGGGTGTCGGGACGGGCTCAGGGCCGCCCGGAACCCGCCAGCCCGCGCCCCAGCAGCCCAACTGGCGCCCGATTGGGGCGCCATAGCGCCCCAATCAGGCGCCAGAACCGGTGAGCGCGCCCCCGGCGGCTACCAGCCGCCGCGGTGGATGACCTCGTCCGCCGGGCGGCGGGGGCGGGTCGACGAGCGGCCCGGTTTCGAAGGCAACGGGTGGCCGAGGGCGACGACGCCGACCACGTCCCGGTCCTCCGGGATCCCCAGAGCCGCCCGTACAGCCGCCTCCTGGGCGAACAGGCCGAACAACAACGCCCCCAGCCCGGCGTCGACCGCGCCCAGCAGGAGCGTGTGCAGGGCCATGCCGCCGTCGACCAGCCAGTACGGCACCGTCCAGGCCGCAGCGTCGGTCCCCAGGCCGGTGGCCGCCTTGTCGGCCTCGGCGTAGCGGTCCAGGTAGCGCCGGCGGTCGGCCAGCACCAGCGCGAGGACCGGCGCGACCAGGAGACCGGGCCAGGCGAATCCGTCCCGCCGCTCGGGAGGCAGGGCCACGTCCCAGTAGCGGGCCGTCTCCTCGGGCCCGGCCAGCACGACCAGCTCGGTGCCCTGGCTGTTGCCCGCGGACGGCGCCCGAAGGGCGTCGCTCAGGAGTCGGTCGAGGACGGCCGATTCGATCGGGTCGGGTGAGAACGCCCGCACCATGCGCCGGCGATCGAGGACCTCCCGGTACTCCACCGGGCGGGGGGCCTACCTGCCGAGCTTCTCGAGGTTCTCGGCCAGCGCCCATCCCGAGATCACGATCGAGTCGCCCCGCTTGTGATCGAGCGGGCTGAGGAACTCGGCGAAGGCCGGGTCGATCTTCTCGGGCTTGAGCGTCTCGTGGTCGAGCACGGCTGGGAAGGACCTGTCGCCCTTGGCCAGGAACGAGCGCTCGTCGTAGCGGCCGGTCTCCACACCGAATCGCTTGGCCAGGCGGACGCCCCAGGCCCGCTCCTCACCCGACGCCCGGTGGTCGGGCCGCGGGATGATGTCGCTGAGGTTGCGCAGGGCGTCGAAGCCCGACACGTGGTTGATGCGCATGCCGACCAGCACGTCCTCGTCGGGGAAGGCCATGAGGGCCCGGCGCATCTGGTCGGCCACGATCGCCCGCAGCACGGCGTCGCGCTTGCTGGTCCGCTTGATGGAGGCGAGGCCGATGAGCACGCTCGGCGTGCCCCCGATGCGCTCCAGGGTGCAGAACGAGAAGCCCTTCAGGGGGTTGCCGTCGCGGGCCAGGCTGACCAGGACCCAGGCCTCGGCGGCCTTCGAAAGGAAGCCGATCTCGTACCCCGAGGGACCGTCCGCGCAGAGGTCAGCCATCTCGGCCAGCTCGGCGTCACCCAAGGATGTGCAGTCCTTCGTGTCGACCTGGATACCCATGGCTGCGGAAGAACCCCCAGAAACGGTCGGATCGGACCCCTCTAGTCCAGCGCCCGCAGCCCGATCGCGCAACTCGACAGCCGGGACTTCTTCGGAATTCTGCCTCAGCCGGCCTCAGATCTTGACCGCGTTGGACCCCAGGAGGACGCGCAACTCGGCCACCAGGCCGTTGCTGGCGTCCACCCAGAGGTCGTCGGCGAGGCGCACCCGCTGGCGCTCGCTCAGCTGCAGGACGACCTCGGATTCGCCCGGATGGTCGGCCAGGACGCCCTTCAACCGGCGCAGGAGGTCGTCGTTGACCGCCGAGCGGGTGAGGTCGATGGTGACCGACGGCGACTCGGCCACGGGCTCGAAGCGCTCGAGCTCCATCGCCATCACCCGCGCCGTGTCCTCCTTGCGGTCGACCCGGCCCCGGACGATCACGATGGCGTCGTCCTCCAGCTTGTGGCCGTGCTCGGTCATCGTCTTGGGGAAGACCATGACCTCGATGGCGCCCCGGAGGTCCTCCAGCGCGAACACGGCCATCAGGTCGCCCCGCTTGGTCCACTTGCGTTGGAGGTTGGTCACGACCCCACCGATCGAGCAGACCATCTCCTCCTCACCGCCCAGGATCTCGTCCACCGTGCCGTCGGTGCGCCGGCGCAGGGCGGACTCGACGCCCATCAGAGGGTGGTCACTGATGTAGAGGCCGAGCATCTCCTTCTCGAACGCCAGCTTCACCTTCTTGTCGAGCTCGCCGTCCTCGATGCGGGGGCGGTCGTCGAACACGGGGCCGTCGCCGACCGAGTCGAAGAGGCTCATGGCCCCCATGTCGTGCTGCTTGCGCTTGGCCACGGTCAGGTCGATGATCCGCTCGTAGGCGGCCAGCAGGCCTTTGCGGGTGTGGCCCAGCAGGTCGAAGGCGCCGGACTTGATCAGGGCCTCCACCGTCCGCTTGTTGAGGGCCGCGGTGTCGACGCGCTCGCAGAAGTCGTAGAAGTCGCCGAAGGGCCCGCCGGCCTCCCGCTCGGCCAGGATCAGGTCGGTCACCCCCTCGCCCACGTTGCGCACCGCCGAGAGGCCGAACGGGATGGACCCCAGGGTCCCGGCCTCGGCCCCCTCGGCCTCCTCGGGCGGCGGGGGCACGGCGGTGAACTTGGACACCGACAGGTTGATGTCCGGCACCCGGACCTCGATGCCCATCGTGCGGCACTCGGCCAGGTAGACGGCCGCCTTGTCCTGGCTGTCCTTGACCGAGGTCAGCAGGGCGGCCAGGTACTCGACCGGGTAGTGGGCCTTGAGCCAAGCGGTCTGGTACGCGATGAGGCCGTAGCCGTAGGCGTGGCTCTTGTTGAAGGCGTAGTCGGCGAAGGGCTCGATGACGTCGAAGAGCTTCTCGCCCAGGGGCCGGCCGTAGCCGGTGGCCTCACAGCCGTCGACGAACTTGGCCCGCTCGGCCCGGATCATCTCCCGGATCTTCTTGCCGCAGGCCTTGCGCAGGTTGTCGGCCTCGGCCAGGGAGTAGCCCGCCACCTTCTGGGCCACCCGCATGACCGACTCCTGGTAGATCATCAGCCCGTAGGTGTCGCCCAGGGTCTCCTCGAGGTCGGGGTGGGCGTACTCGACGGGTTTGCGCCCGTTCTTGCGGTCGGCGTAGTCGTTGTGCATGTTCGCCCCCATGGGCCCGGGGCGGTAGAGGGCGACGAGGGCGGCGATGTCGTCGAAGCTCGTGGGGGCCAATGAGCGCATGAGGGCCCGCATGGGCCCACCCTCCAACTGGAACACCCCGATGGACTCGCCCCGGCGGAGCATGGCCAGCGTGAGCTCGTCGTCGAGAGGGACGGTGTCGATGCCGACGTCCTCGCCGCGGACGTCGCGGATCAGCTCCAGGGCGTCCTCGATGACGTCGAGGTTGCGCAGGCCCAGGAAGTCCATCTTCAGCAGGCCCAGCGACTCGATCCCGTTCATCTCGTACTGGGTGACGATCGGGGCGTCCTCGGGGTCCTGGCCCGACTCGGGCTTGCGCTGGACCGGGGCGTACTCGGTGACGGGCTGGTCGGTGATGACCACCGCCGCGGCGTGGATGCTGTCCTGGCGGCGCAGGTTCTCGAGGCCGGTGGCCACGTCGATGACGGCGCGGGCATCGCTGTCGGCCTCGTAGATGGCCCGGAGCTCGCCGGCCATCTTGTAGCCGTCCTCGAACTTCTCGGTCTTCTCCAGGCAGGCGTGCAGCGGCGTGTCCCGGCCCATGATCAGCGGGGGCATGAGCTTGGCCACCTTGTCGCCCACGGCGTACGGGTAGCCCAGCACCCGGGCGGCGTCTCGGACCGCGGCCCGGGCCTTGATGGTGGAGAAGGTGACGATCTGGGCCACCCGGTCACGCCCGTAGCGCTCGGCGGCGTAGCGGATCATCTCGTCCCGGTAGCGGGAGTCGAAGTCCATGTCGATGTCCGGCATCGAGACACGGGACGGGTTCAGGAAGCGCTCGAACAGGAGGTCGTACTTGATGGGATCGAGGTCGGTGATGCGCAGGCAGTAGGCCACGCAGCAGCCCGCGGCGCTCCCCCGGCCGGGACCGACCCGGATGTTGCTGTCCCGAGCGTGCCTGATCAGGTCCCAGACGATGAGGAAGTAGGACGAGAAGCCCATGTCCTCGATGACCTGGAGCTCGAAGGCGACGCGCTCGAGGACGGCGTCGGGCAACTGCGGGCCCCAGCGGGCCTTGGCCCCCTCGAGGGTCAGGTGCTTCAGATAGGCGGCGTCCTCGGTGAAGGCCCCGGGCAGCGGGAAGCGGGGCAGGAGCGGCTTGCCGAACTCGATCTCGACGTGGCAGCGCTCAGCGATGAGCAGCGTGTTGTCACAGGCCCCGGGGTAGTCCGCCTCGGGGAACAGACGGCGCATCTCATCCGCGCTCTTGAGGTAGTGCTCCTCGCCGTCGAACTTGAAACGGGTCGGGTCGCTCATCATCGAGTTGGTCTGGACGCAGAGCAGGGCGTCGTGGGCCTTGGCGTCCTCGCGGGCTACGTAGTGACTGTCGTTGGTGGCCAGGAGCGGGGCGCCGAGCTTCCGGGAGATCTCCAGCAGGCCGGGCATGGTCTGGGCCTGCTTGTCGATCCCGTGGTCCTGGATCTCGATGAAGAGGTTGTCCTTGCCGAAGATGTCCTGCAGGCGACCGGCGCGGGTCAGCGCCTCGGCCTCGTCGCCCATCATCAACGCCTGGAGGACGTGGCCACCGAGGCAGGCGGTGGTGGCGATCAGGCCCTCGCTGTGCTGGTCGAGGAGCTCCCAGTCGATCCGGGGCTTGTAGAAGTAGCCCTCGAGGAAGGCCCGGCTGGCCAGCTGGATCATGTTCCGGTAGCCGGTGCGGTCCTGGGCCAGGAGCGTCAGGTGGTAGTAGAGCTTCCGGCCGCCCTCGGTGTCCCCTCCGGAGTCGTCCAGGCGGCCCCGCCGGGCGGGGCGCTCGGCCCGGCTCTCGTGGGCCATGTAGGCCTCGGTGCCGATGATCGGCGTGATCCCGGCGTCGCGACAGGCCTTGTAGAAGTCCAGGACGCCGTACATGTTGCCGTGATCGGTGATGGCCAGCGCGGGCTGGCCGTCGGCCACGGCCGCGTCCACGGCGTCGCCCACACGCGCGGCACCGTCGAGCATCGAGAACTCGGTGTGGTTGTGGAGGTGGACGAAGGACATTCCGGTTGCCAGCAAATCGAGTGTTTCCCCAGGCGGCCCACAGGCCGTTTCCACAGCCTGTGGAAGAAATCACACCCGTGTGATTCCCCGGGCGACCGTAACCCGCCTGCCGTCGGCGGGCAAGAAAGGCCTAGAGGTAGGTACCGCCGCCCGGAGCGGGCTCGCCCGGTCCCCCGCCCTGACCGCCGGCGGGCAGCTGCCGACGCATGTCCTCGAGCTGGTTCCGGGCCGCCATCTGCTGGGCGAACAGCGTGGCCTGGATGCCGTGGAACAGGCCCTCCAGCCAACCCACGAGCTGGGCCTGGGCGATACGCAGTTCCGCGTCGGTGGGCGTGCCGTCGCCGAAGGGCAGGACCAGGCGGTCCAGCTCCTCGCGCAGGTCAGGGGACACGGCGGCGGCGATCTCGGTGATGGACGTCTCGTAGATCTCCCGCAGGCGGTCCCGGCTGGGGCCGTCGAGCTGGGTCTGACGGACCTCGTCGAGGAGCTGGCGGATCATGGTGCCGACCCGCATGACCTTGGCCGGCTCGGCCACGTTGTTGTGCTCCTCCTCGGCTTCCGCTTCCTCGTCCACCGTGGAGGTGACCAGCTCCGGCTCGACGGTCTCGGGAGGATTCGGCGTTCCGGTGGGGGCGTCGGTCATGCTCGGCTCTCTGCGCGGTCGGCGGGTCGATGAACGTTAGGCCCGGGTGGCCAGCAACGGCACCCGCATCTCGGCCGAGGTGAGTGAGCCGTGCCGCCCGATGAGGTGGTACGGCCCCGAGTCGTCGGGGTCGTCGAAGGCGACGGGCTCACGGGCCACGAG
>Ga0315287_10008191_pt1 | contig 10539 bp, 8 predicted proteins | sample YL17G11_0_MG_FD_205037 | JGI IMG/M metagenome (GOLD analysis project Ga0315287, IMG submission 205037) | Sediment microbial communities from Yellowstone Lake, YNP, Wyoming, USA - YL17G11_0 | ecosystem: Environmental > Aquatic > Freshwater > Lake > Sediment | place: USA: Wyoming | collected...
TCAAGTGGGTGTCCGCACAATCCCTTTAATGACCCGTACTCATCCAAGATTTCCTGAGCAATTTGCACAGCGCTTCTACCCGAAGTCCCTGTTGATATCAGAATAGCCAAGAGTTCCGCCTCCGACAAGTCCTGAGCCCCCTTTTCCCGCAGTTTTCCCCCAGGATGTTTCCACTTCCCCAAGTCCGCTCCCCGTTCCTCGCCTGTCTCTCTTAACCTGTCCGCCATTTCGCAATTCCCTAAAAAAGTATCCCGGACAGCACACAAACACGTAAAAACGCATTTTACCCCACCCCCCTCCGCCAGTCAAGCCAAAAAAAACGTTACCCCGGCTGCCCAAAGGCGTTTCAGCACAAAATGATGGCTTCATAATGTGAATTTCTTCCTTTTCCTCTGCTGCCTCCTTCGTCCCTCGTCCCTCGTCCCTCGTTGCACTCCACTCACTAATTAACCTCTCCCCAACCATCTTCGTGCCTTCGTGGTAAATCAAAATGCAGTGTTAATCTGCGCAATCTGTGGTTCAATTTCTTTTCATCTTTATCTCTGCGGTCTTGGCGTTCTCTGCGGTAAATATTTTTTCATTTTTCGGATTTTCTCACTTGATTTTTCGACCCCTTTTTTTGGCCTGGAAATGAGGGTGCTCAAAAAGTACCCAAAAACCACCAATTTCCGCCAATTTCCACTCAGTTTTTGTCCAAAAGTCACCAAAATGCGCGCAAAATCGTCAATATTCGTAAATCGCTATGTCACCACCTTAACCTCTTGTCCCAAAAGCACTTAACCCCATTTTTTAGCGAAAGTCCTATTTCACCACGTGTCCACTCTCTACCCCAAGAATCCGCCTTTTTCGCTCAAAAACGAAGGTTCACCCCCGATAATCGAACTTTTCACCCCCCGCCACACCCCACAATCCGCGTTTTTCGCTCAAAAATCACTGTCTCTCCCGCATATCCAGCGCAATTCAGCCGACCCAAAAACTCCGCGCACCCACCCCAAAATCCCCCGCAAATCCCCGCCCGGCCCGACTCTTGCCTTAGCCCATACAACGTCTCTGCGCACCCAGACTAACACATATCCTCGGACCTATAAGCAATATCCTGTCCTGTCGGCCCTCTGGAAACTTGCTGCCGATACCTGTCAGTTTGGCGTATCACCCTTCTTCTCAGTGCCATTTCTGGCATTCTGCCCCGCCATCAGCGCCGCCCGGCCCCCTCCAAATCCCAATTTTTCAGTCCCATAACGGCTTATAGTAACACAACTTACGATGCTCCAGGCAGAATCGCCCCCGCCCCGTCTGGCTGCCTGGTACATCCTTTGCTCGTTGTTTTCTGAATTGTGCCCCTGCACGAATTGGGCAGGGGGAATGAACCGTATGCAAGGCAGGTGAAATGCAGACTATTTAAGGAGGCAAGCAATTATGGCAGTCAAACAATTGGCATTTGAAGCTGACGCACGGGCCAGCCTGCTGGCAGGTGTCGAAAAGCTCGCCGCAGCCGTAAAACTCACCCTTGGCCCGCGCGGCCGAAACGCAATCCTCGACAAAAGCTGGGGCGGCCCGACTGTTACCAAGGATGGCGTTACGGTGGCCGAGGAGGTCGATCTTCTCGACAAAAACGAGAATCTCGGCGCTAAACTGGTCAGAGAGGCCGCCAGTAAGACCTCGAAGATCGCCGGGGACGGGACGACCACCGCCACGGTGCTTACAGAAGCGCTATTCAAGGAGGCCTACAAGAATCTCGCCGCCGGCGCCGATGCGATGGCCCTCAACCGCGGTATGCAGCAGGCTGCAAAGGCCGTAGTTGACTGGCTGGCGAGTCTGGCAAAGCCCGTAGATATCACCAAGGCCACGGACATTGTCAATATCGCCTCGGTCTCCGCCAATAACGACGAGGAGATAGGCAAGATTATGTCCGAGGCGTTTCAGCGCGTCGGCAAGGACGGCGTTATCACCGTCGAGGAGGGCAAGAGCTTCGATACAACCGTCGAGTTCGTCGAGGGCATGCAGTTCGACCGAGGGTACCTTTCGCCCCATTTCGCAACCGACCCGGACAATATGACGTGCGTTCTGAACAAGCCCTTTGTGCTCGTTTACGAGGAAAAGATCAGCAACGTGGCCAAGCTCATCCCGCTGCTCGAAAAGGTCGCAAAGGCCAGGAGGTCTTTGCTGATTATCGCAGAAGACGTCGATAGCGAGCCGCTGGCGACGCTTGTAGTGAACAAGCTCAAGGGCGTTCTCCAGGTTGCGGCGGTCAAGGCGCCCGGGTACGGCGACCGCAGAAAGGCTATGCTGCAGGATATCGCCGTGCTGACCGGGGCCGAGCCGATCTTCAAAGACCTCGGGATCGAGATGGAGAACATCGGCATCAAGCAGCTCGGACAGGCCAAGAAGGTAACTATCGACAATGACAATACAATCATCGTCGAGGGGGCCGGAAGCCAGGAAGCCATCAACGGGCGAATCGGCCAGATAAAGGACGAAATCGACGTCATCACCAGCGATTACGACCGTGAGAAATTGCAGGAGCGACTTGCAAAGCTGACCGGCGGCGTGGCTCAAATCAACGTCGGCGCGGCAACCGAGCCGGAAATGAAGGAGAGAAAGGCCCGCATCGAAGACGCACTGCACGCCACCAGGGCCGCAATCGAAGAAGGCATCGTGCCCGGCGGAGGCGTCGCCTTGATCCGCTGCATCGAGGCGGTCGGGAAGCTGAAACTCGAGGGCGATGAGAAAACCGGTGCGGATATCCTTGTCAAGGCGCTTCGCATGCCCTGCTACTACATCGCCTACAACGCGGGGGCAACTGCAAACCTCGTGGTGAACAAAGTAACAGAAGGCAAGGGCGGCTTCGGCTATAACGCCAATACCGACACGTACGAGGACCTGTTTAAGGCGGGCGTGATTGACCCGGCAAAAGTGACGAGGATCGCCCTGCAGAATGCCGTGAGCATAGCGGGTCTGCTGCTGACCACGGACTGCTTAGTCACCGAGAAGCCCAGGGAAAAAGGCAATATGCCTGGGGGCGGCCAGGGCGGAATGGATCCGGGGATGGGCGGCATGGGCGATATGGACATGTAACAGACGGGCGCGCAGGACGCCGGCGCCGCGCATCGCCACGTCTGGGGTTCATGCGCCAAACAGCCGTAGGGGGGGCAAAGCCCCACCCTACTATCGGGCAGGACAATATATGTATAAGGGAAGAATACTGTTGCGTGCCTATTTGGGCCTGCGGACATACGCGATTCTAATTGCATTTGCGGCGGTTCTAATGTGCATCTTGTTGTCGCTGGGCTGCAGAAGCACAAATGCCGAATCAGCCGGAGCGGTGCGCCGGGAGTCAAAAGCAGAGATGACCAGGGACGAACGAATGGCCTGGTGGCGCGATGCGCGATTTGGGATGTTCATTCACTGGGGCCTGTACGCCGTGCCGGCGGGCGAGTGGAAGGGCAAGAAGATCGACGGCATCGGCGAGTGGATTATGAACAGCGCGCATATCCCGGTCGAGGAGTACGAGCGGCTCGCCGGGCAGTTCAATCCCGTCAAATTCAACGCGGACGAATGGGCGAGCATCGCAAAGAACGCAGGGATGAAGTATATCGTCATCACATCCAAGCATCACGACGGCTTCTGCCTGTGGGACTCGAAGGTCTCCGAATACGACATTATGGACGCATCGCCGTTCAAACGCGACATACTAAAGGAGCTTTCGGCGGCGTGCAGAAAACAGGGCATCCGCCTTTGCTTCTATCACTCGATAATGGACTGGCACCACCCCGACGCCCAGGCGCCCTTCTATCCGAACTACAACGACGGCGGCAAATCGAATCCGAACTTCGGGCGATACGCCGAAACGTATATGAAGCCGCAGCTCAAGGAGCTGATAACGAATTACGGGCCTCTTGGCGTGCTTTGGTTCGACGGCGAGTGGATAAAGGACTGGACCGAGCCGCAGGGCAAGGCGCTTTATGAGTATGTGCGAGCCTTGCAGCCGGACATTATCATCAACAATCGCGTGGGCAAGGGCCGCACAGGAATGGAGGGCCTGAACAAGGGCGACCAGGAATACGCCGGCGACTTCGGCACGCCGGAGCAGCAGATACCTGCGAAGGGTCTGCCGGGCGTGGACTGGGAAACCTGCATGACGATGAACGACACCTGGGGCTATAGATCCGACGACAACAACTGGAAATCGCCGGATGACCTGATCCGCAAACTGGCGGACATCGCGAGCAAGGGCGGCAACTTCCTGCTGAACGTCGGCCCGACGGCTGAGGGTCTGATTCCTGCGCCGAGCGTTGAACGCCTGGCGGCAATCGGCGCGTGGATGAAGGTGAACAGTGAGAGCATTTATGGCACAACGGCCAGTCCCCTTGGCCAAGTCCCGTGGGGAAGGTGCACGGCCAGGGGCGAGAAGCTGTATCTACACGTATTCGACTGGCCAAAGGATGGAAAGCTCGAAGTCCAGGGGCTGCGAAACAAGGTGAAGAAGGCTTATTTGCTGGCGGACGACAAACGCGGGGCGTTAGCCGTCAGCCGGAAGGATGAGGACAACCTTGTTGTCGCTGTGGCGAGCGGGGCTGTCGATCCGGTCAATACAGTTGTGGTGCTTGAAATCGTGGGCAAGCCGGAGGTTGCGATTCGCTCTGCAAGCACGGCCAAAGACGGGTCGGTGGAGCTCAAGGCGGTGGATGCAACCGTTCACGGTGAAACGGCGAAATATGAGTCCGGAAACGGCAAGGACAACATCGGCTTCTGGACGGACCCGCAGGATTACGTAAGCTGGGATTTTACGATTGGCAAGGCGGGGACGTTTGACGTGGAGATCACGCTGGCGTGCGACCAGGGTACGGGCGGCAGCGAATACGCGGTGTCGGTGGGCGGTCAGGAGCTTGTGGGGAAGGTCAAAGAGACAGGAAGCTGGACGGATTTCGTCACCGAGAAACTTGGCTCAGTGCAATTGCGGGAGGCCGGCAAACATACCCTGACGGTCAAGCCAAAGACAAAGCCGGGCCTTGCGGTGATGAATCTCAAGTCGATAAGACTTGTCCCGACAAAACAATAATGAACCATATCGCTGGTTCGGAATGTGTTTATGAAATCGAAGGTCAAGAAAACGTCTATCAGGAAAGATAATAAGGAGCGAGCTATGAAACTTGTACCCCTTGATGACAGAATTGTGATAAAGCAATCGGAAGCCGAGGAGAAGACGTCCGGCGGGATTATCCTGCCGGATACCGCAAAGGAGAAGCCGCAGATCGGCAAGGTTGTCGCAGTCGGTCCGGGCAAGCTGCTCGATGACGGCAAGCGAGGCAAGATGTCGGTAAAGAAGAACGACCAGGTGATCTACGCCAAGTATATCGGCAGCGACGTCGAAATCGACAACGAGAAATACGTGATTTTGCGGGAAAGCGACGTACTGGGAATTGTGGAGAAATAGGGTCTGCCACAAAGCCCGCAAGGGCTCCACGGGAGACACGAAGGCACGAAGGAAAATACGAAAAGATTTAAGTTGCATAATACGAGGTGATAAGAAATGGCAAAGCAATTGATGTTTGACGATACAGCCAGAGCGCAGCTCAAAGAGGGCCTGTCGCAGTTGGCGCGGGCGGTCAAAGCAACTCTCGGCCCGACGGGCAGGAACGTTATTCTGCAGAAGAGCTGGGGCTCTCCGAAGGTTACTAAGGACGGCGTCTCGGTGAGCAAGGAGATTGAGCTTCCCGATCCGTTCAAGAATATGGGCGCAAAAATGGTCAACCAGGCGGCGAGCAAGACGTCGGACGTTGTGGGCGACGGGACGACTACGGCGACGGTGCTTGCAGAGGCGATTTATGCGGAGGGGCTAAGGCATGTAACGGCCGGCGTCAATCCGATGGCCATTCAGCGGGGGATCAGCAAGGCCGCCCAGGCTGCCGCAGAATTCATCAAGTCGGCAAGCGTGCCCGTTAAGGGTCACGACGACATTGCGAAGGTGGCCACCATCAGCGCAAACAACGACCCTAAGGTGGGCCAGATTCTGGCCGACGCGTTCGACAAGGTCGGCACAGAGGGCGTCATCGAGATCGAAGAAGGCAAGGGGATGGAGAACGAGCTGAACCACGTCGAGGGTATGCAGTTCGAGAAGGGTTACATATCGCCCTACTTCATGACCGACCCCAATACGCTCGAATCCGTTCTTGAAGACGTCTATATCCTCCTGCACGAGAAGAAAATATCCAACGTCCGCGAGATTATTCCGCTCCTCGAAAAGATCGCACAGGTCGGCAGACCGCTGTTGATTGTGGCCGAAGACGTCGAGGGCGAGGCGCTTGCGGCGCTGGTAATCAACCGGCTGCAGGGCGTGCTGAAGGCCTGCGCCGTCAAGGCGCCCGGCTTCGGCGACCGCCGCAAGGCGATGCTTGGCGACCTGGGGATCGCGACCGGCGGACAGGTGATAACCGAAGACCTGGGTCTGAAGCTCGAGAGCATTGAGCTTTCTCAATTGGGCCAGGCCAAGAAGATCGTCGTCGATAAGGATAAGACGACGATAATCGAAGGGGCGGGCGCAAAGAAAGACGTCGCGGCTCGCTGTGAACAAATCCGCGCCCAAATCGAGAAGACCACGAGCGACTACGACCGTGAAAAGCTGCAGGAGCGCCTGGCCAAAATGACGGGCGGCGTTGCAGTCATCAAGGCGGGTGCCGCAACGGAAACAGAAATGAAGGAGCGCAAGGACCTGCTGGACGATGCCCTTCACGCCACCAGAGCGGCGGCTGAAGAAGGCGTTGTTCCAGGCGGCGGAGTCATTTTCCTGCGCGCCATAGCCGAGGTTGAAAAGGCCAGGGCAAAGGCCAGGGGCGACGACAAGGTCGGCTTCGACATAGTAGCGCGAGCGCTCAAGGCGCCGACGATGCAAATCGCAGACAACTCCGGCGAGGCGGGCGATGTGATCGTCGCCGAGCTTCTTGAAAAGCTGGCGAAAAACAAGAATATCGGCTACGATGCCAATACTGGCCAGTTCGTCGATATGCTCAAGGCCGGCATTATCGACCCGGCCAAGGTTGCCAGGACCGCGCTGGAAATGGCCGCTTCCATCGCCGGGCTGATGCTGACGACGAACGTGCTGATAACGGAGTTGAAGGACAAAGACGAAGAGCCGATACCTGGATCCGTAAGGTAAGTACGTCGTGCATATCGTGCATTGCACAGAAGGCAAAAACACGAAGCACGAAACTCGAAATCCGAAACAAATTCAAATTACCAAAACTCAAATGACTTAGGCAATTAGGTTTTGAATATCTGAGATTTGGATTTCAGTGTTGTTTCGAGTTTCGATATTCGAATTTCGGATTTTCCAGTACGATGGCTAAACGGGACTACTATGAAGTTCTGGGCGTAGGGAAGGACGCCTCGGCTGATGAAATCAAGCGCGCATACAGGCGTATGGCGATGAAGTATCACCCGGACAAGAACCCGGATGATAAACAGGCCGAGGCGAAGTTCAAGGAGTGCGCCGAGGCATACGAGGTTCTCAGCGACACCGAGAAGCGCAAGCGTTACGACCAGCTCGGGCACGAGGGTCTTCGCGGCGCCGGCATGCACGACTTCTCACGGATGAACGTGGAAGATATCTTCAGCATGTTCGGGCTGGACGACTTCTTCGGCGGGATATTCGGCGGAGGTCGAGGGGGCAGGTCGGGCCACCGGGCCGGCCCGTCGCGCGGTTACGACCTTGAAACGACGGTTGAGCTTACCCTCAATGACGTTGCCGCGGGCGCCGAAAAGACAATCGAGTTCACGCGCCAGGACCTGTGCCCGGAGTGCGGCGGCGGCGGCTCGGCCAAAGGGACAAAGCCCGGGCGCTGCCCAACGTGTGGCGGCAGCGGGCAGGTGGCAAGAGGCGGCGGCTTCTTCCAGATGGTCTCAGCGTGCCAGCAGTGCCGGGGCAGCGGCCAGATCATTACGGATCCGTGCAAGAAGTGCAGGGGCGCGGGACATGTGCCCAAGAAGAGGACGGTCAACATCAAGATTCCGCCGGGCGTCCACGAGGGTCAGGGCGTCAGGGTCGGCGGCGAGGGTGAGCCGGGGCGAGGCGGTGGGCCGAGAGGCGATTTGTACTGCTACGTCAAAGTCAAACCGCACGAATTCCTGGAGCGCGACGGAAACAACCTGATTGCAGTCGTCCCCATCAGCTTCACCCAGGCGGCGTTGGGCGCGACTATAGACGTGCCGAGCCTTAACGGCACGCAAAAGTTGAAGGTCCCGCCGGGCACGCAATACGGAAGCGTCTTTCGGATAAAGGGCCAGGGCCTGCCGAGCATGCGAAGCGGCCGAGCAGGCGACCAGCTTGTCCAAATCCTCGTCGAGACTCCTACAAGGCTCAACGCAGCACAGGAAGAGCTGCTAAGGGAGTTCGCCAAGACCGAGGACAAGCACGTTTCTCCAAAGGCAACGACATTCTTCGAAAAACTGAAAAAGCATTTCGGTAACATGTGATGACACCAGGCAGAAAAGAGCATAAAGAATCCAAAGCCAAAGAGGCGGAAATACAAGAGCTGCGAGAGAAGATGGCCAACCTGGAGAAAGAGAAGGACGAGCTTCTCGGAAAGCTGCAGCGGGTAAGCGCCGACTATGCGAACTTCCAGAAGCGCGTCCCCAGGCAGATTGCCGACAGCCTCGGGTACGAGAAGGAAAGAATATTCAGGTCGCTTCTGCCGGCGCTGGACAACTTCGAGCGTACGCTGCAAAACGCGCGCTCGGCAGAGAGCGTCGATACGCTCGTCGAGGGTATCCGTATCATTTACGACCAGATGCTCGATATTCTAAAATCGCACGAGGTCGCGCCAACAAATTCGCTGGGAGAGATTTTCGATCCGTCGCGGCACGAGGCAGTGATGCAGAAGAGTGAGCCGGAACAGCAGGAGAACGTTGTGCTTGAAGAGCTTCAAAAAGGCTATACGCTGAATGGGCGGGTAATCAGGCCGAGCAAGGTGATTATCAATATGCCGATCACGAGAGAGGCTCCGCAGCAGGAGCCGGGCGCGCCACAAGAGCAAAAGGACAATGAATTCGAGACGACCGACACGGAGTAATTGCTATGCCGACTTATGAATATGTTTGTGAAGGCTGCGGATATGAATTCGAGCGGTTCGAGAGTATGACGGCCAAGCCGCTGCGAAGCTGTCCCAAGTGCGGCAAGAAAAAGGTCAAACGGCTCATCGGCACCGGGGCGGGGATAATCTTCAAAGGTTCAGGGTTCTATCAGACCGATTACAGAAGCGAGAGCTACAAAAAGGGGGCGCAAAGCGAGACCGCCGGGACGGCTGAGGCCAAGAAAGGCAGCGACAAGGACGCCCCTAAAAAAGATTCAAAAGCCGAAGGCAAGGAGTCAAAGCCGGAGGCAAAGGCCGAACCCACCACGAAGGACAAGAAAAAAACGGCGTAGTCAGGCAGCCAGGCTTTTGAGCTTTACAACGGAGCCGACGAGCTCGACTATGAACCCAACCAGGCAGAATACCAATCCGACGCCGAGGTGACCTCCCACCCGCACCAAGACACTTATGACCAGAACGCCTCCCACAAGAGTCAGGAAAACCTGCAGCATCGAGATCTTGTAGAGCAGCTCTTTCGGCGTGACGAAAATGGGTATGGCCGAGACTACCGCAATAACCAGTACGGCCCAGCCGATGGCGCCGACGTGGTAGCCGGCCTGGTAGGCCGAGCTGCCGCTGAATGTTCCGGACACGCCCAGCCCGGGCAAAGTGATATACGCCCACGGCAGAAAAAAGCCCAAGATAACGAGGGCCACGCCGCAGAGCATCGCAAAATCGAGCCGTGAAAATGCGCCCTGGCCGCGAAGCGCGTTTGACCGGCCCATTGCATCGAGCAGCTCGGCGCCTTCTTCCGTTTTGATCTTTCCGTCCTCGACCATTTTGAGGATTCTGCTTCTCTCGGCGGTATTCACTGTTGCGCTGTCGCTCGTCACGAGCAGCCAACGAAAGAACTGAACAAGCAGGATGATGGCACAGACGGGCAGAAGGAACAGCCAAGCTACCTTAACCCCATGGCCCGCCAACATTCTAATCCCCAGAAGGGATGGTATGGTCGTCACGATCACAGAAGCTGCAATTGCTGTCAGCCACGATGCTTTGGCTGAGAATCCCAACAGCAGCAGTACAGCAGTGAAGCAGACCAGTGGGATGAGGATGGCAAACAGAATCATTAACATGGTGGGGGGTTGTGCCATTGTATTCTCCTTATTTGCGGGTTTTAAGAATGAATGTTGCTTCTTTTACGCTCATCTCGCCCTTTTCGATGGAGTCGAGGATTTCTTTTCTGGTGAGCGGCTTTTCCGGGCCGGTGGAGCTTAGGGCCTTGTTTATGCTGTCGAGCATCTTGTTGATTGTCGGGTAAGAGATGCCAAGCTCCTTTTCGACCTGGGAGATATTGCCGCGGTGCCGCAGAAAGACGGTGATGAACTTTTGATACTCGATGGGCAGAACGCCCAGGCCCGCCGTCGCAAACGAGCCTTTGATCTCGCTGCCGCAGGCGGTGCACTTTATCTGC
>Ga0315287_10008192_pt1 | contig 10539 bp, 9 predicted proteins | sample YL17G11_0_MG_FD_205037 | JGI IMG/M metagenome (GOLD analysis project Ga0315287, IMG submission 205037) | Sediment microbial communities from Yellowstone Lake, YNP, Wyoming, USA - YL17G11_0 | ecosystem: Environmental > Aquatic > Freshwater > Lake > Sediment | place: USA: Wyoming | collected...
GGATGACACGGCGGCCGAGCACGGCCGTCTGGATTACATGTTCAACAACGCCGGGGTCGCAGTCATGGGCGAGGCCAGGTATTTTGAATACGACGACTGGAAACGGGTGATTGACATCAACCTCTACGGCGTGGTCAACGGAGTCGCCGCGGCCTATCCCCTGATGGTCAAACAGGGCTTCGGGCACATCGTCAACACAGCGTCCCTGGCCGGGATCATCCCCACCCCGGTGGAGGCGTCCTATGTTGCGAGCAAATACGCGGTGGTCGGGCTTTCCAACTCGCTCCGCATAGAGGGGGAGGCGCTGGGGGTTAAGGTGAGCGTGGTCTGCCCGGGCCTGATCGACACCCCGATCCAGGACACGGCCAAGCTGATCAGGGTGAACAAGCAAAAGCTCATGGCCATTGCCCCCAAGTCCATGCCCGCGGACGAGTGCGCTCGGGAAGTCCTGGCCGGGGTTGAGAAAAACAAGGCGCTCATCCTGATCACGGGCCTGACCAAGATTTCCTGGATTTTGCAGAGGCTCAGCCCGGGCTTGATCAGATGGTTCTGGAAGAGTAACCTGAAAAAATTCCGGGAACTATATTGATGAACGGGCGAATAATAAATAATGACGAGGTAAAGCAATATGGCTGAAGAAACCGTGATTGCGGGCGAACGGGAATCAAAGGTCCAGCCGCCCGCGTCGGGAGCTGAATTCAACGCCATCGAAGATGTCATCTACCGGCGCAGGAGCGTGAGGTTTTACAAGAAGAAGCAGGTGCCGGACTACCTGGTGCGCAGGCTCCTGGAGACCGCGCGCTTTGCGCCGTCCGCGGGAAACGGCCAGACCTGGAAATTCATCGTGGTTCAGGACCGGAACATGATCAAGGAGATGACCGAGGACGTGGTCTGGGTCTGCAACTGGATCAAGCGTTTTTCCGACTACTACAAGACCGGGAGCAAGCTCAAGGAATGGACCGCCAAAATCATGCAGCGCTCGGCTAACGGCTTCTTCCACCCCATACCCCTGCTCGCGGCCAAGCTGATCGCGGAAGGCAAGCTCGGGCTCTGGCACGGGGCGCCGACTGTGATCATCATCCTGGAGGACACGCGCTGCCCCGGGGACCCGGCCGTGGACGTGGGCATTGCCGGGCAGAACCTGGTGCTCACCGCGCACAGCTACGGGCTGGCGACCTGCTGGGTGAGCTTCTGCAAGCCGCTCAAATTTCTGCCCAAGTGGCGCAAGAAGCTGGGCATCCGCTATCCCTACAAGCTGGTGACATCAATCGCGCTGGGCTATGCGCGCGGGGTGCCGGACGGGTATGTGAAACGGGAGACCGCGGCCATCGACTGGTTTGGAGAAGACGGGACTTTCAAGGTAGTTTATTGAGAGGTGTGGTGATGCCGGAAAAATTAAAATTGCGGGACAGACTAAAGGTCGAGGACTTCAACAAGATCGGCAAGGATTTGGTCCTGGGATTGGTGGAGATCGACCAGAAAAAATGCACCGGCTGTGGCCTGTGTGCCAAGGCGTGCCCGTCAGCGGCGCTCAAGCTGGAAAACAAAAAAGCCCGGATGGATGATTTCTTTCCGGCCTGCATGTCCTGCGGGGACTGCACCGCGGTCTGCCCGGAAGGAGCGATCACGCTCAAGGAATTCATACAGTTCAAGCGCTACTTCCGGTATCTGGACCGCGGGAAACCGGAGTTCCCGAGAAAATTTTAAGCCGATGACCAAAACCGCTGCTGTTTGAGGAGACAAGAAATGAGAGATGTTTATGTGATCGGAGCGCACACCATCAAGTTCGGCAAGCACATGGACAAGGGGATCAAGGATTTGACCGCGCTCACGGTTGAGGGCGTGCTCAAGGACGCGGGCGTGGACCGGAGACAGATACAATCCGCGTGGTTCTCGAACTCGGCCTGGGGCATGAGGAACTTCCAGCACTGCATCCGGGGCGAGGTCGCGCTCAGGCCCCTGAACATTGACGCCATCCCGATCACAAATGTTGAGAACGCATGCGCGGGCGGGTCAACCGCTTTCCACGGCGCGTGGCAGGACGTGGCCTTGGGCGTCTCGGACATCGCGCTGGCGGTGGGCGCGGAAAAGGTTTACGACCCCAACAAATACATGGTCTTCGCGGGTTTCATGTCCGGGATGGACACGGGCGCGATTGTGGACATGCTCAAGATCGCCGCGGCCTCCCAGCCTGAAAAAATCGAAGTCCCTGCGGAACAGGCGCAAGCCGCGCAAAAGACCAAAAAGGCAAGAAAGCCCAAGAGCATCCGCGACCGCATCCAGGATTACTGGTGGATGTTCTCCACCTTCGTGATCCTGGAACAGAGCCTGGGACTGGACACTTTGAAGGAAATGCGCCGCTTGAGCAAGGGCGGCGGAGCGGGAGGCTCGGACCGGTCCGCGTTCATGGATGTCTATGCCTATGCGGCGCGGGCGCACATGAAAAAATACAAGAGCACCCAGCGCCAGCTTGCCGCCGTGGCTTCCAAGAACCATTGGCATTCGACCATGAACCCGAACGCGCAATATACTTTTGACCTCTCCATCGACGACGTGTTGAATGACCGGCTGGTCGCATATCCCCTGACCCGGAGCATGTGCGCGCCCATCGGGGACGGGTCCGCGTCCGCAATCCTGGCCTCGGAAGAGGTGGTGAAAAAGCTGGGGGCGACTTCGCGAGCGATCAAGGTGAGGGCGTCGGTGCAGGTGTCGGGCAGGGCGCGCGGCGAGGACGACCCGGACATCGGCGAGCGGGCCGCGAAAATCGCGTACGAACGCGCGGGGCTGGGGCCCAAGGACATTGACACCGCGGAGGTCCATGACGCCACTGCTTTCGGAGAGCTGCACCAGACCGAGGCGCTCGGGTTTTTCCCCATGGGAGAGGGCGGCATACACGCCGAGCGCGGAGAGACCAAGGTGGGCGGCAAAAAGCCGGTCAACCCTTCGGGCGGGCTGCTCTCGCGCGGGCACCCGATCGGAGCTTCGGGACTGGCGCAAATACACGAGCTGGTAACTCAACTCCGGGGCGAAGCGGGCAAGCGCCAGGTGGAGGGTGCGAGGATTGCCATGGCCGAGAACGGGGGCGGGGTGCTGGGAATTGAGGAAGCCGCGATGTGCATTCATATTTTTGAAAAAGTCTAGCAGGGTGCTGAAAATGCGATGGGTCTGGCCTCATCATCCTGGCTCGCTCTTCAGCGAAGAGGCCTGACCCCATATAACAGGAGATCAGAGAAGAAACTAAGGGGGAAAAAATGTCGCAGGTGAATTTTGACAACGAAAACCTGTTTGCCTTTGACGACGGCTTCTTCAGCCTGATGTACCTTCACGGGTTCAACAAGAGGCTGGTCAACGATGTGAAAAAAGCCATCGAGGTCAACCGCGATTTCTGCGTGAACCACCTCCAGCCCCTATCCCTTGAGGTCGACCGCAAATACCATGAAAACCCCAACTACCTCCCCTGGGAAATGGTCGAGCTCGCGGCAAAGCACCGCCGGCTTTCAAACTATATCCCGAAATACCTGGGCGGGTCCGGGGAGCCCATGGCGGTTTACGGAGCGGTTATGGAAGAACAGGCGGCCACGGACTGCGCTTTTGTGGGTCTTCTGGGAGGACACAGTCTCGGCATGGTCGCCTTGATGATGACTTACAACCTCAGGCTGGTGGACAAAATCATCTCCGAAATCGTGGAGGGCGAAAAAACCCTGAAGCCGGTCATGCTCTCCTGCGCCATCACCGAGCCGACCGCGGGCTCTGATGTTGAGGAGGAAGAGCTTTATCCCAAGGCGCGCCTGACGTGCCAGGCGAAAAAAGTGCAGGGCGGGGCTTTGCTTAACGGCCGCAAGGTGTTCATCTCAACCGGACATGTCGCCAAATACCATATCGTGCTCATGCCCTTTGACAATAAGCGGCCCATGGAGACCTACGCCGAGTTCCTGGTGCCCTCGGACGCCAAGGGGTTTTCGCTGGGACGGATGGAGCACAAGATGGGGCAGAGAGCAGGCCCTGCGAGCGAGTTGGTCTTTGAGGACTGTTTCGTGCCTGAAGAAAACATCTCGATGGCGGTGGACGACAGGATCGGGAAGCAGTTCCCGGGCCAGTTCCCCAGGCTCCTGAGGGGCGTGCTGGGCATCACCCGGGCCGCGGTCGGGGCTTGGTCCACCGGGACCGCGCGCGGGGCCGCGGAACACGCCATCAAATTCGCAAAGACCCATAAACTCAAGGGCAAGACCATGATCAACCACCAGTGGGTCCAGGCCCATCTCACCAACATGGTGATGAACGTGTTCATGGCCAGGGCGATCTACATGGAATCTTATTTCGCCAACATGACCAACATGAACATGGGCTTTGACAAAGTGCCAGCGATCTTCGACAACGAGATTGTCGCGGCGCTCCTAAAGACCCGGGTTTACAAGGCGATCCTTCATTCCGACTTCGTGCGCAAACTGTTCCTTAAAAACCTGGCCCGCGCGACCAAGGCGCAGGACCAAAAGGTGCAATACGCGGCCTCCATGGCCAAAGTGGTCGGCTCGGACATGGCCATGGAAAACTGCCACCTGGCAATCGAGCTCGCGGGCGAGGCCGGGGTCAGGCATGAATTCGGCATGGAAAAATTCTTCCGCGACGCCAAACTGCTCCAGATTTTCGAAGGCACCAACCAGTTGAACCGGCTGAACATCTTCAACAACTACCTGGGACGCCACATTCCCAATGTGGAGGTGTACTAAAATGACAAATGTGTTGGCTGGTCAAATCGGGGATGAATTGAAACCTTTTTTGGAGCTGGCGGAAAAATTCGCCAAGAAGGAACTGGAGCCCAAAGCACTCGAGCTCGACCATTACCCGTATTCCGAATTCAACACCCAGGCGTTGAAGGCCGCGGCTGAGACCGGGATCCTGCAATTGGCGCTGCCCGAGTCCCTGGGCGGGTCCGGTCAGGGCATGGCCGCGCTCTCCGTGATCCTGGCGCGTCTCGCGGAAACTGACGCCAGCTTCGCGGCCGTGGTCTTCATCCAGGCGCTCGGCCAGGCCGCGATTGCAAAATGGGCGGGCAAAAGCGCGGAAAAATATCTAAAGCAGCCGGCCGGGCTTTTCGGCTTTCCGGTCTATGCCCCGCTCACTGACCTGCCGCTCGGGGTCAGGGCTGAAAAAGACAGCGGCGGGTATTTGCTCAACGGGAATTTTTCGTCGCTCGCGCTCGCGCCCATCGGGCAGACCATGATCGTCCCGGCCGAGGTCAAAGGCTCGGGAAAAGCGAGCCTGTTCGTGTTTGACAAAGAAACGCCGGGACTGATGACCGGCCAGCCGGTGCTGAGCCTGGGGCTTCACAACTGCCCGGTCGCGGACATCGAGCTGCACGGGGTTGAGGCCGGGCCGGAAAACCTGCTCGGGGCCGAAGACCGGGCCGGGGATGAGTACCCGGGGCTTTGCTCGCGCTTCGGAGGGCCGTATGCCGCGCTCGCGCATGGCGTGCTGGTCGGCTCTTACAAGGCCGCGGAGTCCTTCGCCAGGGACCGCTACCAGGGCGGCAAGCAGATCATTGACCACGACCAGGTGCGGGTGATGCTCGCAAACATGGCGGTGTTGATCGAGGTGTCAGGCGCCGCTGCCATGAGCGCGAGCCGCTCCGCGGATTCGGGCCGGGAATCGGCCGCGAACTTCGCCGCGGGAATTTTCGCGACCGACGCTGTGACCCGCGCCGCCACCGACGGCGTGCAGTGCCTGGGCGGGTACGGGTACATGCACGACTACGGCCAGGAGAAACGGATGCGGGACGCCAAGCAGATCCAGGCCATGTTCGGGCCGTCCACCCTGAAGCGCCTGGAATTCCTGGATAAAAAACTTTTGGAGAAATGAAATGACCCAGGCGGAATTTTATTTCAATCTGCTCAAGGGCATCATCCTTGCCTTGAATGACGAGCGCAAGAGAGGCACTCTTTGGGAGTCCCTCAAAGCCACGCGCATGGCGGGACGGCCCACGTTCGTGAACGAGCTTTCCCACGCGGGACTGCTCGAAGAGCGCGCGAAAGAGCTGGGCAAAAAGCCCATGCTCTATTTCAAGGGAAAAACTTTCAGCTACTCTGAGATGGACGAAAACGCAAACCGGCTGGCCAGCTTTTTCAAGAACATGGGAGGCGGGCCGGGCAAGACGGTCGCGATCGTGATGAAGAACTCGCCCAAGTACCTGGACGTTTTTTTCGGCGCGCAGAAGCTGGGCATTTGCGGCGTGCCCGTCAACATCCAGCTCCGGGGCGACGGGCTTTCATACATCTTCAACCATTCCGAGGCCGACTTCATCGCCATTGACCACGACCTCTATCCCTACTACCAGGCGGTCGCGGAAAAACTCGAGCACAAACACAAACTGATCGTCAACATTGACGGCGCGCCCGCTTCTTTCGCGATGCCTCCGTCCGCAACTCCCCTGTCGGAGGCATACGGCCCAGAGGTCAGCGCACAAAAGCCTATCGTCAAAATTGACCCGGATAACAAATGCCTGATGCTTTACACCTCCGGCACCACCGGTCGGGCAAAGGGCGTGCCCACCAAGTTCAACAAGACCCAGATCAAGACCATGACCATCCTGGCCCGGGCGACCCTGGAAAAAGATGACATCTATTACACCTGCCTGCCGCTCTTCCACGCCAACGCCCTGATCCTAACCGTGACCATGGCCATGAACGGAAAAGCCGCAATCGCGCTCTCCGAAAAGTTCAGCGCCAGCAAATTCTGGGACGAGGTGCGCGAGACCAACGCCACCGTGTTCAACTCCATCGGCGCCATGATCCCGATCCTGATGAAACAGCCCCAAAGACCGAACGATTGCGACAACAAGGTCAGGTATGTCCTGAGTGCGGCCTGCCCGACTGCCATGTGGGAGCCGTTTGAGAAACGCTTCGGGGTGAAACTTTTTGAGGGTTACGGCGCGGTGGACGGCGGCGGCTTCATCGTGATCAATTTCGGGACCGCTCCTCCGGGAAGCATGGGCAAGCCGCTATTCGGAAAATACCGGCTGGTCGATAATGAAGACAAGGACGTCCCGGTCGGGACCCCGGGCGAGCTGGTCTTCTGGGCCGGGAGCCAGAAGGACAAGGCGGTTGAGTATTACAAGGACGACCAGGCCAGCGAGAAAAAATTGAGGGCCGGTTGGCTGCACACCGGCGATTTAGTCTCAAAGGACCAGAAAGGCAACCTCTTTTTCGCGGGAAGAAAAACCGAGTTCATGCGGCGCAAGGGCGAGAACATTTCGGCTTACGATGTTGAACAGGCGATCCTGCAGCACCCGGACATAGTGGAGTGCGCGGTCTTCGCCGTGCCCTCGGAGCTTGCCGAGGATGAAGTGATGGCGGTGATTGTGGGCCTGGAGGGAAAAAAGCCGGACCCGCTCGAGGTGGTGAAGTTTTTGGAAGACAAGCTCGCCAAATTCGCGATCCCCCGGTTCTGGAGAATAATGAAAGAACTGCCCAAGACCGAGACCCAGCGCGTGATCAAAGGCCCCTTGGAAAAACAGGGCGTGACCCCGGACACCATCGACACCGACAAACGCGCGCAAAATATTTCGAGATGACAAAATTAGTCTGCCGGATCTTGTTGCTGGAAATATTTTTCTGGGTGGCCGTATGCGCATCCGCGCAGGACCGGGCCGCAATAGCCGGGGCGCAGACAGGCGCTGAAAAAAATTATTATTTGTTCGCCTATTTCCAGGATTTTGAGCTCAAGTCCGGGGACGGCTATTACATGTTCTTCAAGAACGAGACCCGCCATCCGGTTAAAAAATACATCGCATACGCGACCGCCAAGAACGCCGCGGGGCCATACGGAAAGCCTTCGGCGCCAATCACGGGCAAATGGGTTGAAGGCCCGGACGCGATCAAAATCGGCGAGCAATGGCTGGTCTATTACGACCGGTTCACAAAGAACAAATACGGCGTGGTCATTTTCTCTGACCTCAAGTCCTGGGTAAAAATGGACAAGATGCTGAAGATGCCCAAAGACGCGCGGCACGGGAGTGTCCTTAAAATCTCCGGCCAGACACTTTCACGAATGCAGTCGGAGTAGGTCAAAGTTGAAATTTGCCTGATATCCGATAATATGTTTTAGACGAAAAAAGGCGGAGGATAAAGGAAGATGAAAAAAATATTTTCTTTTGCGGTTTTGGGAATTTTTGGTGTCGCGCTTTTATTTTCGGGCTGCAAAAAAGGAGGAGGCGAGATGGACAAGGCGTTGCTGGACAAACCGGTGGACCAATTGACCGCGGATGACATGTCCAAAATGGTGGCGGTGATCGAGACCACTCAAGGGGTCATCAAATTCAAGTTCTATCCCAAGGAAGCGCCCAACCACTGCAGGAATTTCATCAAGCTCGCGCGCTCAGGCTTCTACAATAACCTGATCTTCCACCGCGTGATCAAGGGGTTCATGATCCAGGGCGGAGACCCCAGCGGGAACGGCACCGGCGGCCCGGGCTGGAGTGTCAACGCGGAATTTTCCAGCCTCCCGCACCTCAAGGGCACGGTGTCCATGGCGCGCAGCAATGACCCGAACAGCGCCGGCTCCCAGTTTTTCATCTGCCTTGACAAACAGGCGTTCCTTGACGGCAAGTACACGGCATTCGGCCAGGTGATCGAGGGCCAGAGCGTGGTCGACGCCATCGGCGCGCTGCCCACCAACCCCGGCGACCGCCCGGTCCAGGACGCGGTGATGAAGAGGGTTTATATCGAACTAGCTAAATAATTCATTCAATCGTACGGGCACGGCGCGCCGTGCCCGTACCAATTAATATTCCATTTTAATTTTTCTTTGCGTTCTTTGCGCCTTTGCGGTGCATATCACTGCATTTCATACCAGTAGGCCACGCTCGCGTAATCATCCCCGCGCTGCTGGCTCATGTTTCCCAGGAGATGGGGCGCGAGAAAGCTGTTTCCCAGGATTTCGTAGCTGACCTTGATCGATTTTTCAAAGGGCACATAGTCCGAGGGCCGGAACCGGTAGGCGATGTTCTCGCCCCTTATCTTCTGGCACTCCTTGTTCCGGAGCTGAGGCACGACCTGCGCGACAATCGTTTCATCGCAAGGCGGGATCACCGGCAAAGTCCCGGACACCGCGGACATGTGCGGGTTGTAGCCCCAGGACCAGTTGAACTCGTCCTCGGTGCCCGTGCCCTGGATCTGAGGACTGGCCGAGCCGTCAATCCAATCCATCTCGTCGCCCTCCCCCCACCAGACCGTGCCCACGCTCTTCACAAACAGCGCGCAGCCCAGATAGTTGCCCCGGCCCGACTCATCGAGCGCCACCCAATTGTGGTCCGGGCTGACCGGGGTCAGGAAGCTGATAATGTTTTCCCGCTTTTCGTTTTCCGGGAATTCCTTGCTTTTATACAGGGCGTGGAACCTCATGGCGTTCATGGGCAGCGAATCGCGCTTTTCGCGGAAAGCGGCGATCTGGATATTTTTACCGCCTGGCCCGGAGACTATGATCTTCGCGCCGGTTGCAAAGGGCATGGGGAATGTTGCGGAGTAGCCGTCTTTGCCGGCGGAGACGAAAAAGTTTTTAAGCGATCCGGCGGGCCATTTGTCCTTGAGGTCGAACTGGTTGAGGAAAAACGCATTGAGCGGAACATCGACGGCGGCTTGATCCGAATCGTCCCAGAAAATTTTCAATTGATAACCCGCGAGCGGGTCCGAGGGGTTGTCGATATTTTTGATCGCAAGTTTCCGGATCACGCCCGCGCCTTTGATGACCAGCGAGAGTTCGCCGGGTTTGCCGGTCGACTCTGCGCGCTCAATTCCGGCGGGCATCTGCGGGCCGGGATTGGCCCAGGCGGCCTTTGCGGCCTGATAGTCGGGTCCGGAGAGCGCCGCAGATTTTTTAAAAGTGCTCACTTTCACGGATGAGTCGTAGGTCTGGTAGCTGACCTGGTAATAGGCGGGGATTTCGAACCCGGGCGCGGTGATTATGACTGATTTTTCAAAACAGATGGGCATGTAGTTGGCGGTGCGGCCCACGGAAAATTCCGAGGCCAGGCCCGGGCATCGCCCCTTGAGATAATCCTTGAACGGGCATGATATTTCCGGCTTGCCGGAGCCGTCCAGGTAAACTTTGATCGTGCCGGATGCCCTCGCGGACCAGATGCGGTAAACGCAGCCCGGGCCGTCGATCTTGGCCAGGATGTTTCCGCCCTTGTATCTGCCGTGGAAGTACATGAAGTCTTTGTTGGACCCCTTGGGGTCGGTGCTGGAAGACATCGCGGTTTTTACTTTGCCGTTGTATTGCCAGAGCTGGTCCAAGTTTGAGAATGCAGCCATCCCGGTCACGGGCTGGTCCGATATTGCGGCCGCGCTCATCAAAAGCCCGAACAACAATCCGCTCGCCAAAATCTTCTTCATTGTCATACCCCTCCATTTTTTCTTACTTCAAGACCGATAAAATCCCGGTCATAAATATATTAATACAATATCCGAATCCGATAAATGCCCGCAATTGAGGGGTTGGCGCAACGCGGAAGAAAATGCTAGAGTGCCAGGGGCGGAGCAAAGGAGG
>Ga0315287_10008195_pt1 | contig 10535 bp, 6 predicted proteins | sample YL17G11_0_MG_FD_205037 | JGI IMG/M metagenome (GOLD analysis project Ga0315287, IMG submission 205037) | Sediment microbial communities from Yellowstone Lake, YNP, Wyoming, USA - YL17G11_0 | ecosystem: Environmental > Aquatic > Freshwater > Lake > Sediment | place: USA: Wyoming | collected...
GCATCAAGGCGAGTTACGGCCAGGTCGTGCTGGTGGACGCGGGCGGTTTCTTCCCCGAGGACGACCTGCACCAGGACGTCGCATGGTTCCTGATGGACGCCATGAAGGTGATGGGCACCGACGCGGTGGGGATGAGCGAGAAGGAGCTGCGCTTCGGGCTGAGCTACCTGAAGGCGCAGCAGAAGCGCGTGCAGCTGCCGATGGTGTGCGCCAACCTCTACGAGAAGAAGACCTCGAAGCTCCTGCTGGCGCCCTATGTGCTGAAACAGGTGGGCACGGTCAAGGTGGGCATCTTCGGGCTCATGAGCAACGTCGTGGATCTGGGCCCGTCGCGGGACTCGCTGCGCGTCGAGGAGCCCTCGGCCGTGGCCAAGCGCGTGGTCGCGGAATTGCGCAAGAAGGGCGCGACGGTGGTGGTGCTGCTCTCGCAGCTGGGCAAGGTCGAAGGCGAGGATCTGGTGACGGCGGTGGACGGCATCGACGTGGTGATCCTGGGCCACAGCACGCCGCTGCTGCAGAAGGGGCGCCTGATCAAGGCCACGGTGGCCTGCTACGGCGGGGAACAGGGCCAGTACGTCGGGCGCACGCTCCTCACGCTCGATTCCCGGCGGAAGATGACGACCGGCGAGAACGAGACCTTCATCCTGGGGCCCGACGTCCCGGACAAGAAGGAGATGGCCGCTCTGGTGAAGGGCTTCAACGACGTCTTCAACGAGAAGCTGCAGAAGCTGCAGAAGGAGAAGGCCGCGAAGGACGCCGAGAAGGCGGCGCAGGGCGCGCCCGAGCACTATCTGGGGGGCGAAGTCTGCGCGCGCTGTCACCCGGCCGAGACGGCGCAGTGGAAGACCACGAAACACGCGCAGGCCTGGGAAACGCTGGTGGCGGCAAAGCAGGATACCGTAGCCAGTTGCATCGGTTGCCACGTGGTGGGCCTGCGGCAGCCCGGCGGGTTCAAGGACCAGACGAGCAGCCAGAACCTGACGGGCGTGCAGTGCGAGAACTGCCACGGCATGGGCTCCACGCACGAGGCCTTCAGCGCCGCGCCGCGCAGGGTCACCGAGTTGACTTGCCGCATCTGCCACACGAAGGAGATGAGCCCCGGGTTCGACTACGCCCTGTACCAGCCCCACATCGATCACAAGGGCACGGGGACGAAGCAGCCGCTGCCGGGGTCGCCCATGAAGAGGTTCCTGCCGACAGGCAAGTAGCGCCGAACTGGATCACCGTCGCGGAGCGGGTCCCCCACCGGCCCGCTCCGCCGCCCTGTCCGGCCGGTCACGGGAACAGGCTCATCCGCCCGTGGGTGAGCGCCGCGGGCTGGAGCCGTTGATCAGGGTTCGGGTTTGTTCTATAAGGCGTTCAACCCCAATGGCTTGAGTACATTGAACCAGGTATTCCTGGGAAGAAGGTTGACAAGCCCGTAGCCTCGCCCTAGGTTCTCAAGGAATTCTGCCAGGCGCTCGTGCCCCGACATGGAAGTGCTTCGCGCCTTCCGGACTGACGACATGCGATTCACGCGCAGGGACGCCGCGGACTTCGAGTCGTTCTTTCGACGTGGCAGTTCTTGAGAAAGCGTTCTTGAGAAAAATGATGGGCCGCTGCCGGACTTCTCATGTTCCGGCGCGGCGAGACCGAGAGGAGGTGAAATGGAAAGGATGCGGAAGAATCTCGCTCTGGCGATGGTCGCCCTCTTGGCGCTGACCCTCGCGCTCGCCGCGGTCGGTTGTGCTCAGAAGAAGGCCGAGGAAGTGACCCCGGCTCCGGTGGCTGACACCACCAGCATGATCCAGGACACGACGACGATGGCGCCTGACACGACGGTGCAGCAGTAACTGGTATCGTCATCCTGGTTGCCTGGCGGGAGGGGGGGGTAGCAGTATCCTCCCCTCCTTGCAGTTTCCGGGGGAAGTTCGGAGTCCGCGCCCTTTTCCACGCCCGGCCCGCACCCCGGCTGGACGCTTGCCCCCTCCCGGGCGAGCCGGCATGTTCGCGGGCCTTCCCCGGCCTGGATGCCGCGCCGCAACCCGGCCGCGCCCTGCTGCGTAGACGTGAGCAGACTAGGAGGGTCCGTCCGTGAAAGCCCATCACCTGCTGCTCGCCGTCGCCACCCTGTCGCTCCTGCCGGGCACCCTGCTGGCCGAGAGGACCTCCACTCTGCGCGAGCAGAGCCAACAGGTGGTTGAGGCCCGGGGCCTCACCGGCCTCCGGGTCGAGAACCCCCGTGGCCTGGTCGAGGTGAGCCCGAGCCGGGACGGGCGCATCCACCTGACCGCGCTCAAGCTTGCGAGCAGCCGGATGTCTACGGGGGCCGATGAATTCGCCCGCGGAACCCGAGTCGAGACCTCGACCGAGTCGGGCCGCTTCGTGGTGCGCGTGCGCTACCCGCAGCGGCAGAGGCTCCACGCCAGTCTTTCGCAGCTCTTCAAGGGCGAGTTCGACCTGCCCCGCGTCGAGGTGCGCTTGTCCCTCGAGGTGCCGCCGAACCTGCCCGTCGATCTGGAGACCGCCAGCGGCGATCTCGAGACCCGCGGCCTGGCCGGGCAGCAATCGCTCCAGACCACGAGCGGTGACATCGAGGTGCACGCTGCTGCGGCGTTCCTCTCGATCACGACCACGAGCGGGAACATCATGGCCTCCGGGCTGGGACGGGCGCAGGTGCGCAGCGTGAGCGGCGACGTCGCACTGGACACCGCACGCGGCCCGCTCGACATCCGCACGACCAGCGGGGACATCAACTTGAGCGGCGTCAGCGACAGTCTGAACCTCTCCAGCGTGAGCGGGGACATCCAGGTGGACCGGGCGCCGCGCGGCCTGGACGCCGGCACCACCAGCGGCCAGATCGTCGTGGACGGCCTGGCCGGCGGCCTGGTGCGCCTGCGCTCCACCTCGGGTGACGTGCGCTTCGGGCTCGACCGCAGCCTGCGCCGGGCCGACGTGAGCACGGTCTCGGGTGGGATCACGGTGCGGTTGGCCGACGGGCTCGGCTGCGATCTCACGCTCAAGAGCACGAGTGGCACGCTCGACAGTTCGGTGCCCCTGAAGATCCGCACCGTCTCTCGCAACGAGATGTCGGGCGCGGTGTCCGGCGGAGGGCCCCCGGTGGTCCTGCACAGCCTGTCGGGCGACATCGCCGTGACCGGCGGAGGGAGATGACCATGCGAAGATTCGGCGTGCTGATCCTGACCCTGGCCCTGGCGGTTCCCGTGCTCGGTCTGGCCCTCCTCCTGCGCGGTGGGCCGGTCACGATGGCGAAGGCCGCAGTGGCCCTGCTCGAAGCGGCGGGTCCTGGCCGGGCGGTGGCCCAGGTGACGACCCTGCCCTTCAAGTCCCTGCCGCCCGAGAGCGTCTCGACACTGGAACGCGATCGCCCGGCGCGTCATCGCGTCCGTGTGAGCGTGGAGATCCCCGAGATTTCAGCGGTTCCGGCGGTTCCGGCGGTTCCAGAGATCTCCAAGGTGCCCGAGGCCCCGGAAGCCCCGGCAGCGCCCGAGCACGTGACCCGCGCCGGCGATCTGACGCGCGTGGGCAACGACATCCACATCGAGCAGGACGAGGTCGTGCGCGGTGACGTCACCGCCATCCGCGGTGACATCACCGTCGACGGTACCGTGCATGGCGGTGTGGTGTCCTTCGGCGGGGACATCTACCTGAACCCCACCGCCCGCGTGGACGGGGACGTCGTCTGCATCGGCGGTGAGTTGCACGAGGAGCAGGGCGCCTACGTGAGCGGGGAACGCGTGACCGCCCTCAGTGGGGGGCGCGGCGAACGCATCGCGCGGAGCCTGCGCGCCAGCGAGTCGCACCGCGGTCGCGACTGGGGCTGGAGTGGCTCGAAGCTCTTTGGTGCGCTCATGCGGCTGCTGATCGCCATCGGCTTCACGCTGCTCGTCGCCTGGCTGTTCCAGGGACGCATCGCGGTCGGTGTGGAGGTTCTGAAGCGCCAGCCCGCCCTGTCGCTGGGGCTCGGGGCGCTGGTCCACGCGCTGTTCATCCCCTCGATCGTCGCGCTGGCCCTGGTCATGGCCCTGCTGTGCATCACCATCGTGGGGATTCCGCTCGCGCTCGCGGCCCTGGTTGGCTACCTTCTGTTCTTCGCGGTCTTCTGGATCTTCGGTCTCACCGTCGGGGCGGTCGTCATCGGGGAGTGGATCGCGGCCAAGCGGGGCAAGCCGGCGATGCCGTTGCGGGAGTCGGCCCTGCTGGGTGTGCTGGTGGTGGCTGGAGCAGGCTTCGTGGGCAGCCTTTTCGCGATCGTGGGTGTGCCCGGCCTCGGTGGCCTCGGGAAGCTGACGGTCTTTCTCTCGGTGGTCGCGCTGGTCTTCATGGGCTTGATGGGTGGAGGCGCATGGCTCAAGTGGGAATTCACCGAAGGCGTGTTCGGACGGTGGCGGGGGCGCTGGGAGGGCCGCAACGCCGCGCGCGTCCCGCCCGCTCCCTACGGTCCGCCTGCGGCTGCGGCGCCGACCGTGTCGCAGCCCGCGGCGCCTGCTTCTCCCGGGGCCTACATGCCTCCCGGCCCGGAGCCGCCGCCGTCCGAACCCACGCCGGGCACCTGAGCCCGGTCCAGCACGCACGCGTCACCCGGGGGGCCGACTTCCCCCGGGTGACGCGTGCGCATGAGGTGTGGGTGGACGCGTGGACCTGACTCCTTTCTGGACCTGCGGCCTCGGCTCCCTCTGGGTCTTCTGCCTGGCCCTGTTCGTGGACGGCGCGACCTTCGCTTTCGCCACCACGCTCCTCATCGTCCTCTACGCTCCGCATCACTCTCCCTGGGAGTTGGCGCTGGCCGGAAGCCTGGCGAGCGCGCTGGGCAGCGCCTTCCAGTTCCAGATCCTGCGCCTCATGCTGGATTCGGGGCACCCCTGGCTTCAGCGTTTCGCGCCCTCCCGCGAGAAGCTCGCCGCCGCCGTGAGCAAGAACCCATCCGCCTCGTTCCTCACCATCATGGTCGCGCGCGCCACGCCGATGCCCGATGCGCCGGTGAAGCTGGTGGCGGCGGCGGGCCGCTACCCGGTCCGTCTCTATGCCCTGGCCATCCTGCTCGGTGCGCTGCCCTACTACCTCGCCCTGGCCTTCCTTGCCCGCAAGGCCGCGGACCTCGCCCGGGAGTTCAAGGTCCCCTGGTGGGTCGTGGCCGCAGCGTTCGCGCTGGTGGGGCTCGGACTGGCCCTGGACCATCTGCGCCGGCGCAGGAGCAGTTCCGCGTGAGCGGGAAGCGGAGAGCCTCCGCCCGGGTGCCGCGCCGCTCCGCCGTCCGCCGCGTCGCCCGCCCCGCTGTCGGCCGCGCTGCCCGCGTACCTCGCTCCGTCGCCACGGCGATCGGCGTGGACACCGGCGGCACCTTCACCGACTTCGTCGCCCTGAGCGGCCGGCGCCTGGTCGCGCTCAAGCTGCCCTCGACTCCGGGCGCGCCCGAGCGCGCCGTGCTCGAGGGGCTCGAGCGCCTGGGCACGGCCGCCACCACCCGGGTGCGCCACGGCTCGACCGTGGCGACCAACACCCTGCTCGAGCGCAAGGGCGCACGGGTCGCGCTCGCCACCACCGCGGGCTTCGAGGACCTGCTCGAGATCGGCCGCCAGGACCGCCCCGAGCTCTACGCGCTGTGTCCCCGGCGGGTCGAACCGCTGGTCCCCGCCGCGCGGCGCATCGGGGTGCGCGAGCGGCTCGGGCCCGGCGGCGCGGTGCTGCGCCCGCTGACGCCCGCCGAGACGAAGCGCGCCGCCCGCGCCGTCGCGCGCACCCGGCCGCAGGCGATCGCGGTCGGCTTCCTGCACGCCTACGCCGGCCCGCGCCACGAGCGTCAACTCGCGCGCGCGCTGGCGTCGCTCGGGGTCCCGGTGACGCTCTCCTCGTCGCTCTGCCCCGAGGTGCGCGAATACGAACGGTTCGCCACCACGGTCACGAACGCCTACCTCATGCCGCGCATCGCGGGCTACCTCGGCGGCCTGGCGCGCGGCACACCGGCCCGTCTCGAGATCGTGCTCTCGCACGGGGGCACCGCGCCGCCCGCGCTCGCCGCGCGCGAGCCGGTGCGCCAGTTGCTCTCGGGCCCCGCCGCGGGGCTGGCCGCCGCCTGGCAGGTGGCGCGCGCCTGCGGCTTCGAGCGTGCGCTCACGCTGGACGTGGGCGGCACCTCGACCGACTGCGCCTACGTCGCGGGTGCGCTGCCGCGACGGCGGGCGCGCGAACTGGCCGGCTTCCCGCTGCTGCTGCCCGTGCTCGACGTGCACACGGTGGGCGCGGGTGGCGGCTCCATCGCGCGGGTGGACGCGGGCGGGTTGCTCCACGTCGGACCCGAGAGCGCGGGCGCAGTTCCGGGCCCGGCCTGCTACGGGCACGGCGGGCCCGCCACCGTCACCGATGCGCTGGTCGTGCTCGGGCGCATCCCGGGCGATCTGCTTGCGGGCAGCGGTCTGGCCCTCGACCGGGCCGCGGCGGAGCGCGCGCTCGCCGGCCTCGCTTGCGCGCTCGGCCGGCGCGACGCGGTCGAGGCGGCCGAGGGCGTGCTGGCCGTGGCGGACGCACGCATGGAGGCCGCCCTGCGGCGCGTCTCGGTGGAGCAGGCGCACGACCCACGGGGCGCGGCCCTGGTCGCCTTCGGCGGTGCGGGTGGGCTTCACGCCTGCGCGCTGGCCGAAGCGCTGGGCGCGACTGCGGTGCTCTTCCCGGTGCACGCCGGCGTGCTCTCCGCACTCGGCGCGCTGGCCGGCGGTTCGCGCCGGGAGCGCAGTCGCTCGGTGCTGACGGACGCCCGCGAAGCACCGGCATTGGAACGCACCTGGCGCGCGCTCGAACGCGGGGTGCGCTCCGATTTTGCGCACGGCGAGCGGCGCGGGCTCACACTCGAGCGCTGGGCCGAGGTGCGCTACCACGGCCAGTCGCACGAGGTGCCGCTGGCGGGTGGCCCCGGTCTGGTCGAGTGCTTCCACCGCGAGCACGAACGACGCTACGGATTCAGCGATCCGGCACGCGCGGTCGAGGTGGTGACGCTGGAGGTGCGCGGGGCGACACCCGACTCCTGGGACCTCGTCGCGCGGCTGCGCGCCGCCGCCGCGCGGGTCGCAACGGTGCGGCCGGGACGTGTCAGGGTGCGCGCGAGCAGCCGCTGGATCGAGGCTCCGGTCTGGGCTCGTGCCGCGCTCCGCCGGGATCAGATCGTGCGCGGCCCCGCTGTGGTCGCCGACGCGGGCGCGACGCTGTGGGTGGCGCCGGGCTGGAGCGCACGGGTGCATGCGAGCGGCACGGTGGTGCTCAGGCGCCGGGGCGCGCGATGAGCGCGCGGCGCGTGGCGCGCCCCGGCGGGGGCTTCGACGGCGTGAGTCTGGCGCTCTACCAGGGGCTCTTCGCGGCCTGTGCCGAGGAGATGGGCATCACGCTCACGCGCACCGCGCACTCGCCCAACATCAAGGAGCGGCTCGACCACTCCTGCGCGGTGTTCGACGCGCGCGGCGCGCTGGTCGCGCAGGCCGCGCACATCCCCGTGCACCTCGGCAGCCTGCCGCTCGCGGTCGAGGCGGCGCTCGCGCTGGGGCCCTTCCAGCCCGGCGACACCGTGATCCTGAACGACCCCTATGCCGGGGGCACGCATCTGCCCGACGTGACGCTGGTGAGCCCGGTCTTCCTCGGCGGCCACGCGCCGAAGCGGGGCAGGAAGGCGGACGGGAGCGTTGGCAGGAACGCACACGGGACACACGGCCCCGCGCCCGAGTTCTTCGTCGCGAGCCGGGCGCACCACGCCGACATCGGTGGCGGGGCGCCCGGCTCGATGCCGCTCGCTCGCGAGATCTACGAGGAGGGTCTGCGCATCCCGCCCGTCTTCCTGCAGCGCGACGGGCGCACCGAGCCCGGCGTGCTCGCCCTGCTGCTCGCCAACGTGCGCACGCCCGGGGAGCGCCGTGCCGACCTCGCGGCCCAGCAGGGCGCGCAGGCCACGGGCGCGCGCCGGCTGGCGGAGTACGCGCGGCGCGGTACTTCGGCCGGGGCCGCGCGCGGCGACCGCGGACGCGCGTCGGGGGCCGCGGAGTTGGTACGCGCGGCGCACGCGCTCATGGACCACGCCGAGCGCGTGGTGCGCGCCGAGTTGGTGGGGTTGCCGCGCGGGCGCTGGCGATTCGAGGACGCGCTCGACGACGACGGCCTGGGTTCGGGGCCGGTGCGCATCGCCGTGACACTTTCTCTCGGTGGCGGGAAGGTCCGGCTCGACTTCAGCGGCTCGAGCCCGCAGGTGCCGGGTCCGGTCAACGCGGTCGAACCCGTGACGCGCGCCGCCTGCGCCTACGCCCTGCGCTGCGTGCTGGGCGGGGACTGGCCGGTGAACGCGGGCGCGTTCCGTCCGCTCGAGATCGTCGCACCCGCCGGCACGGTGGTGAACGCCCGCCCACCCGCCGCGGTCTCGGCCGGGAACGTCGAGACCTCGCAGCGCATCGTGGACGTGGTGCTCGGCGCCTTCGCGCGGGCACTCCCCGGGAGCATCCCCGCGGCGAGTGCGGGCACCATGAACAACTTGCTCGTGGGCGGACGCGACCCGCGCACCGGCGAGCCCTTCGCCTACTACGAGACGCTGGGTGGCGGCCACGGTGCGGGGCCGGGCTGGGACGGCGCGAGTGCCATGCAGGTCCACATGACCAACACGCGCAACACCCCCATCGAATCGCTCGAACACGCCTACCCGCTGCGCGTGCTCGAGACCCGCGTGAGCCGTGGCCGCCCGGCACGCGGCGCGGGCCGGGGTGATCCGGGCGTGGGTCGCGGCGGGAACGGGCGCTTTCGCGGGGGTGACGGGATCGTGCGCAGCCTCGAGCTGCTCACGGCGGCGCGCGTCACGCTGATCACCGAGCGACGCGCGCGCAGGCCCTACGGTCTGGCGGGTGGCGAGCCCGGAGGACCGGGGGAGAACCGCGTGCGCGCCAGTGCGGTCGCGCGCTCCTCGCGGGCGCTGCCGGCCAAGGTCCAGGTGGATCTGCCGGCCGGCGTGGTCGTCACGGTCGTCTCGCCCGGAGGCGGGGGATTCGGGAAGCGCCCGCGCTCCGCGGGACGCCAGGCCGGGCGCGCGCCAGCCCGGGTGCGCCGCAGCAGGTAGCAGAGCGGTCCGTCAGGCCTCGCCCGCCGCGCGCCACAGGCCCGCGACCGCGCGCGCGACCGTCCGCCGCGTCAGGGGCGTGGCGTCCGACGCCGAGATGCGGACCGCGGCCTCGGGCAGTGCCTCGAGGAAGGCGTCGTTCTGCAGGCCCACGAGCAGCGTCGGCCGCGCGCGGCAGAGCCCGCGCAGGCGCTCGATCTCGGAGTCCGCCAGCGGCACGCGGCTCGCGATCGCGACGAATTCGACGCCCGTCGCGGCCGTCGCTTCCCCGAGCAGCAGCGGCAGGGGCACGCCGGCGTTGCCGAGGCAGCCGCGGAAGCCCGGGCCCTCGAGGGAGTCCGGCGCCTCGACGCGCCAGGGCAGCGTGACCGCCCCGTGCGGCAGTGCGCCGCGGATCACCAGCCCGCGCGTGGCGATGCGTTCCAGCCGCTCTTCCCAGTCCGCCGGCGTGAGTGCCTCGAGCGGCTTCGCCAGCTCCTCCACCGTCGGCTCGGGGCAGACGCGCTCGAAGGTCTCGAGCCGTTCCGCGGAGGCCTCGAAGTCCACGCGATCGAGCCGGTCGCTCTCGAGGGCCTCGGCGAGTCCGGCCTGCAGGGCCGGGATGGAACCGTCGTCGCGCGCGACCAGGAGCAGGTCGCAGCCCGCCTCGAGCGCGAGCGTGGCGGCGTCGAGGGGCGTGCGCCCGTCGGCCGCGCCCTTCATCTCGAGCGCGTCCGTGATGCAGACACCCTTGAAGCCGAGCGTGCCGCGCAGCAGGCCGCGCATGATCGCGCGCGAGAAGGTCGCAGGCCGCTCGGCGTCCAGCGCGGGGTAGAGCACGTGCGCGGTCATCACCGCCGGGGCGCCGAGCCCCGCACGGAAGGGCTCGAGGTCGCGGCGCTCGAGCATCGCGCGATCCGCGTCGCAGACCGGCAGCGCCAGGTGTGAGTCGAGCGCGGTCGAGCCGTGCCCGGGGAAGTGCTTGAGGCAGCAGGCCACGCGCGCGGCCTGGAAGCCGCGCACGGCTTCCGCGACGCCGCGCGACGCGGAGTCAGCGTCGACGCCGTAGGCGCGCGGTCCGATGACCGGGTTCGCCGGGAGCGCGTTCACGTCGGCCACCGGCGCGAAGTCCCAGTCCACGCCCAGCGCGCGCAGGCGCTGGCCGGTGACGCGCGCCGCCCACTCGATGTCGCCGGGCTGCGCCCCGCGCGCCAGCAGCGCGGCGTTGGGCGGCACCACCAGGTGGCCGCGCAACTGCGAGACGAAGCCACCTTCCTCGTCCACGGCGATGAAGAGGCGGTGCGGCCGTGCCAACTCGCGCAGGCGCGCGGTCAGCCGCCTCAGGTCCTTGAGGTCGCGGAAGTCGCGCCGAAAGACCAGGACCCCGGCGGGCGGGAACGCGGCGAAGTCCCGCTCCCAGGCGGGTGTGAGTCCGCTCTCGGGGAGCCCGATCATCATGCGGCGCGCGATCGTCTGA
>Ga0315287_10008196_pt1 | contig 10534 bp, 16 predicted proteins | sample YL17G11_0_MG_FD_205037 | JGI IMG/M metagenome (GOLD analysis project Ga0315287, IMG submission 205037) | Sediment microbial communities from Yellowstone Lake, YNP, Wyoming, USA - YL17G11_0 | ecosystem: Environmental > Aquatic > Freshwater > Lake > Sediment | place: USA: Wyoming | collected...
TTAACAGATCCGTCATTTGATCAACTATCCGGATTAGATATTCGAAGAGTTGAACCAAGAAATACACCTACAATGGTTAATGCAACATTTAATGTTCGTAATTTTTGGGATGGTAGAGCCAATAGAGTATTTAACGGAAACAATCCATTTGGACTTAGAGATCTAGGTGCAAAAGTTTGGATGAATTCTGGGGTACCAACACAAGTTAAACTAGAAGTTAATAATGCATCATTAGCATCTCAAGCTGTTGGACCTGTTTTAAGTGATTTAGAAATGTCATGTAACGGCAGAACGTTTGACCAAGTTGGGAATAAAATTGTAAATAGAGTTCCTTTAGTTGGACAAACAATTGCAGCGACTGATAGTGTATTATCACCCATAACATCTGCTGGCGCAATTACACCAGTGAACACTTACCGAAATCTGATACACACAGCTTTCCAACCAACATTGTGGACGGGTAGTAACACAAATAGTATTCCATTAGATGAAGCCAATTTTGCATTGTTCTTTGGTATGGCAGTTCAAGCATATGAAGATACTTTAAGATCAGGCCAATCTAAGTTTGACTTAATTCCTAGAGTGTTACAACCATTTACTCCACCTGGTGCTGTTACACCAATTGCGTTGATTAGACAACCATTAAGAGTAGGTGGTATATTTCGTGGTTTAACACGAAGCGAATCAAGAGGATTAGATTTGTTTATGGGGTTGATTAGTCCATTAAATCCTATAGGTGGTGTTGATCCATTAACTGGTGTACCATTTCCACAAAAGAATGGTAGATGTATTTTATGTCATAATGGTCCTGAGTTCACCTCAGCTGCATTTACAGCATTAGCTGCTGCTCCTGCTGGTGTGAGATTATTACCAGGTGCAGTTGTTCCAAGAGAATTCTTAGCTGAGCCAATGCCATTTTTAGCAGCACTTCCAAATGCTCCAATTCCAGTTGATGTTGGTGTTCCAGTATTTAATCCATTGTTGAGTTTTGGAACATACGATTTAGGATTTTACGACATTGGTGTTACTCCTTGTCAAGCAAGTGGTGTAGCAAATGACTTTACTTGTGTAGGTGCTGGTTCTTTTGATCGTGGATTGGGTGGTACTGATCCGTTTGGAAACCCTCTAGCATTTGCTAAACAATGGCAAAATGAATTCTTAACAATTCCAGTTGGTGAAAAATGTGCATTTGAACCATTAATTGGTGGACTACCAGTAAATGGTATCTCATGTAAACCACCTATTACTCCAGATGTGTTTAATATTAATGTTAACTTTGTTGATGTTGCTGGGAATCCATTAATTATGACTCCAATATTATCACCAGCGAGAACTGATGGTTCATTTAAAACACCATCCTTGCGTAATGTTGAATTAACTGCTCCATATTTTCATAATGGTTCAGCTAAGACTATACAAGAAGCATTACAGGTTTATAATAATGGTGGATTATTTGCTGCTAATCCAAATCATCATCCAGAAATAATACCATTAGGATTTAATGGAGTTGATATAACAGATGTAACAAACTTCTTATTAACTTTAACAGATCCAAGGGTTAAGTTTGAAAGAGCACCATTTGATCATCCTGCATTATCAGTACCAAACGGGCATAAAGTACCATTTGTAAGTACTGCAAGTGTTGGAAATGCTGACGATGTTTTATTAAATGTACCTTCTGTTGGTAATGCAGGGTTAGGAACTGCTCCATTAGGATTTGTACAAAGATTGGCTCCATAAAAGACAAGTACAATGTTGTCACAAAAACGGAAGGCTTGCTTTCCGTTTTTGTTTTGGATATATAATGAAGCTCATATTATAATAAAGTTTATAATATAATATATTTTCACATGAGGTAATTAAATGAATATACTGCAATACATTAAATATAAAACATCACAAATATATAACTACCTATTAGCACAGCCAATAATATCTGAATCAGCTATATGTAAACTAGGTGATAAACTTAAGTCACTTAACGAAGCACCTGATAATCAACAACTAAGCTTATTTATAAATGATTTAGTGTCAAATAATGATAATGTAACTAATGATACAATTGTGAAAACTGCGCTATTGTTACAGTTGAAGTATATGGAACAAGTTAATGCACATGATGGTAGATTTAAACATAAGGAGATTACTTATCTTAAACTTAGTCATGCTGTTATTAAAAACTTATTACAAATGAATGACATTATTGGATTACAACCAACATCAAATGATGCTGACAGTGAGTGTCATTTATTACAAAAAATAGAATCATCTCTTACGTTTATGCTTGAAATAATTAAAGTTCCTACTCTGCGCAGGGAGCTCTTGATTACATATCCGGAGGATATTATACTTGCATTTACAGAACATCATAGTACTGATATTACACAAGATCGAATTAATAAACTTGCAACTATAATTAGTTATAATATCATTAAAGATGTATTTAAAGATTTAATTAATATCGCTCAACATAACACAACTTTCATTAACTATAGAAAAAATGATACAATGAGTCAGCATGCAAAATATGTTATGAGTGTTATTAATGATCATATACATAAAGTATCAGAAAATACACAACACGGATATGCAAATTTTATCGTATGCAATACAGTTGCATTACCATTCCTACAACAATATATTACACAAGATACAGAAAGTGGTTTAAAATTTGAACTTATTCCGGTATGGAACTATCAATACCCTATACACGTAGCTAATATAACATATAACAATACAGTTGTATATAATGTATACAGTTATAACTTTCTGTATCGTTCTACATTTGATGTATTTTTAATTGGATATAAAGGGGTATCGTCTACAGATGCTGGGTATGTATTATGCCCACATATGAATCTTGATGAACCAGGTAATTCAAAAATACATTATAGTGCATATATGGATACAGCAACAATAGAGTCTAGAAATTCTAAAAACTATTATCGATTAGTTGGAGTGGAGAGGTATCATAATGAGTAAAATAACGATTATTATTGATGGTGATAGTGTTAATAATACACTAGCAACTAAAATTATTGCAAATGCATTTATTGAATTAGGTATTAATAATGTTCATGCTCCAAGATTAGGTGAATCATTACGAATTGATAGTGAATATCATGTAGGTGCAGTAATTAAAAATTGGATTGAATCTGATACAGAAATTGTAATTCTATGAATCTAGATATTGATAGGTTACATGATTGTATTGATAAAATAAAAGGCAGTGAGTCAATAGAACGTCAAATTGGTGTTACTACAGCATACAAATATCTGATGTTGGATGAAGTATTAGGTGGAGCTCCATATAATCAATATGTATATATTAGTCATAATTTAATACATGCAAGACAGGTTGCTTTAGAATTTGCTAAAATGATTAATCAAACAAATCAACCTATATATGATATTAATATAATTTACAACGGTGGTGCTGTTATTGTGTGTGTAAATCACCAAAGTTATTCATTTATAGGTTATAGAACCGCAACTGATGATACTGATTATCCTGCTTTTTGGAGAGGTAGAAATATTAATCGAGTGTTTGTTGATTATAGATTATATAATTTACCAAAAGCAATAAAAGCGTTAATTTATTCGCGAGGAGCTGATATAGTATAACCTCAATAAATACATAATATAGAGGTAATATTATGAGATTAAAAGAATTTTTATTGAAAATGACTATACAACATAACTATAAAAATTTATTAATAACATTTACAGAAGGTTAATTAAATAGAGACCCAAGTTTAACATATAGTAAATTACAACAAGAGGTGGGTAGATGAACGGACATTGTACTAAAGCAGAATCAGTTATAATATTATCTGATACTATAATTGCAACCTTTCCTGATGGAGTCGTAGCAACTATATCACACGAGCCTGATTATTTTGTGGGTTGGCTAACCCCGTTAACTATACCAGAATATTTTAAATTGGGTATTTCTCCAGATTTATATACTGTTATATGGCCTAACGGATATGAGGCACAACTGTACGATGCATATGATTATGTAATAAAACATAATGTTAATATTGTAACTTATGGTTATAACTGGTTAGCTCGTAATATTTTAAATAATACAGAATTATATGAATTATTATCACAACCAATATGTGATGATTACCTTGAAGCTTGTACAGATATCGACTATGTACAAAAACAACTAGAAATTATTAAAAATAATATACCCAAAGATTAAAATAGTATAAATAAAAATAATAGTTGTAAACTTTTTTTAGAGAAAGTGCTTGTGGACCCGGTTAGCATATATCGGCGGGTCCACCAAAACTATTTTGGGGTTAGGTTCCATCCGGAGAAAATGCTGAGAGACTCCCTTGGGTAAAGATTCCTATTAAAAATTCAACTAAAGTAGTTTTGATGGGCTCGACCAGATTCGACATGGGCGTGATATGTAACTTTAAGAAGCAACTGGAGAGATGACCTACCAAGTTAGTAATAACTTAATTGGCATAACATAAAATATTCGCAAATGATGAAATATTTATGGTAGCAATGGCCGCTTAATACTCGGTCGCTATCTGAGTCTATTGGGTTGAACTTGGAAACAGAATCAACCCAACCCTTCGGGGTACACCCAGTTCCAAGATCCATCCTCATTAATTTTCTTTCTTCTCCCAGTTATCTTTGCTCTATATGCTGCCACAATTAGTGGGTTCCTCATTGGATTTAAGTCTCCAATTAACCTGGGTAAATTTTTAGTAGACGCCACACCTAACCCACGCTCCTTTCGTGTTATACTCTGGCTCAATCTACTACCAATATAGCTACAATCGGAACTACAATAATATCGTTTTTTTGGAATAGTTTGTATACGTTCAACTTTTTCAATATCACAACCACACGTGTAACATGCATAGTGCCTTATTTCATTATTTTTGTTGGTTGATTGATTCGTTCGAAGTAAGTGCTTTGCATTTTTACCAGATTCAATATTTCTACATTTAGCATTGCAGTAATATTTTGATATTCATAATTTACATTCTTTATAATGTTATACTATTATTTATCAAAATTAAATTGGTGGTAATTTTTACGACTACTTAGCTATCGAGGCATAATCTGTGAAGAGTTATCACCTTCTAACAAACCAATTCTAAAGAAGGTGACCCTAATAAGGTGATCCTCTTTTTTTGTGACTAATCGTTTCCCCATTCAATCATATCAACTGTTTGTCCTGCTAGTAAATGTGTACAATCATTTAAAAATTGGATTTGACCATTAGTTATAAACGAATGACAAACTACATCTACTTTTGTTTGTGGACCTACATTCATGTTTTCAGGTGTAACCGGGGGTATCCAAGTAGGGTATCTAACTAATATAGATGGTGAAAATGTAGGAGTATTGATATCTCCATTCCAATCCCATCTAGTACCATCACCATTACCATAACGTATATGATGGACAATATTACATCCAGGGCATTTAAACATTAGCCCGTTATCGGTGGTATTTCGTAGTACTTTTGAAAGTTGACTCATAACCAGTATTTTTAATATTATGTATCCATAACCACTGCAGCTGCTAACCTAGATGGATTATATGCATCCACAACCATCTCCATTACGTCTAACAGGGTACCTCCAGAAGTACGGAAGTCATCAACCACTAATATGTTACTGCGAGGAGGAATAGATGCTGCGTCTCCAGAGAATGAATGAAGACTAATTCCATGCTGCCGTAATTGACCTCTACCCCCATTAAATTGACTTTTTATCTTAGCAGGACCACCTCCTGTTTCTTCATACTTTTTAGTTTCGTATACCCATCTGTATTCTAACGATTTTTGTCTTTTTTGTAGTTCCAACTTCTTACCAATATCAGTAGTTGTTTTAATTTGTACAGCTATTTTATCTATGGCTGCTTCAATTTTTTTAAGTGCATCTCTTGGATCTGATATGTGCACACTATACTTACCACCTCTGTCCGCAAGTGGTATTTTAGTTTCAACATCGTTGTGTACATCTTGATGTGTGCGTTTATTAGTTATGGTTCCAATTATTGTACATTTACCACCGTATACTCTATTAATACCATCAGCTAATAATCTTGCAAAATTATGCCCTAACATTGATGAGGATGCTGGCCATACAATATAACAACTCTTAAAACCATCCATGTTTTTTGAACGTACAATATTTGCAACAACTTTCATTGTTATTCTATTAGCATTATGCCTATTAATAGTATGATGTACACCATCAACTGTTACAACAGTATCTGGTGATTTAAGTGCTTTCATTATTCCATCAGACATGTTTTTTATTGTTTTATCTTTTGAAATATTTGCTACTTCTCTCTGAAACCCACGATATATAGATACAACTCTGGGGGAACCGCCTGTTGTTGTTCTGTTAATATGCATACTGGCTGGTTTAGGATAATTAGGGTTTTCAAAACTATAAATATTGCTTGATAGTTTATAGTGATCAGACTTACCTGTGACTCCAATATCAGATGTTGAATGAGTAAATATTGGTATCCAATTATATACTTTTTCTCCTTGATCTGTACTAGTAATTGCTGCTCTGAGATAACCTGTAGGTAATCCACCAACTTCAAGCAAATACTGCTCAAATATATCTTCTTTGTCTGCAAATAATTCTGTTAATAGCATTATACATATCCTTTAATAATATTAGTTATTTATTAAAATAACAAACAATCAGTTGATAATTCTAGTAATATACACTATAATATTATTTAATTAATTCATAAACTAAACATTGGGGTATTTAAGTGAATAAATATATAGCTGGTTACGATGAATGTTTCAAACTCATTACTGCTACAATAGTACTTGCATCTGCATATGATGTAATTACAAAAAGAGGTAAAGAGTTAAATTACGACCCTGTTACTACTAAATTTAATGTAATAGAATATGTATTGGTGCCTCCTACTAAATTACACTTAGAAGAATATACTGATACACCTGTATATGAAACTATTGAAATATATGGAGATGTATCATGTGCGTCATATGTTCGTGATGTGTATTCTATAGATCCCATGTACGAATTATTAGACGCTATTGAATTTTACAACCAAATAGGGATTGGTCGCTAATATGGAAATCAAATACAAACCAAGTTTAGATTTAATATTCAGATTAATCAAACTATATCAAGAGCTAACCCCAGCGAGAGCAGAAAAAAAGAAATGGTCAGATTATCCGGATCACATATCAAGTCTACTTTTCGATATTCGTACATACTGCGAAAGCGAGGGGATTAACTTTGATGAATGTCTTAATAACAAAAAATACAACACAAGGAATTAAAAATGCTTACAAATAGTGATACAATACAACAACAATATGCAGTAAAAGTAAATGGTACAATAATTGCAAAATTTCCACAACGGAGTTTAGCAGAAAGTACTTTAACAACATTAACACCTGAAGCTAAAGCAACTGCAGAAATTGTAGTTGTAGATTCTAGCGGACGTGAAATGTTATTTGGTTAATAATTAATAGGAAATTATTTATGCAAGAATGTGATGTAGGAGATATAATTGAATGGAGAACAACAGGAAAACTATATGAAGTTACTGGTGTTATTAATGATCGTCAAATATTTTATTACATAAATGACTTAACTGATAGCGAATACCCAGCATCATTTGATGTCGTTAGCAGGCATTGGACGTTGTGTCCAGACTTAAGCAATTGTTCACATTAATGGTATAGAAGACATGAACCCAACAATAAATTTACAAGAACGGTCATCTACAAAGTTAAACAATATTCGACTTGGTTTCGGCTGGGATAGTTCAGCAATGAGTGGTATGTGTAATATAGATGTAAGTGCATTTGGATGTTTACATAATAAAGGTAATACCTCCGGTCCTAAGTTAATTAGTAACGATTGGCATGTGTACTTTAATAACTTATCAAGCCCGGGGGGTACTATACACCATAGTGGAGATATATTACCCAATAACATTGATGATGAAGTTATTTATATTGACTTAAAGTCTGCACCAGATACGCTTGATGAGATAGCTTTTGTACTTACTATTTATCAAGCAGATAGTAGGGAACAAGATTTTAGTCAAATTAAAGACTTATACATTATAATGTATAATGATGATACAGATGAAGTACTCTATAAGTTTATTGCTAATCCTATCTTACCTGCTATTGCATATCATATAGGAAACGTGTATAGAAAGAATACACAGTGGTATGCTCAGGGATTATATGATGGATACTTAATGGACTTACCAAGTATAATTGAGCGGTATTCAAATTAATAATGTGTGCAACAAACAATAACTGTACACTTTGTTATATTATTTGTAAAATCTCATAAATATTGTATATTACTATAAATACTATTGATTAGTAATACAATTTAATATTATAGGAGATCTACTATGACTACATTAACTCAGTTTGACGACAAATTGAAGCACCCAGCTGTTGTTGGGGACACTCGTTATACAATACCATATCCAACCGGATATAACTTCAGATCATTTGATTTCACTGGATGGTTGAGAAGTTTAAGTTCTGTTGTTGGTGGTGAAAACTTTACTGCTGCTACCTTTGATGGTACAAATGTATACTTAGTTGCTAACAAAGTTCGCTTTGATACTGAAGTTGGAACTGCTACACCTGCTGGCGTTGAAGTTGCTTAATATTCAACAATTGCTATAAAAAAGCTACACTTTGTTAACTCAAATGTGTAGCTTTTTACCTTCTACCATAACCAAATAGGAATTATGAAAATAGATGACAAAGTTGTTGTTAATAAACAACAAGGTATAATAGCTGGAATGCCTGGTGACTTATACTACAATCCTACACTTAATAGAAACATGAAAGTCCCACATAATATGATATGCGTTGAAACATCAACAGCAGTACTTGTATTTCCAATATCTCAAGTAAAGTTAATGAACTGATGTAGCATTTTGTATAAATACTCCTGTCCTTTTTATGGAGTATTTGAGTTGTATCAGCCAGAAATCAAAACAATCTACAATAGGTTAAAAGCATCGGCAAAAAAAAGAAATATACCATTTACTATCACCACATGGGATTTATGTAACTTATCGTTCCCTATTACGTGTCCAATACTTGGATTAAAACTAAATTTTAATAGGGATACTCAGCAAGATAATAGTTACAGCATAGATAGAATAGATTCAACATTAGGGTATGATGTAGATAATATAATAGTAATATCATGGAGAGCTAATAGATTAAAGTCCAATAGTACAACAGAAGAGTTAAACAAAATATCAGAATTTTATACTAATTTACATACCAAGGAGTAGTGATGACAACAATGAGATGCTATAAATATAATGGGTTTATTATTGTATGTGAACAAGACATAGCGTTATTATATAAAGATAGTGTACTGGTTGGTGAGTATGTATCAGAAAAACTTGCTCAACTTGCTACAAATACTCAACCAATACCATTATTTAAGTTGAATAATCAATTGGAACTATCGATATAACTAAGAATTCTCAGGGCTCTCAAGAGATACCTAGGAATTTATGTCAGCATCTATTAAATGCTGTTTTAATGTGTTAGCTTAAGAATCTATATTATATACACAGAAAAATCCCATATAGTATTACTACTATATGGGACGGACCATACTGCTGGAGAGGTAGTATTATTTAACTGCAGATTTTAAACGAGCCATTTTTTCTGCTAATGTTTCGGTTGGAGCAGCAACTGAGTCATCTAGATACTTAGAGGCTGCAGTAGATACTGTTTCGACTGGTTTACGTAACTGTTCAGCAATGATTCTTGCTTTCTGTGCTTCTGCATCAGCTATATCGGCCTGTTTTTTTAATGCAGTCATAGCAACATCAAACTTATTTGATGCAGTTCTTAGTCCAGCCAACTTTTCAGCTTGAGCTTGAGCTTTTTTAGCTTGTGCTGCATCTTGTTCTGCTTCTTTGGTTAATTGCTTGACTTCGTTGATTTGCTCACGCAAACCTAATAATTCTTTTGCAATTTCATCAGAAGCTTGTTGGAGTTCTGTTAACCAACGCTCAGCTGATTCATAATCAGCTTTTTCTTTGGCTAATTTTGGAGCCAACTTTTCAGCACTATCTAACAGTTCCGCCGCAGCAGCTTCGTCGTTAGCAGCAACAGCTCGTTCTGCAGCAGCCATTTTTTTGTTGTACAACTCATTCAAGTCGTCAAATTCTCTCTTTTCTTTCTTAAACGCTTGTTGAGCTTCAACTAATTGAGCAACAGTTTCAGCATGTTCTTCTTGCTTCTGTTTTACAGCAGCTTCAGAAACACCATTTGCGTCAAGACCGGCAGCTAAATTTACTAGACCTTCACCAAACTGCTCAGATTTTGCTTTACCGTAGTTTTTAAAGAAGTTCCCTAATGCCATATTTATTACCTTCTATTGTGAGTTAAATTAAAAAATCTTTTTATTAAAAAGAAGATTATATTATATATAATATTTTGCCAAAGGTCAACATTATTTTTATTACAAATCTTCCAATTGATGGATGCTGG
>Ga0315287_10008198_pt1 | contig 10533 bp, 2 predicted proteins | sample YL17G11_0_MG_FD_205037 | JGI IMG/M metagenome (GOLD analysis project Ga0315287, IMG submission 205037) | Sediment microbial communities from Yellowstone Lake, YNP, Wyoming, USA - YL17G11_0 | ecosystem: Environmental > Aquatic > Freshwater > Lake > Sediment | place: USA: Wyoming | collected...
CCGGCGGTGCGTGCTAAACCATAGCCCCGATCCTGTAAGCCGCCGAAGAGCGGAAAGAGCAACGGCCAGACCGCCCAGCCCATGAGGCTCAACGCCAGCCACCAGAGCAACGTGGCGAAGATCGGGGTTTCGCTCGCGATCCGGTTCCAGCGAAAATCGGCGACCACGGGCAGCGTATCGACCGGCTGGTCAAGCATCAGCGGCGCGGTGGGGGGACGGTTGGAGGTTGGAGGTTGGAGGTTGGAAATTGGAGATTGGAGATTGGAGATTGGAGGGTGGAGGGTGGAGGGTGGAGGGTGGAGGTTGGACGAACCACCTTCAACCTTGAACCTGGAACCTTCAACCCTCGACTGCGGCAGATATCGTTCCAGCCGAGCGCGCAGCAGCGCAGGACTGAGCCGTCCCGTGTTCTCGTAGATGATCGCCCGAGGATGATCGTAGACCGTGAAGCTCTCGTCGGCGTGGTCATCGGGGATGGTCAGGCCCAACAGCCGTGGATAGGCCGTGAGCTCGGCGGCGGGTGTATAGCCCAGGTCGCCGCTCTCAAGCAGCCGGTAGTAGCTGCTGGTCATCGGATAGCGCTCACGCAGGCGCGAAAGCGGCGCAGACAGGCGGTTACTCGCGAGAATCAGGTAGTCGGCGCTACCGAGTTCGTCGGCCAGCCTGTCCAGCTTGGCCGGGGTATCGGGATCGTAGAGCGGCAGCTCGATTCGTCGATACTCGCGCAGCGGAGGCCGTCCCGAGATCTCATCCATCCGCAGCGGCAGCGCGTCGTCCCAGTGCTCCGTCAGCAGCTTGCTGCCCTCGGGGATGTTGGTGTAAATCCAGCGAGAAGCCTGAAGCCAGGGATGCTCCTGCCGGTAGACGCCAACGAATGCCGACGACCAGCCAATCGTTGCCACGGCGACGAGGAGCGCGGCGCCGCCCCACGCGATCCGGCCCGGATGCCCCCAGCGTCCGTCCATCCAGCGATACGCGGCCAGCGCCACGCCCGCACCGAAGATCAAGAGAAAGGGGAGCAGCGGAGCCATGTAGCGTAGGAACTTCGCATGGAACGCGCCGGTCAGCGCAAAGTAGGGCAGCGCCCAGGCCAGCATCACGACCTCAGCGTGACCCGCACGGCGCATCCCGAAGCGGATCAGCGCCCACACGAAGCCGCCCCAAGCCACCAACCCCAGCGGCCAGCCCAGCCCCCATTGGCTCAGTTGTTGGATAAAATACCAGTAGGGCAGCGTGCCGATGTACTGTCGAGTGTACGGCGCGTCCATGAGGCCGCTCACCATCGCGTTCTGTGCCAGGACGTTTGACACGTACGCTCGGAGCTCGATCACGGCAAACGGGTTGGTCACGACGAAAGCCAAAGCGGCCACGGCGCCGGCCACCGCCAATTGGCCCGCCGCAGCCAGCAACCGCCGCCCCGTCGGACCGTCGGCCGCCCGATACCATGCCACGACCACCAACGGCGCCGCGATCAAGATGGCGCTGAACTTCGAGCCGACCGCCAATCCGGCGAAGATACCCGCGGCGATCCAGGCCAGCCAGCCGCCACCCTCTGCGCGTCGAGCAGCCAAAGCCACCGTCGCCACCGCACAAAACGTGAGCACCCCATCGACCGCGTAAAAGTGGCTGAGTTGGATCGGCAACACAGCGAACGCGTAGGCCCCGGCCGCCAGCAGGCCGGCGATCCGACCGTAGGCGCGGCGGCCCAGGCCGTACATCAGCAACAGCGTGCCCAAATCGCAAAGAGTCGAGATCGCCCGCCCCACCAGCGCGAGATAATTGTACTCCGCCAGGTGTCGCCCGACGGTGTGCAGCGGCTGGAAGATTGCGGGAAGGGCAAGGGAAGTCTCGCCCAACCACTGCCCCACGGCCTGTGCAGCGTGCGCCGCGACGACCAGAAGATACAATGGAACGTGGCCATAGGCGTAGCTGCGCGGCTTGCCGGCCTCATCGCCGTGGCCGGGCGGCCAACGGAAGGGGTTGATCGTGGACCGCAGCGGATCGAGTGCCGTGGTGAGATCAGCGGGGCGCGTCATACTGTCGGCCACCCAAACGATGAACCGCTCGTCGGGATGGACGTGCTGGAACTGATCCCAGTTGATGTTCGTCAGCCGCAACGCGGCGGCCGCCGTCAGCAAACCGACCAGAAGCAGCGCGATGAGAACGCGCTGCCAGGTTTGAGGCATTCGCCTAGTGTCGAAACCAGATTCCACTTTGTCTCACGCAGGTCGCCTGCGGGGTCGCCACCCAGACGACTGCAAGGCGGCTTGCTACCCGCCACTGCATCAGGTCGGCGGCGACTTGAACGGTTCGGCGCCTGGTGGTGTGGGCGTCGGCACCGGACGTGGGCCGACGCCTGATCCCGGCGGGGTTGTTGGCCGCTCGACCGGCACATCACGCCCGACAACCTCATAAATCTTCACTGATTTGTTGGTGTATGCCGGTTGAAGATACCCTTGCTGAACCATCTTCTCGAACTTCCCCAGCCCCTGCGGATTGTAATAGGCCTGCTCCAGCGGGCCGACAACGATGTAGGAGACGCCGTAATGGTCGAGCAGCTTCTGCGCGCGCGCCAGATCACCCGTATCGTAGATCTCGCGCACGTTCGCCAACCGGCGGTCGATCTCGACGCCGGGGACGACGCTGCGCTGCTGCTTCTGGTGCCAATCCCATCCCTGGACCGCCGGCAGCCCGGTGTAGATACTGTAGCGGTTGCCCCACCGATAGCCAGGCGTCGTGCCCTCCAGGATCACCGGCGAGCCATCCACGTTGCGCAGCATCCACTGAATGGCGTCCTTGTCATCCGCAAGCATCATGTCCCGGTTATTGTCGGCATAAACGGCCTTGTCCATGTATGTCATGCCGTCCAGCCCGTGCGGAGACGCCTCGGCGGAGAAGCGATCCCGCACCTTCGCCGGCGCAGCGGTGATGGGGTAGAGCATGACGCCGGCGAAGAGAACGGCCGTGACCGCCCATGCCAGACGCCGCCAGGTCGGCGTCCACGCCCGGGCTCGCGCCGCCCAGCTCGCCAACCCGAAGGCAGTGCTGACGCCGAACAACGTCCACGCCTGCATGTAAAACTTAAACACCGTGTTCATCCGCCCGATGTCGTCCTTCTGGCGCACCACCTCCACACCCATCGTGATTGCCAGCGCCAGAGCCAGGAGGAGCAACGCCAGCCGTCGCGCCGCGGGGATGTCGCGAGCCAGGGCCAAAACGCCCGCCACGGCGAAGAGCGGCACGGCGATCAGCCAGACGTTCACCTTCAGGAGGAACCCGACGCCCATCAGGACCACCGCCGCGGCCACGACCACAGGCAGGAGCTTATCAAGCCAGCGCGGCATCTGCCGCTCACGTGCCTGAAGAACCCACTCGCTCGCCAAATAGATGAACGCCAGGACGAGGAAGAAGCCCCACACGGTCAAGTAGTCGGGCAGCGTCGTGGTCTTCTCTTGCCAAAGTTGGAGTCCGGCATAGGCCGTTGCGTAGTGCTTCGTGTACGGGTAGAATGCCAGGCTGCCGACCGCCACGAGGACGATCAAGCGCCAAACCACGGCCACGGTGCTGCGGAAGAGGAACGCCAAACGCTCGTCGAGGGCGGGTGGAAAGGGCAGCCGCAGCCGTCGCGTCGCTTCGAGGACGACGATTGCCGCGAATCCAACCAGGACATAGGTCGGGAAATCCCACGTGTTCGTCGCTCTCAACGCACCCACGACCAGGCCCATGAGGAGGATCGGCAGCAGTTCGGGCAGGGAGATGCGCCAGGGCGTTAGCTCATTTGGGATTGCGGATTGTCGATTGCGGACTATAGTCCCCGGAGCGGAGCGGAGTGGGATTGCCGATTCGGCGGAATTTTGCCATTTGCCATTCGCTAACCGCACGAGCGCCACCGCGACTGCCAGCCCCAGCAACGTCAGCGGCAGGGCGATCATGTGGGCGTGCAGATCGGCATAGGTGAAGGTGAAGAACGGGAACTCGTTGATCGCCTCCGGGATGATGCGCGACGGATTCCAGAACCACCAGTCGTTGGGGAAGCTCAACGGCTGCTTGCCGCTCAACCAGGCAAAGGCTCCGTCCAGCGCACGGATCAGCTTCGTCATGCCGGGCAGACTGCTTTGGGTCTGCACGGTCCCCCGCGCGGCGAGCTGATCGAGCAACAGCTTGACCGTGCCGAAGTTGCCGATGATGGTCACAAAGAAGGTCGCGGCGAGGCCGCCGAGAAGAGGCGACACTGCGAGCGGGCGAGCGGGTGAGGGGGTGACGGGGTGAATGGGTGAATGGGTGAGCGGGTCGTCCAGCTCGAGCTCCGTCCCCATGTCTCCTTGTCTCCTTGTCTCCTTGTCTCCTTCAACTAACGAGTAGACCACCGCGAACGCGCCCACGCCGGTGAGCGCGAAGAGGGTCGGCACGATGAGGTTGTAGGCCACCCACGGCACGATGCCGAGCAACTTGATCAGCGTACCGACGATAACAAAACCGAAATAGTAGTAGCTCATGAACCCGCCAGACTGCCACGGGTCATAGGGCGGAAAGGTCGTGGACTTGATGATCGCGTTCAAATACGCGAAATCCATCGGCTTTTCGCCTCCCCGCGCCGGATGCCACAAGTCCGGATTGCCGATGCGGATCAGTAAGAAGAGCAGGAACAGCGCGAGGAAAATGGCTTCCTCGGTCAGGAGCAATGAGCGGCGTTGGCGGACGAATTCGCCGATAGCGGCCCATCGTCGCCAGATTATCACTACTGCGATGACTATCAGCAGGCCAAGCGCCAGCGCGATCCACCAGCGTTGATAGGGCGCCAGCTTGAGGCTCGGCCCGATCCAGCTCAGCCAGGCCAGCAGCAGGATGCCCAGCGTCTTGCTGACCCCATAGCCTCGATCCGAGATGCCACGCAAAGTCACGAACGCGATCGGGAAGGCCACCAGGCCGAGCAACCAGACCATGACCAGCCAAGCCAACGCCGAAAGAGCCGGTGAGCGGTTGATCGGGCTGTTTTCGTCGAAGATCTCGCGCCAGGTGCCGCCCGTTTGCTGCCGCTGCGCCTCTTCCGGCGTGAACTGCAGCGCGGTCGGCGCGGCGCTGATCTGCTTGGGCCACATCTGCAGCGTGTGCTCCAGGTCGACGGGATCGAAATAGGAGCGCGCCAACGCCTCGCTATACTCCGGCGTCTTCTCGAAGATGTAGACCTCGGGATGATCGTAGACGCTGAACGCCTCCTCGGCGCCGGTGTCGTTGAACGGAACGCCGAAGACTGTGGGGAACGAGGTAAAGTGCCCCACCTGCTTGAAGCCCAGCTCGCCTTCGAACAGCAGCTTGTAGTAGAGCGTAGTCATCGGGTAGCGCATCGGCAGGCGCGGGATCGAACCCCACAGCCGGTTGCTGGACAGGACGAGATAGTCGGCCTCGTTGAGCCACTTGTAGAGCAACTCGCGCTTCTCGGGCACATCCTCCGCGTACATCTGCATGCCGCCGTCGCTGGACGAGTTGAGGCCCTTGTAGCCCCCGGCGCCGAAGCCGTCCTTGCCCTCCACGCGCATGGGCAGCCCGTCATCCCAATGCTCGTTGGCGATGACCTTCCCCGGGGGGACGTTCGCATAGATCCAGCGCGAAGCCTCGATGCGCGTCAATGGCCGCCGGTAGATCGAAAGGAAGCCCCAGCCCCACAGCATCGTCAGCACGGTGACGGCAGCCATCAGCGCGTAGGCGAGATAGCGGAGGCGGGAGGTTGGAGGTTGGAGGTTGGAGGAGTTGTCCAACTCGCCAGCTTCCAGCTTCGAACTTCCAGCTTCCGCATCCAAGCTTCCCGGTTCCAGTTTCGAGCTTCCAGCTTCCCGGTTCAAACTCCCGGCCTTCTCCACCAGATACCACAGCACCCAGGCTGCCATGATCGCCAGCAGCGGGTAGATGGGCAGCAGATATCGCATCGACTGGACGAATTGCAGACCCTGCCAGAGGAACATCCCGCCGATCCATGCTACGGGCAGCAGATGTGCACGGAATGGCGGAGTCGGGCGCTGCCCAGGGACGCGCGTCAGACCGAGGACGACCTGCAACACGGCCAGCGCCCAGCCGGCCCATGCGGTGAAGCCCAAAGGAACGCCAAGCCCCCACACCAACATGTTGACGAACGGAAAGACGAACGGCGTGCGGCCCGTCCACTGATGGCCGGGCGGATAGTCGGCAGCGCCGCTGATGAGGAGGCTGATCTGCGTCATGTTGTCGCGGAATTTTTGCGCCAAGCTGAAATCCAGCAGGTTGGTCCCGCCGAACGCGTACGGTTGGGCCATGCGGAAGACGGCAATCGTCACAATCCCCATCAACAGTAGGCGGAACAGCGTCGCCTGAATCAGCGTGCCGAGCCACACCCGCGCAAGGCGACCTCCGTCAGCCGCCTCCCGTCTCCCGTCCATCCCATGCCAATCGTCCCACAGCCGGATTCCTGCGGCCAGCAACGCGATGCCGGCCAGCGGCGCCAGGTTGATGCGCGACGCCAGGCTTGCGCCCAGACTCGCGCCCAGGCCGAGATAGCTGCCCCAGCCGCCGCCGGCCCGTCCGCTCTCCCCGCCCTGAGCCACCCGCACCGCGAAATAGAAGGTCAGCATGGCGAAGAACGTGCCGAAGGTGTCAACCGTATAGAAGTGCGATTGCTGCAGCGGCAGAACGGCAAACGCGTACAGCGCCGCGGCCAGCAGCCCCACCTTTTTGCTGTACAGCCGTCGTCCGATGATGAACGCCAGAAGAACGCACGCGAGATCGAAAACACCGGACAGCGCCCGCCCAACCAGGTGGATGCCGTCATATCCGATGAGGTTGAGCGGCTGGCCCGGCGCAGCGGTCCAAAGCTGAGCGACCTTGTTGATGTTATTCGCGACTTCGGCGGCCACCCGCACGATAAAAACGGGCAGCGTGCCGTAAACGAAGAAGTTGTAATTGAGGTTGTACGGGCTCATCTTCGACTTCGTGCTGTCGAAGAACTCACCCAGGCTCTTGGGCAGCTTCATCGCATCTGACACCATCGTCAGGAAGCGCTCATCCGGATGGATGTGGGTGCCCTGGTCCCAGTTCAGATTTGTCAAGCGCAGCAACGCTGCCGCGACCAGGATTCCGATCAGCAGCCAGGTCACCGCGCGATCGGTGTGCAGCCAGGCACGCAGCGCTGCCCAACCGGACCTTAGATCGAACTTCTCTTCTGTCGTTCGCATTACGCCTACTCTCTGGAGCTCGCAGCTACTGCGTAGCGTGTCATGATCTTCAGGCCATCGGAACGCCGCTGGTAATCCTTGAGAGTACCCCCTGGGAACTCCGCACGCAGGAGCGGCAACTTGTCCTGCTGGTCCGGCAGAACGTAGAAGTACACGGGACGTACACCCTTCGCCTGTGCCAATGCCTGAGGCGTGCAGCCGTTGAAGTTCTGGCCGGCGGCGTAGACGATTGGGGTGTGGTAGATCTTACCGCTATCGGCATCCACGCCCTCACGGCCACACAACAGGAAAATGCCCTGACCATCCAACTGGACATACTCCAGCGCAGCAAGGCTCACGGCCTCTTGCACCGGTGGCTTGAACGGCTCGCGGACGTTGTAGATCCGGAAGTAGTAGTTCACCGTCGTAGCCGCAAGCAAGCCCGCAGCCACAAACGCCATTGCAGCGCCCGCCAACTTAGTCAAATCTCGCGCCGATGAGGGCCACCGTATGGCCTGTGACACAGCCAGCGCCGCCTCATCAATTCCGATCGCGGTTAACACGATCACCGCTGGAACAAGGCCCAACAGCCGGTGGAACGTGGCCGGATCGTTGAGAAGCACCGAGCCCAGAGTCAGTACAATAGCAGTCCAAACCAAAACACCTTGGTTGATTGGCCGCCGCCAACGCGCAAACGTCACCAGCAGCCCGATCAAAAAGAAGGGCGCCGATGCCGGATGCACCATTGCCTGCTTCGGGTGGTAGAACGATCCACGGTCTGGAAGCACAGTGAAGACCAGTAAGCTATCGCGAATCTGTCGCCATATGAACAAAGGTACGGCCAGATTGAGCCGTGCCGTCTGCTCCTGCAAGTGCTTCGAAAAGGGCAGGGTCAAGAACATGTGCTCGCTGACACTGCCCGCGTTCCGCAGCCAGTGGCCGATCAAGGGTTCCATCACCACGAGTACGACCGCCAGAAAACCCAGGAGCAGGTGCCAGGAGCGTAAGACCCCGCGCCAGTCAGCGATCAGCCAAACGACCAAAGTGGCGGCCACCACAAAAGGAATGGCTCGCGCACCGAAGTAGTAGTATTGCCCTAGGGCCATGCTGATACCCGCCACGGCATAGGCTCCCGGTTTGCCACTTTGCCCGGCAATCCACAGCGCGACGAGCGTCCAGGTCATGAACAGCGCATCTGAGATGTTATTGACTCCCAGCCGGCTGAACTGGATCAGCACGTCCGACCCCATTGCCAGGATACCCGCCAGTATCGCCAGTCTGCGTCCATATCCCACACGCGCGAAGGCGTAGATGGCGACGACCGCCAGTGTGCCCATGATGGCAGACGGCAGGCGCATCACAGTAAACGTGCGTCCGAAAAGCTGGACTAACGCGCCATTGAGGAAGAACTGCAGCGTTGGGTGTGTTGCCCAGCCTGTGGCAAACGGATCTTTCGCCAGACCCATCGCGGCGTCCACGGCGAAGGTCCCAAAGGAGCCCTCATCAGGATCGAAACCTAGAGGGAGAGTTGCCAGGTTGCTTAGGCGCAGGAAAGCGGTCCCCACCAACAGAAGCACGAGCACAAGGGTGTCCCATCGGTCCACGCGCTTCAAAGGCGGCAACCCCAGCCGGATCTGCCGCGAATCGAAATTTAACACTGCAAGGACAACGAGTGAACAGCTCAGAAACCACACGAAGATTGATTGCTCTGCAGGTGCCCACAACTTCATCCCATCTGCATTTAGCGCAAGGGGCAAGCCCAGAAGCAATCCCAGGGCGATCTGCAACGCATCGGCCGGGATGCGCGCGAGGGCCGGTCGACGTTTCTGCACCCTCAGGGCAAGGAGCAGCAGACCACCCGCAACGACTGCGATACCCCAGTACTGCTGCTTCGGTACCAGCGCGATCATGAGTTGCCCGCCGTAAATGGCCAGCAACGGGGCGATCAGGTTCTTGACCGAGACCGCGCGCGGGTTAAAAGCACCGCTTTCTACTCGCGTCCCAGCTTCCGGCTGCAGCTCCGTGCTGACCCTCGCATCGGCACGATCAGTGCTCACTTAGCTCTCTCATTCCCCTGGATTCTCATCACCATTGGCCGGGCAGAGACATGGTGGTTTGCCTATTGACTGTCCACTCTATAAGCTGTGAAAAGCAGTGGCCCATCGGGCGCGCCAATGCGGCGTACCTGCTCCGTCACGCCGTTTGGATAGGCCTGTTGGATGATCGCCAGTTCATTGATGCGTTCTGGCAAGAACACAAAGACGGCTTTTCGCTTCGGATCCACGAAGCTCGGGGCGCCAACCAAGGGCTGCTTGACATCGTAGGCCAGGTTACCCTTAGCTATAAACGGTGTGGAACCAAAGTTCGCATACATACGTGGGGCGCCGAAGAAGTACTCGTTGTACGCCGGCCCTAATTCGCGCAGGTAGTAACCGACGCGCGTGGCTACTTCGGCGTTGAAGCTGCCGTAGACCCAGCTCTCCTGGTATGGCCCGAAGTAGTAGCGTACGCTGATCAGAGCCAGGGCGAGCGCCAGCCCACCCACCAACACACGCCTACCAAGCTCCGGGAGGCGCAGAAGATCGCGCAGTGTAAGGGTCAGTTGGCGCAACGCGACGGCCACGAAAAAGACCGCCGGCACGACGCTCGACACCAACCGCTGGCTGGAAGGCGGATTCTCCGTCAGCGCCCCACCCAGCGCGATCACCAACACGAACCAGATCACAAAGACCGCGTACCGCCATTTCATCATCCGGGCGACACTGACCGCCGCGCCGAGCACAAAGAAGATCGAAGAGGCAAAGTCCATCAGCGGGATGCCGGGCGGTGCATACCAGGTTACGCGGTCGTTGAAGTAGTTGAAAGCGAAGAATGCCTTGCGAAACTGCTCGGCCAGAACAGACCAGCGGCTTCCCTTCGTCTGGGCCGCAACACGATCGATCAAGCCCGACTGGAAGAGGCCGACCTGATTCAGACGGGCATTGAAGTTGTCCGGGTCGCGCAGGGCCAAGAGAGCCATCGGGCCAACAGAGACAACGAACCCGCCCAGCATCACCAGAAGGTTCCGGGCCTGCTCCCGCAGGAAGTGGGGCTCCGTCAACGCGGCCCACAGCAGGACAGCGAGCAGAATGATGGGTACCTGGCGTGAGCCAGCATAGAAGAAGAAGGCCAAGCCGGTGATGATGCCGCTGAGCGCCCAGGCCCAGCGGCCGCCGCCGCTTGGCTTATCCGCCGCATTTACGCTCGACTGCCAACCGACGACCAGGAAATAAAGAGCCCAAACCGTAAACAGTGGGTCAGCGATCTGGTTCGATCCGAGCCGGCTGTAATGTATGTGATAATGATAGGTGGC
>Ga0315287_10008199_pt1 | contig 10533 bp, 10 predicted proteins | sample YL17G11_0_MG_FD_205037 | JGI IMG/M metagenome (GOLD analysis project Ga0315287, IMG submission 205037) | Sediment microbial communities from Yellowstone Lake, YNP, Wyoming, USA - YL17G11_0 | ecosystem: Environmental > Aquatic > Freshwater > Lake > Sediment | place: USA: Wyoming | collected...
GTCAATACTGTGCTGAATAGAGCATAGGCCCACTGCTTGAGGGCCGCTAATAGTAGAGTCCAGATATGCAGCGTGGTTAGGCGTTGACGTTAAAGCCAAATCCCCGGAGAATCCAACTTGATGTTGCAGCACTCCGCCGCCAGCCCAATCCCAAGTTATATTAACGGAATCGACGATTGCATTTCCCAAATAGACTTGTCCGTCGCCGTTTGCGGTGTCATTATCCGGCGCAGTATATCCAGCGAAGCTAAAAAACTTCGCTGGCATTACAGCGGGTTTTGCTCCGTGTGAACCATAACCGCCCGCCCATTGCGATACACCTTTCCTACGCCCGTGCCCCATTGCCGTAGCTGAGTTGATGAACCTCGATAGATTACCGTCGTCGTTAATCTGCCAAGATTTTACGGCAGGAATTCCATTGATAGTGCCAAATCGCCCGCCATGAATTGCCATATTACGCTTCCCTGTAAACTAGGTCACTGTTAGGTATTCTCAAATCTAGCTGAAGTCGCCAGATTATATTCCAGCCTTTAATGTTTCGATTTCTTTCGGGGTTACTCTCCCCGATTTGAATTGGGATAACCTGCAAGCCCTTAACGAAATGGTTTCCGTTCCAAGTTATTTCGCCTAACTTGGTTCCCCATTTAGCTACGTTGCACCACATAAACCAATTGATTCGGGACGCAATTATTCCGTAGCGATAATCTCCGGTCGAAGTGTAAAGCCCCAAGTTTTGCTGATAACTTCCGCTGCTAGAATTGGCGTGAATGTTTAATGAACCGCCCTCGTCTACCAGAATCAATTCGGGAACATCCGCAGTAGTAACATTCTCTTTAATGCTGACCCTGCCGAGTTCATTTAATTCACTATAAGAGACTCGGTTGCCTACCTTGATAAGCCTAGATAGCTCATTATCTTCCCCGTCGAACAACAGGCTATAAACCCCGTCGTACACTTTTGAAAATGGGTTAGCTTGCAGACTCATGTAGCGCTTTCGTCATATCGTTAGCCATTGTTCTTAATAGTGTATCGTCTGGAGCTACAATTATTTCTCTCTGCGGCAAGTTTGGAAGGGAACCGTTTTGATGGAAACTTGCAATATCCGCTATGGTTGCTGTGCCGCCCGCGTCATGCAATTGAGGTCCGCCGTAACCAACCTTTATTCCAAAGGGTATCCGTTCCTCTATCGCGCCGGGGGCATTTGAAAATACTGGAGCTAATGCTGCGAATAAAATCCCTGTGTCCCGCAGTATAGTATACGTTCCGCCAGCGTTGACTAGCTGCCCCTTCTTTTTGGTATTTCTTGCTAAGCTCTCGCGGAACATCTTGACGTTGGATTTACCTTTTCGACGTTTCTTTATTGTCGATAAAGCTAACTGTCTCCAGTTCCCGCCGCCCTTGCTGTAGGCATCAAATCTTAGTTGGATGTATGAGCGATAGCGAAAAGCCCATAATTCAAGACATTGGGCTATCGGACCCTCCCCACCACCTGCCAGTTGCTCGTCGATTTTAGATTCAAACTTCTGCAATCCGCTTAAATCTATCGAAACGGTCGCCGTAATATCCATAATAAAATAACCCGCAGCCGAGATAAGTCGGCGCGGGTTATTCCGCACGCTCCCGCGCTAATTCGCTCCTAGCGAACCATTAGGCAATCGTACCCTTCTTGAGAACGCTAGGTCGATTGCACATAATCAGCGGATTACTTTGCGCGTGGAGGTCAATACCCTTATCGAAAGGCATCCTCTCTTGCTTTGCGTAATACGGCTGACCCATCGTATTTACGGCTTCGACGAAATCTGCGGGAGCATAAATCTCTTGCAGACAATCGCCAGCACCAATTGGGACAAATCTAGCTACTGCTGCTGGAATCAGGTCGGTAGATCCAACTCTAGCTGTGTAGTTGATCCAATTGATATCCGCAAACATAAACCCGTTGCGCTGCTGTTGCTGCAACATGGTATTCGATGCGTAGTATTTATAGGCTTCTTTCACACTGCTACAACTAATAAAGGCATCCCAAAAATCGTCGCCGCAGATGGCTTGAATACCAGTATGCGGCGTGCGACCCAACGAGAATTGCATAGATCGGCAAATCTTTTGAGCAGTAGCTTTCACGTCGGTAGTAGGGGTTGCGGAGAAGTCGAAAGCAAATGAATCTTCAGTAATAGCAAATTCGGTGAACCAATCCCAAATAACCGTGGAACCGTCTGGTTCGTACACAATACCTTGAATTGCTCCGCAGCGTTGCCATTCCTTCGTAACTTCGATGGCGTCTTTCATTCGTTCCAGCCGGTTATTAACCAAGCTGGAAATGGTCCGCAGAATAGAAGACAGTTCGGGGTTGCCGTCGCTGCCATCTGTTCCGCTTCCGAATTCTCTAATGCCAAGAACTTCGTCAGCCTTAACCGTATCGAATGCTGGCAAGTGTGGAACAGGGAAGGCCCGTGTACGTCGCTTTTCGTGAGCCATTTCAGCCGTCCGCGTTCCGCGAGGGGCTGACGTAATAAGCGATAGCTTGCCAAGACTTTCCTCAACCGTTGCAACAGCGGTCGCAATTGAGGTTTGCTTAAACAATTTCATGCCGCCAAGTTTACTTGGCAATTCCGGCAGCTTGTTAATAGCTGTCGTAAGGCTGATAAAAGAGAACGCATCTTGATTGAATACGTCTAATAGCAAACTGGACATAACTAAAGCTCCGATGCGTTCTTGTTAGGTAAGTTATCTTCGACTCAATTACTTAGACTGAGTAGCAGTTACAGATTGTTCAGCAAGCGGGATGATGTGTAGGGCAACGAGAGCCGTAACAATAGTGGCAAGAGTAAAGCCCGCAGCGGCATAATCCACTGTAGGCAACTGGGCCTTGTCAATAATTGCTGGCCCACGAACCAAAACGATTTCAGTCGTCACCGCATTATCGGCAACCGCAGAATACGGTTTTGTGCGGAGAAGCAAACCAACTACAGCGGCCTGCCCGGCAACATTTGCAAACTGGAACGCCCCCGATACTGACTCATCGATTTGCAATGGATATCCCATTGGATCGGCAATGGTCAAAGCGGCATTGCTCCGATTATATACAGGAGCAGCTACCCGGCAGTAATCTCCCCGCAGTTCATAGCGGATAATATCGCCGGTTGTTTTCTTTTCGGATAAGATCGTTTGAGCCATTGCAATAAAGCCTTATTAAGTGTTCGAGTAGGTTCTTACCTAGTGCATAAGTCTAGGGGAATAGTGGGGCAGTCGCAAACTATTTTGTTGCCTTAATAGCGCGGGCTTCAGCATCCGCAATTAGAGGGTTGAACTGCGCATCTTGCTGCTGCGAAGAACTTAGGGCTAGCCTACCATTGTGAGCTAGTGGTACGTGCATAGCGTCCTGAGAGCCTGTTGCCTCGTTAAACTGAACAACCGGACCATTGGCAAGAATCAATGCAAGTATATTATCAAAGCCATCTGAACCGCTCTCAGATGACAATGAAAGCGCTAATGAATTTTCATTCAAGTATTGGGACTTCATTTTCTTGGCCACTGCTGGCAGGATATACCCCGTTTCGGTAAGCCTATCAATCTTCAGTTCGCGATTTTCGCTCGCCATACTCATAATCATAGGCCCGAAAGATGCGGCCAACCCTTTTTGCATTGGCTTCTTCTTTTGAAAAGGGTTAGGTTTTTGTTGTACCCGCGGCATCATCGCGTTGGGGTCTTGCTCCGCGTTGGGGTCTTGCTCAGCGTTAGGGTCTTGCTGTTCTTCGTTAGGGTCTTCTTCCGCGTTGGGGTCTTCCTCCGCGTTGGGGTCTTCAGCGTTGGGATCTTCCTCCGCGTTGGGGTCTTCAGGCGCACCCTGCCCGCTCATGGTTTCGTGCATACGTGTAATAAGGTCTTCGATTGCATTGGCTACAATCTCTGTGCCTTGCTCCGCACTGCTCGCGCCGCTTAGGTCGATGTCAAGCATATCCGCAATTCTCAATGCGGTAGCGTCAACCACCATATCTTGTTCTGGCGGCTGTTGCCCGTCGTTCGGAACTTGCCCATCGTTTTGTTGCTGAAAGCCTGCCATTATTTATTGCCCCTTAAAGACTTGACTACATTTCCAATATGGTGTTTGGTCGCGGTGAATCTTTCGCCGATGTCGTGTGAAGCGGCTGCGGCAACTGCTGCTGCTGCTGCTGCGTGTCTCCAGTTTAGATTCTTTAACCTGCCTACTGCAACTTTAGTTAATCTAGCTTTTCTTAAAGCAATAGCATCTGCTACCTTTCCCATCCCCCCACCTTTGGCGAGTATGTTAGCGGTTAGCCCGCCTATTGTTTTATGCTTAGCTGTTGCGACTGCATCAGCCATTACAGTATCTTTTATCGCTTTAACTCTTGCCTTAGTTAGCTTACTTACTCCTAGGTGCTTAGCCTCTGCGCTTGCAAAGTGAGCAGTTTTTTGGTTTATATTTGGGACTCTTTCACCCACTGCGCCAGCCTTTCCCGGTTTCTTATATGTTTTGGGACTACCTGTTTTCTGTATCTCGTCCAACGCTTCTTTACTAGGCAGGTTCTCAGGAATAGTAACGCCTTTAATAGCGTTGGAATCAGTCTCTAAAGCCCTTTTAACCGCGTGATAAGCATAGGTTCCGCCAGCCGTAGCCGCCGCTGCTTCGGTTCCTAATAGGGAACCGTGCTTCACTGCTTGGAATACGCTAGCTGGGAGATTATGCTTTACATTCTCTTCCGACGTATCCTTAAAATATCTAGGGTTCTCGGTTTTATGTTGCATTCTAAATTCACGCTTACGCTTAGTGTATTCCCTAAGACTCTCATCGGATTCCCTGTTAGGAATTGGTCCAATGTTATCGTAAACAAATTTCTTCGGCTTAATGGCGTTTAATCTGCGGCGCATTGTTCGAGAAGAGACTGCCCCGCCCTCTTTAGGTACAAATCGCCCACCCTTTTCCGCGTGATGGTTCCCCTTAGCGTCTACTACTCCGCTCAAACTAAGCTCTTTACGCTTACGCATCATACCTGCGCCAACCAGCCCCGCAGCAGTTAGTAATGCTGCGGTATGTGCAAGCGACCTATTTCTGCTTACATGCGAAACCTTTTTAATTACTCCGAATGGGAAGTGCCGCACTATTCGCGTTGCAGAAGGATCTTTACCGACAAGCGCAGCGAGTTTCTTATCTCGCTGCGCTGCTAATAGCGAGTGTACGGTTGCGTGTCCAGCAGCGCTTGCAAGATAGCTAGATGCGCGACGGTCTTCATTATCGCCGCGTAATTTCTTCGCTGCGAAGTTAATAGCCTCGCCAGCGCCTGCAACGTGGGCAATTGGGCTGCGGACAATAGCTCCTGCGTATTCTGTTAGCTTGCGCCGTCCTGAACCGGGTCCGCCGAGTTCAAGAGTATGGCTTAGCTTTTTCTCGGCGGGCTTATACGTTTTTGATTTTTTGAATAAATGGTGTCCGGTTAATCCAGCACCTACTGCGGCTGTGCCTGCAAACAATCCGGCTAAGTTCGCTTTCAAATTAGCGTACCTTACTGAATTGGCAATAGTTTTAAGTTTATGCGCTGGTTTAGCTAATTTAATTGCGGCAGCTAACTTTTTAGATTCCCTAGCGGACTCTTGAAAATACTGGTCGGCTTCTAAGGTTTTCTGTACGGCTTTTGAAGCCGCCCCATAAGTCCCATAAGCGGACCATCGGCGGCTTTCATCATCTCCGCGTATCTGTCGAGCTAAGAAATTTATAGCCTCGCCTTTAGCAGCATATCGAGCAACTCTTCCGGTGAGCGCTCCGCGTGTAACTCGGCTAACAGTTTCACCAACTTTAGCTGCTGCATGGCCCACTGCCCTGTCGATATTATAAGGCCCGCGCTTAACTCCTGCTATTGGTCCTGAGCCGGGTCCGCCTAATTCAAGTCCACTAAAATCAAGAGCCAAAGCAGCCTTTAACTCTCGCACTTTATCGGATAAGGATAATTCTTTACCCCTATTACGGTATCGACTAACCCCACTAATTCCTGACTTGATGGCTTCTGCGGCGAATAGCCCGCCTGCGGCAGCGCCGAGTAGTCCGACGTGAGGTATCTTATTACCTACTGTGCGAGCTACCTTAGCTATAGCTGTTCTTATTGGCCTAGCCTTAGCCGTAGCTTCCGCCGCCATAGCTGCCTTATGCTTAAAGAATGGTTGACCCAAATGCGCACCGATAGCTTGTGGGGCAACTTTAGCAACTCTAGTTACTTTATCAAATGTTTTAGCAGCGCGAATAACTCGCTTAACTCCGCCTTTTTTATATTGCCTAATTGCAGTTTTACCAAACCTCTTGCCTAAGTGGTGGACTTCTCTAGCTGCTAATACCGCTGCGGCCCCATGCAGTGTAGCCGACGTTTTACTAGGTCCGTGATGCTCTGCATTTTCCGCACCTGCCCCGGCTATAAAAGTCTGCGTGCCCTTATCTTTAGGGATTAGCTTATTAAGGTATCCTAATTCCAACACGTCAAGCGATGCTGCAATCGGTTCAAACCCTTCTAGGTTTGGAATAACCGGATAGTCAGTCAAAGCGATATGCCGAATCGGGTAAGGGTATTCGTTGCCCTTGCCGTCATACACGGGAGCTTCTGGCACGAATATAGATACGTCCGTTGAGCCAGCCATTTTAGCAGCTTCTGCATCGCGGAATTTCAAAACCGCATACAGCGCGGGGATACCTTGATTATTGATTGCTCGCTCATACCTCAAGGTCTTTCCGCGACCAGCTTCAGGGGAATCGTTGTGCTTCAAGGGCAGCGGGACATTAACCCCATTGGCGAGCATTTGATTACCGACTCGCTCCCAATGTGCCAGCTTCATTTCGTCAATAATGAAGGGTTGATTAGTGTCGCTGTTGCGCTTTCTGAAATTCCCTGCGTAAATCAACTCCTTACGGAATGTTAGACCGTCCCAATCGTCCTCATCATTGACGATAAACGGGTTTCCCGGTTCTGTGCCGTGTACGTTGTAGAGTTTATCTGTCATGATATAATATACCCACAATGACCTAGCTCGCAAGTATCGGATTAAATATGGCTCCAGCGCTCCACAAGAAACCTTTGTCCGGCAATATCTTTACGCCATCAATTGCCAACGGTGGGGCCATTATTGGGTGAGGTTCAAATAGGGGTATCGCTTGGCATCTGCAATTCCAGCCATTTGGCGGGTAGAACAATTCCCAAAACTTATCGTCTTTCGGAAGCGTCACACCCTCAAGGGCGGCGTGCGTAGGTCTTACCCTATCATCGCCGGTAGTCACATACTTATAACCCCAAAGTTCTTTTGCAATATGTGGAGTATTTCTCTCAGCGTTATATTTCCCCGCTGAAAATGCAATTTGCGTTTGCGTGCGAAAGATCGTTTCGAGTTGTGAGCGACTTGCCGGTCGTAATCCGAGTTGGTCAAACTTCGCCCCAAGTATTTGTTTTGCTTCTTTGACATGCACGCCCCCACGGATCATACTATCAACAGTTTTCGCTAGTTCAGCGTTGATATTATCACTAGCAGAACTTAATACTTTTAGGGCTAGCGTATCGTATTTCTTTTGAAGTTCGTTTAGATCAAACGTAACCTTTTTTCCGAGATAACTAAGTACGCTGCTAAAAACAGATAGCTCTAGTGAAGCATTCTCTAGCCCCATATCTAGCCGAAGTGATTTCGGTTTCTGCTGCTCAAGCAATACTGCACGACGCATACCTGCGAGATGCGCCGTCAACATTATTGTAGCTAGTTGCCCCTGTAAGTGGGTTGCAAGATACCCCTTTATGCCAAACCGTTTACCCGACTCAAGCATACTTGCTAGATTAGCCCGTAGCGCGTCAGATGTATATTGAATAACGGGAGTTACCGCCCGAAGAATTTTATCTTGGTCGCTATTGCACTTCTCGGCCAATAGGATGCTTCTCGGCATTATCGCTGCTTTACACGTCCAGCCTGCTGAATCTGCGGCTGTGCTGAAGAATTGTTCCTTGCTCCCAAATATCCAGCAACTGCTCCTGTCCCAAGCAAAGCGGCCCCTATTTTTGTTTTGCGTATAACTCGACCAACCAATCCAATTTTAGGGGCAGCTTTAGTCGCTGCTGCTACTGCTGCTACTGGCTTACGCATTGCAATGCTCTTACCTCGATTAACGAGATTCAATCGCTTTTGCCTTAAATCTTTAGCTCCGGCAGCAGCGTCATGCGCTACAGTATTTGCATAATTAGAATTAGGGGACCATTTCTTAACACTATTGTAAGTAACTGCCCCGATCTTTTTACCATACGCATCTGCTGGTAAAGCCAACGACAACTCTTGCCCCTCGCCTACCTCTTCGATAAGCGTGCTTTTTACCAAATTACCGTTGTCGTCAAGTTCAATCAAATATAGTTGTGGCATGGCTAGACAATCGTATAGAGGTCTTCAATCAACAATTCCAAATCAGTGAGTGGCGGAGTAGCTGCGCCCGGATCGTAATTTCTAAACCGTTGAGAGTTGAATTGCGTAAAGTTGTTAATGCCCGGCACGCTGCGAGGTTCTTCGTCAATGTCCATTAACTCTAACTGACCCGATAGAAGTTGATCTATTTTAGACTCAACTTCTAGGTTTATGCTCATCATCGCGGCATCGGATTCGTTACCGTCAACCATTCCACGGGGATGGCGGTAGAGTTCTACGCACGCGCGACGAACAACCAAGTCAAACGGAATTGTTGGAAATGTGGTCCACAAGCCAACATCATATTTTTTAACGAGTCTGCCGAGTACATACTGACTTGACATTAAAATAGCCCACGTTACACGAGTGGCTATCTCTGTATCGTCGGCATTATTATTAACGTCGGCCCAATTGTTTACATTGACTGAACCAAAAACATTATTCAAATCAGTGACAGTTGGCAGAGTTATAGCCATTACATCTGCCCCGTTGTTTGAGAAGGTAATTGTTGCTGAGTATTAGAGCCAGCCGCCGCAGCGCCTGTATCTGACCCAATTACGTCGCTATCTATATTCAAATTAGCGAGCATCTGATGTAATTTAGAGTAGTCCTGACCCCCATTCGGCAGCGTATCTTCTTCACCGGCTCTCTGAAGAGTCGGAATTTGAATAGTGTCCCTAATAGCTTGCATATCTATCTGAGCATATTCATTAGCAGCCATTTGTGGATTTGCCAGCGCTCCTAGATACACTTGTCTGAGCAGAGTCTTTTTATCGTCAGCAATCGGAGCCACTTCAATTTTAACAGAATTCTCCGCAGACTCCCCGTAGTTAATACGGAGCATCTGATTTGCAAGCCCCTCATTGATCTGCTCAATAAACCGCTTGTTGCGGAAATCCATTCTAGCTACTGCGAAGTCTGCATGAGCTTCGGCATCAGCCTTAGTTCCATATTGCCCTTCGAGAATAGACCGTTCAGGAAATTCAGCAGCGCGAACAATTTGAGCGTCAAGATATTGCATACGTTGAGAAAAGGAACTTTGAGCGCCGTCGCCCTGCAATATCTCAATCTTCCACGCCGAATCGTCCCCTATCGTGCTATTCAAATCGACTGTGTAATTCTCTACAGTTCGAGGTACAACGAAACTACCGCTTCCCTGCAAGGCATTTAATAGATAATTGGCTATGTCATGATTATCCATTTTAGTTCCGCCGTAGGTAGACCTACCTAGCGGATAATGAATAACCCAATGCGCTCCCGAAATCTTTTCGTCATATCGAACATTTGAAGAGTCTGTAACTAACCAGCGATTATATGCAAACTCAACCGCTTGCATTGTCCCTTCGCCGTACCAATACGTTCCTTCAACGTCTTGATTTAATAAAAGTGCATTTGATACACCAATGAAAGTTTGGAACTGCTTAAACCCGGCAAAATCCCCATTTTTGGATTCCACCATTATTACCGTCTGGTCTTGCAGTAAGGGCTTTAGCTTCCGCAACTGGATTTGATTAGCTTCTAAATTATACTTCCAAACCTTTTCAAAGGGTTGCCATCCGAAGTCGAACATCCCCCGCAAGCCGGAACTCATAATATGGGCTTGCATCGGCAACAGGGTTTCGATTAAATCTTTAGCTCCTTCTGGCGCTTTATCAGTAGTTGTAACTGACCATTTCGCTGCGGACATGCTAGCAATAGACAAAACCCTAACCAACCTCACAGTTGGATGTTTTCGCATCGCCCGTACTTTTTTATAGTATTGGGGCGACCCGACCACATAATCTGTTAGAAGCGGGGTTAGGGTTTGGCTATTTACAGTCGCCATTTCTCTATTTGGGTTATTGCCCCAAATAGAGACCTGAGCGCGAGTCTGCTCAGTAAGCGACGGAGAATTATTTAGCGCTTCTTGATCCAATCTCAAGGTAACGCCGTGAACTGTAGGCATAGTTATAATCTCTCTGCCTATTACTTTACTTACTGCGAGCTTCAGCGTCCGCAATCAGCGGATTAAATTTTGAGTCTTTTTGCTGTTCATTGGATAGCGTAAGAGAATACTCTTGCGAGGGCTTCTTTTTTGGCATAGAGTTTAGACCTATCCTAGTATTA
>Ga0315287_10008200_pt1 | contig 10532 bp, 7 predicted proteins | sample YL17G11_0_MG_FD_205037 | JGI IMG/M metagenome (GOLD analysis project Ga0315287, IMG submission 205037) | Sediment microbial communities from Yellowstone Lake, YNP, Wyoming, USA - YL17G11_0 | ecosystem: Environmental > Aquatic > Freshwater > Lake > Sediment | place: USA: Wyoming | collected...
CCCCTGACCTCATCTCTCCCTTGCGCTCACACACCTTCTCTCTGGTTGTGCCCATTGCCACCGCTCGCCCAGTTCAGGCGGAACACGCCGCCCCACCCGCCGGGGATGGGCATGCCCGCATACTGTTGTAGGGCGGCCGCGGCGTGGGCGGGCGAGGCGAAGCAGAGGAAGCCGTAGCCCTGGCACCCGCCCGTCGCGCGCGACCGGACGACCTTGGCCTCCTCCACCCCGTCCGCCCCCCCGAACAGGCTGGCCAGCCAGGCCTCGCCCGCGTGGGGGGGCAGGTCGCCGATCCACAGGGAGCGGGCGGCGAGCTCGGCGTCTTCCGGTGGGGGGTGCTGCTGATGTTGGGGCTCCATGATGTTTGTTTCGGGGGGTGGGTGGGGGGGATGAAACACAGTGTGGGAGGCGGGCGCGCGTTTCGCGCTCGACATCTACTCCTGGTTTTTAGCGGGTGAGAGAGGGGACCACACCACGCCTCTCTCTCTCTCTCAACGCGCGCGCACCCGACCTGCCGACCCCCACCCACACACCTACCTTAGACCCAGCACCATGCGCCACACCCGTTCCACCAGCCGTCAGCCAGGGAGGTGAGTGGATAGAGAGGGGGAGGCGAATGGGAGAAAACGCGAATTCTTCGTTTTTTTATATACGCGCCCTCCCTCCTCACACGCACGCCCTCTCCACACACCCTCTCCTCTCCATGCCAGCGCTCCACCCATGGACCTGGAGCCGAACACACCGGCCGACAGCAAGGCGGAAGCGGCCGCCGAGGTGGTAGCCGCCGCGGCCGCGGCCGCGGGTCGCGGTGCGGCCGGCCAGCGCGGCGGAGCCGGCGCTCCCCCCAAATGCCCCAAGGTCGAGGCGGGGGCCGCGCCGCCGCTGCCGCGGCCACCGCCGCCGCCGCGCGCCATGGAGATCTACGTCTCCTCAGGCGGCGAGGAGGACATGACGCCTGAGGAGGAAGCCCGTGCCGGGCCCCGCCCCGCCACGGCCGCGCAAAAGAAGGAGGAGGGCACGCACCCGTCTTCCTCGCGCCCGCGCCGGGCGTCGACCCGCCCCGCGTTGGCCGCCGCTCCCGCCGCTTCTTCGGATGACGACGACGGTGGCGATGGCGACCCGTCCTCCTCGTCGGCCTACACCGTCTCGGATGGCGACTCCTCCTCCTCTTCCTCGGACGGCGGTGTCCAGCTCGTGGGCGAGTCATCGCCCCCGCCTTCCCGCCGCTTTCGCGGCGTGGCGGCCGCTGCCGGGCGCCAGGCACCGGCTGTTGGAGGCGCCCATGCCCGTGATGGGGCGGTCGCCTGGGCTGCAGCCGAGGAACGGGCCCGGGTGGACCGGGCGGCCGCCGCCTGGGCAGCCCGGCGGGCGCCACCAGCCCGGCGCCGGCCGCGCCGGGCGGCCCAGGCGGAGTCCGACGATGACGAGGACGTCGACGACGGCCACGCGGGCGAGCCCCTGGCTGACGACGACGCGCCGTTCGAGGGCGGCGCCGGCGCCGACGCCCAGCCCAGCCCGCCCCTCCCGGCCGCGCCCTGCCCGCCGGAGATGGTCATCCCCCTGCTCCCCTACCAGCGCCAGTTCCTGTCGTGGGCGTTGGCGCAGGAGGCGTCCCCCGTGGCGGGCGGCATCCTGGCGGACGAGATGGGCATGGGCAAGACGTGCCAGGCGATTGCGCTCCTGCTGGCCGGGCGGTCGCCCGCCCAGAAGGCGGCCGCGGACGCGCGCGCGGTGGCGGCCGCTGCCGCGGCTGCTGCTGCTGGCCCCAACGCGCCCGGCGGCTCAGCCTCGGCCGCCGCCTCCGCCGCGTCCCGCCTGCGCTTCCGCCTGTTGGGCGGTCCCGACGCGCCGGCGCCGGGCGAGGACGCGGCCGCGGACCTGGCCCTGGGGGGCGTGGGCGCGGGCTGGACGGCCGGCGACCCGGCCAGTTTGGAGGAGGCCGTCGCCCTGGCCGTCGCCCACTCGGCCGCCCACACGCTCACTGCCCGCTTCGGGCCCCGCCCGCCCGACGGCCCCGCGGCCGCGGCCGCGGCCGCCGCCACGGGCTGCGCTGGCTGCGCTGGCGGCGCGGCCGCCCCCCCCGCCCCCCCCGCCCCCCGCGTGCCATCCGGCGCCACGCTCGTCGTCTGCCCCGTCTCGGCCCTCGTCCAGTGGAAGGCCGAAATCGACCGGTTCGTGGCGCCCGGCGTCCTGCCGCACGTCCTCATCTACCACGGCCCCAAGCGGACGACCGAGCCGGCCGTCCTGGCGGCAGCGGACGTGGTGCTGACGTCGTACGCGACGCTGGAGTACGACTTCCGGCGGGGCGCCGAGGCGGGCGGGGAGGGCGGGGGCGGGCGCGCACCTGGCGAGGGGCCCAAGGTCAAGTGCGGGCACTGCGGCAAGGCCTACACGGAGGACGCGCTCGTCACCCACCTTACCTACTTTTGCGGTTCCAACGCCTCCCGGACGGCTGCCCAGGCCAAGGCCGTGCGCAAGGACGAGGGCGCTGCCGGCGCCGCCGGCGCGCCTGGGCCGGGTGGTGGGTGGGGTCGGGGCCGCGGCGCCCGGTCCGCCGGCCCGGGCGAGGCACCCACCGATGAGGATGCCGATGATGACGACTCCGACTGGTCGGGCGGCGGCGGCGGCGGCGGGTGTGGCGGGTCCAAGAAGCGGAAGGCCCCGGGCGGCGACTCCAAGGGCAAGGGCAAGGGCAAGGGCAAGGCCAAAGCGCCGGCAGGGCACGGGCGCGGGCGCGGGCGCGGGCGTGGCCGCGGCGCCGGCCACCACGGCCGCGGCGGCAGCCCCGCCGCCCCGCGCGGCCCCTCCGCCCCACCCGCGCCCCGGTCGCACACGGAGTGGGACGACCCGGCCCTGTCCGACCCCGACGCCCCGCCCTCGGGCTGGCGGTCGACCGCCCACCGGGACGCGGCCCGCATGATCAAGAACGCGGCTGTTGCGCGGGCCGAGTCCGTGGCGGCCGGCCGGGGCCCGCTCACCTCCACCCTGCACCGGGTGGCCTGGCGTCGGGTGATCCTGGACGAGGCCCACAACATCAAGGCCAAGGACTCGTCGACCGCGCGCGCCGCCTACGGCCTGACGTCCACCTTCCGGTGGTGCCTGAGCGGCACGCCCCTGCAGAACCGGGTGAACGAGCTGTATTCCTTGCTCCGCTTCCTGCGGGTGTGGCCCTTCGCCTACTTCCTGTGCGCCAAGGGCATGGGCCGCAAGAAGAAGCCGACCAAGCCGGACCCGCGCGGCAACACGTGCCAGTGCGCCTCCCTGCACGGCGGCCGCAAGGCTCGCGGCGCGGTGTGCGCGAATGAGGACTGCGCGCACCCGCCCACCAACCACTACTCTTGGTGGAACCGGTTCAGTGCGTGCATTTGCAGGGGTGGGGGGGGGGAGAGGGCCGAGCAAGGCCGGCGCGCGCGTGCTCTCTCCGTGCTCTCTTCACACGCATCACAACGCTCACGGCCGTTGCCCCATCCAAATCCCCATTTCCCTACCCCACACCATTCAGTCCTCAACCCGCTCAACGCCTACGGTGCCGCCTCCGGCCAGGGCGCGGACGCCATGCGCCTGCTGCGGGGCACCGTCCTGGACGCCATCCTGCTGCGCCGCACCAAGGAGGGGTGCGCGGACACGCTCATGCTGCCCCCGCGCCTGGTGCAGATCCGGCGCCTGGCCCTGGACGCGCGCGAGCAGGACTTTTACGAGGCGCTCTACACCCAGTCTCGCGCCCAGTTTGGCGACTTTGTGGCGGCGGGCACGCTCCTCAACAATTACGCCCACATCTTTGACCTGCTGGTCCGCCTGCGCCAGGCCGTCCTGCACCCGTATCTGGTCGTCCACTCCCGGTCCACCATCGCGGCAGCGGCGGGCGCGGCGGCGAGCGCGGCTGCAGCCGCGCCGCCCTCGGCGGCGGCCGCCCTGGCGGGCGAGTGCCCGCTCTGCCACGACGCCGTTGAGGACGGCATCCTTGGCGCGTGCGGCCACGCCTACTGCCGCCTGTGCGTGCGGCACTACATGGCGGGCGGGGCCGGCGGGGTGGTCGGCGCGCCCGCGGCAGAGGCGGCCGGAGCGGCCGCGGCCGGGCGCCTGCTGTGCCCGGCGCCCGGGTGCGCGGCTGGGCTGGCTGTCGACTTGGCCGCTGCCCGGGCGTCGACGCCCGACGCGGGCGACGACGTCACCACCACCACCACCACCACCACCGTGGCTGCCTCCACCAAGCCGACCGTCGGCATGGTGGCCGGCGGCATCCGTGTCGTGGGCGGCGTCCCCTTGAAGAAGGGGTCCATCCTGACGCGCATCGACCCGGCCACGTTCCAGACCTCCTCCAAGATCGAGTGCCTGCGGGAGGAGCTGGACAAGCTGGTGGGCGGCGACCCGGGCGCCAAGGCCATCGTCTTCTCCCAGTTCACGTCCTTCCTGGAGCTGATCGCGTTCCGCCTGGAGCAGGTCGGCTACCGGGTGGTCCGCCTGGAGGGGGGCATGGGCCTGCCCGCCCGGGCGGCCGCGATCGAGGCGTTTACGACGGACCCGTCCGTCACGGTCTTCCTGCTGTCCCTGAAGGCGGGCGGGGTCGCCCTCAACCTGACGTGCGCGTCCGCGGCGGTGTGTGTGGGCGCGAGGGAGAGAGGCTGGAGAGAGAGAGGCTGGCTGGAGGGTTTGATTGGTGCTCGCGCTCGCTCCCCCCCCCCCCCCCTGACCTCCTCCTCCTTGCTTTCCATCCATCGCTTGCACTCACCACGCACCCCCTTCATCTCACGCACAGTTCCTGATGGATCCGTGGTGGAACCCGGCCGTAGAGAACCAGGCGGCCGACCGGGCGCACCGGCTGGGCGCGTACAAGCCGTGCGCGATCACGCGCTTCATCATTTCGGGGAGCGTCGAGGCGCGCATCGTCAAGCTGCAACAGAAGAAGGAGGCCGCCTTCGAGGCGACGGTCGGCAAGAACGACGACGCCCTGGCTCGCCTGACGCCTGACGACCTGCAGTTCCTATTCCAATAGAGAGAGAATGAGAGAGAGGGAGAGAGCGCGGGGGTGGGGTGTGTGGGGATGCCTGCCTGTGTTTTTCTGCTTGCCCTGCCTGGGGAGATGGAGTTTTGTGTGTTACTGCCTTGCCTGCCTGCCCTGTTTTTTTCTTCACGCCCTGTTCGCACGCCCTCTCGCCGCGCAGGACTCGGGCGTGGGCAGAAAGCGGACGTGGGATAAAGAGAGCGACGTGCGCGCCGAAAAAAAAAAACCTCGCCCATTTTTTTTTTTTTGATGTCAACGTTGATACAAACAAGGATTTCCCGCCACACTGAATGCCAAACACAAGATCAGGAACACACAGTAGTAACGCAAGAAAAACAGCACGAAACTGATGTATAATAAAACACCGAAGCGCCCAACACCCAAAGGCAAAAAGACATGACGAAGGAAAAAAAAGGGGGGGAGGAAAAAACAAGGGGGAATGGGGGGAAAATGTGAGGTTAAAATGAACGCACCGACAGGCCGTATTGGCGCTATCCCGGGGCGCTGCCTTCCGCATACATTTCAGGGTAAGCATTGATTGTTTGCGTCGATAAATTGGCGCGGAACACGAGGGACGCAAGGGCCAAGCGAGGCGGGTGGGGAGTTTGGGGAAAAGGAGGGGAGGGGTGGATGTTTTTCTCTCTCCCCCTTCACCCCCACCCGGCCGGCGCCTTGCCGACCGCCGCCCCCACCCACTCGGGCGGCGGGAAGACGGCCTCAACCCGGTCCTCGGGCGCGATGGCAGGTGCCGACGCCGGCGGCGCGGGCGAGGGCGGCCCGCTGGCCTGGCCCGGGGCCACGGCCGCAGCCACAGCCTCGCCCTCCCAATCCACGCCCAGGCCGGCCGCGCCCAGCAGGGCCTCAAAGTCGACGTCGGACAGGCCACCGTCCTCGCCGGGGCGGCCCCCACCACCCGGGCTGGCGAGGAGGGCGCGGCCAGAGGCGAACACGCCGCCGCCGCCGCCGCCGCCGCCCCGCCCGCCCGCCGAGGCGCGGGGGAGCAAGGTCAGGGGCTGGCCGGCCAGGGCGGCCGCCGCGGACGCGGCCGCGTCGGACTGGCGCAGGGGCGCGGCGCCGGCCGGGGAGGTGGGCAGGGAGGGCGCCAGCAGGGGGCGAACCCGCGGCCGGGCGGGCGTGGTCCGGGCGGATGGCGGGAGCGAGCGGGGTGGGGGGGGCAGCGGCGCGCGCACCACCTTCTCGTCGTATCCCTCCCCTTCGCGGCCGTCTCCCCTCGCGGCCGCCCGGGCTTGGGCCCGGGTGAGGGGTGGGGTCGGGTCCCGCCCGGACACGGTCGGCCCGTCATCGTCAGGCGCAGCGGCGGCGTCAGGGTGGCCGTCCTCTTCGTTGTCGGAGGAAGGCTCGACGACCACCTGGCGGCCCCGCTTTTTCACAGGGGCTGGGGGGGCAGGCGCAGCAGCGGGGGGCGCGGCGGCTGCCTGGCGTTTCGCCGGCCGTGGCGTGACAGCCACCCCCTTCTCCTCCTCCTCCTGCACCACCGCCGCGCGTTTCCGCGCTGCCGCCCGGGGCAGGGCCCAGCCCCACGCCTTGAGCGCCCGCCGCGCGCCGGTCACGACCTGCCAGGCACCGGGAAAGGCGGCCAAGGCGGTGAGCGCGGCGCACAGGTCGGACGCCAGGGCCTTTGGCACGCCGCTGGCGCCGGCGGCCAGATTCGCGGCTGGGCTGTCAGACGCCAGGTAGCACAGGAAGGCCGTGCGGGCGGTGGCTGGGGCGAGGTGGTCGCTGGTGGTGGCCTGCGGTTCGCGGGTGCCACCACCTGCGGCCGCCGCGGCCGCGTGCGCGGCCGCAGCGGACAGCTCCGGCACGAGGGCGCGCAGCTCAGCCACGGCGGCGGCCGCGTCATCAAGTTCCTCATCCTCAGACCCCGCCTCCTCGTCGTCGTGCTGCCCCTCGTCCGACGCGGCGTCATCCGTGTGGCGGGAGGAGCCGGCCCGGCCACCGCAGGGCGACGCGGTGGAGGCCGGGTGGTGGTGGTGGGAGGACGGGGCCCGGGGTTGGGCCCGGGCGGGCGTGGGGGCGGCCCGGGTGGCGGTGCCTGTGGAGAGTTAGAGGAAGTGGGAAGAGAGAGAGAGGGGACGGGCGGGGCGAGTGTGTGTGAGTGGTGGCGAAAGATGGATGGATGATGGATGAATGGCTGACGGCGAGGGCGGGTTTTTTTCGAGAGAGCCGCGCGACGGGGCCCCTGCGCTGTCTTGTGAACTAGTCAATCCCGGGCGAGGCCTGGCACCGCCCAATTCACCGGCCAATTCACCGTTCCCACCCTCTACCATACCTTGCGAGGATGTCCAAGAGCCTCCTGCGGCACGGCCGCGGCCGGGCGCGGCGGGGGTAGCGGCCACAGCAGCCGTGCGCGCGACCCGATCAGTTGTTTTCAGGCTGCCTTCGCCCGCACGCCGACGGTGGCCGTCAGCGACGTGGGAGGCCCGGCGGCCGCTGCCACCAGTCCTTCCAGAAGGAGAGACGATGTCGGTCGCATCGGAGCCGGAGGAGTGGCGGTGGTGGTGGTGGTGGGAGGGCGGGGAGGCGGTCGGCCCATGTTTCAATGGGCCACCACCTCCTTTGTCGGCCGCGTGGGAGGGCATGCTGGCCTCAAACCGCGCTCAATTCGGCACTGAGGGCGATGCCAATATTAGGGCTTGTGCTAGTGGGGGAGACCCGGCTCGAGTAGGGCGTGCCTGGGGCGTGGGAGATGGAGAGGCGTGAGACCACGCGGCCGGCTTAAACAAAATGGCGCGCCCCCCCGACCCGATACACGCACTTGCGTCACGGGTGGGCGGTTGGTGCCGGTCAAGCCCGGGAAACACCTCAATATCGCATCCCAACCTCCATGTCCCTCTTTCAATTGCACGGGAAAGAGGTTTGGATGGGCGGGTGGGGTGCGGGGCGCGGCCCGCAAAAAAAAACAAATTGCAAGAGAGCGGGCCAGGGCCGCGCACGCTCTGTCGTCCTTGCGCCCCCCATTAGCAGCGAGCTGTCAGGCTCAAATGGGCCTGCTACCCCCGGGAAGTCGGAACTAGCTAACGTACTCGACATTGAGAGGGGGGCAAGGGAGATTTGGGCGGAGGCGGGCTCACCTTTGGTCGCTTTAGAAAGAAAGGGTGGCGAGCGGGAGAGGGAAGGCTGCGCGCGCGCTCGGCGTGGCCGGCTACCGGGGTCCCAGACTGCTCAGCTTTCAGCCCTTCGACGGGGCGCGGAGCCTGAAACCCAAGTATAGGTCACGAATGTGGGGGGGAATGGACCGGAAGTGGCGGCAGGGTCGCTCACGCACGGGCCGGCGATGGAAAGAAGAGTGAAAGGCGGGTGTTTTGAAAAATGCGACGTTACCACCTCCTGCTCCCTCCCACTCTTTACTCGCGAGCCAAAGACTAAAGGGGGAGCTTTTGCATACCGCGCCGCGCCCGCCCGGGCACCCACCTCCCCACCTCCTCGCCTCCCACCGCCCGCACATCCGCCCCACCATCTTTCTGGTCACCCTCGCCCGCCCCCACCCTCACTCGCGGCTGCCCGATCCCCTGGACCCCACTCGCAAACGCCCTCTTGTGCTCGGGCTGTTGCTCCCTCGCCTCCCGCCGCGCTCCACATACCACCACAATGGCTGCCATCGGCCTGGGGTCCTTGCTTTTGCTGGTAAGTTGAGGCATGGGCGACCGACCATGTGCGGAATGACGCCAACAGAGCGCTCCAACTCCGCCAAAAACAACAACTGCGCCGCGCAACACACTCCAATCGCGCGCTCAACCCTCCCTCTCTCCTTTTTTCACAGGCCGCCCTCCTCACCCTCGCCGTCCGCTGGGTGCGCGCCTGGTTTGCCCGCCTGGACGCGGACGCCGCCATCCTGTCTGCGGCCGTCACCCTGGAAGACCCGGCCTCGGCCGTCCGCGTGCCGGCGCCCTCCCTGTGGGCCGAACCCTCCAAGGCGCTGTCCGTCATCATCCCGGCCTACAACGAGGAGGCCCGCCTGCCCCGGGCGTTGGACGAGGCGTTCAGGTGAGAGAGGGCAGGGGCAGAGGGCAGGCACGCGGTGGGAGTGGGGAGGCGACGGAGAGAGGCGCGCAGCGAGCGACGCCGCGGCCGTAACCCGCCCTCAACCCTGGATCCATCCCCCTCCTCCATGACCGCCGCTGCCATGACCCCCAGCCGCGCCAGCATTCATGCACACCACGTGGCGACTGCCCCCCCACCCCCCCACCCCCCTCACATCAATCTCTCACCGAAACACGCGCCCTCACATTCCCCCCCCCCCTCCCCCCCTCTTTCCTTTTTTTTCCAGCTACCTCGACCGCCGGCGCGACCGGGACGGCCCCGCCGGCGCCTTCACCTATGAGGTCATCCTCGTGGACGACGGCTCCTCCGACGCCACCGCCCGGGTGGGGTTCGACGCCGCCCGGGAGCGGGGGCTGGACACGGTGCGGGTCCTGCGCCTGCCGGCCAACCGGGGGAAGGGGGCGGCCGTGCGGGCGGGCGCACTGGTCGCGCGCGGCGACCGCCTCTTGTTCATGGACGCCGACGGTGCCACCCGCATGGCCGACCTGGACGGCCTGGACGCGGCGCTGGACGCGGCCTCCATCCGGGGGTGGCCCGGCAGTAGCGGCAGCAAGCAGGGCGGGGGCAAGGCCGCCCCCCCGGCAGCAGCCGGCGCCCCACCCCCGCTCCTGGGCGCCGCGTTTGGCTCGCGCGCGCACCTCGCGGCGGGCGCGGCCGCCAAGCGGGCCTGGCACCGCAACCTCCTCACCCGCGGCTTCCACCTGCTCGTCATCGCCGTCGCGGGCCCGGCCATCAGGGACACCCAGTGCGGCTTCAAGCTTTTCACCCGGTCCGCCGGCCGCGCCCTGTTCGGCAACCAGCGCCTGTCCCGCTGGTGCTTTGACGTCGAGCTGGCCGTCTTGGCTGCCCGGTTTGGCATCCCCATCGCGGAAGTCTCGGTCGGCTGGGCCGAAGTGCCCGGCTCCAAGGTCCGCCTCTCCTCCATCGCCCACATGTTCCTGGAGCTGTGCGCGCTGGGGGTCGGCTACGGGAGCGGGGCGTGGGCGGCCCGCGGGGAGGCGGAACTGGTGGCAGACGCGGTGGGGCAGGGGGGATGATTTTTTATGTGATGAGAGAATGAGTGTAAAAGCCCCCTACACGGCCCCGCGCCTGGCTCCGTCCTGTGCCCCCCACACGCCCTCCCAACCCCATTTCTCTGCGGTTTGTGAAAGTAGCGGGGGGTAGACACCGCGCCTCCTCTCTCCCTTCAACAACTTTGTCCCTCACCATTCCCATCCCGACCTCCCACCTCACGCCGGCCGCACGCTCCACTGGGGTTGGGCCTCGAAGAACACGCCGCCCGCCGTCATGCTATCCCCAGGCGCCAGGCCTCCCACCTCCACACACCAGGTCGGCAGCGTACACAGCGCGCTGCCGGCCGCCCGCTCACAATTCCAGGCCTGGTCGACAAGAGACGCGTCCGGGAGCGCCCACGCCACATTTTTGGCGGGCGCGGCACCCTCATTCGAGATGATCACGTCCATTTGGT
>Ga0315287_10008202_pt1 | contig 10532 bp, 8 predicted proteins | sample YL17G11_0_MG_FD_205037 | JGI IMG/M metagenome (GOLD analysis project Ga0315287, IMG submission 205037) | Sediment microbial communities from Yellowstone Lake, YNP, Wyoming, USA - YL17G11_0 | ecosystem: Environmental > Aquatic > Freshwater > Lake > Sediment | place: USA: Wyoming | collected...
GCTTTCGTGGGTGTAGATGGGGTGCTGATAGCGCATCCGGGCGAGGATCTTGCCCGGATCAATGTCTCCGGTGCGGTTGAGCGAAACTATGAAGGGCTCCGGTGAATCCAGCGACTGCAGCAGGTTCATGCAGTAACTCACCGTGCAATCGGCCCCCGCACGCTCCGGGATGTGCGCGTTCCAGGCCGCCCAGGCCGCACGCCGCCTCGGCAGGATGCGCGCATCGGTGTGCAGCACGGTTTCGTTTTCCTGGTAGCGGATGGCTCCAAGGACCGAACGCTCCTGCGGCGTGGCATCGGCTAGCAGCGCTAGCGATTGGTCGCTGTGGCAGGCCAGCACGGCGTGGTCGAATTGCTCTTCGCCGTCGCCGCTGGTGACTGACACTGACTCGCCGTTGCGTCGAAGCGCCCGCACGGGGGAACTCAGCCGAACCGAAACCTTCCATGAATCTTGCAGGGCCGCGATGTAGCTCGACGAACCGCCCCGGACCACCCGCCACTGCGGCCGGTCGGCGACCTGCAGCATGCGGTGGTTGTCCATGAACCTGACCAGGTACTTGGCCGGGAATTCAAGGATCGTCGCCGATGGCGAAGACCAGAGCGCCGATGCCATCGGAATGAGATGGTCCTCGATGAACAGGGTCGAATAACGGTTTTCGCGCAAGTACTGACCCAGCGTCGGGCCGTCGCCGGGTTCCTGCAGGAGCGCCGCGCACTCACGGTAAAAGCGCAGTATCTCGCCGACCATGCGAATGAATTTCGGCGATAGCAGGTTGCTGCGCTGGCAAAACATGGCGTTGAGGGTGGTGGCGTTGTACTCCAGCCCCGAGCGCGCATCCTGCACGGAGAAACCCATGGTCGTCGGCTGCGACTCGACGCCAAGTTCGTCGAACATCCGGGTCAGCAGGGGATAGTTCATCGGGTTGTGCACGATGAATCCCGTGTCGACGGAAAATTGCCTCCCTGACTGCATCACCTGATGGGTGTGGGTGTGGCCGCCCAGCCTGGACTCCTTCTCGAACAACACCACCTCGTGCTGCCGGGACAGCAGCCAGGCGGCGCCGAGTCCGGCAATGCCACTGCCAACGACGGCGATCTTCATGGCTGTTGTCGACGCGCCGTGCGCATCGATGCCGGCATGGCCTTCAGGTCCCATACCAGTCCGAGCCATGACATCGCCCGCAGGGCGTAGTAGGTCAGGTCGACTTCCCACCACGTGAATCCCTGGCGGGCCGAGCCCGGGAAGTGGTGGTGATTGTTGTGCCAGCCTTCGCCGAAAGTGAGTAGCGCGAGCAGCCAGTTGTTGCGACTGTCGTCGCCGGTGGCGAACCGCCGGCTGCCCCAGCGATGCGCGAGCGAGTTGATCGTCACCGTGACATGGAACAGCACGACGGTGGAGATGAAGAATCCCCAGACCAGCAGTTGTGGCCCGGAAGTGCCGAGCGTCGGATGCGCACGCTCCAGCCAGCTTCCCAGCGCGAACAAGGCAAGTGCCAATGCGGCAGGCACCATGATGTCGAAGCGGTCGAGCAGCCGCAGTTCCGGAAAGCGCGAGAGATCCTTGATCGCGGCATGATCGGTGCCAAAGCTGCGCGGCGTCAGGAACCAGCCCATGTGGCTGCGCCAGAAGCCATGCCGCGGCGAATGGATGTCCAGGTCGGTGTCCGCATGGCGGTGATGGTGGCGATGGTGTGCGGCCCACCAGAGCGGGCCGCGCTGCACGCTGGCGGCTCCAAGCACCGCGAACAGGAACTGCACCGGTCGCGAAGTGGCGAAGGCCTTGTGCGAAAAATAGCGATGATAGAAGCCGGTGATGGCGAACATCCTGGCCGCATACAGGGCGAGGGCGACGAAAACCGCAAACCAGGACGTTCCCACCCAGATCACTCCCAGGCAGGCGAGGTGAAGGGCGATGAACGGGATCACTCGCAGCCAGTCGATACGGTCGGACCGTTCGCCCTGATCAATCTTCCCCGAACTGGTGTCGAACCAGCGCAACAGGGCTAGCAGCGGGCGCGGCAACGCAGGGGCAGCGCGTTCAGGTGTTGGATTGGGCATGCGCGAATGGTCGCGGCAAAACAGTGACGGCAGGGTGAATCGCCGGAATTGGTTGCAAACGGTGGCCTTGGGCGATGCGCTGCGACATCCTAGGCCAATGCGGCCAAAACCTGCCCCCAACCGAACCCTGCCTGCCCGCCACGGCGTGGCGCGCGTGATTTCAAAACTTGGCCTCGGTTCGCGCACGCAGGCGGCACGCTGGGTGGTGGAGGGCCGGGTAAGCGTCAACGGCCGTCTGGTGGCCGACCCGGAGTTCCCGGTGCGACAGGGCGTGGACCGGATCGAGATCGCAGGTCAGGAGCAGGCGCCCGCCGACCGGCTGGTGGTCATGCTGAACAAGCCGCGCGGACTGGTTACCACGACCAGCGACGATCAGGGTCGCGATACCGTGTACCACTGTTTCGAGGGGGCCGGCTTGCCTTGGTTGGCGGCGGTTGGACGGCTCGACAAGGCCAGCGAGGGGTTGCTGCTTTTCTCGAACGATCCGCAATGGGCGGCGACGCTTTCCGCGCCGGGCGTCGGCCCGGACAAGACCTATCACGTTCAGGTCGATTGCATTCCGGACGCGGAGAAACTCGAATCCATGGAGCGGGGCGCCATGGTCCAGGGAACGCGGCTATCGGCAAAATCCATCAGGGTGTTGCGCCAGGGCCAGAAGAACGCCTGGCTGGAAGTGGTTCTTGAGGAAGGCAAGAACCGGCAAATCCGCCGGCTGCTCGATGCCTTTGGAATCTCGGTGCTTCGACTGGTTCGGGTCGGTATTGGTCCATTGCAGTTGGGCAACCTGGCCAAGGGCAAGTGGCGGCGCCTGGCCGCAGACGAGGTCGCGGCCCTGCAGTGAGTGGCCAGGTTCTGGCCAATCGGCCCGGGACTGGGTCAAATGACGCCGAGCTTCCTGCCCACCTTGGTGAACGCGGCGATCGCTCGATCCAGATGCTCGCGTGAATGAGCGGCGCTGACTTGCGTGCGGATTCGCGCCTGTCCCTTTGCCACGACCGGAAAGAAGAATCCGATCGCATAGATTCCTTCCTCGAGCAGGCCGGCGGCGAGCTGCTGGGCAAGCGATGCGTCGTACAGCATGACCGGCACAATCGGATGCACTCCGGGCTTGAGGTCGAAGCCGGCAGCGGTCAATCCCGCGCGATAGTAGGCGGTGTTTTCAGCCAGCTTCTGGCGCAGGTCTCCGGCGCTGGAGAGCATGTCGAAAACCTTGATGCCCGCGGCGACGACGTGCGGCGGCAGGGAGTTCGAGAACAGGTACGGGCGGGAGCGCTGGCGCAGCAGCTCGATGACTTCGCGCTTGCCGGTGGTGAAGCCACCCAGGGCGCCGCCAAGCGCCTTGCCCAGAGTGCCGGTGAAAATGTCGATCTGGTCGAGTACGCCCTTGACCTCGGCCGACCCGCGGCCCGTGGCACCGAGGAAACCGGTCGCGTGGCATTCGTCGATGTGCACAAGTGCTCCGTATTCGCGCGCCAGACGGGTGATCTGGTCGAGCGGCGCAATCGATCCGTCCATCGAAAACACGCCATCGGTCGTGATCAAGATGTCCCGCACGCCGTCCTGTCGGGCCTGCCTGAGCTGCTGTTCCAGATCGGCCATGTCGCAATTCGCGTAGCGATAACGCCTGGCCTTGCACAGGCGCACGCCATCGATGATGGAGGCGTGGTTCAACGCATCGGAGATGACGGCATCCTGCTCGCCGAGCAAGGGTTCGAACAGGCCCCCGTTGGCGTCGAAGCAGGCGGCGTAGAGGATGGCGTCCTCGGTGCCGAAGAAGTCGGCGATCCGCCGCTCCAAGTCCTTGTGCAGATCCTGGGTGCCGCAGATGAAGCGGACCGAGGCCATGCCGAAGCCATGGCTGTCGAGCGCATCCTTGGCTGCCTGGATGACGGCCGGGTGATCGGCCAGGCCGAGATAGTTGTTGGCACAGAAATTGAGCACCCGCCGGCCATCGGCCAGTTCGATCTCGGCCGACTGGGGGCTGGTGATCACCCGCTCGGACTTGAACAGCCCGTCGGCGCGAATGGCCTCGAGTTCGGCGCCGAGGCGGCTGAGGGTAAGGCTGGTCATTGGTGTGAAAACTCCGTTAGTGCGGATCACATTATGGTTCATGGGGTGGCCCGGTCCAAAAAGCGCCTCTCCATACGCATGCGTATCGAAATTTATGTCTATAATGTGTTAAAAATTTGACAAGCCGATATTGGCGGCACGCAAAGCGGCGGCGATTGCGGTAAGTGGCCCAGCCACGTCACAAACACGCTGCACACATCGAACCCTATCAAGATTGGAGCCAATCAATGAGACTGAATAAACTTGCCCTTGCGCTGAGCGTAGCGATGTTCGCGTTGCCGTTGTCGGCAATGGCCCAGGATGCCGCTGCACCCGCCGACCAGGCCAACGAAGCCCCCGCGGCAGCCGTAGTCGTGGAAGAAGAGGCCTCGAACTTCAGCTGGAACCTCGGAGTCACCTCCGACTACGTGTTCCGCGGCATCACCCAGACCGATTTCGGCCCGGCACTGCAGGGCGGCCTTGACTACGCCTTCGGCGACTCCGGCTGGTACATCGGCACCTGGGCTTCCAACGTCGACTTCGTCGCCGTCGGCTCGCCGGACATCGAGCTCGATGCCTACTTCGGCTACGGTACCGCGATTGCCGAAGACTGGAGTCTCGACCTGCACGCCATCCGCTACTTCTACCTTGGCGAGAGCGATGGTTACGGCAGCCTGGACTACAACGAGTATTTCGCCGCGGTCAGCTACGCGGAAATGATCACCTTCACGGTGGCCTATGCCAATGACTACGCCAACCAGGATTACTCCAGCACCTATTTCGGCCTGACCGGCGCATTCGACGTGGGCAATGGCTTCAGCCTGAATGCCGGCGTGGGTTATTCCGATTTCTCGAAGGACGTCGGCAGCTACACCGACTACAACCTCGGCGTCAGCCGCTCGTTCGGACCGGTGGAAGCCGCGCTCACCTATTACGACACGACCGGCAACTATGCTGACTCGCTGTACGGTGGCGGCAATACTTCGGACACGTTCGTGATCAGCTTCAAGATCGGCGGCTGAATCCGCGCATCAGTGCGTAAATGAAAAACGGGGCGCCTTGGCGCCCCGTTTTTTTGTCCCGGATCAGGGTTGCTCAACCCCAGCTGCAAACCACCTTGCCGCAATTTCCCGCTTCCATCAGGTCAAAGCCCTTCTGGAAATCGTCGATGTGCACCTGGTGGGTCAGCACCTTCTGCAGCGGGAAGCCGGTAAGCACCATCTGCGTCATCTTGTACCAGGTCTCGTACATGCGCCGGCCATAGATGCCCTGCAGCGTCAGGCCCTTGAAGATCACCTTGTCCCAGTCGATGCCGGCGCCCTTGGGCAGGATGCCGAGAAGGGCGACCTTGCCGCCGTGGTACATGCAGTCGAGCATGTCGTTGAAGGCGGCCTGGTTGCCGCTCATCTCCAGGCCCACGTCGAAGCCCTCGATGTGCAGGTCCTTGACCACCTCGCGCAGCGACTGCTTGGATACATTGACCACGCGCGTGGCGCCCATGTCGGCGGCGAGCTTGAGCCGATAATCATTGACGTCGGTCACCACTACGTTTCGGGCTCCGACGTGCTTGCAGATGCCGGCGGCGATGATCCCGATCGGGCCTGCGCCGGTGATCAGAACGTCCTCGCCAATGACATCGAATTCAAGCGCGCAATGGGCGGCGTTGCCATAGGGGTCGAAGAAGGCGGCGAGCTCGGACGGAATCTGGTCGGGGATCGGCCACAAATTGGATGCGGGCATCGCGATGTACTCGGCAAAGGCGCCGGCGCGATTGACGCCGATGCCCACCGTGTTGGGACAAAGATGCTGGCGGCCGGCGCGGCAGTTGCGGCAATGCCCGCAGACGATGTGGCCTTCGGCTGAAACCCGGTCGCCGATCTTGTAGCCGGTGACGCCACCGCCGAGTTCCACGACCCGGCCGACGAATTCATGGCCGATGACCAGCCCGGGCTTGATGGTGCGCTGGCTCCACTCGTCCCACTTGTAGATATGCAGATCAGTGCCGCAGATCGCGGTCTTCTCGAGCTTGATCAGGACCTCGTTCGGGCCCGGGCTCGGCACCGGCACCTGTTCCATCCAGATGCCTTTCTCGGCGTGGCGCTTCACCAGCGCTTTCATCATTTCCGACATGGGGATGTTCCGGGGACGGCCTGCGGCCTGGGGATGCCCATTATAACCGCGTGGTCATCCGGACATGCTGGCCGGCCGGCGCGATCACTGGGTCCGCTGGCAGCGGATCGAGCTGACCTGCTGCTGCTCGTCGAAGCTGAAAACCAGCTCCGGAATTCCGGCTTGCCCGTGCCCATCGGCCGAACTGGAGAAAAAGTATGACCACTCGACTGCCGGAACGCTCCCGCCGATATTACCGGTTGCATCAGGGGTTCCCAGCGAATTGAGAATGCGTTGCTTGCTCGCGCCGATCAACGCACTGGTGTCCCTGGGACACGTGAAGGTGGTGCGCCTTCCCGGGGGCAGGCCGCGGGCGACCCGGAGTTCCACGGAAATGGACCCAAGGAGGCTGGCGCAGTTGTCGACTGGCTCGGCAGCCGCCTGGGAAGCCAGCAGGACCATCAGGGCCAAGGTAGACAGCGAACGCTTGCGCATCGAATCGGGCTCTCTCGTCATGGGCCTGGGCGACAGCATCTAGATGCGCGCCGCCGTTTCCATCATTTGCTCGGCCTGGTCACGGCCCAGGTACCCATGAATCACGCCGCGCGCCAAATAAAGCAGGGGAATCAGCGCCACCGCCGCGCTCATCTTGTAGATGTAATTGAGTGTGCCCACGGCAAGGAACAGGTCGATCGGCCAGCGCTGGGGTCCCATTACGAAAGCTATATACAGCACGATGAAGCTGTCGAGAAGCTGCGAGATCGCGGTCGAGCCGGTGGCGCGCAGCCAGACGTGGCGCGGGCCAGTACTGCGTCGAATCCGGTGAAACACCGACACGTCGATCAACTGCCCGACCATGAAGGCCACCACCGAGCCGCCGATCGTCCAAAGGCCCTGGCCGAAGATGGCCGCGAAGGCGGCCTGCAAGTCGGGCACGCCTTGCGATTGCGCGGCGCCAGTCCACCAACTGGCCGGCGCCAGGTGGATGGCGGCGAACGCGAACACGAAACCATAAAGGATCAGCCCGACCGCCAGCCAACTGATGAAGCGCACGCCGCGCTGGCCGTAATACTCGTTGACCGTGTCGGTCATGATGAAAACGATAGGCCACAACAGCGTTCCGGCAGTGAAGTTCAGCGAGCCGGCCTGGCCGAACAGGTTCCACTCGAATGGCTTCAGCCCGAGCGTGTCTTCGAGCGCAAAAATCTTCACCCCGATGAATTCCGCCAGTACCGCATTGACGACGAAGAAGGCGGCGAGGACGACGAACAGCTTCTGCCCCTTCAGGTCGCCGATCATGGCTTCGGCGCCCGGTTGAACGGAATCTTGTCGGGGCTGACGGCGCCGCCGGAAATGATGAAAGTCATCGCCTGGTCGACAGTCCAGTCGGTGGGTGTCAATCGTTCCACCGGTACGACCTCCAGGTAACCGGAGGTCGGATTGGGGGTGGTGGGCACGTACACGGCCGCGAGTTCGGCACCGGTGCGTTCGTCATGCAGGATGCGGGTGACGAAGCCGACTGATTTCATTTCATTGTGCGGAAAATCGATCAGCACCACCCGCTGGGTGCCGTCAGGCTTGGTCTGCAGCAGGTCCAGCAGTTGCCGTGCGCTGCCATAGATGGTCTTGGCCAGCGGAATGCGCGCAATCAGGGCCTCGAACCAGACCAGGAGCTTCTGGCCCACCACCCGCCGGGCCGAGGCGCCAACGAACATGACGAAGATCACCGTGGCGCACAAGGCGATGGCCGTTTGCACCCAGGGGTCGCCCAGCCAGCCGAACACCAGCGGATCGCGTGCGGCAATTTCCGCCATCAGCGGTCCGATGAGCGGCGCGCTTATCCCGGACAGGAGACTGAACACGAACTTGAAGACGATCCAGACCAGCCAGATCGGCAGCAGGGTCAGGAGTCCGGTTAGAAAATATTTCTGAAGTTTTCCCATTCGTCATTGTAGCGGTCACGGCGACGACACTTCACGAACCAGGCGAAATCCGACGTCGTCAAAACCGACCGATGCGTCGAGTCCGCTGGTGCGGGTCGGATCGGCGCGACTGGCGCTGTCGCGCCAGCCCGATCCAGTGACCAGATGCTTGCGACAACCGCCCGCGCAATCGCTCAGCCATTCGCGGGCATTGCCGCGCACGCCGGTGAGACCCAGGGGGCTCGCCGGACCCTGGTCGGCCGGCACGGTTCCGCTCTGCCCGCAATCGATCCGGCCATCCCTGCAGGCGTCGCCGCTCCCCTTGTAGCTGGCGATTTGCCGCCATTCCGCATTCGTCGGCAGCCGGAAAGTTTCGCCCGTGCGCTGGCTGAGCCATTGGGCGTATGCCGCGGCGTCCTGAAAGCTGACGCAAACGGCGGGATGGTCGCCAGTTTGCGTGAATCCGGGCGATACCCAAGTGCGCTTCTTCATCGTGATGAGCGCAAGCCGATTGCGACACTGCGCGTTGGGCCGACCGGTGCTGCTGGCGAACTGCGCGTATTCAGCTCGTGAAACTTCCTCGCGCATCACGGCGATTCCGGGGCTGCCCGCAGTTCCCGACGACACCAGAACCGTGGCTGGCCCCGAACTGCGCTGGGGCCTTGTCGGCTTGGGCGGAGGTATGGCCTGCGACCACGCGGGCTCAAGCGCTCGCGGGTCCACTTCAAGGGCGCGCGCTGTAGCCTTGGTCTGCGCCAGGCCGCGGCTATCCGCGGCCGACAATGATTTCTCCAGGCGGGCAATGAAAACGACCGGCAAGGCCTTGCGCAGCTTCGTCCATGCCTCGCCCTTGAGGCGACCGCTTTCGAGTGCGAACTTGCTGGCACGCCGGTACGCCTTCCTTGCGGTTTCATCGCGACCGGCCTTGAGCGCCACGTTGAGCGCGGTACCCAGGCCGGTGATCACTTCGTCGCTTAGCGGAAAAGTTTCGTTGTCCGGCGCACCGGCATGACGGGCGGCCAGCAACGAATCGATGGCGTTGTCGTCGGCCGGCGTGCTCAATCGTTTCTGCTTGATCTGGCGACGGACTGACTGGAGCTCACGGGCGCCGGGCTGCGTGGGATCGAATTCCAGCAACGTGACGGTCACGCCGGTCTTCACTTTGGAGAAGCTCACCTTTTCGTTTCCCGCGGACACCGCGTCAGCAGCTTCAACCGGGGCGGGCCCGGCTACCGCAACCGGGGCAGGCACGGGTTTCTCGGCCGCCGCGACCGGGCTCGGCGGCGCTGGCGCGGCCGCCGGTGGCGGTGCCTGCGCAGGCGCGGGAGAGGGAGCTGGTGTGACGGTCGGCGGAGTGCTCGGCAGTGGCTCGGCGTTCGGCAGAGTGCCCGTTGCTGGCTCGGCGCTCGCGGCTTCCCTGCCGGTAAAGAAATCCGCGGTCGCCGGCTTCTTCTCCGCGCCCGACCAGAAGATCACCGCAAACATCGCCAGGAGCGAAGTACCCGCCATCGCGAACAGCGCGGGACGCAACCAGCTCCGGGCGAGTATCGGCGGCGCTGCGGGGCGCGCCACTGGCGCCGGTGGCTCATTGGGAAGGTCAGCCGCGCGTTCCCGCTGGGCAATCTGGTTCAGCGCGCCAAGCATCTGCTGGGCATTGCGAAAGCGGTTGTCCGGCGACTTGGCCATGGAACGGTCGATGAACATCTGCCAATGCCTGCGCTCCAACGGCAAGCGCGGAACCGGGTCCTGGGCATGCATCAGCGCCAGCCCCAGGGGGTCGGAGCACTGGTATGGCATGCGACCGTTCAACAACTCATAGGCAAGCACGCCGACGCTGTACAGATCGGCGCGCCCATCGACGACTTCGCCACGGGCTTGCTCGGGCGCCATATAGCCGCCGCTGCCGATGGCCAGACCTGCGGTGGTGATCCGGTTGCTGTCGGTCCGCGTCAGCGCAATCCCGAAGTCGGTGAGCAGGGGACGGTCGGCGTTGTCGAACAGCACGTTTTCGGCTTTTACGTCCCGATGCACGATGCCGCGGGTATGGGCGTATTCCAGCGCCGAGAGCAGGGCGCGCAGGACCTCGATGATCCGGGTCTCGTCGCGGGTGAAATCCCGCTGGCCTAGATGGCCCCGGGCCAGGTAGGGCAGCACGTAGTACAGCAGCCCTTGCGGGGTGCGACCGACTTCGTGCACGCCGACGATGCACGGATGCTCGAGCTTGGCGATGGTGTGCGCTTCCTGCTCGAAGCGTTGCTTGCTCTTCTCGTCCTTCAGGGCCTCGGGCGACATCACCTTGATCGCCACCTGGCGATCCAGGGAGACCTGGACGCCCAGGTAAACGTAGGACATGCCGCCCTTGCCGATCCGCCGTATCACCCGGTATCCCGGGATG
>Ga0315287_10008203_pt1 | contig 10532 bp, 7 predicted proteins | sample YL17G11_0_MG_FD_205037 | JGI IMG/M metagenome (GOLD analysis project Ga0315287, IMG submission 205037) | Sediment microbial communities from Yellowstone Lake, YNP, Wyoming, USA - YL17G11_0 | ecosystem: Environmental > Aquatic > Freshwater > Lake > Sediment | place: USA: Wyoming | collected...
GATGACCAAGTCACGTAGTTTTTTGTGCGCTCTGTAGTGAAGCCGCATCGTGAGCCTGTCACCACTTCGGATGAGATTAATAATCTCGCCGGCCTCATTCAAGAATTCGAAATGCGTAAGCCTTCCCTCACCATTCCCAGAGCGTGATTCGATGGTCTCAAGATCCACGGTTCCTACCGAGGATTGGGCGAACGTCTTCATATAGTCGCCGACGATGCTCCTCGCGTCACCGTCAGCCCGCACGCGTCCGGCATCGATCCAGATACATCTCGAACATAGGCCCTCAACCGCGGCCATGTTGTGGGAGACGAACAGCACGGTCCGCCCGCTTGCTCGCAGGCCATCCATTGTATCAAGGCACTTTTTCTGGAAATCGGCGTCGCCGACTGCCAGCACCTCGTCAACCAACAGGATGTCCGGTGACAGATGGGCGGCAACGGCAAAGCCCAATCGCAGACGCATACCCGACGAATACCGCTTGATCGGTGTGTCTATGAACTGGTTGATGCCTGAAAACTCGACGATCTCATCCAGTCGTTTCTCGATCTCCTTCTTCTTCATGCCCAGGATCGAACCGTTCAAGTAGATATTCTCACGGCCGGTCAGCTCTTCGTGAAAGCCGGTGCCAACCTCGAGCAGGGAAGCGATGCGTCCGGCGGCTTTCAAACTGCCGGAAGTTGGATGGGTGATTCTGGACAACAACTTCAGGAGGGTGCTCTTGCCCGCGCCATTCCTCCCGATAATCCCCAAGACCTCGCCCTGTTGTACCTCGAACGACACGTCACGAAGTGCCCAGACGATCTGTTCTTGCTCACGTTCACGCTTGACGAGCTTCGAGATGGCCCCCATGATCACTTCCCGGATCTGGGTGTTCGCCGAATATTCGCCGAGGCGATAGCACTTTGAAAGTCCGGAAACCTGCAAAACCGGATAACTCATTCATTTCTCCAATCAGGCATAGCGGCCGCATCCTCATTCATGACGAAACGCTGTTCCATCCAAGTTGTCTCCGAACGGGCAACGCCCATGATCCCCATTAACGCTTTCCAGAGCGCTCTAGATCACGTCCGCGAAGCGGCGTGCCGTGCGCTGGAAGTACCAGACCCCGAGTATGAACACCAATACAGTCCCGACGCATGAAACACCGAGCCATTCCCAGGGAACAGGTCGGCCCGATATCAGGGCACGGGTGGTTTCAATGATCCCGACAATGGGATTAAGGCTCACCAGCCAATGGTAGCGCTCTGGAACCATGCTCATTGGGTAGACAACCGGCGAGGCGAACATCCAGAGCTGAACAAAGAACGGCAAGGCGTGTTTGATATCACGATAGTTCACGTTGAGCGCGGCAAACAACTGACCGAAGCCCAGCGTGCACACCACAAGGAGAATCAAAACCAGGGGCAAGAGCGCCAGCCCTGGAGAAAATGGCATCTCGTAGAACACCAGAAGCCCGAACAGAATGACAGAGGCAATGGCTAGATCAAGCAGCGAGCCGATGACCGCTGCCGCGGGAAGAAGGATTCGCGGAAAATAGACCTTAGTGATGAGCGAGGTGTTGGATATCACGCTATTCGACGCCATGATGAGCGCGGTGGAAAAGTAGGTCCACGACAACAGCGAGGCGTAGTAAAAGAGGGGATAGGGAAGGCCATCGCTTGGCAGCTTTGCTACTCTGCCAAATAGCAGCGTGAACAACAGCATTCCCATCAACGGCTGCAAAATGACCCACGCCACACCCAGTGCAGTTTGTTTGTACTTGACCTTGATATCTTTCCATACAAGAAAATATAGAAGCTCACGATCTCGCCATAAGCCAACGACTGACTGACCGATACCGTGCGAACTCCCGAGTTCGATCAATACAGGAACCTCCGCTGCTGTCAACTCTACCGCTTTATCCATCATCTCGCTCCAGTCTATCGATCATATGAGAACCTCTCCTCGGCACCAAGCAGAACAACCTACCAATCTCCTCGCCAGTAATCTTCAGTGGGCATAAGCAGGGACAGTCTTTTTCCAGAGGTGAACATGCCGGTACTGGCTCCACCCGATGGACACAATCTCCGAGACTCCATCGTTGTCAAGATCAACAAGCTGCGCTCCAAGATGGCTGGAATGGGGACCGCGTTCAACCACGTAGGGAGCCCAGGCACGGCCCCCCTTACGATTCAAGTAAATTGCCGTGAGGTTATCCGGCGCCCCATCGCTCTTCTGATCAGTGTGTTCGGCCACGACGATGTCTGGCTTACCGTCTCCATCAAGATCAGCAACATCCATACTGTTCAAAGACCGCTCTCGCGTGATGATGTGGCGCTTCCATTCAGCTGTCTTAGGATCTACAGGGGAATCAAACCAGTAGAGATGGACCCCCAAGGTCCAGTCCTCCCTCTCCTCTGTGGCGACGATGTCCAAACGGCCATCGCCGTTGAGGTCAGCGAGGGCTAACCGGTCAATCCATACCTTCGAAGCATCTACTTGGCCTCCTACGGCATGTACGTTCCACTTCAAAGACAGCGATCCAGGATTTTCCAACCATGCGACATGGTGACCATCCTTACTCACGTGCGCAATGTCCTGGTCCCCGTCCCCATCAATGTCTCCAACGGCTATTCCATCCTCGTTAACATCCGTGGAAATATGGTGCAGGGGCCACAGTGGCACATCCGGATTAGCCGGGACCTCAAGAACATACAAGTTCTCCCTCCGGGTGAAAACAAGTTGCGGCTTTCCCCCAGGAATGAGCCTCGCCTTGACATGGCCTTGCGTTCGCCCTGCTGCTACCGCTCCCACAAGCCGCGAATTCCAGGAAGTTGCCTTCTCATCTGCCGCCTCGATCCAATACACCCTGTCATCCTTTATTCCAATGAGATCGGAAAGCGCATCCCCATCCACGTCAATGGAGAAAAACACATCCATACTTTCATCAACGATGAGCGTCCGTTTCCACTCTCCCTGCAACTTGCCTCCAGGATTGCGGTACAGGAAGGATCCGGCAATCACGTCAGAAAAACCATCCTGATCGACATCTGCAAACACAAGCCCCATTTTTCCTTTTTGGCTCGTAGGACGGTCTCCATCAATAGAGCTGTAGGCCCACTTCTTCGCGTCGCTAGTCAGGTTCTCCCACATTTCAATGGTCCGTCCGGGGCCACCGTAATTCTTTCCAACAAGGTCGATGTCTCCATCGCCATCAATATCGCCGATTCGCATATTATGGGAGCCACTCCGTGACAGGACTATGGGTGTAAATACACCGCCTTTATTGAAATAAACCAATACCCGCTTCTTCGTAGAGGTGTGCATCTCTGCGGTAAGGACGTCCAGTTCACCATCCCCGTCAAAATCAGCAACCTGGAGCGAGTGGGCACCTTCCAGAATGCCTTTCTCGATCGGGTGTTCGACCCAAGCATCGGCACGAGGGTCCTTCGGCGATTCAAACCAGGAGAGCGAGCCCTTCCCTTCTGAGGCGCTCAGGACAACATCGGGCCTGCCGTCCTTGTTCATGTCCGCCACGAAGACCCTCGTGTCAGAGGCCCACTTCGGCGCGATGGGATAGGACCTCCAAGGATTTGGTTTATTTGAAATCCCTGGATTTTCAAGCCAGGATCCCCCCGAGACGATATCGAGGTCACCGTCCTGGTCAATATCGGCCAGCGCTATTCCCTCGCCTGGGCGCTCGAGGATGAGGTGTCGTTCGAAATGACCGGGTGTTAACTGTATCCAGAGCACCACTGTCTTCTTGTCGCACGTAACGATATCAAGCTTGCCGTCTCCGTTCACGTCCCCGACTACCAGATCGTGGACATACCCAGCGCCAACCACATGGCGAATCCATTCGCTCTGACCGTTTCCTGAAACATTTTCAAACCACACTGCTTCCCCTTTGCCCTCTGCCAATGTCCCAATTATGATATCTGCGTGGCCGTCTCCGTCGACATCGGCCAATTGCCCATCGGTTGTGAACTCCTCACTCGCCACAGGATGTTTCTCCCAAGTGGGGTACTGGTACCAGACCAAACCCGCCCCCTCAAAACCTTGGGCACCAACAACTACATCCCAATTGCCATCGCCGTTGATGTCGCCCAGCATGACAACGTCCGTACAACAATCCTTGCCAGTATTTGGTTGAGGATCAATGGTCCAGTGACGAAATGGAGGAGTGTCAGGAACGTTCTGTTCAGACACACATCCGCTAATAGAAAAACAAATCACCAAGCTCATATACGTAATCAGTCTCATGCGGGACACCTTCCTAAACACTCTGATCTACAGAATAAGTCGATTCGTGTGTGTGCTTTACGAAAAACGATCTACGACGCGGAGCTTACACGAATAATGAAAAGGCTTATGGTTGATGTGAGCAATTGCGGGACCTCATCATCGCCCATGTCATCGAGGAAGGGCGCCGTTCGTCCAACGCAATTTGCCTTTCCTGGTGAGTAAGAAAGCTAAGTTCAGGAAATGCATTAGGATCTCGCTTCGCTGTGTGGATAATATCGATTTGATGGGTAGAGGCAAATCGGGGAAGTACCGCCTCCGAAAGACCCGGTTGAAAACAATCATGAAGTTCCACCAGGAGGTCACAATCGGCAAGGCCCGGCACCAAGTCCGGCCTGAGCAACTCAAACTCGCCGCCCTCACAGTCGGACACGATTAAGCACCTATTGACGGTCAACTCTCGAAGAGTTGCCACAGTGCATTCGGCCCCGACAGTCACACGATCAGCGACGTTGTTCACCAGCGCCATTGCATTACAAAGCTCGCGCTCCGAGGCTTCGATGTCGAAAGCATACACCCGCGCTTTTGGCATGAATACGGCTAACCCAACCGCGTAGTAGCCCTCGGCGCACCCAATGTCGATGACTTGATCATAACCCCGCGCTATGATCTCAGCTATAACATCGTGCAGCTCCAGTTCGTACAGACCTAACAGGCTACCTGCCTCTCCCCCTGCCCGATAACCTGGTCTTCCAACAGGCCAGAACATCATCCCGGAAAACGGGCCACTACGGACATATACTCCGGACGTAGCGATAATTTTCTTAATTACTTCGTAGAGTTCGTTATTCCAAAGGGCAATTCCTTGACTTCTCATAGCCCTTATATTTCCGTCGCGAGTGTCGCGATAACGGGCATAGGTCTCCGGGAAAAATGTCTTTACGGCTATTTTGGCTAAGTAGAAAATAGGCAAGTCGATAATTTGTTGCTTCGTCATGTAGTAGCTCCTCGATTGATTGACCTTGTTAGCTCATTGCAGAATCTTCTACAACCTGCTCGACAAAAAAATCCGTTTCTCACCGTCGCAGTACTAGGATTTGGCATTATGGCCATTGGTCGGCCCCCAGCCGGAGCGTTTCTATCAAGATTCCTGTAAGGCACCCAGAATCACATTCAGCGCTGAGGGATTACACAGGCGATTCCGTTTTCCTTCTCGCACACGGCCGAACGTGAAGTGTTGCTGAAAAGCAAAATTATCTTTTTCATGAAAGACCTTGGTTCAAAACCATCCGATAGGCAGTTAGCAGACGCTCCGCGCGGGCATGCCAGGAAAAGCGTTCGACTGCCCGCTCCCTGCCTTTCTTGCCCATCTGACCCGCAGTGTCCGGATCGTTGAGCAGCGACAGGATAGCCTCAGCAAGCAAGTCCGGCCGCTCAGGCTCTACCAGCAAACCTGTCTCGCCATCAGTAATCGTCTCGAGCATGCCACCCACTTTCGTTCCCACGACAGGAATCCCACATGCCATACCTTCCACAATTGAGATGCCAAAGCTCTCACTCAAGGAGGGATTCACAACCAAGCTGGATGTCCGATACCGCTCCGGTAGTTCCTTGTGGGGAACACGCCCGATAAACTGAACTTTATCGGCCAAGTTCAATCTCTTAACCAGACTGTCTAGATGCTGCTGGTAGTCAGAACTCACCGACCCGTTGTAAAAACGACTAAGAGCCCGGACAAGCGGGTCTGAGGAAATGCTGACTATGAAATCCTCCCGCAGCGTTGCCCTCGCTCCCACTATGATGAGTCGCGCTCGGTCAATTCGTGACACAACCTGGGCGAATGCCTCGATTAGCGTGTGGATACCTTTCTCAGGGGACACACGTCCGACAAACAAGATCGGCAGCACTTCACCACGATACACATCTGTAGCTGACCCTGGTCGAAAGGCTTCAACGTCGACACCGTTATATGCCGTGACAACCGTGCCACGGTAAGACGGAAAAGACTCACGGAACAGGCGAGCGATATGGTCACTCACAGCCACGACGGCATCGACTGCCTCGAGTTCAGTGCTGACCTGCTGCTCATCCATTTGCGAAAGCCATTCGGCCTGCATTTCAAGGACGACACGCCGGTTCCTCGCCCGGTTCTTGAAGCGTCGACACCAAGACCAGTAGTTCATCACATGGACCACATCATAGTTCGATCGATCAAGCTCCTTCGCGATCGATCGCGCATAACCATGGAATGCGTCGGCGATAGCAGGAATTCCAAACGGACGGGCCCATCTCGGATAATGGGTAGCCACGTATTGAAGGGTATCGTCAGCTCCACCAGATACAAACGATACCCTGAACGGTAAATCACCCGGAGGCTCGAGTCCCGGCCTTCGCTTGCCGAATAACGTGACATCTGCCTGACAAGCCATCTCAATTGCCGTGTTATAGGCAATGAGCCCAATCGAGTTCTGATTCGGCGGAAGGATGCCGTCGTAGGGTTGTGCAACGAGCGCGACGTTCATGTTCACACCGTTCTCTCTATTCGCTTGATGGAGCGATTCCCTTTTCGCATTAGAAGCTACACGACTCCCCATTTGCGTAGTGGCCGACGAGTCGTCGGATACCCTCCTCAATTGGCAAGAGTGGACGCTTCAGAAGCTTGCGCATCTTGCTAGTGTCGGGACACCGGCGAGTCATGTCGCCTTCCGCCAGCGGCGGCAAGAATTCAATCGGCGACCGACTACCGGTGACACGAATTACCGTGCGTGCAAGATCCAGGATACTCGTCTCGACATCGCTGCCGATATTGATCACCTCATTTTCACAGGCCGCTTCGGCATGCAGAGTTACGCATGTCTCCACCGTGTCGTCAACATAGCAAAACGTGCGTGTCTGGGAGCCCTTTCCGTAGACACGAAGTGGTGCCCCCTCAAGCGCTGCTCGGATAAATCGCGGTAGCACGAAATCCTCACTTTGCCGCGGCCCGTAAGTGTTGAAGAAACGGAATATGGTATAGGGAAGTCCAAACTCGCGCTGAAACGTCCGCAAATAGACCTCTCCCACATTCTTCACCACTGCATAAGGCAATCTCGAATTCAATGGCGTCGTGTTTTCGTTTTGAGGACTCTCAAATGGCTCGCCATACACCTCCGACGAGGAAGAGAAGTAGGCACGTTTGACTCCAGTGTTCTTGCAGAGCCGCAGAATGTTTTCAATGCCCGTGATGTCTCGGAGGACTAGCAGCGGATTCGCCAACGTTCTCTGCACGCCCACGACTGCGGCAAAATGGAACACATGCGTGAAGCGGAAACGATAGAAGAGTGAGGAAATGTCGTTGAAGTCATTCACATCACACTTGATGAACGTAAGATTTTGCGCATTAAGGCTGATCTTCTCGACACTTCCAGTCAGCAGATTATCCGCGACGATGACATCGGTATCCGGGCGCTTCACAAGGGCACGAACCAGCGCACTACCGATATTGCCCGCCCCACCAGTCACAAGAATTGATTCCATCATGCCTCCCGAGTTGTGTCACAGGTTAGGAACGTAATTGGTCCGGCGAAAGATCTCAACGCCGGTCTCAAAGCGCTGCAGAAACTCGCCATCAGAAACGTCCGACAGCACTGGCCACCGCGGATTCCCATTGAAACGCTGAAGTTGAGACCGATATGCAGCAAGCGCCGCCAGCTTACGAAGTAGCACGCTGTCCACATCAACTCTGGCGCGACACCCGAACACAATCTCCGCAACATCACGCGTAGTTCCCAACCCACATCGCACGATGCTGGACGGGTATCGCCCTCCGCCTCGGGTCCAGGGCCAGATGTTCCACAACCATACTGGATACTCAAGCAGCGTCACTGGCTTGCCGATTCGAGCCACTGCTCCGCGCACGATACGATTCGTTTCGCTGTGATCAGTGAGGCCATCGCGCCGGTGCGGCAGATAAATCTCATCTGGCTCGAACTTATCGATGATTTCAAAAACCCGATCACTCGCGGCATCGTGATGCTCCTGCAACCGGTGATCCTCAAAGTCAAGGAATACATAATCCGCCGCTGTCAACCCAAGCCTGCAGGCCGCCTCTTCCGCCTCGGCGCGCCGAATCCTTACGAGTTCGTCCTCGGCAATCAACGCCCTGTGTGACGCCCGGCCATCGGTCATGACAATCACCTTGACGCGAACGACAGCCTGGGCTTTCAGGGCAATTATCCCGCCGCATCCAAGGACTTCATCATCCGGATGCGGCGCGAATACGAGGGCGCTGGCCCTGCGTGTCGGACTCGTCAGCCAATCGGAACTCACAAGCCGATTGACCATCAACAGGCCATCAGCCAATAATCGACGCCATTTCTGCACGTATTCGCCTTATGGTGGGCTGACTAAACAACTAGGTAGCTGTCCACATCCGAAACAGTACCATTGAGATCATCGCAATTCCGAAACCGAGCAAAGTATTGTCCAACTCCCCCGCTTAGCTATCTGGACATTGCCATATATATCGCCTGGTGAGATTTTAGAAGAAGTGTCGCGCAGGAGTTATTTATTGATGCCTGAGTGAGGCGGCACTGCATTCATGCCAAAACCTCCGCTATCGCCTCGACGGCTTCCGGCACGCCGGTCGGGACGACCGGCGACGGCGGCACTGCATACCGTAGCCTGTCGAGCAGTTCCAGGAAGTTGCCCTGCAGCCATCGTTCTTGCGTCAGTGGAGCACAACGACCGGCACGTTCCAGCCAGCGCACCAAATACGGTACCTCCGGCCACTCCGGTCGTTCCAGATACAGCACCGACACCCCGGCACAGGCCGCTTCCACGAAGCTGCCGTATCCGGGTTTGCATATCAACACATCGCAAGACCACAACGCGTCGATATACGGCAGTCCAAGGGATTCGAAGTCCACGGTGTTGGGATGCGTAGAGCGCCAGGACGCGGGAACGAGCAGACGCACTCCAGGCAGCGCTGGCCATTGCTCTACCGGCGGGCGCAACTCCATGCCACCCAGCGATACCATCACCAACCGTTCATCCGGACGCAGTCCCAAGCGTTCAACGAACCACGCGCGGTGACTATGTCCACGCTGAGAGATCGGCCCTATTGCACGGAGGTTGCCGAGTCTCGGCATCGGCATACTGGGGGCAGGTTGCAGAAAGACACGCGCCGACGCATACGCCTGCCGCATCTGCTCCAACAACATCTGTGCTTCGGGACGTGCGCTGAAATAATGCTCATAGATGTCCATCCAATTAATGGAGCACAGTGCCACCGCGGGAATCCCGACGCGCGCCGCGGCAGCGAGTGTCAGATACGGAACGTTCGCCACGATCAAATCCGGAGCGAGGGCGCGCAGTGCGCTCGCCTCCTGGTCCACCTTGCACTCCCAGTCGTCATGAAAACGCACGTACGCCTGCGCGCTGTCCTCCAACAATAATAACTGGGCATCAGCCTGCACCATGCCGACATCGGTGTGCACCTGCGTGATTGTCACGTCTGTGCCGAATCGCTCCATAAGCTTGAATGACGGCGCGCTCGTGCGCAAGGTCACGCGTGCGTCCGGTACGTGCGCGCGCAACGCCCCGATCACTGGCGCAGTTTGACCAATGTGGCCGTAGCCGTGCGAGGAAAGTGCGACAACGACATGGGGAACCCATTTCGATGGGCTCACGCTTACCAACCACCCGCGCACTTCATACACAACACAGGCGCACGTCCAGGCCGAGCGCTCGCACCAAACCGGCTATCTCGCTCTCATAAATCGGATTCATGACGATCACGTCGGTCGGACGAACCGTGCGCATAAATTCAGGAGACACTACACGCTGGCCCGTCCCGGCCACGTATTTGCCCTGTTTGTGGGGATTAAGATCCACCACGTACTCGATACCGCTATCCGCGCCGAGCACATTGAGAAAGGTCACACCTTTCGACCCGCCACCCCAGATAACCGCGGTACGGCGCGCTTGCTGCAGGTCGCGCAGACGCCCCTGCCAGGCGCAGACTTTATCACGATACTGCTCGGCGAAGTGGCCGGCATACCTGCTCACGCTCGCTGGTTGGTGTACATCGGGCACGGCCGCCCGCATCTGTCCCGCTCCAGGCCGCATTTCAACGAAGATAAACTGCCCGCCGAATGTCTCGCCCATGTCGAGCACATCGAACCCGCTGCTCGTCGCCGCTTGAGTCAAAGAGCCAAGCGTGAAATAAGCACAATGCTCGTAGATCAGATCCCAGATTCCCATGTCCTTCAAGGTGAACAGGGCATTGGGCACTTCAAAATACAATACTGCGTCGGTGCGGTCGGCGAAAC
>Ga0315287_10008205_pt1 | contig 10531 bp, 10 predicted proteins | sample YL17G11_0_MG_FD_205037 | JGI IMG/M metagenome (GOLD analysis project Ga0315287, IMG submission 205037) | Sediment microbial communities from Yellowstone Lake, YNP, Wyoming, USA - YL17G11_0 | ecosystem: Environmental > Aquatic > Freshwater > Lake > Sediment | place: USA: Wyoming | collected...
TGGTGGGGTCGGGCGAGTCGGTCCAGGTCGGTGCGCCGCTGCTGGGCGGGGCCTCGGTCAGCGCCACGGTCGAGAAGCACGGCCAGGGCGACAAGGTCAGCGTCGTGAAGTTTCGTCGCCGCAAGCACTACCTGCGGATGAAGAACCATCGTCAGAAGTACACCGAGATCAAGGTCACCGGCATCAACGCCGGCTGATCCAGCGGAGCATTTTTCATGGCACACAAGAAGGCAGGCGGCAGCACCAAGAACGGCCGTGATTCCCACAGCAAGCGCCTCGGCGTGAAGGCCTTCGGCGGCGAACAGGTCGTAGCGGGCAACATCATCATCCGCCAGCGCGGCACGCAGTACCGCCCGGGCGCGAACGTCGGCATCGGCACGGACCACACGCTGTTCGCCCTGAGCGACGGCAAGGTGAAGTTCCAGCGCAAGGGCGCCGAGCAGAAGATGTTCGTCAACGTCGTCTCGGACTGATCCCAGGCGCCGGCGTCGAACTCGAGACCCCGGCCTCGCGCCGGGGTTTTCGTTTCTGATGCCGGCATCACTCCCCCGTAAGCGGCAGATGCCATGAAGTTCGTCGATGAAGCACGCGTCAGGGTCCAGGCCGGCAACGGCGGGCGCGGCTGCCTCAGCTTCCGGCGCGAGAAGTTCGCGCCCTTCGGCGGCCCTGACGGCGGCGACGGCGGGCATGGTGGCAGCGTGTTCCTGCGGGCTGCCGAGGGTATCAACACGCTGGCCGACTTCCGCGTCGAGCGGAACTTCAAGGCCGAGTCGGGCGAGGCAGGCAGCAGCAATGACTGCTTCGGCCGTGGCGGCGAGGATCTCTACATCCCCGTGCCGGTCGGCACGCTCGTTCGCGACGCCGAGACGGGCGAGCAGCTCGGCGACCTGACGACGGTCGGTCAAGTGCTGGCCGTGGCCGCAGGCGGCAAGGGCGGCTGGGGCAACCAGAAGTTCAAGTCGAGCGTGAACCGCGCGCCGCGGCAGTTCGGCCCCGGCCTGCCCGGCGAGAAGCGCCTGCTCGAGCTCGAACTGAAGGTGATCGCCGATGTCGGCCTGCTCGGCCTGCCGAACGCCGGCAAGTCCACGCTGATCCGCGCGGTCTCCTCGGCACGGCCCAAGGTGGCCGACTATCCGTTCACGACGCTGCACCCGAACCTCGGCGTCGTCTACTGCGGCGAGCACCGCAGCTTCGTCATGGCCGACATTCCCGGGCTGATCGAGGGCGCGGCCGAGGGCGCCGGCCTCGGCATCCGTTTCCTGCGCCACCTGCAGCGCACGCGCGTGCTGCTGCACCTGGTCGACATCGCGCCGCCGCAGGACGACGCGGATCCGGTCCGCGACGTGCGCGCGATCGTCGCCGAGCTCGGCAAGTTCAGCGCCGACATGCTGGACAAGCCGCGCTGGCTGGTCATCAACAAGCGCGACCTGCTGCCGGACGACGAGGCCGAGAAGAAGGCGAAGGACATCGTCCGCCGGCTGCGGCACAAGGGGCCGTGGTACCTGATCTCCGGTGTCACCGGTGCGGGGACGCGCGCGTTGGCCGAGACCGTGATGCGCTTCCTCGAGGCGGAGGCCGCCCGCGAGCGCGAGGTGGCGGAAACCGCTACTGCCGAGGCCGCGGCGGCCGCGGCGCTGCTGCCGCAGGTCGTGCCGCGCTACAGCGGCCCGAAGCGCAAGGCGAAGACCCGCAAGCCGAAGCCGAAGGTCGCCGCAGCCAGGACGCCGGCCAAGACGCCAAAGAATGCGTAATGCGAAGGTCCGGCGGCGCATCGCTGCCGGCAAGCTGAAGCTGCGTATCCGTGACCTGCGCAACCTCGGCCCGCGCAGCGAGCAGCTGCTCGCCCTGGTCGGCATTCGCAGCGCCGACGGGCTGCGCCGCCGGGGTGCCGTCGAGGCTTACCTGGCCCTGCGCCGCATCGGCGCCACCCGTTCGCTGAACATGCTGTGGGCGATGGCCGGGGCGCTGGATCCCTGGCCGGAGGGATGCGACTGGCGCGACGTCGCGGCGGGTGACCAGCGGTTACCGCTGCTGCTGGCCGTGGACGAGCCCTCGGCCCAGCAGCCCGCCGCCGGGCGTCGGCGGTCGCGCCCGCGAGCCAGGGCGAACGGAGGAGGCGGGTCGGCGGCCACCGCGCTGGGCGCATGGGCTCCGGGACTGCCATTCGATGAGGCCCCTGAGAGCGACACGGGCGCCGGTAGGGGCGAACTGAAGGCCGTCGGGGCGGGCGGAGCCGGGATGCCGAAGGCGAACTCCGCAGCGGGCCGCCCAAAAACGAAGAGCCGGCCCAAGGCCGGCTCCTGACTCGTCAGTTCTGGGTGGCCCTGCCAGCCCTCGAGGGCTAGGCAGAGGGGTCAGGCCAGCGCCTTGACCTTGGCGGCGAGGCGGCTCTTGTGCCGCGAAGCCTTATTGCGGTGAACGATGCGCTTGTTGACCAGCGAATCGACGAGGGCAACGGCCTCGCGGTAGCTGCTTTGCGCATCGGCCTTCTTGCCGGCGCCGATGGCTTCGTTGACCTTGCGGATCGCCGAGCGCGCGCGCGAGCGCAGCGTGATGTTCCGGGCGCGATGCTTGTCGGCCTGGCGGGCGGCCTTCTCGGCAGACTTGGTATTGGCCACGAAAAACTCCGTATGAATCAAAGGTAGCCGGAGTGTTCCGGCCCCAAAAAGGGGGCGTAGTGTGCTTAGCAGCCCCACGCTTGTCAACGCCGGGATCCGGTGCGGCTGCGGAACCGCCGGCGGGGGCTGGCCGGGTGGCAGGGGGGGGCGTGCTGGGGCGGGGTGGGGCTGGGCCGGGGAGCCGTGCGGCGGGGCTTCGGTATAGTGCCGCCGCCCCATGACTGCCGCCCCATGAGCCGAGCGATCTTCAAGAGCACCACGGTCGTCGGGGTCACCACCCTGCTGTCGCGGATCACGGGGCTGCTGCGCGATATGGTCTATTCGCAGTCCTTCGGCGCGGGCACGCTGATGGACGCCTTCCTGGTCGCGTTCAAGATCCCGAACTTCATGCGTCGCCTGTTCGCCGAGGGCGCGTTCTCGCAGTCGTTCGTGCCGGTGATCTCGGAGTACAAGGTGCGCCGCTCGCAGCGGGACGTGCGCGAGCTGGTCGCTGGCGTGTTCGGCACGCTCGGCGGACTGCTGACCGTGGTCACCGCGGTCGGCGTGATCGCCGCACCGCTGATCATCCTGGTGTTCGCACCCGGTTTCGCGCAGCACGGGGACAAGTACCAGCTCGCCGTGTCGATGCTGCGCTGGACGTTCCCGTACCTGTTCTTCGTCTCGCTGACGGCGCTGTTCAGCGGCGTGTTGAACAGCTACGGCCGCTTCGCGATCCCGGCGTTCACGCAGGTGATCATGAACCTCGTCATGGTCCTGTTCGCGCTGGTGATCGCCTCCCACAGCGACAATCCCGGCGTGACGCTGGCGATCGGCGTCTTCGTTTCCGGGCTGCTGCAGCTTCTTTTCCAGCTGCCGTTCGTTGCGCGTCTCGGCCTGCTCGACTGGCCGCGTTGGCAGCCCGCCGCGGAAGGCGTGCGGCGGATCGGCAAGCTGATGCTGCCGGGCATCGTCGGTTCGTCGATGGCGCAGGTGAGCCTGCTGCTCGATACGCTGATCGCCTCGTTCCTGATCACCGGCAGCATCGCCTGGCTGTACTATGCCGACCGGCTGATGGAATTCGCGCTCGGCGTGTTCAGCATCGCGCTCGCGACCGTGATCCTGCCGGGCCTGTCGACTCATCACGCGCAGGGCTCGACCGAGCGCTTCTCCGCGACGCTCGATTGGGCGCTGCGGGCGGTGATGCTGCTCGTCACGCCTGCCTCGGTGGCACTGCTGGCGTTCGCGGGGCCGATCACCGCGACGATCTTCGGCTACGGCCGGTTCAGCGACCGCGACGTGCAGATGACACAGTACGGCCTGATGGCCTACTCGTGGGGCCTGCTCGGATTCAGCCTCGTCAAGGTGCTGGCACCCGGGTATTTCGCGCGCCAGGACACGCGTACGCCGGTACGGGTCGGCCTCATCGCCCTCGGTGCCAACATCGCGCTGAACGTCGGCATCGTGCTGCCGGCGAAGTACCTCGGATTCCCGGTCCCGCACGTGTTGCTGGCCACCTCGACCTGCGTCTCGGCCGCCATCAATGCGCTGCTGCTGTGGCGCGGCCTGCGCCGCGAGGGCGTCTACCGGCCGACGCCGGGTTGGGGGGTCTTCCTGTTGCGTATCCTGTTGGCCAACGCGGTCATGACCGGGGTGCTGCTGTGGATGGCGGGCGACCTCGATGTCTGGCTGCAGGCGCCGCCGCTCGAGCGCGCCCTGCGGCTCGCGGCCTCGGTCGCCGCGGGTGCGGGCACGTACTTCCTCGTCCTGTACGTCGCCGGGCTGCGGTTCCATCACCTGCGGTCGACGTTCCCGATCGACGCAGCGCGCCGACGTGGGAATGGTGACGCGGATCGCCTATAATTTCCCATTGATTTTCAAGCGTTTCGGCGGATCACATCGATGGAGCTCGTCCGTGGCCTCGGTCACTTCCGGGAGCGGCACCGGGGAGGTGTCGTCACGCTCGGCACGTTCGATGGCTTGCACCTCGGGCACCGCGCCCTGGTCGATGGGACGGTGAGCCTGGCGATGCGGCTCGGGCGGCCGGCGGTGATGCTGAGCTTCGAGCCGATGCCGCGCGAATTCCTGCGCCCGCAGGATCCGCCGGCACGGCTGACGAACTTCCGCGAGCGCTGGCGCCTGCTGCAGCGCACGGGGCTCGATGCGCTGTGCCTGATGCGCTTCGGCGAGCGACTGCGCACCATGTCAGGGCCCGCGTTCATCGGCCTGCTGCACGAGGTGATGCGTCCGGAGTCGATCGTGGTCGGCTACGACTTCCGCTTCGGGCGCGAAGGCGCGGCTTCGGCAGCGCTGCTGGGCGCCGAAGGGCAGCGTCGCGGCTTCGCGGTGCAGGTGATCGCGCCGGTGCTGGCCGGCAGCGAGCGCGTCAGCAGCAGCGCGGTGCGCCGCGCGCTGGCCAGCGGCGAGATGCGGCATGCGGCCGGCCTGCTGGGCCGGCCCTACTCGATGCGCGGGCGCGTCGTCGCGGGCCAGCGACTCGGCCGCGAGCTCGGCTATCCGACCGCGAACCTGCGGCTCGAGCGGCGCCGCGTGCCGCTCGGCGGCATCTTCGCGGTGCGCGTGCGCGGCATCGGCGATGGCGTCCGCGAGGGCGTCGCGAGCCTCGGTACGCGCCCGACGGTCGGCGGCGTCGAGCCGCTGCTCGAGACGCACGTGTTCGATTTCGACGGCGACCTCTACGGGCGCGAGCTCGAGGTGGAGTTCGTGCAGAAGATCCGCGACGAGGCTGAGTTCGACGGCCTCGACGCCCTCGTCGCTCAAATGAACCTGGACGCGTGCGCCGCGCGTCGCATTCTCGCCGCCTGAGCGGCGCGCCAACGACAGGAAACGCAGTGGCTGACTACAAGAACACGATCAACCTCCCGCGCACGGACTTCCCGATGAAGGCCGACCTCGCGCAGCGCGAACCGAAGATGCTGCAGCGCTGGCAGGAACAGGGAACCTATGCTCAGCTGCGGCAGGTTGCCCGCGGCCGGCCGCGCTTCGTGCTGCACGATGGTCCGCCGTACGCAAACGGCGCGATCCACATCGGTCACGCCGTCAACAAGATCCTCAAGGACGTGATCGTCAAGTCGCGCGGCCTCGACGGCTTCGACGCGCCCTACGTGCCGGGCTGGGATTGTCACGGCCTGCCGATCGAGCTCGCAGTCGAGAAGAAGCACGGTCGTCCGGGGCAGAAGCTCGATGCTGCCGGCTTCCGCGCAGCCTGTCGGCAGTTCGCCGCGGAGCAGGTCGCGCTGCAGCGCGAGGACTTCAAGCGCCTCGGCGTGTTCGGCGACTGGGATCGCCCGTACACGACGATGGACCCCCAGTATGAGGCACAGCAGATCCGCGCCTTCGGCGGTATCGTCCGCAACGGTCATCTCTACAAGGGCGCGAAGCCGGTGCACTGGTGTCTCGACTGTCGCTCGGCGCTCGCCGAGGCCGAGGTCGAGTACGAGGAGAAGACCTCGACGGCGGTCGACGTGGCGTTCGTCGTGGTCGATTGCGCGGACTTCGCGCGCCGCGTCGGCGCTGCCATGCCGGGCGCTGACGTCGGGCGAGTGGCGCTCATGATCTGGACGACGACGCCGTGGACGCTGCCGGCCAACGAGGCCGTGGCGCTCGGGCCAGCGCTGGCGTACACGGTGTTCGACGTGCCGCGTGGCGCGAGGGCGGTGGGCGCAGCCTCACCCGACGCCGCGGCGGTGCCCGCCGTGGCGGCCCGCGACTGGCTGGTGCTGGCCGACGACCTCGCGGCGCCCTGCCTGGCGCGTTACGGGGTGGATCCGGCCGCGGCGCGGGTCGTCGGGCGCTTCGCCGGCGCCGTGCTGGAGGGTCTGCAACTCGAACACCCGTTCCACGAGCGTCGCGTGCCGGTCATCCTCGGCGCGCACGTGACCCTCGAGACCGGCACCGGCGCGGTGCACACCGCACCGGCGCATGGCCAGGACGATTTCGTCGTCGGCCAGCGCTACGGCCTTCCGGTGCGCAACCCGGTCGGCGCGGACGGGCGCTTTCTCGAGGGCACGGCGTTCTTCGCCGGGCAGAAGGTCGAGGAGGCGACGCCGAACATCGTGGACCTGCTGCGCTCGCGCGATCGGCTGTTCGCCGCGGTGGCCTATCGCCACAGCTACCCGCACTGCTGGCGCCACAAGACGCCGGTGATCTTCCGTGCGACGCCGCAATGGTTCATCAGCATGGACCAGCAGGGGCTGCGCGCCAACGCGCTGCGCGACATCAAGACGGTCGCCTGGACGCCGGCCTGGGGCGAACAGCGCATCACCGGCATGATCGAGAACCGGCCCGACTGGTGCATTTCGCGCCAGCGCACCTGGGGCGTGCCGATCCCGCTGTTCGTGCACAGGATCACTGGCGAGCTGCATCCGCGCACGAGCGAACTGATCGATGCGGTCGCCGATCGTGTCGCCGTCGGCGGCATCGACGCGTGGTTCGCGCTCGACCCGGCCGAGTTGCTCGGCGCCGAAACGGCCGACTACGAGAGGGTCACCGATGTGATGGACGTCTGGGCGGATTCCGGGCTGTCGTTCGAATGTGTCGGCGCCGCGCGACCCGAGGTGTCCTCGCCGGCGGATCTCTACCTGGAGGGCTCGGATCAGCATCGCGGCTGGTTCCATTCGTCGCTGCTGATGTCCGAGGCCTTGTACGCCCGTGCGCCGTATCGCGGCGTGCTCACGCACGGCTTCACGGTCGACGACAAGGGTCGCAAGATGTCGAAGTCGCTCGGCAACGTGATCGCGCCGCAGAAGGTCATGCAGAGCCTCGGCGCAGACGTGCTGCGCCTCTGGGTCGCGTCCACCGACTACGCCAACGAGATCAGCGTCTCGGACGAGATCCTGCGGCGCATGGCGGATTCCTACCGGCGCATGCGCAATACGCTGCGCTTCCTGCTCGGCAACCTCGCCGGCTTCGATCCGCAGCGCGATGCTGTGCCGGTCGAATCGATGGTCGCGCTCGATCGTTGGGCGCTGGGCCGGGCGCGCGAGCTCCAGGACGAGTCGGTCGCGGCGTATCGCGCCTATGATTTCCACCTGATCTACCAGAAGGTCCACAATTTCTGCGTGGTCGATCTCGGGGGGTGTTACCTGGACGTTACCAAGGACCGTCTCTACACGATGGCCCTTTCGAGTCCGGCGCGTCGCTCGGCACAGACGGCGATGTATCACATCGCCGAGGCGATGGTCCGCTGGCTCGCGCCGATCCTGTCGTTCACGGCGGAGGAAGTCTGGGGCTACCTGCCCGGTCCACGTGCCGCGTCGGTGTTTCACGCGACCTGGCATCCGCTGCCGGAGGTTCCGGCCTCTGCCATCGACTGGCCGGCACTGATCGCGGTGCGTGCCGACGTGCAGCGCGAACTGGAGCGGCTGCGCGAGGCGGGGCAGATCGGCGCGCCGCTGCAGGCGCGCGTCGAGTTGCTGTGCACGCCGGAGAACCTCGCCGCCTATTCGTCGCTCGGCGAGGAGTTGCGGTTCCTGCTCATCACGTCCGAGGCGCGTGTCAGCGCATTGCCCGCGCGCGCCGCGGCGCCGGCGGGCGCGGTCGCCGCGGCGTCGCGCGCGGGTGTCTGGATCCGGGCGCTGCCGCTCGAGGCGCCTAAATGCGTGCGCTGCTGGCATCTGCGTGTCGACGTTGGCCAGGACGCCACTCATCCGGAGCTCTGCCTGCGCTGCGTGTCGAACGTCGATGGTCCGGGCGAGACGAGGGTCTTCGCATGAGCGCCAGCGGCCACGATGCGGCGGCCACGACGGCCCGTCCGGCGGCGCTGCAGAGCGGCTGGCGCTGGTTGCCACTCGCGGCGGGGGTGGTGCTCGCGGACCAGCTGAGCAAGGGCTGGATCGAACGCGCGTTCGCGCTCTACGACTCGATCCCCCTGCTGCCCGTGCTGGACTTCACCCGCCTGCACAACCCTGGCGCCGCCTTCAGCTTCCTGGCGGGTGCGGGTGGCTGGCAGCGCTGGGCCTTCACGGGGCTGGCGCTGGGTGTCAGCGTCGGCATCCTGGCCTGGCTACGCGGCGTTCCGGCCCGCTCGCAGTCCGCGCTGGCCGCGGGGCTCGCGCTGATCCTCGGCGGGGCGATCGGCAACGTGGTCGACCGGATCCAGCACGGCTATGTCGTGGACTTCATCCACGTGCACTGGGGGCGGGCGTACTTTCCGGCGTTCAACATCGCCGACGCGGCGATCACCGTTGGCGCGGGGCTGCTGCTGCTCGACGCCTTCCTGGAATGGCGACGCGAGAGGGCGGCCGCATGAAGCTCAAGCTGGCGAATCCGCGCGGGTTCTGCGCGGGCGTGGATCGCGCGATCGAGATCGTCGAGCGTGCGATCGAGCTGTTCGGCGCGCCGATCCACGTGCGCCACGAGGTCGTACACAATCGCCATGTCGTCGAGCGCCTGCGCGCGATGGGCGCGGTGTTCGTCGAGGAGCTCGACGAGGTGCCCGACGGCGCGACGGTGATCTTCTCCGCCCACGGCGTCGCACGGGCGGTCGAGGAGGAGGCCGCCCGTCGCGGCCTCAACGTCTTCGACGCGACCTGTCCGCTGGTGACCAAGGTCCACATGGAAGTGCGCCGGTTCGCGCGCGACGGCCGCGACGTGATCCTCATCGGCCACGACGGGCACCCGGAAGTGGAGGGTACGATCGGACGTTTCGATCCGTCCTTCGGCGGACAGATCCTGCTGGTGGAGTCGGTGGAGGACATCGCTCGGCTCCCGGTGCGCGATCCGGCCAAACTCGCCTTCGTGACCCAGACCACGCTGTCGGTCGACGACACGGCCGACATCGTGGAGGCGCTCAAGTCGAGATTTCCCGAGATGTCGAGCCCGATCAAGGAAGACATCTGCTACGCGACCCAGAACAGACAGGACGCGGTGAAGGAACTGCTGCGCGACTGCGACGTGCTGGTCGTGGTCGGTTCGGTGACGAGTTCCAATTCGAACAGGCTGGTCGAGCTCGGCGAACGCTCGGGCGTCGCGTCCTACCTCGTCGACGGCGCCGAGGACCTGCGCTGGGAATGGTTCCAGGGGCGACGCTGTGCCGGTGTCACCGCCGGTGCCTCGGCGCCGGAGGTGCTGGTGCAGGACGTGGTGAGGCGCCTCGTCGAGTGGGGTGCCGAGCGGCCGCTCGAACTGCCGGGCCAGGCCGAGCACGTCGTGTTCGGATTGCCGCGGGCGCTGCGCGCGACCTGAGCCCCGAGGCTTGGTGGCGGGCGTCGCGTCGTGCGGCGTCGTGCGGCATCCGCGGCTCCGTACACATTCAGCGCCAGCATTCCTGCGTGGCATCCGTGCCCGCGGAGTTTTGCGCGCCCTTGAGTCCGTTCTGGTCGATCGAGAAACTCGCACAGCGTGCGTCGTCGTCCTGGGCGGCGCCAGCGCGGGCGGTGGCCGTGACGCGAAAGCCATTGCCGCCATCGATGATCGCGAGCGCCAGGGCGTAGAGGCCGGTTTCGGTCGTCGCCGGGATCCCGAGCCCATCCGGCACCGCCGGCGCCAGCGCTGCCGCGTAGCGATTGTACTGGACGAAGAACTTTTCCTGCGCGCCCTGCGCCCGCAGCAGGGCGGTCTTCGCCTCGGTGCGCTGCGCTCGCTGCACGTAGCTGCGGTAGCCGGGTATCGCGATGGCGGCGAGGATCGCGACGATGACGATCGCGATCAGCAGCTCGATCAGCGTGAATCCCCCCGGCGTCGCGCGCAGCGGGGCCCGCGAGGTCACCGCCCCGCGCCGTTGTCGGCGGTGCGCTGCCACCAGGTCCGGACCACCGACCCGGGAACGACGCAGCGCTTGAGCACCTCGACGCCCACCACGCAGAAGCCGCGCCGGCCGAGCGGGTCGAGGCCATCGGCGCCGCCGGTGCTCGCGGCGGGGTCGCGCACGCTCTCGAGGGCGATGCTGACCTCACCGGCGATTCCTGACTGCGTGA
>Ga0315287_10008207_pt1 | contig 10530 bp, 11 predicted proteins | sample YL17G11_0_MG_FD_205037 | JGI IMG/M metagenome (GOLD analysis project Ga0315287, IMG submission 205037) | Sediment microbial communities from Yellowstone Lake, YNP, Wyoming, USA - YL17G11_0 | ecosystem: Environmental > Aquatic > Freshwater > Lake > Sediment | place: USA: Wyoming | collected...
TCCCACTTTTGCTTTACCGAGAACTTCAACGCCCCCCCCTATCATTAATCGTTTTGCAAACCTCCATACACTACCCCCACCAACCATGATAGCAACAGCCTTGGCCTTGCCAATCGCTATATCTCGTAACCGCCGAACAAAATATGCCTGTTTGTCACGGTAGACCTCGATACAGGGGAGGAGGAGACACTCACTGGCAAATCGCTTCTTGAATTCATCTTCCCCTACTGTAAGATCTACGGCCTTCATGCCACTTTGATTGGCCAAGTCAATGAGCAATCCAAGCAGCAACTGGCCAGGAGAATTTCTTTCCTCCAAGATGTCAAACGCTGGCGCACCCCATATAAGTGAGCCCTTCCACAAGAAGCCATAGTGCTCGGCAACAATTTGACCCGACACCCTCAACATTGTAATGTGCACCATGTCTGGTGCCTGCTCCAGCAGAGCATCAAAGAATACCATCTTCCGTGGGTCAATAAATGACATGCCACGTCCAGCTTGTAGTTGTCTCAATGAGTGATGTTCGTAGAAAATGTTTTTAACCTGGTTCCATTCTTCAGTCTTGGTAATACGATCGAGGCTCACAACGCCCCGTCGCCGATAGTAATTCAACCGGCGTCGAAATGTTTCCTTCTTTAGAATACCAGCTACAAAGGCCTTATCGTCCAAGTGCACAACCCAGCCTTGTCGTGTTTCCTTGACTATACGAAACCCGTGCCCTTTCGACACATTTTCAATTACCAGGAAGATTGTTTCTGACTGTTGGAGAGTTGGACCTATCAGAAGAGGATCTCCGTACATCCCTGAACGACTGACAAGAAGTAACTCGTTGACCACAACTTCTCGATTTCCTTCCGCTGCCACGACATCCCTATAATCAACGAGATTATCCCCCGCGAATGTAAGACGGTTGGACTTCGAATCCACAGCCAGAGGTACAAGACCAACAAGCATGCCACCATTAGTGACTGCAATTACCAATGGAGAAAATGTGTCAGAAAAGCTGCGATACCAAGCCATACACCAAGCAGGGCTCTGGTTAAAGGTGGACGAGCTATCTGCCATCATCAAGGAATTCCAAGAAGCAAGAAGACCATCATGCAAGGATTCTTCGAGCTGACTTAGATTGCTAGTGCACCGCGTTATGTATTTGTCCCTATCGTTTGCAAAATACCCCGTCATGATTGAGAGCTTCCTTCTAATGCTGCCAGCATCGGCATCGCGCTAATCATTCCCAGCTATCTCATGGCGTGAGCGCATTGGCGAATCGCGTAAGAATTTTGAACCTGATTTGACCTTCCCCCGTTTGTTGCACCAGAACGGACGAAGTTGACTTCCGTGCAGCCTGGGACCGGTCTTGATGGTGTTGGGTAAACTCCATGGGCGTCACATCCCCGATCGAGCTGTGCGTCCGTTCATCATTATATTCACGCCGCCAGGCGTAAATCACGATCTGCGCCTCCGTATACCGTTTCCGCATCATAGGCCGCCTCCCTGCAGTCCATGACAGCAAAGTTGAACGTCCTAGTTAATAATGTAGTTTTCAGGGAAAGGTCAACCCAACCGCCCATTACGCGTCTACTTGTCTCATGACTTGCTCATTACCCGCTATTGAGGAAGACATTGCCTTCCCTCTCCCCTTGCCATAGCGTACTCGCTGGTATTTGGTTACGTCGATCCGTGGTGAACTGCGGGCATCAGAAAACCTAGGCTGGTACACACATCCTAGCACCTCAAAAGAATATCCCCTCCTTGAGAATGCTTTTCATACTTAAACCTCTTTCTCACCTTGGTATAGCCGATCATACTGTTCAATCATGCGGTCAATCGACCAATTGGATTCTACTCTTCGCCTTGCCTCAAGCCCAAGCTGACGTCGCCTCTCTTTATCGTAGTACAGCGATAGAATTGCTTCACTCAAAGCGGCTCGATCGCCCCGACCAATCAATAAACCAGTCTCATTGCTCTGGATGAGTTCAGTGTTTCCTCCCACCGCTGTAGCTATGATTGCTCTTTCGGCAACCATAGCTTCGAGTACGCTCAAAGATATACCCTCGTAGTCTGAACTACACACGTACAAGTCAAGCCCAGGCAATACCTCGGGCACATCCTTTCTGATCCCCGTGAAGACGACGTTGTCTTTTAGTGATAACTCCATCACCCTTTGCTCGAGCTGTTGTCGGCAGGGTCCTTCCCCGATCAATACGACGCGTAACTCCGGCACAATCTTAGCTACGTCTGTTGCGGCTTCGAGAAGTAGAGTAAAGTTCTTAACAGTAGCCAGCCGTCCGACAGAGCCAACAACAAATGCGTCCTCCGGAATCCCCAGTCGCAAACGCGCAGTGTGGAACGACTCGAAGCCCTCCATCTGAGGCACCTGCTGCAATGTCACTCCGTTCCTTATTAACACCACCTTGTGTGGAGGGACTCTCATCTCCCTGATAATTTGATGACGAAGGTGGTCAGACACTACAATGATTTTTGTAGTCAGCTTGGCGAGAAACCTTTGTTCCCAAAGATGTCGGCTAGAAATATCGGCGCGCCTACCGTGCATTGTAACTACTACACGACCCACTCCTCCAAGTCTTCCCCCAATCACACCGTAGAACCAGCTCAACTCATCGTGACAGTGCAATATGTCAATCTGCTGTGTCCGCACCATGTGCGCAATACGAACAAATAACCCAAAATCACGTCGGCTTCGGCGCCCTAATGTGACCACCTCTTGCCCTTCGTTCTGGAGATCACATCCAAGATCGTCTGCCTCATCCACGCACCAGAGACTAGATTGGTAAAATGCCCGCGGCATCTGTCGTAACAAACTAGCAATTACATTCCCCTCGCCAGCGACAATCAGACGCTCGGCAACATGCGCGATGCGCCAAGGGCGATCTAATCCAGCAGATTCTCCCGCGATATTTCTCTTCGTGCCCATACTCTACAGAAAACGCCTGAGATTTAATCTATCAGCCTCTGAAAATCTACCATTGTGGTGATGCACAAAGAAGTCTACCTTGGACTGCTGCCGGTTTGGTGGACACCCCCTTACGCTAATTCGCCCTTCATTTCGAACTCCATGGGACTGAGATACCCCAATGTGGAGTACCGCCGTCGGGGATTGTAGAAGCACTCGATGTAATCGATCACATCGGTCTTGACCTGAGCTCGCGGGCGGTACATCTTCGCGCCCGTGCGTTCGGTCTTCAGCGAGGAGAAAAAACTCTCCATCACCGCATTATCCCAGACGTTGCCGGCCTGACTCATGCCACAGATGACGTCGTGGTCGGCCAGGAGGCGCTGGAACGGCTCACTCGTATATTGGCTCCCTCGATCTGAATGATGCAGCACTATGTAAGGCGTGCCCCGCAGCCAGATCGCCATCACCAGTGCATCGGTGACCAGCTGTGCGGTCATCGTCGTACTCATGGACCACCCAACCACTCGTCGCGAGATGAGGCCGACAACCTCGGCGACATAGAGCCAGCCTTCGGCGGTCCAGAGGTGGGTACAGTCCGCGACCCATTTGGGGTTCGCCGATGCGGCGTCGAACTTCTGGTTGAGCACATTCGGCGCGACGACATTCGTCGAGCGCACCCCGGTGTCCAATGGCATCCGTCACCGTCGCGGGTGTGCGCGCAAGGCGGCGAGCCGCATCAGCCGCTCAATTCTATGGAGGCCACAGGCTATTCCCTCCACGAGCATGTCGTGCCAGCCCCGTCGAGCGCCGTAGGTACGATCGCTGGTGAGGAAGCTGGCCCGCACTCGGTTCAGCAACTACGCGTCGGCCCGCGCCCGGACACTCGGCGGCCTGGTCCACCAGGCATAGATGCCTGCGCGCGAGACACCGAGTGCCTCACACAACCATCCCGCGCGGCAAATTCCCCGGTGCTTCGCGAAGTAGGCCGCGGCTTTTTTAAGATGTCGCGCTCCGCTTTCAGCTTGATGACCTCACGACGGAGCCGTGCGAGTTCCGCCTGCTTGGGCTTCGTCTGCCCTGGTCTGGAAAAGCCTGCTGCGAATTAGCCGCACACTCCTGCACCCATCGGCGCAACACCGTGCCCTGCACGCCAAAATCCCGCGCGGCTTGCGCCACCATCACCCCGCGCGCTTGAATCAGCGTCACCGTCTCCAGCTTAAACTCTCGTGTAAACTTGCATCGCTCCATGCCCCACCTCCGGTTTCATTCATACACCTAACTCGGTGTCTTTGAAACCGGCAGCAGCCCAACTAGGATTACCGAGGCGGACGGAGCCACCAAGATTTTGAGCCACTAACGACGTCTCATCCCTCGCTTCTTAGCCCCCCCTTAGCCTCACGAGCCTCCTTGTATTTGGGGTCCAATAGCCTGGCCAACTCCTGCATCGATAAATTGCCGGTGCCATTCCTCAAGCACGATGAGTTGCCACAGGAGCCTATGGTGATCCCGTTCCCCTCGGACATGTTCTGTAACCACACGCTCCAGTACTTGCTTTTGATAGTACCCCCGATCCAGGCAACGGCGCGACAGGAGTAGGCCCGGCATGTATCCTGACGGATCATTTCGGAACATCGCCGCAAGTGGCGTCGGAAATCCCATCTTTTTCCGGCTGAGAATCTCTGGGGGCAAGCGGCCTTTCATAGCATGCTTTAAGATCCACTTCCCTGTTCCATGCCGAATTTTTAAGGATGACGGAATCGTGGCCGCGAATTCAATGACGCGCGTGTCAAGAAACGGCACCCGCAACTCCACCGAATTTGCCATTGTCATCTTGTCCGCCTTAATCAGCAGATCATCCGGCAGCCAAGACTTGATGTCACTGTACAGCATACGTGTGAGAGCATCGTGGCCGACGGTCTTACTGTAATGCTCGGAGGCAGAGTTAAATTGAATGTCCTCTCCACTGATATCCCGTAGTTCACTCGAAAACAGGCCGGACCTACTGGCGGGATCGTACATAGACACGCCACCATAGCGCCGTTCCAGCGGATGCCGCGCGAGGTTAAGGTACTTACGGATGCGCTCTCCGCCCAATCCTCCCAAGACCGGGTCCAGACATAGTTTCCGCATCCACTCAGGAACTCTCCGGTAGGATTCAAGCCAGCGCATATACCGATATATGTCGTACCCTCCCAATAACTCATCTGCACCCTCGCCAGATAGCGCGACCGTCACATGTTCACGTAATAGTTTGGCGATGAAGTAGAGGGAAATCCCTGCAGCCTCTGTAACCGGTTCATCCATATACCAGACATATTGTGGGATGAAGTCACGGAACCTGCTCGGCTCCAAGTATAGAACGTGGTGATCCGTACCAAACCGCAGAGCAACTGCCTCGGCATAGGGCGTTTCGTCGTACGGTCGGTCCTGATATGCTACGGAAAATGTTTTGATGTGAGGATGACCTCGTTCAGCGAGTAGCGCGACAGTGGTGCTTGAGTCAAGCCCACCACTCAGAAATACACCCACTGGCACGTCGCTCCGCATATGGATCGTCATCGCATCGGCCAGCAACTCGTGAAGCTCCTCGGCTGTCTCCTCGACTGTTCGCTTGTGATTTGGAAGATAGTTGAGGTCCCAATATTGTGTAATGCTAAGACGATTTGCGCATATTCGCAGCCAGTGGCCGGGGAGAAGCTTGCACACGCCATGAAACAAAGTGCTACTACCCGATACGTAGCCACATCTGAAATAGCTTTCAAGGTGCACATATGCTACCTGAGGAGCAACCATGCCAGAAGCAATTAATGACTTTATTTCTGAGGCAAAAACAACTCCTTCGGAAACGAGTGCATAATAAAGCGGCTTTATTCCCACACGATCCCTCACTAAAAACAAAGCCTTTTCGACCGAATCCCAAACCGCAAAAGCGAACATGCCGTTGAGACGAGTAATGCATTCAATGCCAAAACGTGCGAACAAAGCCAGCACCACCTCGGTGTCTGTGTCGGTCCGGAACTCATATCCATCCGCTTCTAACTCATGGCGAAGTTCAACATAGTTATAGACTTCCCCGTTGTAGGCGATTGCAAATCGCTTGTCACGGGTCACCATAGGCTGCTGTCCACGATCACTGAGGTCAAGGATACTCAAGCGGCGGTGTCCCATTCCTAGAGCATGGTCCATATAGTATCCCTTGCCATCCGGTCCTCGATGAGACAAGATGTTGGTCATACGCTCGATTACAACACGATCTGCTGGGGCATCAGACCGGTAGTTATAGAGACCTGCAATTCCACACATAATGACGACTCCACCTCATGTTGTAAGCACCAACAGTTCCTACTCGCTTAACACACTATCGAAAAGATTGGCTAACTGGGCCGTCAGATTTCGATAGTGAAAGCAGGCCGTATCTTTGGTCTGTGGTGGCGTGAGCTCGGTCACACCACTTATGAGATCACTGAGTAAGGCTTTGAGCGCTGCGACGTTATTCAAGTAGCAATGTCCAAGCTGGTACCCCTCCACCAGTGAAGCTGTGGCACCTTCACCTCCGATGACAAGCATCGGACGTCCTGAGGCAACATACTCATAGATCTTTGCGGGAACCTGTAACGGTGAAGCAGGTTGAATAACAAGCAGAGCATCCGCAGTACGCATCAAGCTTAGACCTGTCTCACGTGCAACCGGCTGGACTCTTCGGATGAGACCCCGACCTTCCAATTCCTGTGCCAGCAGATTACAAGTTTGGTCGTTTATCAGCCAGTCCCCAATAAAATTAATCCTAAGCTGGCTCCTATTGATCCTCTCCTGCTGAACGAGTTCTCTTACCGCAAGCAGGAGCGGCATGGGATCGCGCTGCCCATATAGTGTACCAAAATGGCACAATTCTAAACTCGCCTCACGCGAGTAGCATTGCTCGGCCAACTGACTTCCAAGATCGCGCTGGTCGTCGAAGCCGTTTGTGATTGTAACGAACTTGTCGGCCCACCCCGGATAGTCATTCTTGAATTGTTCTCTTAATTCGGGAGTAGTAGTGACAACCCGTGTGGCTCCAGCGCAAATCTCCTCTTCTATCCTTCCTGCCTTCGCGCGCCAGCGCGGTGTCACCGATTGGGCGTATGGATTCCTGGTCCACGGGTCCCGGAAATCGACGACCAGGGGGATACTAAAACGGCGTGCAAGTGTTCTCCCAACCAGAAAGCTCGACCAAGGCTTGCCAGTCGCAAATACAATGCTAGGAGGTTGTTCTTTCATCAACTTCATTCCCACGCGTACAGCAGGGTATTGCCAAAATCGTTGGGGGTCTGGAAAGGAAAGAAGCCGCTCAATCTCCGATCTTGATTCAGCTAGAAACTGCATTGGCCATGAGCCCCCGCGTCTTACATTGGACTTAAGCTGATCACTGGAAACATCGCTTCCCATCACCTTTCCTGGGAAAATCTTACGGACACAAGCCCATGCTCTGTCAATTAGTGCGGAAGGATCCGTATACCCAATACGCGTTACCCGGAGGGCAGCAGGCAGCTGCGAGCACAATTCGGTATTCACAAGAAATTCTGAGCCGACCGACTTCGGATCGACAGCCAAGACTCTCGGCTCCCAACCATAGTCGCCAAGGTAACGGCAGAAACCGAGGGACCGGAAAGCCCCGCTCGCGTTAATGGGAGGGAAGTAATAAGCAATGAATAGGACTTTCTTTACTGGCGACCTACTGACTGCCATTGGATTCATCCATTTCTTGGAACCATTGTCAGAGCCACATACTGTGCGTAAAGGCTCAAGAACTTACTGCGTACAATAAAATGTTCTGTTACGACCCTCGCAGCCATGATGATTCTTACGTCTCCCTGGAAAGCGACGGCAGCTTGAAACTGGAGTAAGGTGGCGACTCCGGCGGTCTCGCACGAAAGCGTACGCATCCCTGTCAAGGAAACACTTCCAAGGGAGAACTTCTGCTGTGTGACGTTGGCCCAATACGTCGCGGGCGAGACCCGGGGGCCAAGGTGTCATGGGGCCGCTCCTCGTTGTACTCCCGCATCCACTCCGCACTAAGCTCGCGCACCTGATCCCACGACTTGAACGCGTAGGCATCGCGCACCTCGTGCGGAAGGTCCGATTGAACCGTTCCACAAAGGCATTCTGATTCGGCTTGCCCGGCTGAATATACCGCAGGGCGATCCTGCGGGCGGCGAAGAATCCCGGGCCATTATCGAGACGAATTGCCTGCGGCTGGCCCCGCCAAGCCACGACCTGCTCCAGCACTCGCACCACCCGTTCAGCGGGCAACGACATGTCCCCTTCGATCGCCAACACTTCTCGGCCCACTTCATCCAGGAGATTCAACGTTCGAAACCGACGCCTGCCATACAACGTATTGCTTATGAAGCCCACCGCCCAGACCACGTTCGGCTGCGGGATCCCGTCCAGTGGCTGGACCACCCGAGCCGGGACCCGCCTCTTGGTACGCCGCGGCAGATTCAGACGTAACGGACAATAGACACGCCACACCTGTTTATGGTTCCAGCGATGTCCGGTGACCCGTAGCCGGTCCACGTATTTCCAGACCCCTAGCGGGGGCTCGTGGCGCCCAGAATGGTCAGCCCCTCAATCACCGCCGCATCGCGCTAGGCTCAATTTGTAGTGCCCTCCTGAAATCAAGCCACCTGGGTTAATTGTTGCGCCCGGTATTGGACAAGGCTCCGGTAGCCCAGGGCGCTGTGTGGCCGTCCGTGACTGTACCAGTGAACCCGGTCCCGGATGATGCGCTGCGCGTCTTTGAAGGTCTGAAATACATGCTGCCAGACGCACTCTTCATTGAGCGATCGAAAGAATCGCTCGCAGAAACGTTCAGTAGAGTCGAACATGGGCGCTAACCTGGAGCCGCTCTCGATGGTTTCGATGCACGCATCTACCGCCAACCACAGCGATCAGGGGTTTCCCATGCCCGCTCATCGAACCGGACGTGCGGTTTTCCTGCATCCGGCTCTCGGACGAGTGTCGCACCACGGCATGCACAAGCACTCCCCACGCCTGCTTGGCCGTGAGGCCCAGCGCCTCTTGGAGTCTCCGGAGCAAGCCAGGAGTGCACAGGCTCACGCCAATCTCCGGCTCCTGGACTCGTCGAGGCGCACCTCGAACCAGGGCTCCTTCCCTCCCCGCCGGTTGTGCTGTCCGTCGGGTGCATGCGGTACTATGAGCCCCTCCGACTTCCCGCCCGGCTCCACCCTGATGATGGAGCGAGGCCTGTGCGGCCCCGCCGGGCGGGATCTTCCGTGTTGCCCTGTGTGCTGTGCCGACGTGCCACGCCCCTTACCCCGGCGAGGAAGTCTTGGCTCATCGGTCGGGTGCTCCCCCAGACTCCAGCGGCCTTCCCGGTTATTCAGGCCGGTCGGCCCTCGCGACTTCACTTTCGAGGCCTGCTCAGGCTTCACGCGTGTTGCGGCCCGTCGGCTCGCTGACCCACCCGAAGTGGGCCTCTGTCCCAAGAGCTTCGACCAGTCAGTTGCCCTTCTGGCCGTCTTGGTAGCTACGGGGGTGTCCCGACAACTCCCCAGACAGGACTTGCACCTGTGAGACACACAGCGCCTTTTCACGGCGCACTGAATAATGTGGGTTAAGTCTTGAACAACGACAATCGGTCTCGCTCCTCTTCGGTCAGGTACTTGTAGGATTTGGACATCTCGCATCCACATCGCGGACGCCTTACCCGTCAAATGTTGCACTTCGAAGTTGAACTCAGGTTTCATATAAACCACATGAAATTCCAAGATGAACTTCTGATTGATCGATCTTAGTTAACCAAGCTTGATGGGCAATAATTTTATCAAAGTGAACATTATTGAAATAGATTATGTATATTTTACGTGGAGCATCCTTATATGAAGAATAGATACTCCTTGTCACACTTTCAAGAATTGACCCCTTAAATGGATTGAAAAAATAGATGACATTTACGTCGCGAGGCACACTGAAGTCCATTGCGTCGCATTGTTTCAACTCAATACAATTTGTCTTTCGATGTTTCATGCTGTCTATATTGTTTTTAGCTATCTCTATTAAGGGAGAGAGCTCTACGCCTATTATTTTCTGGTATTTACATGCTGCAGCCGCCACTATTACCCTGCCTTTCCCACAACCATAATCAAGTATTGTGCTTTTGCTTTTATCTACAGGCAGCGTATTCAGCATGTTAAATATATGCTTGTAATGTAACGCTGTATAATGCTGTGCTTCAGCATGGATTAATCCTAAATCTTCTTTCGAGATCATGCCCCCCGTATTCACATCGAAATGCTTTTCGCAATAATTGTCGATTAATCGATGATAACACTCTCTTGTAAATCCGCGTACTCCATACTTATGAATGAACTCAAGCGTGTTTATAATCTTCTTCATAATCTCATCTCCTGGTCAATCAAGACGCTAGCTAACGGGTATGCTGATCGGCATAGCACGCCAAGACGGACTGCAAATTGGCGCGTAATTGTCGCGTGCCTTCAATCACCTTTCAACCTAAAAACGGCAGTCCACGTGTCAGATGGCAGCAGTTTCTGAGGTCGGCAAGGCAGGAGGGCCCGCGGTTGCGACCATGAATTTGGTGAATGCGCGGG
>Ga0315287_10008208_pt1 | contig 10530 bp, 19 predicted proteins | sample YL17G11_0_MG_FD_205037 | JGI IMG/M metagenome (GOLD analysis project Ga0315287, IMG submission 205037) | Sediment microbial communities from Yellowstone Lake, YNP, Wyoming, USA - YL17G11_0 | ecosystem: Environmental > Aquatic > Freshwater > Lake > Sediment | place: USA: Wyoming | collected...
ACTAAACAATATGGCGTGCGATCTCCCTTGGCTCTGCGCGCTTTTACTGCTTTGAGATACTCTACAGCCTGAACAATGTACTTAGAATCATGCTGAGCAAAGCCACCGCCGAAGTTCTCCGGCTTACTATCCTCACCAGCATCTGGACCAACCCATCCTCTGAAGCCATACAAGGCTACATCTTCTGGAGTTACATCTCCATATGCATCACCTGAATCAGTACCTTTGCTGACATGCCACTTGCCTCTGTACTGCACATCATAACCTAGTGGTTGCAGAATACGAGCAATGTTGGGTGTTTGATTGTTCAGAGTTGATTCAACAGCTGAAAAGTCTCCACCAGTTGTAAGCGTCTCAGAAACTTGATGCTGGGCAGGATATGTTCCAGTCAGGAGAGTACTGCGACTAGGAGAACACATGCAAGTGTTACAGAAGGCTCTGTCGAAACTAAATCCATTCTCCTTTAAAAATGTAAGTGTTTTAAGATTATCTTTTTCCCAATTGAGAGGGAAGTGCTGGGTAGCTCTTTCTTGATCTGTTATGATGAAGATGAAGTCTGGTTTTGTAGGTAAAGTGTTACTCACAAAATGATTTTAATAACAAGCTCTAGAAAATCAAATTATTAATGTAAATATTTTTATGATGTTTAATAAAGAGGTTTGGACAGGAGAGATATTGAAGCAACCTTCAGGCTGGGAGGGTTTGGAGTGTTACATGAAATCTATTATTAGCAGCTTGAATATTAAAACTGATGTAGCTCTTGAGTTTGGAATAGACCATGGCTATAGTTTAACAGTATTAAGCCAACTGTTTACAAAAACTATAGGTGTTGATTCCTTTTCAGGAGACCCTCATATTGGACACATTCAAGACCCAGCTTTTTTCCAAGGCATTTTGAATAGGTTCAAAGACCGTAATGTAGATATTTTTAAATTAGACTATAGAGACTTTATTAAAGATAATAATAATCAATATGATTTAGTTCATGTTGATATTATTCACAATTATGCTGAGACATTTGAGTGTGTTGATTGGTCTATTCAACACTCAAACGTTGTATTAGTACATGATACAATTACGTTTCCAGAAATGCATGGGGTGTGTGTTGATATAACTAAGAAATATGGTGTAGGGTATTCTAATATTTTACCACACAATGGATTAGGTGTTCTTTACAGAAGATAATTCTTGTTAAAGTCAAAGCTGTCTACATTTACATTTCTAAACCCCTCATAGTCCTTCTTCAGGTAGTCTTGATGAGTTATATTACCATCTGCCTGTTGATGCTCTTGTTTCTTTTTATCCATCATATCTGTACCCCATCGCCCAGTTAACATATGCTTTGATCTTATATCAGAGTTATATGATAAGTAGTGAGGGTTATAAAGATTAGCTGGTAGTACAGATACTTTATGGGTAGTTGCTGTATACACTTCTGATAATAGTCTGGGACCTGTAACCTTTAATACATAATCATTACTATCTCTAGTAACTATGTTGCTTTTATCATAAGCAATAGATGCGCTATCGAATAGCTCTTTGCTCTTCATCATACATTCAACGAAGAACCCATGATTAGGTATGCTGGCCATGAGAGAGTTCTGAACAGTTTCACCTTGCATAAGAGAGCCTGCGACATAACAATCTGCAGTTAATTCATTAAAAAAGTCTTTATAGCAAAACATATCCATATCAGCATATACTCCACCATACTTGTGAAGAATGCAAAAACGAGCGAAATCTACACGATTAATATGAAATGGAAAGCTCATGTAAAGATTATAATACTCAGGATAATGAGCCTTCACTAGCTTTTCTGCTTCAACATCACCCCACAAGATGAGCTTAACTGAACGAAAGGTTTCCTGCCAAGAACGTCTGCAATGATGCCACAATGGGTGCCAGTTATCTGTATCTTCTGGAGCTAATTGGTGAAGAAATGCTGGTAAAGCCATATTATAGTTACTCAAATTCTATTCAAAATATACTATTTTTTCGATCTCTTGAGCGAATATAAAAATATGTTCTCCAGCTTGAAAGATGTCGTGTCCTTCTACTTCTTGTATCTCCAGAGAATATACGCAAGGTACTCCCTCTCCAGAGTACATTTCTAATATAGTACCCAGACCTCTTAAGTATGGAGGGTGCTGCAAATTGAACTTGATCTTGCAACCTGGATATACTTTTAGTTTAGAAGATTTCAAGAATTAGCTCTCTGTTCCAATTAGTTATTTGTTTTGCTACTTCTTCTGCATGCTGTCTAATTACTCTACATTCTCATCAGATAAAGAGTAGACAGCAGCAATGGCCAAGAATACAGAGTCTTTATTTTCAGCCTCAGTATAATAGCCTATGAAAGATAATTTGTTGATTAGCAATTGGCGTTCTTCTTTGGTCATATTAAAGAAATTTTTTATTTATTAAGATTAAATCATCCTGTTCATTATTTGTCGTAAAGACTAATTGAAAATCTTTAAGCAAGCCTAATACATCTTTAGTAAATCTTTGATCTTTCCAAAATTCTATATTTTCGCACTCTAGGTGAAACACTTTAACTTTATTTATAATTTCTTCAAAACCGCATAGTACTTCATATGTACATCCTTCCGTATCAATTTTTACCAAATCTATGCTATCAATGCTGTTTTTACCGCAAATATTTTTAAACGTATCAACATTTACATAAAGAGTGTGACCGTGATCGTAAAGATCTCTATTTCTCTCTCTATATAACAAGGAGGACATCTCACCACTTTGACAATCTACATTAAACTTAACTTTTGAGTTAGTAAAATTTGATACTGCAATTTCGTAAATTTTATATTGAGGGTATTGACTTTTTATAAGAGCGCATGCTTCAGGTCTAGGTTCAAAAATATGAACATTGTTACTATCAACATTAAAAGTTTTAGCTAAATAATCAGCATCCTTTCCGTGAGCTGAGCCTATTTCAATTATTGAAAAAATAGGTTTTTTGTAATATTGCTTAATTTTTTCTATCATCTCTAAAAAAACGGTTAAAAATTGTTTCTGTAATTTCTTTATTATAAGGTCTATGTAGATGACAATCAATAGGGTGTTCTATATTTTTTGTTTCATCCCAACAGCATCTATCTAGCCTTAAAAAACCTTCTTTAGTAAACCTTATTACATTTTCAACTACATGAGGTTTTAAATAATCTGTTATTATTTCTTGATCTACAAACCAATACTTTTTCCAATTTTTCCTTGAATGTTGGTTGAAAAGTTCTTGCTTATCTTCATCTGTATAAACATGAGGGTAGTCTTTAATTACATCTGCAATACTTTTATTTTTTAAAACTTCTCTCCATTTGCTTTTTTCCATTGCTATGTAACACATTGGATATTGTTCATAATTAGTCAGGTCGTGACCATAGGTGGTTATTTGTTTTTCTTTAGGGTTCCAATAGTTAGTACAAGGCAACATATCAATATCGCTTGTCATTATAATTTCGTCATCCTTAATAAAATCACTCTTCCATCCCCACAATCTAGATATTTGCGCTAAAGAAAAATTTCTTATTGGCAGATTTAAGTTATCAAGAGATAAATGTTTGTTTTTTTCATCATCTTCAAAATTTATCCCAATTGTCATTGTTAAAGTGTTCCAGCCTAATATATTCCAGGCTTTCTTTACAATAGGTAAATATTGATAATAATCCGGATTATTATCAGTTGATATTACAACCCATCTCATAGGACTATTTATTGTATAAAAATTAATTTAATACAATAAATAAATATAATGAGTAAAATAGTTGTTACCGCAGCAAATTCTCCTTATTTTATGACTTTGCTAACATTGATAAGTAGTATTCATTTACATTCTTATGAATTGGTGAATAAAATTATTGTATACAATCTTGGTTTACATGAAGAGGAAATAACCCGGCTTAAAAATATAAAAAAAGTTAGTGTTGTTGAATTTCCATCCAATCTCCAACAAACCCATCAAAAGTTTCTCGAACCTAAACAGCATGTATATAAGTTACATTGTGTAAAACACGCTGAAGCATATGGAGCAAGCGTTTTGTGGCTAGATGCTGGAGTAATGGCTCTAAAACCTTTGGATACAATTTTCGATGTTATAGAAAAAGAAGATATATTTCTCGTTGGGGATACTCATTTGAATAAAAATTTTACTCACAAAGAGTGTATAAAAATAATGGATGCTTCAGAACAAGAACTTTCAGATACTCAGCTTTCTTCTGGTATATTAGGATATAAAGTTGGTGGAAGCTTTCAAACCTTTATTAATGAAGCGTATAACTATTCTCTTGTAGAGGGATGCGTCGATGGAGATGAAAGTAATCATAGACATGATCAAAGCGTATATTCTATTCTAGCTTCAAGATACAATGCAAAAAAACAAGACATTGATATATATGGTTATTGGACTGATTCTAGAAGGAATTTAAATACAGCTAGAGAAAATAACGCGGTTATATTTGTCCATAGGAACGGTCATTGGGACACTAAAGATATACAATATGAAAACAATTAAATTTATAGACGAAAATTTAAACAACCAACCAGGTCTTTGCCCATTTATATCTCCTAAAGTTAATTGGGGAAGAAATATAGAGTCTTCTAATGTATGCATTTATACAGATAGACTCTGTTATTCAGAAATTGATTCTAAAAAATCTAATTATGCATGGCTTATAGAACCTCCAATTATTAACGGGGAAAATTATAGAGATATTGTTAATGTAGCTTCAAAATTTAAAAAAGTTTTCTCCTACATGAAGAGTCTTGAAACCTTAATACCTAACTATATTTTTTGCCCACATGGAGGTACATGGCTATCTGAAGAAGATATAAAGATAGAAAATAAAAGCGAGTTAATAAGTTTTATCTTTTCTGATAAACAATGGAATAGCTATCATAAATTAAGGCATAGAATATATGATATGCTCAAAACTAAAGAAATTATCAATAGTGATAAGATTGATTTTTTCGGTAGCGGGTGTAATAATAAAATAGAAAAAAAGGCTACTGGTCTTTCTAAGTACATGTTCTCTATTGTTATTGAAAATAGTGAAGAGAACGATTATTTTACAGAAAAAATAATCGATTGTTTTTTAACTGGAACTATTCCTATTTATGTAGGTAATAGGAATATAGGTAATTATTTTAATGAAGAAGGTATTATAAGGTTTGTTGACCCTGAACAATTGCCTACCATACTTGAAAATGTTAGCTCTGGTTTGTATAATTCAAAGACTGAGATAATTAAACAAAACTTTGAATTAGCAAAAAAATATATACACCCAGAACATTTAATTACTAAGATTATAGAAGAATTAGAACATGATTAAAAACACTAAAAAATATATTATTAATTTAAAGAGAAGAGAAGATAGAAAAATACATTCAATAAAAGAAATGGAATATATTGGATGGAATAACTATGATTTTTTTGAAGGTATTGACACTAATAGCTATGAGGGATGTGGTCTATCTCATATGGCTATTGCAAATAAACTGTTAGAAAGTAATGAAGAGTATATAATAGCTTTAGAAGATGATATACAATTTATGCCTTGGGCTAAAAAATTAATTGATAAATTAGATGAAAAGCTTCAAACATTACAATTTGATATATTACATTTCGCGCCCTCTATTCATAGACCTTTAGAAGCTACTAATGATATTTTTGTAAAATTACATGATTGCGGGCCCGCTGATCCTAAACATAGGGGCATCTTTGGAACGAGTGGGTTTTTATATAATAGAAAAGTAGCAGAAAAAATAGTTAAATGGAATACAAACGATATTATTGAAAATTCTCACAAATATATAGCCATAGATGAATTTTTTCATAAAGTTATATACCCAGATACAAAATCTTTTTGCCCAAAATATCCTTTAGTAACACAGAGAGATGATTTTTCAAATATAAATTATACTTTCGACAAAAATCATTATTTAATGATGTATCAATGGGATTCTTTAATAGCAAAAATTCCAGAAATTAATCAATGTTTTGATATAAATTTTATTATGGAACAAAGAGATAAGGGCAATACAATAATTAATTTATGACATTTGTAACTTGTATATATAATTACGGACCGGGTACTGTTATAGGGGGTAGAGGTTATGATTTATCATTTTATCTGCCAACTTTAATTAATATTTCAAAACTAGGCTTTCCATTAGTTTTATTTACCTTGCCCCAGCTTGTTAATGATACTAAAGACTCTCTTAAAGAGTACTTTACAAGTGGTATTGAAGTTGTAGGTTATGAATTAGAAAGCTTTAGACATTTTGAAAAATTTATTAAATGGAAACAAGAAATTTTAGATTTAAAAACATATTATAACGCAAGAAATGAAATACTATGCTATACAAAAGCATTATGGCTTAAAGAAGCTGCTGATAAAAATTATTTTAATGATAGTGTATTTTCTTGGATAGATGCTGGGTTAACTCACCACGGAATATTCCCTGAATGCAAAGGTGGTGTTGAGTTAATGACTAAGCCTGTAAATTCTTTTTATTACCCTCATAACGAAAGTAACATATTTACTCCTATTTTAGGTGAAAAAATGTTTAAAAAAATGAATACAGAAAAAATGTTTTTTTGTGCTACTCAATGGCAGGGAGATAAAAAGAGATTTGAAGATTTTTTAATACGAAATTTTAATAAACCTACAGTAAATGATGGGTTGAGCAAACATTTAGTAGCAGGTATTTTTGGGGGTAAAATCGAGACAATAAATAAGTTTTATAATTTGTATAATGCTTTTATTGATAAAATTATAGAAGATAAGATTTATTGTTTAGAAGAAGAAATATTTAGCTCAATGAATGTTTTGACTCCTGAGCTTTTTGAATGCGAATATTTTAGTGTGTGGCATTTCTACTCTCCAGGGGAAAGAACCAGTTACTTAGAGGGGGAAGGGGATAGCTTCTATAAAATTTTTGAAAGAATATAAAAAAAGGCTACAGATTGCTCTGTAGCCTGCTGTTACTCTTCTGATTTCTTTATTGAGTGATTCTTAAACAAGATGTTGCACAGCAACAATATGCTCAAAGATTGAAAGTAATCTAAGAATGGAGCATTGAACATTTCAGGGAACAACATGTTCCACAAATACTTGATGAGTAAAGCCTCTAATAGGAATACTACAATCGCAACCGCCATCATGATTAGAATATTCTTCATATTAAATAACCCCCAAACCTTCAAACTTAAACTTAGCATTCAAAGCATATTGATCCAATTTCATCTTAGATGAGACGTTCATAGTCTCTCGCAACATCTTCATCTTGTCCTTTTGATTAATATTGACAGACTTAATCAAATTGATAAACTCTGCCTTGGCGTTGTCGAACGATTCATTCTGCCAAATCTTCTCCTGAAGAAAGGCGTCAGTAATAATTGATGTCATTTTAGTTTTTTGAAATATTTTGATTCGTAATAGCGTGATTCAACATTTTAATAAACTCAGTACCGATAGATTCTTCTTTAGACCAGACAATATTAGACTTAGCCATTTCCATATTTTTTTGCAGAATAGGAGAGCGGCCATGCAGAACAGTTACGCAGTTGCCTTCAACTTCCACAGAGTAAACTGTGAGCTGCAGGTTAACTTTGTCAAAGTACTCGTACCAGTTTTCATAATCGTTGAATGTAAACAAGTTCATATCTTATTTTCTATAGTCAGTATAGGCTCAAACCGCAGGAACCTCAAGCTTTTCCAGCAAAAGATGGCCGTTGATGATCCAGTTTCCCTGGTCGACCTGATATTGCACAAAGGAACCGAATGGGTAATATTCTTCATCCACAGCAGTTACTTTATAGCAATTATCCTTTTTCAGCCCTTGTGTTGAAACTAAGGCCTTAACACTATCTCCAGCTTTAAAAGTAGTCATGTTATTCAATAGGCTGAGTAAACACTTCATCCTGACACAATTGACACATACCAGAAATACGATACTCTCGCTCAGAGAGCTCATCACGAAACTTATCAATAGGCCCACCACAAGTAGGGCATACGAAGTTGAACATGGACAGCGAGCGGCTACGATCAAACAGCCGTTCGGACAGGTCGTCGAGAGCTTTTTCCATTTGCGGCGTCTTCATTGTGTAAATATTATGGCTGCAAGCAGCAGGAACCTCCAGCAGGAACCTAGACTTTTTCGAGGCGAAAGTAAATGTCGAGGTTACTCTCCTCAGCCTCTTTGTATGTTCCGCAATGCTGCTCTACAAACTCAAAGTCAATGCCGTATATGATTCCAAAGTTTCTATGCTTACCATCTCTACAGAAATAACTGAACGTATCTTCTGTAACAAAGTACTGATGAGTAAAATCAGTGAAAGCGTTCTTAGAAGTATAATGAGGGCAATATATATCTACTATGCCTCCCACCTTTAACACTCGATGAATCTCTCTCATAAAAGAAATAACATTCTCCTTCTTTATATGCTCCAGCAAATGAGCAGCTGTAATAACTTCAGCTACATTAGATGGAATAGGCCATGGAAATTTTTCTAGATCCCAGGCTACATCTTTCTTACAATTGCCTGTATCCACATTACACCAACCATTTATATAATCACTACCACAGCCTAGATTAATCTTTGTAAAATTCATTATCCTTAAGATTTCTAATCTCTTGAGGCAAAGTATGAAACATAGCATCTTCCATTACAGCAGTTCCATCCACTACAGGACTTTTAGCTCCAACAGCATCAGAAACCTCCAGCAATATTTTGCGATACTTGTCAATGACTTTAGTATAATATCGCACATCATCCTCCAGCTCTTCTGCAGTCATGTACATCTCGTTAATTACTTTAAGCATACACAGCTCAATGTGATGCATCTCTTCTGTGGTAAAACCCCAAGCTGCCTCAAGATCACGCTTTTGCTCTTCAATAGCCTTTACAGCTTTTTTACCAGTATCCGTTTCAATAAATTCGTCAATTTCCATAAGAAAAAAGGACCGTTACAAGTTTCGATTAATAATCCACACTTAGTACACCACCAACATTTGTTTCTACCTACATCAACGAGAACTCCTTCTCCTTTGACATGATCACAAACAAATATATCATAGCAATGCCACTTAATCCACTCTTTAAGTCTATTCATATGTTTCTAACGGTAACCTGTCTGTAGACTCAATGAGAGGTACATCAAATACATCTTGCTCTGATACATAACCTATAACATTAATTATCAGCTTGTTAGTGTACTTTCCATCTAAAGAGCTGATAATAATGTAGCTCTCTTCTGTAGAACCATCAGAGAAAAATATTATCTTAGTAGCATCTACAATGTTAAAGTCATTTGTTATTTTACTAACATCAACTTCTATTTCCTTCTGCTCATAGGCTGCTCGGTACTTCTGACTTATTAAAAATGTCTTGAGATTTTCTTTGGCATCTCTGTATTGAGCAGATGCTGATAAACTATTGAAGTTAAAGGCTGTTACTCCTATAAGGCTAGCTAGCAGCACAGTCGCTAAGAGAATCTCCAGCAAAGTAAAACTCTTCTGCAGAGACGAAGGCTGCATCGTAAAGACCGTCCTGGGCGTCGAGCATCTCATTCATTGATGTGATTATGAAGGCTTCTCAGAGGAAAGTCCACAGAAATTTAGAATTCTTTTGGCGCACAAATCAATGCCGTACCTGGTTGTGTTGAGAAACAAGGCATTCTTCAATGGGGGTTCAAACCCATCTACATGGTTAGAGTTTTTCCTATCAGAGAAGAGATATATCTCCTTAACATAGTGCTTCTTCTTAAAATCTTCCCTCATGTCTCTAAAGGGCGAAACTGCAGCAACAACTACAGCTTTCCTAGGATTAGGCAAATCGAATTGAGCCGCCATATCTTGGATTGAACATATGTTCTTTTTTCTTCCTTCATCCGAGTAGTCAAAATTACCAATTCCTTTGCGAACATCATCACCATCGATGACAGCTACACAATTAGCACCCAATAGTGCCTCTACATGCAAGGATAAAGTACTTTTTCCAGAGTTAGGCTGTCCCATGATCCATATAATCATTTGTTCTTCTTTCTATTTTTTTTAATTAGCTCGCTAAGAATCTTGAAGTAACTAGCGCGTAATTCTTCTAAATCTATTCGCAATTGTTCGTTCTGTATTCTTAGCACGCCAATAGTGTTCTCATAATCTTTAACGAGATTATTAATAGAAGTCATTGTGTCTATTTGGTGTTTCATCTTGTATCTGTGTTTATTATAGCAGCAGATTTTTAAAGAGTCAACTTTTATTTTGAATCATTTATTCTGTGCAAATCAGTCACATAAACTGTTATAGATTTATTGACTGTTAATTTTCCTATGTCGCCCTTTTTATCGCCTACATAATCTATTAAAATCTGCTCCATCGGCTGAACATCTAATGTTTTACTTGCGTCTCCAAACTGCTTTTTAGAAGTAAATGGCTTCACAACTAACCTTGTAGTGACATCATAATATAAACCATTTCTAACTATTTCAGATTGAGAGGATAAAGCCTCTGGATTAA
>Ga0315287_10008210_pt1 | contig 10528 bp, 7 predicted proteins | sample YL17G11_0_MG_FD_205037 | JGI IMG/M metagenome (GOLD analysis project Ga0315287, IMG submission 205037) | Sediment microbial communities from Yellowstone Lake, YNP, Wyoming, USA - YL17G11_0 | ecosystem: Environmental > Aquatic > Freshwater > Lake > Sediment | place: USA: Wyoming | collected...
TGAGCAGGAAATCGACGCCGTGCGATTTGGGCGTGATGGGATAATCCGTAGCCGGGGAGATGATTTCGGCCCCCGTCACGGCCAGCTCGTATCCGCCGACGCTCCGCTCGTCCGCTTTGACGGCTCCCGTGACGGTCAACGATGATTCTTGGCCGAGATGTGCCAGACTGTTGAAAAGCTCATCGGGGATGCTGCCTTTTTCAACAACGCACTGGCAAAGCCCCGTGCCGTCCCGAATAATAAGAAACAGCACCTTCCCGCTCGAACGGGAGTTGTACAGCCAGCCCTTGAGAGCAACCTGTTGTTCTGTATGGTTTTTCAATTCCTCGATGTAAACGGCATTGTCCTTTGTCATTTTCTAATTCCTTATTGCCATCGTGCCCAGCGACGCTATCTGAGCATAGACTATACACAGGAGAACGAGCCTCGCAAGGCCCAACTTTTTTGAAGGCTGCAGGGAGAGAGTCAAAAAAAATAACAGTATTCGTTTGACAAAAGGCGCAATCAAGCTGTAAATATTATACTTGGAATTCGATGCCAAGAAAAGCGACAGCAACAAAATAAAGCATGGGTATGAAAGCTCGCCAGTTCGATAAGCGGTTCGATGAAGGTCAAGACATATCCAAATACCTCGATATGACGAAGGCAAGAAGGCCCGAACAGGAACAAAAAAGGGTAAATGTAGATTTCCCTCTTTGGATGATCCATTTGCTGGATGAGGAAGCAAGACGTTTGGGTGTGCCTCGACAATCCATCATCAAGGTCTGGGTGGCTGAGCGGCTTGAAGAGGCTTCTTGATCCTATGATTTGCGATTGCTGTGGTAAGAAAGGGGCCATAACGAAGCACGTAACGCGAAGCTTCGGCAGGGGCAAAGGCATCCTGGTCATCGAGAATGTGCCGATGATCGTCTGCCGACACTGCGGCCAGAGTTATTTCACGGCAGACACCTTGCACGAAATAGAGAGGCTGAGACTGCACAAGAAGAGCATTGCAGGCCGACGTGTGGCCCCGGTAATCAGGTATGCCTGAGGTCCATGCGGCCAAACCGTGTGGGAAATTGACGAATTACCTGTGCCCTATGTCTTTGAGGTCAAAGTGTATGAAACGATAAAACACCTTGCGCTAAGACAATCTATCGACCGGTTCGGAAAAACCCTATATGGGACTAATAGCGACATATTTGAGATAACGGAAAATGGTGAGTGTCCCTACCTAATGCTACCTAATAAATTCCAACGGAAAGGAGCCATAGCATGAAAACACTGATCACTGCACTACTTACGACTGGCCTGATGACCTGTGTCGGGCTGGCCGAAACCGTCAACTTCGACAACGCCGATGTCGGTAAGCTGCCCGCCAACTGGACGGGCACCGAAACCGGCGAAGGTGAACCCAAGTGGGCCGTTGTCGCTGACGACTCCGCCCCCAGCAAACCGAACGTCCTCAAGCAGTCCGGCGAGGCGACCTACCCGGTCTGTATCAAGGAAGACACAAGTATCAAAGACGGCTACGTCGAAGTGAAGTTTAAGCCCGTCTCCGGCAAGGAAGACCAGGCAGGCGGGATCATCTGGCGCTGCAAGGACGCGGACAACTACTACATCACCCGTGCCAACGCGAACGAAGACAACGTGGTGCTCTACAAGACCGTGAAGGGTAAACGCACTTCGCTCGACATCGTGGGCCGCAAAGGCGGTTACGGCGTGAAAGCACCGGTGCCTTCCGGAAAGTGGCACACACTGCGGGTCGAGTTCGCGGGCAACAAGTCCACGGTCATTTTCAACGGGCAGAAACTGTTCAACGTGGAAGACGATACCTTCACCGAGGCAGGCAAGGTTGGCCTCTGGACGAAGGCCGACAGTGTGACGCTGTTCGACGATTTCAACTATGGCAGCATCGGCGCGGCCCAGCCCCCCACGTTCAAGCTCACCCAGACCATTGCGCTGCCGGGCGTCACAGGGCGGTTCGACCATTTCGCCATCGACGTGAAACGGCACAGGGTTTTTGTTGCCGCGCTCGGCAACAACACGCTGGAAGTCGTGGACACCGCGGCGGGCAAATATTTCAAGAGTATCGCCGGACTGCACAAACCGACCGGCGTGTTGTATCTGGCGAGTCTGAATCAAGTCGGTGTCGCTAACGGGGATGACGGCACCTTCAAGCTGTTTGACGGTACTTCCTACGACATGGTGAAGAATCTCGGCTCACTGGACGACGCTGACAACGTGCGATTCGACCCGAAGACGAAAATGATTTACGTCGGCTACGCGGCAGGGGCGCTTGGCATCATCGACGCCGCCACGATGAAGCAAGCCGGCAGCATCAAGCTCCCGGCCCACCCCGAATCGTTCCAGTTGGAATCGCGCGGCCCCCGGATCTTCGTGAACGTGCCTGATGCAAAACAAGTCGCGGTCATCGACCGGGAGAAGCAGTTGGTCACGGCGACGTGGCCGATGAAAGAGTTCCAAGCCAACTTCCCGATGGCGCTGGATGAGGCCAACCACCGGCTGTTCATCGGGTGCCGCAAACCGGCGCGTCTGGTCGTCTTCGACACCACCGGGGGCAAGCCCGTGACCGACTTGGCGATTTCCGACGACACCGACGACCTCTTTTACGACGCGACGCGCAAACGGCTGTACATCTCGTGCGGCGAAGGCTTCCTGGATGTGGTAGCCCAGCGCGAGGCCGACCGCTACGAACGAATCGAGCGGCTCGCCACCGTGCCCGGCGCTCGCACTTGTTTTTACTCGCGTGAACTCGACCGTCTCTGGCTCGCCGTGCCGCAGCGAGGCGCGCAGCCGGCCGAGATTCGCAGCTACCAACCAGAATAAGTCGCGGCCGCCATGGCACCCTGAAAGCTGTGAGGAACATAAGCAGGAAAAAGTGGATGGTCGTTGTCTATCGGGAGTTGTCAAAGCGAGATGGATTCGTGATTACGGCCTATCTGTTATCGAAAAGGCCGAAAGGAGAATTGGTATGGCGACCGTAGCCGCAAAAAAACCGCCGATTTTGTCAGCAACTGCGTTGCCTTAGCGACGAAGATACTGAAGCTTCCCGCACAGCGCGTGTGGTTCGATTATGACAAGCAGGCGGATGTACTGTATATGAGCTTTCGTAAGCCTCAAAGAGCCACGGAAACGGTTGAGTTGGGGGACGACATTCTGGTCCGAAAAGACGGCAGAGAAATTGTGGGGCTGACGGTATTGAACGCCAGCAGCAGGTAGAGAGCCAAGACGTGGCGATGACTGCCCTCGAGGCGTATGAGGCGATTAAGCACCCCCTGCTCAAACACCACATCGACAAGGTCGAAAAAACCTTGAATGGTGACCATTAAGAAAAGTACCGGAGCCCTTTAATTACATGGGACTGCGGGTTATGCTGATAGTGTGTCATGTAGAGCGTGTTATACGGAAACCATATAAGCAGTAGTTGGATAGACCCCCATGCGAATCTGGGGCTGAGGTGCAACTATGACGACGAAGAATGTAACTGAGTTCCTTCAGAATTTTTCGGTTCAAGATCTCAAGGAAGCCGGGATTCTCAAAGGCATATCAAATCAACTAAAGGGGACAAGTATTGATCCTCTTATCGCGTTGATGCGAGAGCACGGCGTGGATCGCCTTGAATACCCCGACCGCAACTGGTTTCTGGACGTTGAGGGGAACTTCCGAAATCCTACCTCACAAGATTTGAAGGAAGGTAGAGTCACGGAGCTATCGAATGCAGGCTCCGTGTTCACCGGCACAAATGTCACAATAAACCCCTACTATGACGGATCCCACACTGCCACAGAGAGTGAAACACAACTGGAGGACGCCGAAGAAATCACATTTGGACTCGAACGTGATCTGCAGGTTGCTCTTCGACGAAACATTGAGCAGTTGGAGTCCGGGCTGAAGATAATCGACGGAGGTACCGAACGATCTGTTGAAGGTGGCAGAATCGACATCACCGCTGAAGATGGGAACAAAAAACTGGTTGCCATAGAGTTGAAGGGTGGGGTCGCCAGACCTGAGAGCGTTGCTCAGACACTATCGTATATGGCGTCATTGGAACAAGAAGATCAGAAACGTGTCAGGGGAATTCTGGTAGCAGGTGGTTTTCATCCAAGGGTCGTCCTTGCAGCCCGGGCAGTACCCAATCTGCAACTCAAGGAGTATTCGTTCACATTCTCATTCCGTGATCGTTAGTAACAGTGCAGTGGGATACTGGGGTCGGATACTGCGGATACTGGATACCGCTGGATACTGGGTCGATCCTGGGGTCAGCGAGCTATTTTTGGTTGGAAGTTATCCGTCCGGTGGGCCGATAGGCAAGGCAGATGAAAGATGACTGATTCGATCACCAAGTTTCCTGATTTCACGCCTGATGCCCGGGCAAGATGGGAAGAGATTCCAACCTGGGCCCAAATAAAGATTCTCGATGCGGTCTGGTGTGGAAAGTGCCTCAAAAGTGTTCCCATCGAACTGGCTCAAGGAAGAATGAAGCGCGGTTCTCTCATCCTCAAAGGGACCTGCAAACATTGCGGCAAGGAGATCGTCAGATCTATAGAACCAAAAGAATGACACTTCGACCGAATCCTGGGGTGTCACCTGTGCAGACGCCACGTAGCACCGAGGCAGCGACCCCGATGACCACGCACTTTACCTCATGTTGCCGGGCCGGCAACTCAACATTCAAAATGCTATGTAGAAAAGGTCAGGCCAGAGAGGGTCATTGCGAGCGAAGCGAAGCCCCCAGGGGGCCACGGCCCTGCGGGCCTCGCAATGACATTTTTCAAGGTTTTTCTACGGAGCACGTTCAGAACTTAGCACTTAGAACTTCCTACAGGTCCAGCTTGTCCCGGAGATGGGTTTTGAGCCCGTCGGTTGAGATTCTTATCTGGTCCATAGAGTCGCGGTCGCGGAGGGTTACGGTTTGGTCCTGGAGGGTCTGGCCGTCGATGGTGATACAGAATGGTGTGCCGGCCTCATCCTGTCTTCGGTAGCGTCGTCCGACCGCGCCCTTTTCGTCGTAGAAGCAGTTGAAGTATCTCTTGAGGTCGTTATAGATATTCACTGCTATTTCGGGCATCCCTTCTTTTTTGACTAACGGGAAGATGCCGACCTTTACGGGGGCCAGGGCGGGGCTGAAACGGAGCAGATTTCGTGTCTCGCCTCGGACCTCTTCCTCATCATAAGCATCGACCAGAAAGGCAAGGACGCTGCGGTCGATGCCGGCGGAAGGCTCGATGACGTAGGGGATGTAGCGTTTTTTCTGCTGGTCGTCGAAATAGGAAAGCGGGCCGGACTGGTAATCCTCAGCTTCGGCGGACAATTCGATTTTAGCCAGGTCGCCATTAGTCTCGTACCACTTGTTGAGCGTTCTCATGCCTCGCTGGTGCTGGCGGAGGTCGAAGTCGGTGCGGTTGGCGATTCCTTCGAGCTCCTGCCAGTCGCCTGAGCCGAATGGAAACCGATATTCGACATCGACGCAGCCCTTGGCGTAATGGGCAAGCTCATCCGGGTCGTGCTCGCGGAAGCGGAGGTTTTCCTTCTTCAGGCCCAAATTGAGGTACCAGTTGAAGCGGGCCTCTTTCCAGTGCTCGAACCATTGGTCGTCCGTGCCCGGCTCGCAGAAGAACTCAAGCTCGGCCTGCTCGAATTCGCGGGTGCGGAAGATGAAGGCCTTGGTGGTGACCTCGTTGCGGAAGCTCTTGCCGATCTGGGCGATTCCGAAGGGGATTTTGACGCGGGTGGTGTCGAGGACGTTGCGGAAGTTGGCGAAGATTCCCTGGGCGGTTTCGGGGCGGAGGTACATCGTCATCGAGTCATCGACGTTGGCGCCCATCTGAGTTTCAAACATCAGCTTAAACGGCATCGGGTCGGTGAAGGCGCCGACGGCGCCGCAGTTGGGGCATATCTTGTTGGACAGGTCGTGCGGCTTAGCCTGGGCGGCGTCGATTGAGACATGCTCGGCGTGCTCGACGGCCTGTCCGCCGGTTTTCTCCTCCAAGTGATCGACGCGGGTGCGGGTGTTGCACTTTTTACATTCTGCAATGAGGTCAGCGAATTTGTCGGCGTGGCCGGATGACTTCCAGACCATCGGGTGCATCAGAATTGAGCAGTCGAGGCCGACGACGTCGTCGCGCATCTGGACGACGCTTTTCCACCAGGCCTTTTTGACGTTGTTCTTTAGCTCGACTCCGAGCGGGCCATAGTCGTAGCAGCTCGCCAGCCCGCCGTAGATTTCACTGGACTGAAATATGAAGCCTCGTCTCTTGCAAAGCGATACAATGTCGTCAAGTTTGGTAATCTTGCTCATACTTACGTTCCTCTGGGCATTATATTGGTTAAACTGCAATTGGCTAATTATATAGGAGCGGTTGTTGATTACAAGGATATGTGCTATAAAGCGTATAATGAGCCGAATACTGAGTATCACAGTTCTGGTTGACGAAACGACGATACCCCCTAACGACCCTGATTTTGCGAATGTTGCCGAGACCCCGATTACCGAATACCACGTTATCCGGGCGCTGCGCGGCCTGGGGCACAAGGTGTCGGTGCTGGGCGTTACGGACAACGTCCCGGCGCTCGTGAATACGCTCACGGAACAGGGTCCCGATTTGGTTTTTAACCTTACCGAGCAATTCGGCGGCGACCGTCGGCTGGACAAGAACATCGCGGCGCTTCTTGAAATCCTGGGTATTCCATTTACAGGCAGCGGCGCGACCGGACTGATGTTATGTCGAGACAAACGACTGTGCAAGCAGCTGCTCAGTCACCACAGGATACGCGTTCCGGGGTTTGTGTCACTGCCGTTGAACCAGCCGATTCGTGCGCCCAAAACGCTTGGCTATCCTCTGGTGGTCAAGCCGGCCTTTGAGGATAGTTCGGAGGGTATCTCCAATGCGTCGCTTGTTGCCGGCGAAACGGCGCTGGCGGAGCGGACGAGATTCGTTCATGAGCGATGGGAGCAGCCGGTGATTGCGGAGGAATACATCGAGGGGCGGGAGCTCTACGTCACCATATTGGGCAACAATAAGCTTGTTGTGTATCCGATTCGCGAGTGCTTTTTTAACTACGACGGGGACGAAGGGCCGGCCCTTGCGACCTACCGCGTCAAATGGAACCGGGAATATCGCGAGAAGTGGAACATCAGGTTCGGATTCGCCGAGCTTGACCGCGCGATGGTCAGGCGCATCGAGCGGATCTGCAAAAAGGTGTATCACGTTTTGCAGATCCGTGACTACGGACGGATAGACCTCCGGCTTACGCCTGATGACAAGCTCGTTGTGCTGGAAGCCAATCCGAATCCCGACCTTGCGTACGGCGAGGACGTGGCGGAGGCGGCTGGGCGGGGAGGCATTTCGCACGAGAAGCTCATAGATCGTATTGTGCACCTCGCTCTGAGCCGGTACAAGTGAGAATTCCAGCGTGGCTATGAATCAGAATCCATACTCGTTTTTGCAGTGCATCACCTGCTGAGGCTTTTTGCAGGCCGAGTGCGGACGAAGCTCAGAACGGCAGGATAAGATTGTAGGATGGCTCACAGACTCATTTGCATAGTGCATGATTGGCTGGGAGGCCGGCGTGTGCCGGTTTTTCTGGCGGTTGTGGCGGTTGTCGTGATGCTTCCGGCCCTTGGGCATGGATGGTTTCTGGACGATATGCTGTTTCGGGCGAGGTTTCTCGCGTCGTCCGCGAGGGATGGCGGGACGGAGGAAGTCGGGGGGCCGGTTAAGGGTATCGCCAAGCTGTCCGAAGCCATGTCCGGACTCTATGCCTTCTTTAGGGACGACGAGGGGATCGAGAATCTTAGGAATTACGGCGCGATTCCGTGGTGGACGGACCAGGACTGCCGAATATCGTTTTGGCGTCCGGTCACGAGCTTCACCATGTGGCTTGACTATCAGCTTTATCCCAATAGCGTGGCGCTGCAGCACCTGCACAGCGTTCTGTGGTTCGGGGGAGCGGCATTCGTCTTGGCGGTTCTATATCGCCGATTGAACGGCGCTACCTGGATTGCCGGCCTGGCGGGGCTGCTCTATGTCCTCGACGACACCAACTACTTTCCCGTTGCGTTTGTGGCGAATAGAAATGCGGTGATAGCGCTGTTCTTTGGCTTGCTGGCGGTATTGATGCATGACAAATGGCGTCGGGAGAGAAGCATCGGCGGGGCCGTTCTTGCGTGCGTGTTTCTGGCGCTGTCGCTTCTGTCGGCTGAGGCCGGCGTTGCCACGGCTGCCTATATCGGGGCTTACGCCCTCGTTTTCGAGCAGGGCAGGCCGTCCCGCCGGATCGGTAGCCTCATTCCGGCCGCGGCGGTTGTGATTCTGTGGTGGATTGTCCACGGCGCGCTGGGCTACTCGACATACGCAAGCGGCGTATATATAGACCCGGCAGCCGAGCCGGTGCGCTTCGCAGCGGCGATGCTCGAAAGGACGCCTCTCCTGCTGTTCGCAGAGCTCTTCGGCTCGCCTGCGGATGCATACTATATGTTCAGCGACCCGGCGAGGATCAAGGTCTATGCGGTTGTCGCGGGCGTGCTGCTGGCCCTGCTGGCGACTTTGCGACCTCTGCTGCGTAAAAACAGGGTGGCTCGATTCTGGGCATTGGGGATGCTCTTTGCCGTTGTTCCCATCTGTGCGACGATGGCCTCGAATCGCAACCTGCTCTTTGTAGGTGTCGGCGCGATGGGCCTTGTGGCGCAATTTGTCGGCGGAACACTATCGAAAGAAGGCCGACCGACGGGCCCTCGCCTGTGGCGAATGCCGGTATGGACGTTTTGCGGCCTGTTCCTGTTCGTTCACGTTGTTTGTTCGGCCGGGGGGAGGGCGATTGCCCCGTTTATATATTCGAAGTCGAGGAGCATAACGGAGATGACCTTCGATCTCGATCTGCCGGATGATGTGTCGAATTATGATGTTGTTGTGGTGAATTCGCCTGCGCCTCTTTTTCTTATAGGTCTGCCTGCCAAGACTGCTTTGGAGGGCCGGGGAGTAGCGCGGTCGCTACGTGTGCTGGCGCCTGCGTTTTCTCCGCTGAAAGTGACGCGGACTGCGGATAAGGCAGTCGAGGTCAGGGCCACAACGGGGAGTCTGCTTTTCTGGGAGCGGCCGAAGAAGATTTGGCTGCATTTCATATTCTTCCTCCAGGAATTCAACACCATATTCCGCGAGCCGAGCAAAGGATTCGAGGTGGGTGAGAAGGTTGAATTGGACCGGCTGGCGATTGAGGTCAAGGCAGTTGATGCGGACGGCCAGCCTGTAGCGGTCGAATTCAGGTTCGACGTTTCGCCGGACGATCCTTCGATGCGGTGGTTTGTGTGGGAATACCGGCATAAGAAGCCTTTTTCTCTGTTTGCCGTCCCGGCGGTCGGCGAATCGGTTGAGATTGCGGGAGTGCCGTGGTAGGGGGGTGTGAATTTTGTTTCCGGCGGCCTGTAAGGTCCTTTTTATGCTCATTATGAGTTCCTGTTTTGGGTCTGAATTTCGTATCTCGTCCCTTCGACGCCGCTCAGGGCAGGATTGCGTATTGGGATTAGTTTTTCCGTATTGCGTATTTGGCGGAAAAAAGGATCTTTGAGGAAAACGGCGGGGTAGTCAATCAAAAGAATCGCAAGGAATCCATTCGACAAGCTCAGGACAGGTTGGCGGGGTTTTTCAATAGGCCCACTGTCCTTAGTTCTTTCACCTTAGTCATATTCTTGTCTAAGTCCCTGATCTTCTGTCAAATTCGTGCTCATAAGTTGTTTAGTTTCAAGTCGTTAGAAATGCCTATTTTGGGAGCAACGGACTGAAAGTCCGTGTGTCGGCGGTTCAAATCCGCCCCTGCTCATTCTTCCTAACTCCCTATTATATAACACCTTAGGGGGTTTCTACTGAGTCATAACCTTCCTACTTTACCCTCAAAAATAGCCGGACGTGTTCCAAATGTGTCCCTTTTTATTCACTACTCAGTCATATCCCAGTCCTACCCCAGTCCTACCCCAGTCATATTTTGGCAGATTTTGAAGAATTTTGAGATTTTTGAGGGGGGAGAGGAGGGGAGGGAGAACTTGTGTGTAGATCGGTGGAAAAGGTTGGCTCTTTGTCCTTTTGGGGGAACTGGGGAGAAGGTAGTTTCTGAGAGGGAGAAATGGGGGTAGGGACTGCCTGCCTGGTGGGAGAAATCCCGTAGTTACCACGATTGACATAGGGACGTTAGGATCGGTATGCTGGGTTAGGCCTGATAGGGCACTGCTTGCCCGGAGACATGGTTATACTCACCTTCCCTACTGAGACCAATCGTGTGACTACTTTACTTGCACGCCCAATTGTGCTATAATAGACACCATAGGGTGATGTGAATGAGTTGTGTGTCCTCGGTAGGATGGAAATCCAGGAAGAGTATTGGTGAATTATTATGGATTATGATGACCGGAATTTACCCATGAAGACGATCCACGCAATAGTAGTGCTCTCCATCGGCATGCTTTCAGTGTCGAGACTCTATGCCCAACCTGTCCATTTCGAGGACCCCAATCTGAAAGGAGCGGTGGAAACCA
>Ga0315287_10008213_pt1 | contig 10527 bp, 8 predicted proteins | sample YL17G11_0_MG_FD_205037 | JGI IMG/M metagenome (GOLD analysis project Ga0315287, IMG submission 205037) | Sediment microbial communities from Yellowstone Lake, YNP, Wyoming, USA - YL17G11_0 | ecosystem: Environmental > Aquatic > Freshwater > Lake > Sediment | place: USA: Wyoming | collected...
CCGCACTTTGGACGCAGCCGCAGAAGGGGAAAAAGGATCGGTCCGCAAGGCCCTGGTTGACGTGCGTCAGGCCGTGGCCAAGGGGATGGGGCTGGCTGAGGCGATGGGCCGTCACAAATGGATCTTCGGTGAGTTCGACCGGGTCTTGGTCGAGGCAGCCGATACCGCCGGCAAGCTGGAGGAGTGCTTCAAGATGTTGGCCGATTGGCATCAGTTCCTCCGGCGGGCAAGGAACGTAGTACTGACTGGGCTGATCTATCCGCTCTTCATCCTGCACATCGCCGCCTTTGTTATACCGTTGCCGGGATTGATCCTGGGGAAGACCGGTCCATGGAGGTATCTACTGGATGCCGCCTCGATCTTGGGTATATTTTATGTGCCGGCGGCTGTGCTCTTGACGATATCGAGACTGGCTTCCAGGTGGAACCTGACGCGGGTGGTGTTGGACACGCTGCTATTGTGGATTCCCGTCCTGGGCAGGGGCATCCGGGAGCTTTCGATATCCAGGTTCTGTCGGGCGTTCAACATGCTGTACAAGGCGGGGGTCCCCATTACCCAGTGTTTCGCCAAGGCCCCACAAGTCACAGGCAACCGGGTGGTTGCCCGGATGTTTGAGGGTGGGGCGAGGGCCGTGGCCCAAGGCCACGAGGCGGGTACCGGCTTGTCGTCGCGTCTGCCCACTGAGTACCTGGATCTATGGAAGATCGGCGAAGAGAGCGGACAATTGGACAAGAGCGTAGACAAGATCGCCGAGATCTCTGCAGACCGGGCCGACCTGTGGCTGACCGAATTCGCCCGATGGCTGCCCAGGTTGATCTATTTCGCCATCATGTTAATGATGATCCTCCAGATACTCCGTATGGCCGGCCAGATCGGTGCGGCATACAATATCGGCGAGTGGTGAGCGGTTCGAGGACCTCCGCCATCGGGCGATTTCCAGATTGACCCTGTTGGGCGTATAGGGTAGATTCCGCTGTCGGTCACGGCAATCAGAGCCGTGGCGAATATCTCAATACCTAACCTAAAGGGAAGACAACATGATCATTGTCATGCAGTCCGGTGCCACGGAGCAGCACATTAAGCACGTGGTGGATCTGGTCCGTGAATACGGTCTGAAGGAGCATCTGATCTACGGGACGGATCGGACGGTGATCGCCTGCATAGGCGACAAACGGATGGTGGACAAGGGCGCCATCGAGAACGCCCCGATGGTCGAACGCATCGTTCCGATTCTCGCACCGTACAAGATGGCCTCCCTGGAGGTAAAGAAGGCACGGACCGTCGTGGAGATCGGTCCTGCTTGTTTTCCCGTGGGAGGACCGCGAGTGGGGGTCATTGCCGGGCCTTGCTCGGTCGAGAGCCGCGATCAGCTCCTGCGAACCGCCCATGCCATGCGCGAGGCCGGATGCATCGGACTTCGGGGCGGGGCGTTCAAGCCCAGGACGAGCCCTTACAGTTTTCAGGGCCTGGGCGAGCAGGGGCTCCAGATCCTGGCCGAGGCCCGTGACCAGACGGGTCTGGCGATAGTCACGGAGGTCATTGGCCTGGAACAACTGTCGGCCTGCGCGGAGTACGCCGACGTCATCCAGGTGGGAGCCCGCAACATGCAGCACTACCCATTGCTGGAGGCGGTCGGCAAGACCGACAAACCCGTGTTGCTCAAGCGAGGCATGAGTGCCCAACTGGACGAATTCCTCTTGGCTGCCGAGTACATCATCAATGCGGGCAACCCCCGCGTGATCCTATGCGAGCGGGGCATCAGGACCTTTGAGCAGTACGTCCGGAACACCTTGCCGCTGGCTATCGTGCCTGAGCTCAACAGCAAGACGCACCTGCCCGTGATCGTGGACCCGTCCCACGGGACCGGCCACGCCCACCTGGTCCCTGCCATGTGCAGGGCGGCGGTTGCGGCCGGCGCAGACGGACTGATCATCGAGTGCCACCTGGACCCTGAGCACGCGGCCTCTGACGGTGCACAATCCATAACTCCCGATGTCCTTTCCCGCGAGATGGATACGTTAAAGAGGATCGCCCAGGCGATCGGTAGGGAGCTATAACCAGCGACGAATCACTTCAGTCCGTATCGCTTCATCTTCTTGTAGAGCGTGGTTCGGTTGATGCCAAGGGCCTTGGCGGTCTTTAGGCGGTTCCCTTGGTGGGCATCCAGGGTCTGGAGGATCAGTTTCTTCTCCGGTTCGGACTTGGCCTGTCTTAGTGTCACAATGTCAATGGGCCCAGGCATTTGCTGGGACAGTTCGCGTACACAGGCTGGGAGGTCTTCGGCCTCGATCACAGAACCCTTGCTCAACAACACGGCCCGCTCTATTACGTTTTCCAACTCGCGGACATTGCCAAGCCAGGGGTGCCGTTCCAGGCAATCTATAGCCCGGTCGCTGATCCCTGCCTTGGGCCGGTTGTGACGGGCCGTGTACATCTGTAAGAAGTGTCTGGCCAGCAGCGGGACGTCCCCGGCCCGCTCCCGTAGCGGCGGTAGTTCGATCGTGATTACGTTGATCCGGTAGTAAAGGTCCTCCCTGAACCGGCCTTCCTGGACCTCCCTGGCCAAATCCTTGTTCGTGGCCAGGACGATGCGGGTATCCACTGTATAGGTCTTGTTGCTGCCGACCGCCTCGAACTGACGTTCCTCCAGGATACGCAGGAGTTTGATCTGTAAGGCCGCCGAGGCATTGCCGATCTCATCCAGGAAGATCGTCCCCTTGTCGGCGGCCAGGAACTTACCCTCTTTATTGCTGACAGCGCCGGTAAAGGAGCCACGTACGTGACCGAAGAGCTCGCTTTCCAGCAGGGTCTCCGGTAGGGCCCCGCAACTGACTTCGATAAACGGGCCATGGCGACGACTTGACCGGAAGTGAATCGACCGGGCCAGCATACTCTTGCCGGTCCCTGATGGCCCGGTCATCAGGACGGTGGTGTCACTGTCGGCGATGGCCTCGATCAGTTCGAAGATCCTGGCCATCTTGTAGTTCTGGGTGAGGACGTTCTCAAGGCTGTATTTGTTCTGGAGTTGCAGACGCAGGCGTTCGTTTTCGGCTATCAAGGACCGTTGCTTGAGGGAGCGTTCCACGGCCAATCGCAGTTCGTCGTCTACGATGGGTTTGGTCAGGTAGTCGTAGGCCCCTTGTTTGAGGGCTTGCACGGCACTTTCGATGGTGCCATAGCCTGTGATGATGATAACGACCGTACGAGGGTGGTCCCTTCGTACGATCTCCAACAGCTCCAGGCCGTCTCCATCCGGGAGATGGACGTCGGCGATGACCAATGCGAACGGCTGGATTCGCAGTCTTGACAACGCCTGTCGTAGGCCCTCGGCTCCCTCAGCGATATATCCCTCCAACGATAAAAATTCACAGAGTGAGTCTCTGATGATCTTGTCATCATCCACGATTAAGATCGCGAGATCCTTCATCAAACCCTCCTGAGTGGTTCAGATGATCTCCGCCAGCGGCAGGCGGATGGTGACAATTGCACCCCCCTCCACCGCGTTTTGCACGTCGATCCATCCCTTGTTTCGTTGCACGAGGTCTTTGCAGACTGCCAGGCCCAACCCCGTTCCATGTACCTTGGTGGTGAAAAATGGTTCAAACACCTTGTCCATGTCCTGCGGTGATAAGCCAGGTCCCGTGTCGCGGAAGGTCATCACAAGGGCATGGTCTTCTGTAACCGATCCCACGATCTCCAGTCGGCCGCCGCTTGGCATAGCGTCATAGGCGTTCTTGACTATGTTGCAGAACACCTGATACAGATTCCCCCTTCGGATCAAGGGTATGTCCGATCCATAGGACTGTCGAACCTCGATAACCGGTCCTGTCCATCTGGCCTCTGCGGCCCCGACTGCCTCTTGGACCATTTGCCCCAAGGGACAGGTCTCCAAAGGGATCGGCATGCCCCGTGAGTACTCGAGGATCTCTCCGACGATCTGCGCCATGCGATGTAGGCCTTCGCGGGCCCGCTGGAGATAGTCCTTGGCCATGTCAGGGGCATGCATGTCGATCTGCCGCAGGGCCAGGCTGATGTATCGCATCGCTCCATCTATGGGGCCATTTAACTCATGGGCCACCTTGGATGACAGTTTCCCCAAGGCGGCCGACCGTTCGGCGATCTCAAGCTCGCGGGCCAGTCGTATGATGTCTGTCACATCCTGAAAGACCACTACCCCGGTCTGTTCGGCTCCGTCCATAAGAGGGGTTAAGAGCACGTGCAGGAATCGGATGCCGCGATCCGTGTGGAATGAAACATTCTCCAGCCGAAGGGGCTGTCCTGTGGCTAGGACGGAGGTCAGATAGTCGGTCCATTGCACGGCGGTAAGACCTTCTGTGGTGGAGGCCAGAGACTTGTCCATGGGGTGGTTGGTGTCGAGAATCGCCGAGGCCTTTGAATTCGCGGCGATGACATCAAGGCCGGCACTGTAAATAGCAACGCCGAAAGGAAGGGAGTCTAGGATTGGGCCAATTGCCAAAGTGACACTGTGTATATTATCAAGTCTGCGCATTAGGCACGTCGGCCCTGTACTGAAGTGACTTTCTCCAAGCTCATTTGGCATGATTGTGATAATATGGGCTAGTTGTGAGAATGTCAAGCTTCTGTGTTGCAGGAAAACAACATAGTTGTCATCCAGTCTTGTGCAGGGGGTTGCACGATTTGTGGGTATCCTAATGCACAAGCCATGAAAGGGTTAGATAGTAGCGATCTGAGTATCAGTCAAGGCCGTTTGGGCCCATGGGTGTTGATAGATATGAACGCCTTACTTGGCATCTGAGTGGAAACAAATGGCCCGGCATGGATTCACCCTCCTTAAGCCAATGTCTGGGAAGTGCTTATCAAATGTGAAAATGGGATTTCATCCGGGGTGAAGCCCTGGAACATCATTTGCCCTAATACCCATCGCTAGCGCCGAGGATGAGGTGCCGGCATACCATGGATGGCTGATATGCAAGGAGGCATATTTTTTCATGGCTACGTCTGACCGCAGGTCCTACCAGCGGCTTTCGGTTCAGTTAGATATCCTATATCGAAAACCAGGCCCGATCCTAGGCCAACTCAGAGAGGCCAGGACGTCGAATGTCAGTGTCGGGGGGGTCTGCTTTCGTACTACGGATGAATCCCTCCGAGCCGATACGATCCTTGAGGTCGAGCTGCGAATTCCGCCATTGCATGGCGTACTTGAGACTGGAGGAAGGATACGGGGCCTTGCCCAGGTCTTGCGTGCTGAGAAGTCACACCCAACCCAAGAGGACCCGCAATCGGACGGTCCATGCTACATGACAGTAGCCGTTCGGTTTTGTCGTCGGCCTACGTTAAGCCAGTTTCGGCTGTCTCTGGGGCCAAGTCCCTTCAAAGACCTCGACCGCAGGCCCGGTCATATACACGCAATCATCGACGGCGTTCCATGCCAGAGAAAGGCTGCCGCCCGGCAGATGGATGATACAGACTCTGTCGGCCCGTCCGGTTAGTACAGCAGCCACGCAGCAGGCGCAGGCCCCAGTCCCGCATGCCAGGGTGATACCGCTGCCGCGTTCCCATGTGCGGGCCAGCAATTCGCTTCGGCTGATAACCTGCACAAAATGGACATTGGAGCGGTTCGGAAAAGGCGGATGGTGTTCGATCACCGGCCCAAGTCGGTCCAGGTCAATGGCGTAGACGTCATCTGCGAAGAAGACCGCATGGGGATTGCCCATAGACAGGCAGGTCATGCGTAGCGCAATTCCCTGCACCTCAACAGGTTGGTCAATGATTCGTTGGCCGCTGATATGGACTGGTATCCGGGCCGGTTCAAGGATGGGTTGGCCCATGTTGACACAGACCGTACCGACGTTGCCCTGATCGTCAACGGCCAGGCCAACCGTCAAGACCCCCCGGCCCGTCTCGATGACCAGGGATGCATTGAAGGAGGGCGTCTGTCCTGCCAGGCCAAATGGGCCCCGCGAGCGGGCGAGCCTGTGTTCCAGGACATATTTGGCCACGCACCGCAGGCCGTTGCCGCACATCTCCGCCTCAGACCCATCGGCGTTGAAGATCCGCATCCTGGCATCGGCCTGATTGGATGGCTCGATGAGGATCAGACCATCCGCGCCGATCCCAAAGTGGCGGTCACTGATCTTTGGCGCAAGGACGGTTGGGTCGTCGAGCCGCTCTTGAAAGCAGTTGACGTAAACGTAGTCATTGCCCAGACCATGCATTTTTGTAAATCGCATAGTCATCTCCGTTTCCTCGATGACCTTGACCTCTTGCGGCTCTGTCCTTTGCTGGGCCTTGCGGGCTTGGATGGCGACAAGGGATCCACGGGAGCCAGGCTCAACTGCCTGGCTGCGACGTTGATGGACACGATTCTGACCTTCATGGACTGGCCCAGGCGGATCGTCACACCCGACCGCTCTCCCACGATGCAGTGGGCCTGGGCCTGGTACTTCCAGCGATCAGTGCCCAGGTCGGGGAGCTTGACAAGGCCTTCGATCCCGAACTTGCGGCACTGGACAAACACGCCGAAGTGGGTCAGTCCCGTGACCACCCCGTCGATCGGGTCGGCCGTGCGTTGACTGAGCATCTGCAAGATCAACACGGCCTTCAGGTCGTTCTCAGCATCTTGGGCACACTGTTCGGTAAAGCTGATGTGCCGGCCGATCTCGGCCAGATCCAGGGACGCAGTTGTGCGTTTGGCTTGGTCCACGCGGCCTTCCAAATAGTATTGAAGCGCCCTATGGGCCAAGAGGTCGGCATATCGGCGGATCGGGCTGGTAAAGTGACTGTAGCTCCTGGAGGCCAGGGCATAATGGCCCACATGAAGCGGGGCATAGACCGCCTTCTCCAGGCTCCGCAGGACCACGAGGTTGATGGCCAATTCGCAGTCCTGGCCCTTGACGGCCTGCAGGAGGTCCTGGATCGCCCGGCGGTCGGGACTCCGCGGCAGGGAAAATCCAAAGGTCTTGACCAGCTTGGCCAGGTCTTTCATGGCTAAGGGATTGGGATCCGGGTGGATGCGGCGCATGAAGGGGACGTCAAGCCGGTCCAGCAGACAGGCCACCGCCTCATTGGCCTCTACCATGAACATCTCGATGATCGTGTGGGGATAGCTGTTGTCCGCTGGATGGGCATCGGCCACACGGCCGGCCTTGTCCAGGACCAGGTCCGTTTCCGGAAGGGCCAGATGGAGCATGCCTGCGTCTGTCCTTCGCCGCTCGATGAGGCGGCTGAGGGTCTCCATGTCCCCTAGCAAACGGACTACCTCGGCAGGCAGGTCCCGGGTGTGGCCCTTCAGGGCGGCATCTGCCTGCAGATAGGTCATCCGCTGCCTGGAGCAGATGACGCCATTTGCGAATCTCCTGGATAAGACGTTTCCCCGGTCGTCGTAGGTGATGAATGCGCTCTTGGTGAACCGCTCTTGTCCGGCCTGCAGGGAACAGACGCCGTTGCTGAGGACCTCCGGCAGCATTGGGATGGTCCTGCCGGGCAGGTACACACTGTTGCCGCGTTGGGCGGCCTCCTTGTCCAGGGGCGTATCGGCCGGCACAAAATAGCACGCGTCCGCGATATGGACACCCAGTATCCAGCGTCCGTTGCCGTCCCTTTCGAGGCTGATGGCGTCGTCGAAGTCCTTGGCATCTGGTGGATCGATGGTGATAACGACCTTGTCCGTGAGGTCTTCTCGTCCTGCGGCGCGGTCCGGGTTGAATTTTGATGCAGCGGTGTGGGCCTGGTCCAGACATGCCGCCTCGAACTCGGTCCGCAGGTGGAACTGGTGGATCACTGAGGCGATCTCGGCGTCGTATTGGCCGGCCCTGCCCAGGACCTCAAGGATCACGCCGCGGGCCAGATCCCGTTCAGTGGGGTAGGTCAGGATCTCCACCACCACCTTGTCCTTCTCGCGGGCGTCCTTGGCCGTGATGTCGTCTACGCAGATCGGCTCAAGGAAACCCCCGCCGTCCGGCTGGACCATCCAGGTCTTTTCGGACTGGATCAGTGTCCCAACGAATCGGTTGCGGGCGCGCTCCACGACCTTGAGGATCTGGCCGCTGTACCGGGCCTCGCCGCCCCTTTTGTCCTTACGTTCCACCTTGGCCATGACGATGTCGCCCGTCATGGCGTCTGCAACCTGACCCGGCGGTATGAACAGATCGCCGTGGGCATTTGGCTCCAGAGGTACTACGAAGCCGAATCCCTTGGGATTGGCCCGAAAGGTTCCCACTACCGTACCCGACATGGGGGGCAGGTTGACCAGATTCCCCTGGCCCACGATCACGTGGCCGGCCTTGCGCAGTTCGTCGAAGGCTTCTTGGAAGGCGGGAAGGTCCTCGGCGTCGACACCCAGATCATGGGCAAGCCTTGAGACCTTGACGGGCGAGTAGTCATCGTCTCGCAAGTATCGGATGATGGTCTTCTTGAATATCTCTTGCATGCGGCAGATTGTACCGGCCTACATACAGTCGCTCAATAGGTGTTTTGCTCAACCTATGGATCGCGGCCGGTAGACTCTACTTGTACATCAATCCTTTCGGCTAAGTGAGCAACCTGCTCGTCAGTAAGCACAGCATTGTACAACCGGACTTCATCAATTTTGGATTCCGTCAGCTCCCACGTCAAGTTTGTCGCTGCATGTCTTTCCGTTCACATTGAAGCTCCCTGTTAAAGGGTCGCGAGAATACCCCGAGCATAGCCGATCGACTCCGCCACGCCCGGCATTGGATCGCTGTCATCCTTCTCGTGTTCAAAGGAGGCGATGCCGGCATAGCCTGTCTTGATGAGCGTCCGGAAGAGCCTCGGAAGGTCGATGATCCCACGGCCCATCTCTACGGTCGAGCCTTGCGCCGTGGGTGCAGAGACATCCTTGACGTGGAGGTCCAGGAGCCTGTCCGCATACCTCTCCACCGGTTCGGAGGGGTCGATCCCAGATCGCATCGTGTGGCCGATGTCAATGCACAGGCCTATGCGTCGATCGAGGTTCTTGATCAACTCGTAGGCACTCTCGGGTGTGGGATAGACCTTGTCCGAGGGGCCGTGGTTGTGGATGGCCACGGCGATGTTGTACTGCTTGACCATCGTCTCTACCAGAGGCAGCAAATCATGGTTGGGAACGCCGACGATGATCCTCATGCCCGCCTCCTTGGCATACTCGAAGGCCCTGCGAACCTGGCCCTCATCCCGCATGTAGATGACGCCGCCGGCATAGAGCTCCAGGCCTGCGGTCTTGACCTTGGCGACCGCCTCCTTGATGCGGTCCGGGCTGCTGTCCAAGGGCAGGTGCATGTCCTTGAGACAGAGGTACCTCAGATTGAGCCGGCCGGTCATCTTGAGGGTCTGGTCCAGGTCGAACTTCCGCAGGGTGTACGAGGCCATGCCCAATTGGAGCTTCGGCATGGCACCGGACGTCCCGCTTGTCTGAGGGACGGCTGCGCTTGCGCCGGAGGTCCCGACCAGGGACGTCGCTGCTCCCACGGTGGCCATTTGGAGGAACTGCCTTCTGTTGGTTGATTCCATAGGTGCCTTCTCCTTGATAACAATGGTCTGCTCGGACATCTCTGCCTGAGGCAACAGGCAGGCTGTGTATCATACCACATAGGCGGTCGATAGCCGCGCCAAAAAGTGAAGCGGAGGTGCATGACCGTTCCTGTATCACTGTACACCCCGACCATCAACCCTGGGATTCCATTGCCGACCGGCTTCTCAATAAAACTCAGTTTACCCCTACTGCATCAACCTGTACAATGGCAAAGGTCCAAAGGAGATAAAAATGCCAAAGAGACTTTACGTTGCAGTCATTTCGGTTGTTGTCACGGCATGCCTTTTCTTGATTATCCTGAGACCCGCCGGTCGGAAGGACACGGAGGCCGCGGCCTCCGAGAGGCAGGCCCTTCAGCAGATAATCGAGGATCTGGAGCGACGGATCACGGAGGACGAATTGGCCAGGGATCGGGCAGATCAGAAGGCCCAAGAACTGGAGCGAGAAGTCTTCAGTCTACTCGAAGAAAAACAGGCGGATCGCCAGATGATTCAGGATCTTTGGACGATGTTAGTGGCCGGTACTCGCCGCCAAGGCAAGCGGGTCCCGGAGAAGGCGGACGCCAATCAACCCTCGAAAACCGACCGGGAATCCGTGACTCAGGACTCGAGGGGGCCTGTGAAGTATGACGCTAAAGCCATAAAGGCGATCATCGCCTCTTCTGGAGGGGATCTGGAGGCGGCCCTTCGGAAGATCATGACAACGGAGGGAGTGAACGATGTCCTGCAAAAGCACGCAGATCAACCGGCCTATTGGACCGCGGCGGCATCCCTGGCGTCCGATCGGGAGACGGCCCTTGAGGTTCTCAAAGAGGCGGCCCGTTTGCATCCGGAATCCGCCACGGTCCGCGCAGCCCTTGTGGAGGCACAGCTCGCGGCCGGCGCGCTCGATGAATCAACGCTGGCCAACCTCCGTTGACATCATGGCCCGGATCTTTGGCGGTGTCATGGCGAAGATGAGCGAAGAGGACCTCGCCCGCTATGTGAACCAGACCATACTGAACGGAGAATTTGCGA
>Ga0315287_10008217_pt1 | contig 10525 bp, 9 predicted proteins | sample YL17G11_0_MG_FD_205037 | JGI IMG/M metagenome (GOLD analysis project Ga0315287, IMG submission 205037) | Sediment microbial communities from Yellowstone Lake, YNP, Wyoming, USA - YL17G11_0 | ecosystem: Environmental > Aquatic > Freshwater > Lake > Sediment | place: USA: Wyoming | collected...
TGATGCTGGCAGCAGTCAGGAAGGGGGCAGACCGCCAGGAAATGCACGAGACGCTGCGCCAGCTCAGTATGGCAGCCTGGCAGGCTGTTGAAAAAGGGGAGGCCAACCCGCTCGCGGGGTTGGTCATACAGGACGAACGCGTAACCCATTGGTTGGCGCCGGCTGACCTGCGGCAGCTGTTCGCGGTTGAAGGCTACACCGGCAATGCTGAAACCCGCGCTCGTGAAATGGCAGGGCAGATCCGTGCCCGCATCCAATAGTAACTTACTAATAAGGGTAAAAGGGTTTTTTTTTTCAGGCACAAACCACCTTTTCTGGAAATGCACCTAATGTTTTAAATTCACCGCCCACCTCATGTACCCTAATTGCACATGGAAACCCGACTTATTGTTTTTGATTTATTTCGCCTTCAATAAGCCTATAGTTAAAGTCGAAATCCCCATTCAGCAATTTATTTACCTCGCATTTACGAGCAGAATTAAATAGCAGGATTTTCTCGCGGTCAGTGAAATCTCCATCCAATCGAATAAAAACATTAAATGAAGTCAAAATAGAAATGCTTTCATCGGTAATACGGTTGATTCGCACTTGAATTTCGTTTATTTGGATTTTTTTATACTCCGCAACCGCGGAGATCGTAAGTGTAATTCAAGTTCCAAGGGCAGCCGATACTAATTCAACAGGACACAGATATTCGCGGGTTGTCTCGTCACGCCTCGCCACCCTAATAATGTTATCGCCAATTGATACTTCGGCAAACCCATTTTTATACTGAACTACCACCTCATTTTTTTCCTTCATCAACCGCTCAGCACTTTAACCCAGTCTGAAGGAACAACTCCAGGCGTTTCAATTTCATTATTCTTGTAGAAATTGGTCATCAGCTTATCCAACATTGATAAATCTGCTCCTTCCAAAGCAGACTCCAGTCGAAGGATTGCTTCGCGAGGATAACAAAAGAAGTCGCCAGTTAGCGCGGCTTTATAAATTTTATTTTCTTTTAGTTCATATGTTGCCTTTAAAAGACCACCTGGAGCCTTGAATATTCGTTGAACAATATTTACTCCAGTAGCAATTTTTGTGTTCTCTTCAGCCTTGGTTTTTCTTTTCATGAAGAGCCAGTCTTTACTTTCAAATTTCAGTTTCAAAATTGCCATCTGATCATAGACTTTTTGTGGCAGTTTAGCTGATTCCAATTTTCCAAAAACCGTCTCAAAATTCTGAATCAAGGGTTTGGTCATTTCATCCCAAGAGGGGACAAATCCAATTTCCCGCTTGATCGTTGTCAGGTTTTCAGTCATGCTTTTAAAAACTTTATCCCGATATTTTTCATCCGGGACGCGGAGAACATGGGTCATGGTTTGATAATCAAAATCAGCGATCAGGTTACCCACCAGAACAATGTAATCTCCGATCTCAGCAACGCCGGTGCCAGAAATTTTCCGCCCTTCAGCCGTGACCACATCATTTACCGGACGGTATTTTGCCGGAATACCAAGGTCTTCATACGTTCTGGCAACCGGTTCAAGCAATCGTTGATATAAACCTGATTTATCACCTTGCGCCAAGGGATTGCTCTTATGTAGGGTAATTTGAAAAAAAATCTGGTTTCCATCCAAAAAAACTGCGCCGCCGCCCACTTCACGCCGAAAAACAGGAATATTGTTTATTTTGCAGTATTCAAGATCAACTTCCTGTTCCAAATTCTGATGATAGCCTATGCAAACGTAAGGTGAGTTTGGCGCAAGAATGTTGATTCCCTCAACATCAACTCTGGGTTGCGCATGATAAATCAGTTGTGATTCAAGCCAATCAACAAATTTAAGGTGAAAGAGCTGCATGGTTGCTCCTATGGAATTTCTATGAATTAAGTTTATTTAATGAGGTAAATAAAAAATAATTTAATAAACTATTTTTTATATTTCTTCTTCTCTTCTGCAACCAGGTTAGCCAGGTCGGGTGAATTTGCTCGAAATAAATTGTCCAATTCCTGCAGATTTGTCGCTTCTATCTTTGTAAGCCATCCTTTGCCATATGGATCTTCATTGACAAGATTGCTTTCCCATTCAAGCTCCGTATTGGATTCCAGGATCTTGCCGCTTACCGGAGATTTTACTCTTCCAACCCATTTGCCAGATTCCATCGACATAAAAGCCTCGTCTTTGGTTATCTCTCTGCCAGTATTTGGTGCTTCAACATAAAGAATATCACCGGCTATGGTTTGGCCAAACTGGGTTAACCCGATCGTGACAACATTTCCATCAACACTTGCCCAAACATGATCTTTGGTGTAAAACAATGCATCCGGATATTCAAAGGTTTCGATTGTGGTCATTCTTTCCTCCTGATACTTCCCTTAATAATCTTGATAAGTATTTCTATTCTACACAAAACTCTCCAAAAATTGTTTAACTTCTTCAAAGCAGAAAACCGGCCCATCGGTGCAGACAAAAACCCCACCCATATTACAGCGTCCACATTTACCAACCCCGCACTTCATCTTTGCTTCCAAAGTGACCCAATTCTGTTTTGGTTGAAACCCCATTTTTTCGAGGGTAAGCATGGCAAATTTGATCATAATCGGAGGACCGCAAGTGACTGTAATGGTATTTTCTGGAGATGGTTTAGATTTTTCAATTAAGGCAGTAATTAATCCTTCATCATGCTGCCAACCCTCGGTTGCCTTATCCACGGTAAGATGCAATGCAACATCAGGTTGGGATCGCCATTCATCATACTCGTTGGTAAATACCAGCAGATCCGGGCTCCTGGCAGCCCATAAAATGGTAACCTTTCCATAATCTTTCCGGTGATCAAAGATGGTCTGGATAATCGGGCGCAGTGGTGCGCCACCGATTCCGCCACCCAGGATGAGAATATTATTTCCCTTGAAATCTTCCATCGGGAAACCGTGTCCCAAAGGTCCGCGTACGCCTACCTGGTCCCCAATATCCAACCGGAACAGCGCCTCGGTTAATGTCCCAACGCGATTGACGGCAAATTCGATTGTATCTCCGCGATCGGAACTTGAAGCTAATCCAAAGGGAGATTCGCCAACTCCGAAAACAGACACTTCAGCAAATTGACCAGGAGAATATTTGAAATTTTTTCTTACCCCAGGATCATCCAGTTGAACCTGAACCAGTTTAATATTTGTCGCCAAATCAGTGATTCCAGTGATGGTTGCCAGGTTTGGGTTGGTTAGAATGTTCATTTCTTCAAGCATTATGAATCCTTTCGTGTTGAGAAAGAATAATAATTTTCACCTTCAACCGTTCACTTTTTCTCTTTCCGTCATTTGTTCTACCCTTGTGATTACTTCCAGAATATTAATTCCGGCAGGACAGGCATCAATGCAGCGGCCGCAGCCGACACAACCCAAAGGGCCAAAGTCATCCGGATAATAAGCAAACTTGCAATAAAACCGGTTGCGCAATCTCTTGTTCTGTGTATCGCGCGGATTGTGCCCGCCGGCAATTCTCCGGTAACCAGCGGCAGTGCAGGAATCCCAGGCGCGCAGCCGTTCAAATTCCTTCACCCCGGGCCGAAAGGCAGTCAGCTCATCGCGAACATCAAAACATCTGCAGGTCGGGCAAACAAATGAACATGCACGGCAGCTTATGCATGATTGGCTCAGCTCTTCCCAGAAAATATTATTAAACAGCTCCATCCATTCCCCGCTTTTCTGTAAAGTGGGCAAGTTTTCTGTCAAGACCGGTTTTGGAATAGCTAAATCCTTTTCTTCTGATATAAGCTTATCGGTTAGCTCTGTTCCTTTTTCCGTAAAGGTCTGCACCGCATAATGATCACCAACCTTGGTTATGAGGATATCCAAACCATCGGTGCTATTTGGTGCACCGCCTACAACAGTGCAAAAACACGAATCCCACATTTGAGGGCAGGAAAGTCCGATGAGCGTAACAGATTCGCGGTGGTGTGCATACTGCGGGTCAATCGGTTCTTTATTTATAAATAATGCATCCAATGCCAGCATACTTCGCGCATCACAGGGTCGAACGCCAAATACTATCTTATTCTTTGGTAAAGGAGGATTCTTTAATATTGTTTTTGATCCTTGTTCGATATACAGAATCGGTTCTGTCATTGGGAAGACAGCGGTTTTTGGAGGCATGTCTGTTCGTTCAAAATCCCAGGCTATTTGAGAGTATTCCTCGATTTGGCGGTAAACAAACTTTCCCTCTGTTTCAACCGGTGCAATGACAACCGATTTTTGCAAAAAGCCTGCCAGCCATTCATTAATTTTATTTTGCGTTGTAACTTTCATAAGTTGCATCCCTTTACATATTTATCGTTTCGGAAGACCCTATATTTTCAAGCGTTCATCCGGATTAAAACAAACCAAAGGTGGCAGGTTTTCAGAATTATCGCCGGTGTGATAACCAAATAATTCCAGGATTTCTTTGGCAATTTTTCGATTTAGTTTTCCAAGAGGAATATTCATTGGACAAGCAGCTTCACAGGCACCGCAGCCAACGCAGCGCCCTGCAAGGTGAAAGGCGCGCATTACATGGAAAAACATTTTTTCCGGAACTTCCAACGCAATTGAAGTCCAGTGCGGGTCAACCTGCTCGGCTACACATTCAAAACAATAACATCCCGGGCATGCCTGGCGGCACGCATAACAACGGATGCAACGATCGAATTCCTTGGTCCAGAAATCAAATCGTTCCTCAGAAGACCAGCTTTCCATTTCTTCAATATCTGCATAAGCATCCTGTGAGGCGGGAAGCTCTACTGGTTTCTCAGGTTCAACCAAGACATCATAAATCAGCGGTATCCGCTCCTGGCAGAATTCACATTCAGTCCTCAATTGGTGATTTATATCGGTCCCGGCACAGGTAATGCCAATAATTTTTATGTTTTCCCTTTTTAACTGCTGTTCATTGATCAGCAATTGAATCGCCCGGACGTCACAAGGCCGGACGACAACAGCAGTTTTAGGGATGGGTTGATCTTTACCAGGAGGAGATTTGCGACTGTGAAGATAGTTGACCAGATTCAAGCTGCAGTCTGAATCCCAGATCAGCCTTTCAGTATCATCTGCTTTTACAATAAAAGCTGGACGTGCCCTTCCCCGGGCGTCACGTTCATAGCCAATAACGCATGAGACTTGGCCGTCTTCAAGGAATTTGCGTGCTGAATTTCGGATCTGATTTTCCAAAGAGGTCATGAGGCCACCTCCTGAAATTTTTCTTTTGAGAGTTTTTTTGTGCCGATCAAAGGCAACGGCCCAAGATTTCTAACTCGCTCAGTGAATGCGGTCACAACTTCGGCAAATCTTTTGCCTTCAGAAGCCGAAACCCAATCAACAAACAATCTTTCTGATTCAATGCCTGTAAATTCAAGCAGCCTGTGCATAATTGAATAACGCCTCTGGGCAATATAATTTCCCTGCTGGTAATGGCAATCACCCGGATGGCATCCAAGAACCATTACCCCATCTGCGCCATCCAGGAAGGCCTTGACAACAAACAAAGGATCAACCCTTCCTGAACAAGGCACGCGAATGATGCGAATGTTCTGCGGATAGGAGATACGGCTCGTCCCGGCAAGATCTGCCCCGGCATAACTGCACCAGTTGCATAAAAAACTGACGATTTTGGGTTCAAATTGATTGGGCATAAGCATTTTCCTCAAAGTGCTCGCTTTTACATTAGAGATATTCTCAATTCATTGAAAATTGAAGTAATGTCTCGATTTGAGTAAGGATTTGTGTGTCATTAAAACCTCGCAGAGAAATGGCCTTTCCTCTGCATCCGGCGACACAAAGACCGCACCCTTTACATAAAGCTTCGTTTATTGTTGCGGTCAATCGCCCGCGTACCATTTCAAGGGTAGGCGCGCTATAGGGGCAAACCTCCACACACAACCCACAGCCCACGCAATGCAATTCCCTTACTTCTGCTACTGTTGGTACTACTTCAACATATGGCTGGTTTAATAATCCCAGTGCTTGTGCGGCTGCTGCGCTGGCATGAGTTACGGTATCAGGAATATCACGAGGTGCCTGGCATGTGCCGGCAAGGAAAATTCCATCAGTGTTGCTGTCCACTGGCCGAAGTTTGGGGTGTGCTTCAAGGAAAAAGCCGTTAATATCTCGGGTGATATGCAATGTGTGAGCTAATTCTTGAGCACCTTTTGAAGGAACAACCCCGGTTGCCAGAATAACCATATCCACGGGCAATTTCACAGGCCTACCCAAATCGGTATCTTCAGCACGAACAATCAGCTGGTCCCCTTCCGGAAGCACCTGTGCTCCTCGACCGCGAACAAAAACAACTCCTTCATGCTGGACCCGCTCATAAAACTCTTCATATCCTTTACCGAAGGCGCGGATGTCCATGTAAAATTCAAACACTTCTGCAGAAGTCTTCTCCCGGATTAAATGTGCCAATTTTAATGAGTACATGCAGCAGATTCTGGAACAGTAAGGCTGATGATGTTCATCGCGGCTGCCAACACAGTGAAGGATAGCAACGCGTTTGGGAGCTTTTCCATTCCGCATGACGATACTTCCTTCCGTTGGACCGGAGGCATTCGATAACCTTTCTATTTCCAAGCCGGTATAGACCTCAGGATAAACACCATAACCATATTCAAGCATGGGTGATGGATCCCAGGTATCGAAACCTGATGCAACAACAATCGAACCCACATCAATCTGTTTAAATTCGTCAATCGCATTATGGTTGATTGCGCCAACACCGCAGGCATCTACACACGCCAGGCATTCAGAACATGCTCCGCATGCCAGGCATCGCTTTGCTTCAGCAATGGCTTGTTCTTCAGTGAAACCAAGATAAATTTCATCAAAATCATTGCGATCATTGGGATCTCGGTAAGACATTTCATGGCGCGGACTTTTATCCCATAATGCCGGTTCATAGTATTCAGGTACTGTTTTTTCTTTCAACGGCATTTCTCTCTCATTAGTGAGATCTTCCCCTAACAAAAAACGCCTCATTGAATCAGATGCCCGGCGGCCTGCGCCTACAACCTCAACAATTGAGACAGGTCCGGTTACTGCATCGCCTGCCGAGAATACCTCAGCCAGGTTAGTCTGAAAAGTCATTGGGTTTATAGCTATCCAACCCTTGCTGGTTTGGTTGATTTCATTGGTGGAAGTAGCCAGCTGCTGACCGATTGCCATGATCACAGTGTCAATTGGCAGGGTAAAGGTATCTCCTTCGACAGGTTCAGGCCGTCGTCTTCCACTGGCATCTGGTTCTCCTAACCGCATACGTTGGCAAAGTAATTCGCTCACCTTGCCATTATTTCCAACCAACTCAACAGGGTTAGTAAGGAACAGAAATTTAATCCCTTCATCCGATGCTTCTTCAATCTCCCAATCATGTGCGGGCATCTCTTCTCGTGACCGCCGATAAATAATAAATACTTCTTCACCACCAGCACGTTTGGCCGTCATCGCAGAGTCAATTGCAACATTTCCGCCGCCAATAATGGCTACTCTCTTACCCACTTTGGGCGATTTTGCATTTTCCAAACCCAGTTGATTAAGATTAACCAGCCGCAGAAACTGAATACCAGAAAACACACCATGCAAATCTTCCCCCGGGATCTGCATGAGTGTACTTTTATGCGCTCCAACACCGAGAAAAACAGCGTCGAATTCCTGGCGCAATTTTTCCAAGCTGATTTTTAATGGATCGCCTTCGCCGCCCAAATCCACAGGAGAGCTAAGGTGAAGCCTGATATTTGGCAAGCAAACAATATCATTGATTTCTTTTTCCAGGATATTCTTTGGAAGACGATGGCTGGGAATACCAATATTCATCATGCCGCCTGCAACAGGAAGCGCTTCAAAAATTTCGCAAACTGCGCCAAGGTTGGCAAGGTCGCGCGCTGCGGTCAGCCCTACTGGGCCCGAGCCAACAATTGCCACTTTCTTTCCATGTAATGTCGGTTGATCTGAAGTTTGAATCGATATTTTTTTATCAGGTTCTTCAGGATGTGCAACAACCCAATCGGCGGCAAACCGTTTGAGATACTCAATCGCTACCGGTGAGTCCTTTTCTCCTCGCCGGCAGTCACTTTCGCAGGGATGGTGGCAAACACGCCCGCAGATGCCAGGGAATGGCATTTGCTGTTGAATCAGGTTATAGGCTTCTCTGAACCGGCCTTCGGCAATCAGTGCCACATACCCCTGCACATGGATTCCTGCGGGACAGGCGCTCTTACAGGGCGCGTCCCCTCGCTTGTCAATTGCAAAGGCATTGGGAACTGCCTGGGCAAATGGCCGGTAAATTGCGGTTCTCTCAATCAGATTATTTTCAAACTCACTGGGAATTTTTACAGGGCATACTTTGACGCAATCACTGCAGGCAGTGCAGGTATCTTCATTTACAAAGCGTGCCTTTCGGCGTACGGTAACCTGGAAATTTCCGATAAAACCATCCACTTTTTCAACTTCACTGTTGCTGAGCAATGTAATATTCGGGTGGCTTTGAACATCAACCATCTTGGGGGTAAGAATGCAAGCAGAACAATCCAGAGTAGGGAAGGTTTTATCCAGCTGAGCCATATGCCCGCCAATGGATGGTTCGCGTTCAACAAGGTAAACGGGTATCCCTGCTTGTGCAAGATCTAAAGAAGCCTGAATGCCGGCGATGCCTCCGCCAACCACCATGGCAGCTTTCGTGACTGGAACTCGCCGGGGAAAGAGAGGATTATGCAGAGCAACCCTTTCAATTGCCGCGGCAACAAGGTCGATCGCTTTTTGGGTGGTCAATTCATTCGCGGGATGAGTCCAGGAGCAGTGTTCCCGCAAATTGGCAACCTCCAAAAGATAGGGGTTTAATCCGGCATTAGCTAGCATCGCACGCCAGGTTCGTTCATGCATCCTCGGCGAGCAGGCGGAGACCACCACACGATTCAATCGGTTTGCCTTAATGTCCTCCTGAATACCCAGCTGACCAGGCCCCGAACAGGTGTATTTGTTATAACGTGCGACCACAACATTCTTCATACGGCTGACGGCTTCTACCACCGCTGGCACATCCACTGTTCCGGCGATATTGGAACCGCACATGCAAACATATACACCAATGCGGGGTTTATCCTGGTTCATAAACGCATCCATATTGGGGTGGGTGGTTATTTCATCAACAATCGATGTCGGTTGAAGGTTAGAGTCTGTTGGGCAGCATATGGGTACGTTAATAGCTTTTTGTGGTTTTTCCGTGTTCATGCAAGTACCTCAAGGATTGTCATAATTCTTCTTTGAAATATTTACTTCGATCCATTTTCTATTGATTCCAGGACCAGCTGGGTGAAGTCCATCGCCCGAAGACGGATCTGGCTTTTTCTTGCTCCGTTGGTAAACGTTCGCATACATTGCTGACACGCAGACACAATGTATTCAGCACCAGTGTTCTGAGCCTGTTCCAAGCGGTTTTTTGAGGCTTCGGCAACAGTATCCGGTGAAAAGGCTTCAACGTTTCCTCCGCCTCCACAGCACAGTGAGTTCTGGTGGTGATTCGCCATTTCCCGCAATTCAATTCCCGGGATTTTTTCCAGCACATAGCGTGGTTCATCAAATATGCCGTTTCGCTTTCCCAGGTCACAGGGATCATGGTAAGTGATCAGCCTCTCTACTGCCCCCAGTTTAATTTGCCCGCTTTCCACGAGCCGAGCCAGGTATTCTGTGGCATGCAAGACTTCTAAATCCTTGGGAAAATTTGAGAGGAGATCCGGGTAGATATGTTTCCAGGTATGAAAACAAGAAGCACAGGTGGAGACAAGAGTTTTTGCTCCAGTAGCCATTACCTGTTCAAGGTTATGTACTGCCAGGTCATGGATAGAATCGCTCATACCACCTGTGAATAAAGGAAAACCGCAGCACCATTCTTTTCCGCCCATGATGGTAAAATCCACACCGCTGCGGCCAAGAATCTGGACCATCGACTGAGGAATTTTATAGGCCATGGGATAAAAGGAAGAAACGCAGCCGACAAACCAGACAACATCTGCCTGCTGCTTTATTTCACCCAATCCATTTGGAAGGTTCGAACTCCAGATAAGCCGTGTATCATTATTGTCACCCATCATATTATGAGAGCTGACTATCATGTCTCGGAGGCGGCTTAAGGATTCTGGAGTAGGTTGCAGACCATCATGAATGACTAATTCACGGATTTGGCGCATGCTCTCCGCCACTTGTATACCTCGTGGGCAGCGGACAGTGCAGGAATTACAGGCAGTGCACATCCAAAAAGTGCTTGATTGGCTGATTTCCTGCTTCAAACCCAAAGACAACATGCGCCATAATTGCCGTGGAGAAACATCCATGGCGAAATAAGTGGGGCACGAGGAACTGCAAGTTCCACATTGCAGGCAGGTTCCCAATTTAGCAGCATCAAAACCTTTTTCCTTCGCCAGCGCGAGGTCTATCGCAAGGTCGGTGATGACACCTGTTGAGTTTCCGTTCATGAAGCCTCCATCACCACAAATTAATCTTTCAAAGGCTTATTTGTGGATGTCTTTT